>Ga0315274_10013696_pt1 | contig 11541 bp, 8 predicted proteins | sample YL17G02_20_MG_FD_203700 | JGI IMG/M metagenome (GOLD analysis project Ga0315274, IMG submission 203700) | Sediment microbial communities from Yellowstone Lake, YNP, Wyoming, USA - YL17G02_20 | ecosystem: Environmental > Aquatic > Freshwater > Lake > Sediment | place: USA: Wyoming | collected...
CCTTGCCGGGGTAAGTGGCATCCATCAGTGCCTGCAGGCCGTCTTTAACCGCCTCCAGCGAACCGACCGCTGCCACAGAGCGGTTGGTGGATAATTGGCCTGCTTCCACTTCGTTCAGCATGGTGACCATATCATCAATGCTGGATGCAGAGTGGCCGATAACACGGACATTCTTAAATATGGCATCGTTTAAATCCAGCTGTGCAGTGGTACCGCGCGCCACGCCCGCGAAGATATTCATCACACCCCTGGATCCAAGCCACCGGGCAGCATCTGAAATCACCGCAGGGATGGGTGCGAGCATGATGATGTCATCAAAACCCTGGAGCCTAAACTGCCTCATCACTTTTTCATACTCATCTTTTTTGGTCGGGTTCACGCACAGCCATTCAATTCCCTTTTCCCGTGCTTCAGCAGCATAGGATTCATCCAGGTCTCTCAAGCGGTCATCACTAACATCTGAACAGACGATCACGCCCGGAGGATTGGCGGTTTCGATGGCATGCTGGACATGCATGCGCCCCATCGGGCCGCCCGCTCCCACAAACATCGCCTTGCCGCTTTTCTTCAGTGCCGAGCGCACCGGTGTGTGACTATATAGCGCCACAATATCTGTTTCAGTTCCGCCTACAAAAACCCAGCGGTTGTAATGGATCCGGCCGACATCAATATTGACCGAGCGTGCCAGTTTGTCTTCAGCTGTAAAAGCCACAATTCCTTTAAAAGCCAGAAATTGGCTGGTTTTTTCGATCAGATCGGCAGACGGAGAAAGCAGTATGATATCGTCCGCCTGATCGACAGCCACAGGTTCGCCTGAGATTTCAGGCAGTTCGTTAATTTCTACTACTTTAATACCGAGCGCTTCAGCCTGTTGGCGCAGCCACGTTCCCAAAGCACCATCCATGCGGGTCAGCTTTATCACTGCAGGATGGGATTTTTCATCAAATCCCTGGCTGATGGAATACGCGCGGGTTTCCGGTCCGATAAACCAGGCGGTTCCTCCATCTTTGAGGGTTGTGCGATACTGGAGATAATAAGCAGCAATTACACAAGCCCAGGGTTCGACCAGGGCAGATTCTGCGTAACCGGTTTGAGGCTTTATTGGAATGAGATAATTCCCGTTGTCACCGTTCAATACACGCTGGTCAATCACATTATATTCCGAAAGACCGCCCTGAATCTCGTAACCATACGCGTAACCGACACCATTGACAACAATATCCGCCTGAAGGATGAAGCGGTCACCCGGGCGGTATTGGCCTTGGAGTTTTTCTCCAACCCCAACAACAGTCATTGAAACTTCATGGCCAAGCACCACCGGATTTTCTTTCATTTTGCGATAAATTCGCGGGTGCTCTTCGCCCAGCTTGATAATTTTGATATCCGAAAAGCATAAACCACAGGCATCATGGCGTACCAAAAGTTCATCCGGACCATAGGATGGCATGGATTTTTCAATAAACTTTCCATCTTTACCCATGTTTTCCAATCCAGCGCCATATAAAGGCCACAGGCGGTTTGTCTTTTTAACAGGCGCCTGGCCTTCACGATAGGTCTCAAATTTGCCTTTTGGCATTCCTTACTCCTTGTTTATTTTCAACCTGGTAAGTACTTCTTCAGGTGTCAGATCGTTTGTAATTCCTTTAAAATCAGCTGTCGCTTCTTCTACTAATGGTGAGAGCAAGCGGCCAGCGGATGTGAAAAACTGGTTCTTTGATTTTCTGTCTTTGAAATATTTTAACGCCCATGGACTTAGGTACCCCATCCCCCAGTGTTTTTGCATCTGGGTATGGCCGTAGAGAAAATCCGCGCCAGAAATAAACTTCTCTTTAAGCGGTAAAAGTTCCGGTATATCAAAATCATCTACCATCTTTTGTCCGAAACTGTTCATTTCGGTTCCTACCAGAACAGGAAGGTCCAGGTCAGCGGCAACCCGGGCCAGATGGTAAAGATTTTCAAGCTTTATTGTTTTCTCTTTTGGATCTTGATAATTCCAGTTGCGTTCAGGAACAACGTTGATCACTGCGGTGCCTTTGTCGATTAAAACTCCCAGTAATTTTTCAATTGCCTGTTCACCAGGCGAGGTACCGTCCAGCCACGCGGCGCAGGGAATTGCCTGGCAGGCGAACACCACCTGATAGAAGTCATCAATCAGCGGGAAAGAATCGGCTGTCGGCTGGATATATCCAGCTCCGCCGCGTTTCATAAGTTTTTTACGGATGGTATTCTGAAAAACTTCCTGATCTGCCATCTCTGCCTGGACTACATCAAGCGGCATGCCCAGCTTGTCACTCCAAAATTGAGCAGGGTTTTCAAATTCCGCACAGGCTTTATCAGCGATTTTTGTAACAATATGTCGCTCTGTGGCATTCCCGGATGGGGTCATGGGAAGAATATCGCGCTCAAAGTCAATTATTAAAGGATCAAGAAACTGATTAATTTTTTCCAGAATGCGGCAGTTCCTTTGGGCCACACGCAGGCGAATATCCTCAAGAATGCGATGGGCGGATGCCGGCGCTGAACTGGAAGTGAAACCGACACCCATATGGTAGCAGACCCCCGGCTCACCGGGAGAATTGATTTCAATCTCCGCGAATTCTGAAAAAAACACTCGTGTTTCCATGCCTGCTGTTCCGCGGATGCCTAAATATTCACACGCGTCCAGAAATTCATCCACCCCATCCAGAACATCAAAGTCCACCACGCCCATATATTTCAAACCGTTCTTTTTACCCAACCAGGCGAGGCGGGTGGGTGAATAACCGTAGCCGTTATAAGAAAAGAAAGAATGACAATGCAGGTTAGCGACCTCCCGCACCGGTTCAAAGGGAATATCACCGTTACAGACTAATTCATTCAGCGCTTCCAGGCTTTCTTTTCGAACCTGGCGGTCAAAATCATTCAGCCTGGACTCCAGACTATTAATTATTTTTTCCGATGCTGCCATCCGATCAATGCCCTTTCAGGATTTCATTGAAATCTGTGTTCGGCGGTAAGCTTCATCCGGGCGGGTCTCAATACGCCTGGCTTGCTGCCCAGTCAGGAACCTGGGTCCGCCCATTGAAAATGTTCCCAAAAGTGTGCGCGCCCATTTGTCAGCGGTCAGGGAAATAGTCATTACATCCTTTGGCGACTGTCCCAGCGCCACCATGCCATGATTTTCCATCAAAATCAGTTTGGGCGCGTATCCAATTTTTTCCAAATAGCGTCGCAGTTCATCTCTCACCGCGCGGGCGAGCGCCAGGCCAGGGTCCACATAGGGCACAACCGCAGGCATCTCTCCACAGCCTACAATCTCATCCGGGTAAATATGCTGCATAAAAGGGCGCGCCCCTTCTTTACTGCACAATATTGACATAACCGATATGGGGTGGGTATGCCCAATCCATTTAACACCGCCTTCATAGATACACAGAGCGTGCAAGAAAGTCTCAACCGATGGCTTGCTCATTGAGGGTTCTACCAGGGAACTCTTCAGACCTTCTGCAACACCAGCGTCATTCAGATGCTGGTCATCCAGCAACTCCTGCACTCGTTTTCCCCGTAAACGGCTGAATCCGCTTTCAGTGATAGTTGATAGCTGGCTACCGGAGGTTTTAACCCAAAAAGTGCCGTCTTCACAGTCGACGCTGGTATTGCCCTCTCCCAGGATAGCAAGTTCGAATGCGGGGTTCGCGAGCTCTCTGGATAATTCAATCAGTCTGGTTAATTTATCATCCATGATCTACCTTCTTGCATATGATATTTTACAGTTTAACAAAACCTTTCTTACTTACCACCAGGATTTATCGGGGTTTTCGATCAATTGGCTGAGCGTCTCGAGAAATCTGGCTGCGGGCGCGCCGTCAATGACGCGATGGTCGCAGGTAAGAGCCAACCCCACTACACTTCGGATGCAAATACCGCCATCTTTCACAGATGGAATTTCCCGGATGCAGCCGATGCCTAATATTGCCACCTGGGGCGGGTTGATGATTGGCGTGAAAAAGTCAATGCCCAATGTGCCAAGGTTCGTGAGGGTAATGGTACCTCCCACAAGTTCATCTGGCGTCACATTGCCATTAATTGCTTTTTCTACGATCACTTTACGCTGGTTCGCAATCTGGCGAATTGTCAACTGGTCGGCAGCTTTCAGTACGGGTACGATCAGCCCTCGATCGGTATCCACAGCCAAAGCAAGATTCACGTTCTTGTGCAGATTGAGCTGTCCGTTTTCAAAAGTAGAGTTCAATTGCGGATGGTGCCGAAGCGCTTCACAAAGAATACGAATAAAGAAGTCCGTAAATGTCGGTCGCGTTTCACCCAAAATCAATTCAGCCAGCGCATGATTTCGCAAGGCGACCAGGTCGGTCGCGTCCGTTTCGCGCATATAACTGACCGGCGCGGTTTCCAGGTGGCTATGGAGCATGCGTTGTGCGATCACCTGGCGGATATGACTCATGGGCGCAGATTCAGTTTTCGCGTTAAGCCGCGTTTTTTCAATAAGCAGGCGTGCGTCGCTTTCTACCACCATTCCGCGCACACCGGTTGGAACAGCATGCGATAGTTCAAGGTTATACTCACTTGCCAGTTTTCTGGCACGTGGACTGGTAAAAAGCTGCCTGGATGGTTTTCCCTTGACCGGCGCTTTTTGCTCTACAAATATTGTTTCATCCAGGACAATTTTTTCCGATGTAATTTGAGCGTCGGCTTTGTCTGCTTCCGATTTATGGGAGAGAGATTCGCCTTCTTTGAGAATCTTTCCGATAACCGATCGGACCGCAATTTCAGTTTGCGGTTTGGCATACACCTCAATAAGGGTTCCGCTTTCCGGCGCCTCTACTTCCAGTGATGCTTTATCGGTTTCAACCGTAAAAAGCGCTTCGCCTTTAACTACCTTGTCGCCTGGTTTCTTGAGCCATTCCAACAAGTGCAGGGAATCGGATGTCTGGCTTAGGGGCGGAACGATAATATCAACAGGCATAAATTATCACCCCTTTACAGCAGCTTTTCAACTGCTGAAATAATCTTGGTCTCATTCTGCAAATATTCATTTTCAAGTACCGGCGCGAATGGTGGCGGCACGTCAGGCGACGCCAGGCGTTTGATGGGCGCGTCGAGCCATTCAAAAACTTCGTCAGCTGCCAGCGCGGCGATCTCTGCACCCCAGCCATTGGTCAGGTTATCTTCTTCCACAATCATCAGCCTGCCGGTTTTGCGAACGGAATCGAAAATGAGGTCTTTATCCAGCGGCACCAGTGTACGTGGGTCAATTACTTCCAACTCAACACCCTTTTGCGAAAGTTTGTCTGCGGCTGTGAGGGATTCATAGAGCATGCGGTGGGTGGCAACGATGGTCAGGTCTTTACCTTCGCGCCGGATAATCCCCTTTCCAATAGGAACCAGATATTCCTCATCTGGCACTTCGCCCACCGGGCTGAGTGCGCCAACCTCGGAACGCTGGCCTTTGGAACCATAAAGCAGCTTGTGTTCGAAAAAAAGCACCGGGTTTCCGTCGCGTACAGCGGATTTTAGCAAGCCCTTGGCGTCATAAGCCGTCGAAGGGGCTACAACTTTAAGGCCGGGTACATGGGTGAAGAAACCTTCCAGATTCTGGGCGTGCTGTGAACCGCGCCGGGTGGAACCGACCGGGGCGCGCATAACCATTGGAACTGAAATTTGCCCGCCTGACATGTAGCGCAGCTTGGCGGCTTCATTGGCCAATTGGTCCATCATCAGGAACAGAAAGTCACCATACTGCACATCCGCGATAGGACGCATGCCCGCTACAGCCGCACCAACCGCCATACCGCAGATCGCGATCTCGGAGATGGGTGTGTCAATCACGCGGTCATGGCCAAACTCTTTGGAAAGTCCCAAGGTAACAGTAAAAGCTCCGCCAAAACCGCCTTCGATATCAATATCTTCACCGATACAAAAAACGCGTTCATCGCGCCGCATCTCTTCGCGGATGGCTTCCCTGAGTGCTTCAACAATGGATAATTTTGCCATGTCTACTCCTTGAAAACATCTGTATAAGTTGTCGCTGGATCTGGCAGCGGGCTACTTTCGGCAAAGGCGATCGCTTCGTCAATTTCTTTTTCAACTTTTTCCCTGATCTGATTCAGGTTATCGTCGCTGGTATGTTTGCTTTCCAATAACCACTTTTCAAAGCGCGGGATGGGGTCTTTCTTCAGCCATTCCTGTTCTTCTTCCCTGGAACGATACCCGCGCGGATCAGACCGCGAATGGCCGCATTGGCGGTAGGTTTTACATTCCACCAGGGTAGGTCCTTTTCCCCTGCGGGCGCGATCCACCGCTTCGGCGCAGGTTTCAGCAACTGCCATAACATCGTTACCGTCTACAACCACTCCGGGCATACCATAGCCAGCAGCCCGGTCGGCGACGTTATCCACCCTGAAGGTTTGGCTGAATGGCGTGGAAGCAGCATACAAATTGTTTTCACAAACAAACACCATTGGCAAATCATAAATAGCCGCGGCGTTCATGGCTTCATGCCAGGCGCCTTCATTGGCAGCGCCGTCACCAAAGAAACCAACGGTTACCCCGCCGTTCTTCTGCATTTTCTGCGCCAAAGCGGCACCCGCAGCAATAGGCAGGTTGCCACCCACAATGGCGATGGCCGGGAACATGCCCACATTAATGTCGCCCACGTGCATTGAACCGCCTTTGCCTTTACAGCATCCATCCGCTTTACCGTAAAGTTCAGCCATGATGCTTGATATTGATACACCTTTGGCAATCGCATGCCCATGAGGGCGGTGTGTACTAAGGATGTAATCGCTGTCTTTCAGATTGGCGCATACCCCAACTGCCACAGCTTCCTGGCCAATATATAAGTGCAAAGTGGATGGGATGAGTCCTTTCATGTAAAGCTCATTAACCCGCTCTTCAAATCGGCGAATTAATTGCATTTTATAAAATAATTTCAAATAATCCGAATTACTCTTATTGGTCATAAGATCACCTATGAGATTCCATAATAAAGGGCGTATGAGAAAGTAGATTATTTCAAATACCTAAACTATACGCCCTTGATATAAAAGAATTAATCGAGATTCTTATCCGCAAAATTCGGATGGAAATCTCGATTCATATAACCCCAGCATGTTCGTGGTCGGGAACGAATACCCCACTTCTCAAGAGCTGCTCGAAGTTCTGGTTTATCTTTACTAGCCTCTTTTAGAGGAATTCCTGCAACAACAGCATCCAAAGCTTGCCTCCAGGCTTTTGCACCGGCAGTGTAGCCCATGGGGTGCCCAAGCATACCTCCGCCCGAAGGAATAATCATATCATTGCCATATTCTTCATAAAGGACTTCTGCAAGGCCCGGGTAAGTTCCTGCTGCAGGCATTGGCCACATTGATTTAATGTTATGCATTGGAGCCAGGCGCACTTGATAATCACGAGCCGCCTCTTCAATACTGACTGGTACAACACTTGCAAATGCATTGGGGGAGAGCATCATATCTGAGCCAACAAGCCGACAGATTTTTGAGAATACTGGAAAACTTATAGTATTTAACTGGCTGACCATATGTGAAACGTGGAGAAGAATAGCAGTATCACATTCCGGATCTGAAGCAATTTCATGAACAGCTGAAGGTCCGGCTGAATAGGTGATGAGCAATCCATCAGCACCCATTGCTGCTGCTTTTCGCGCCTTTTCAATCATACGGCTCGTTTTATCTGTGATGCTGATCATGTAAATCATTTTGTGCCCAGTTTCACGTTCAACCCTGGCTTTTGCTTCCAGCACTTTTTCAAGACGTTTTTCCCAAGGACAAATTTCCAAATCGGATAACATTTCATCATCTTTGCAAAGGTCTGCACCGCCTAAACCTGTCTGATAGACCTGATTGGCAGTCTCTTCCGGGGTCATGCCCATTTTGGGTTTAATAATATGAAGAACAAGTGGTCGGTCATATGCATTCAATTTCTTGCGAATACCCTCAATACCATAACGAGGGCCAGGGAAGCGATCACAGACTTGCTTCGGAAAATATACGTCAAGAAGGCGAGCATGGCTTACGTAAAGGAAGATATTGCCAGCAATAGTCAACCACAGCATTGGGATGTTTAAACTAATATCCCATGCGTCGATAGGAAATCCCAACTGAATTATTGCTGCTTTAGTGTAGGGTTTATTTGTGGGAACTTCAAAATAACCAAGGATCTTGCTGCTGAGATTTTTTCTTACTGTCTCATTATCTTCCTTCACTTTCATCCAGCTAGAAGTTGAACCTTCTAATGCAAGGCGTTGGACTTGTTCAAGGTGTTCTATCCAATCCTCTCCGTCACGAGTATCTTCAATATAATATGTCGCAACAATATATTGGTCCTTTTCAATACTTTCCCACATATAATTAAACATATCTGGATCAAACAATCTTTTCATTATTTCTCTCCTAGTGATTTTATAAAAATTTTTTTTAAAATTTGACTTTGTACTAACAGGAATAATTTGCCCCAAAAGTCCAGCAAGAAACTTTTAAAGATATTTGTCTAATCCTTAGGGTAAGTGAAAATCCTGTTTAGACAAGTGGACAGGTAGAAATATAGCATAGTTTTTTACCTTAGTCAAGAAATTAATGGTTTTGACAGGCTGTTATTCAATGGTAAAATTTTTTCCGATAACCTGTTTATACAAGTAATCAAGTATAAGGAGAAAATGGCTGAAAGTATCTTAAACCCGCGCCGAATCAATAAAGATTTACCAGTACCCTATTATTACCAGATCGTCCAGGTGCTGCGCGAATCGATCGCGGATATTGACGAAAAAGAAGATCATTCTGAAATCCCGCTGCCATCAGAAGCGGAACTTTGTGATTTGTTTGCCGTGAACCGCGGAACCATCCGGCATGCACTGGATATGCTGGAGCGTGAAGGGTTGATCTATCGCGAAAAAGGCCGCGGCACCTTTGTGCGCCGGCGCCGTGTGGAACTGGACCTTTCATACCTGTGTTCCACGACCGATGACTTGAGGAACCGTGGGTGGGAGCCATCTACCGAAGTGATCAGCATCAACCAGGTCACACCCCGCAGCCACATACGCATAAGCCTTAACCTGAATGACAATGAAAAAGTATGGGAAGTCTACCGGCGCCGCCTGGCCAACGAGGAGCCTATTAGCCTGCAGCGCGCATTTTTCCCGGTGGTGTTGATGCCTGACCTGATCAAGAAAGACTTGACCGGATCCTTCTTTACCCTCTGGAAAAATTATTATAATATTCAACCCAAAGATGGGGAGCAGACCATCCGCACCCGCTTGGCCACTTCGGAAGAGGCTGAGCTGCTGCTTATCTCGGATTGCGATCCTATTTTTGAGATTACACGCGTGACTTTTGATATCAATAACAATCCGTTTGAATATTTAATTTCTGTCTGGCGTGGTGACCGCTATGATTTTAACGTGCGGTTATCCAGCCGGTAAATTCAATTAATCCGGGAGCTTCGTGATGTCGCAATTAATCTTGTATTTAGCACGCCATGGCGAGAGTGTTTCAAATTTTAAAAATATCTTTATCGGCGGGTCAGAGGATCCTGAATTAACCGAGAAAGGTCTTCACCAAGCCAGGAGTCTGGCGGAAAGCCTGAAAGGCAAAAAAATCGCTGCCATTTTTTCCAGCACGCTCTTGCGGGCGCAGCAAACCGCGCAAATTGTGGCGGATGAATTTGGCTTACCGGTTACTCATTCTAAAGACCTGATTGAGGTCGGATTGGGGCGGTTGGATGGGCATGATATCGGCAACCCGGCATTTTTGTCGGTGTATACAAATATGGTCACTAATTGGGAAAGAGGATATCCGCAGGTGAGCATCCTTGAAGGTGAATCGCTGCTGGATGTCAAAACGCGGCTTGAACGGTTTTTGAACGAAAATAATATTAATAGAAAATGGGATGGCACGCTTCTATTAGTTGGACATGCCATTTTGTGGATGAGTTTCATCTGGGCATTATGCGAAAACCCACCACCCAAGATCAACGACGGTTTTATGAGCAAGACCCACCTTACCATTATCTCAAAAAATGGAAATGGATATGCACTTAACCATAACAATCTGAACCTTATGGAAATTGCTAACTTGAAAAGATTGCAATAATTACCTGTTCTTATTCAATGCGTAACATAAATCATTGACATTTATTTTGGCTTGTGCTAATATCTTGCATTGCAGTACATACAACTAGACAAGCATAAGGTTACCATAGCGATTTTATAAATATCATTTAATATATTGAACTTTTCATAATGATGATTAATACATCGGCAAGTTTGATAAGAATTTGGCAGGAATCTCTGATCTTGAACAAGGATTCAGAATGGAAAAATGCTGCTTGCCTTGGGAAAAAACTATGAACTGGAAAAAGTATTTTCCGGTTTTATTTTTTTTAACGCGAAGATCCTGAGGAAAGGCCAAAACTTGTAACGATCAAAGGACCTTTTTATGAGCGATACGCAAACCAACCATAAAGTCATCCTGGACATGCACAACATCTTCAAAAATTATGAAGGCGTCAGAGCGTTAAGCAATGTCCATTTTAATTTGCGCCGCGGAGAAGTCCATGCCCTGGTTGGTGAAAACGGAGCCGGGAAATCAACACTGGTAAAGATCATAATGGGTGTCATTCACCCGGATTCAGGCACAATTAAATTTGCCGGCGAACCTGTCAAAATTTCCAACCCTCATATTGCTCAGGGATTGGGAATAGCTGCAATTTTTCAGGAAGCTTCTTTGTTCCCGGACCTGAGTGTGGCAGAAAATATCTTTGTTGGCCACGAACCCATGAACAAGATCGGCGGGATTGACTGGCGCAAGATGAATGAACTTGCCAAAGAACCTTTGAAAGAACTGGGTGTCAACCTGGATGTCAAACGAAAAATCCTTGGGCTGTCGATCGCTCAAATGCAAATGGTTGAGATCGCCAAAGCTTTGACTGCTAACGCACAAATCCTGATCATGGATGAACCTTCCTCTTCCCTGACATTGCATGAGGTAAATGATCTCTTCAGGATTGTAAAGAAATTACGGGATGACAATCGCTCAATCCTGTTTATCTCCCATCGCCTGGAAGAAATCTTTGAAATTGCTGACCGGGTAACGGTATTCCGTGATGGGCAGTATATCGACACGAAAGACGTCAAAGACATTACTCAGGAAGACCTCGTCAGGATGATGGTAGGCCGGAACATCTCTCAATTATTCCCGAAGTTTGAGGTCCAGCGCGGTGAAATCATTATGGAAGTAAAAAACCTTAAGAAAGAAGGATTATTTGAAAATATTTCCTTTAAGCTTCACAAAGGCGAAATTCTTGGTTTGGCTGGGCTGGTAGGCGCTCGTAGAACAGAGCTGGCCACCACCCTGTTTGGAATTACACCACCTGATAGCGGGGAGGTGTATATCAAAGGGATACGCGTAAATATCAAACATCCGCGTAAGGCGATGTCGCTGGGGATGGCATACGTGCCGGAAAACCGCCAAATGCATGGATTGGTGCTCCAGTCTGATATCACCAAGAATATCTCTCTGCCGATAATTA
>Ga0315274_10013697_pt1 | contig 11541 bp, 9 predicted proteins | sample YL17G02_20_MG_FD_203700 | JGI IMG/M metagenome (GOLD analysis project Ga0315274, IMG submission 203700) | Sediment microbial communities from Yellowstone Lake, YNP, Wyoming, USA - YL17G02_20 | ecosystem: Environmental > Aquatic > Freshwater > Lake > Sediment | place: USA: Wyoming | collected...
CGCAACGGACTGGCGGAATCAGGAGCGGTGCAAGTCAAAATAGGCAAGAAGGTGGAAGCTGTCTTTGCCATCAATCTTAATGATGGTGATTGTGTATATATCAGTACTCGCCTGAGAGGTAATTTCATTTACAATGTAGATACAGGCTGGCTTGGCGGTGGTAGATAACCTCTCGTTTATTGGTCAATGCTGAGCGGCGTTCGACGCTCTTGCGGTATATATAACGTGCCGGCGTCTGCGCCGCTCGTCCCATATCTCCTTTCTTTCACCTGCCCATATTCGGTCAGGTTTGAGTATAAAATTGGCTCCATTCGGCTCTGCTCAGGACAAGCTTGTTTGGCTTTGCTTTCCTTGACTCCAAATGCACTAAATTTTCTCGTTATCCCTTGTCTAACATGTGTTTACATTCATTTACTCCCTCCTGAAATTGGCTTTGTTTTTTCAAATTCGTACTCTGTCAAACGTGCCTTCGGATCTGTCATTTTGCTCCTATGCCTTTTGTTTAGGATTTAGAGCTTAGTACTTAGAGTTTCCGGCCGAAGGCCGACAAATTGGCTTTGTTTTTTCAAATCGCACCCTTTCAAATATGGTGGCAGCCTCAAAGCCGAAGGCTTTGGGGATGGATTGGGCAGGTTCCACCTCCCCAGCAAATTGGCTTTGTTTTTTCAAATTGCACTTTTTCAAATCTGCCTCCAGGCCTGTCATTGGGTTCCTATGCCTTTTGTTTAGGATTTAGTGCTTAGGATTTCCGGCCGAAGGCCGGCATATTGGCTTTGTTTTTTCAAATCGCAGCAAATTATAAACGCAGATTTCGCTGATTTACCCTGTGAGATGACGGATGTGCCTATCTCATGGGGTGAACGCGGAAGAAAAAATCGCAAATCGAAAATCGTAAATCATAAATACCAAAGGTCTTCTGTATTCTGTATTCAATTTGTTATATATTATACGAACTATCATGCAAAAAGTCGAGAGAATTCCCAAAAAAATCTCCATTACTCGCCGTAATTATATTTACCGCGGGGAACGCTGAGGACGCAGAGAAATAATATATTATGAAAAAAGATAAATAACTGTGTAAATCAGTGTATTTCCGTGTCTGAAAATATATTAGACACAAATTAACACCGGTGAACACGGTTTAAATAAAAGAAAAAGTGTGTAAAACTTGTAAATCCTGTCAAAAAGAGCCTTTTTCGCAGCGAAATATAAAAAAAATCACTTTTTTTCCAAAATTATAGGTAACAATTCCCATCGACAAACGCTGTATATAGTAAATGGTTGTTAGTGAATAGTCGTTATTTGACGGCTGATGGCCGATTGATGCGAATTTAATTGCTTTTTTACTTGTTTATGGGTATTATATTACCAAAGGCAATACACCACAGAACGCAAAACTTACTCGAATCGCCTTATTTTGTCTTGCCGCACCTATTTAATTGGCTAAGTTTATCATGATTTAGCATTTAGCCCTGAGCAACGCCGAAGGGGCAGTCGAATGGGTTCAGGGCAGACATGTGATATACGATATGCGACATACGATATACGGATTTTTGATGAGAAGGCTTTCGATAATGAGATTTTTTATAAGACAGTGTTACTTAAATTTTAATAGGTTGACTGTCCCTAGTTTTTCATTGTTATTATGTCAATAGCCAACTGAGATAAGGTGCCCTTTTTGTTTTGACGGGAATTGTGGGATTGAGTATTGTATGGCTTCAGAGTTATATGTTGTGAGAGGGTAGTGTAGGAGATAATAAGGATGGCAAATATAAAAAGGGCACCGTTAAAATTTGATTACCTGAAACTGGAAGACATCGATGTGAGTTTATCAAATGTCAGAAAGTCACATCTTGAAAAAGGGATTAAAGAGTTAGCGGACAGCATTCAAGAAATCGGTGTTCAGCAGCCGGTCGTGGTTTTTGAAAAGAAGGATGAAAATCGGATCAGATATGAACTAATCATTGGTCAAAGAAGATACTTAGCATCTCGAAGGGCAAATGAGCCAAGAATCCCAGCACTTATCACCAATGTGAAAGATACAACCGATGCTCTTGTCAAATCATTTAGCGAAAACATCCACCGACTTGACCTTGATTATCGGGATAAAATGCAAGTTGCCACAGAATTGTTAACGAAATGCGGCACAATTGGAGAGGTGTCAAAACGTCTGGGAGTATCACCTCAGACAGTAAAAAAATATCTTGGATACGCCGCTGTTCCTGAGGCCATTAAACAGATGGTTGATGATGGAAAATTCGGTGCAACTACAGCTTTGGACATAGTTCAAAATATTGAGGATGAAGAAAAAGCTATAAAAATTGCTGAGGGTATACAAGAACTCCCACGATCAGAAACACGTGGTTACTATATTGATATTGCTAAGGAAAATCCAAAAGAGTCGCCTCATAAAATACTTAATATGGCAAAGAAACGCTCAACAATGAAACAAATAACCATACATGTGACAGATAGAATATATAGGGCTGTGCTCAAAGCGTCTGAACGATATGGATTAGAGAAGGAATACCTTGTTAAAGAAGCTCTTGAAGAATGGCTTGTTACACAAAGGTTTATCTAATGGAAAAGTTGGATGAAATTTCAGCGCTTCAAATTGTCTTCGCCAACATCAGAAGAAAAAAGAGAAAAGAGAATCTTGTTAACATAGCGAGGGCATTTGAGTATCTCGTGAAGAATTACGGATCACTAAAGGCAGTAGCAGAAAAAGTAGGACTTTCTACAGAAATGATAAGACAGTTTTTAAGCGTTCTTAAGTTACCGGTCGAGGTTCAAGATTTGTTCTTAAAGCGTGAGATTGATAGTGTTGACGCTGCAAAAGAATTAGCTGTACTGCAAAGTAAACATAAACAAATTAGAATGGCAAAAAAGATTGCAGGCGTGACATCAGACGATGCTAGAGATATAAAAAGGATTGTTAAGAGTGGGTCGATTCCAATCGACGAAGCGATACGATCTATTTTGCAGGCAAAAGAAGAAGGGTTTAACGTATTCATGCTGGACTTTGACAATGAAACATATAGAAGCATTATGAAGGCCGCCAAAGCTTTAAGAAAAGATGCTGCTGAATTAGTTCGGGAAATCGTGATTGAATGGTTAGGCAAAAACCGCGGGAGAGAATCGTAGCAAATGACAGGGTTACCAGCGACATCAAACCTTAGAAGGATGAGGCAGTACCTTGATAGGTACCCGCACAACGTACAACCTGTTGCCTTTGAGTTTCTCGTGACTTCGGCTTTTGCGAGAGGATTTCACTTGCCATTCAAAACGCGGGCGACCGATAATGGCAGTATCGCACACAAGGTTGTCTGGTATGGGGATGTTGATTACAAGAAGAAGATATTCACACCAGCGCCTTCGGGACCCGACGGTGCTTGCTTTTCCTGTGGCTACAGTCTACTTATTGAAAGTACCTTGCGTGGGAATGTTTCAAACCAGTGGCGAAAAGAGTTTATCGAGTCTTTGAACCATTACGATAGTTTTGTAAGTCAGCACGGTGCCGAACGAAACGATGTGTATTTGGCTCTGGTGGCACCCGAGTTTCACAGGAGTACATACACTGGATTCAAGCAGAAGGCCAGCGAGGGATACAACATAATCATGTTGGATTGCCAGAATCTATCTACGATCTGCAATATATGTGCTTGTGTTCAGACTTTTAGACATCTCGACTTGCGGTACCTTTTGAGAAGGATCATAAAAAAATTGCGGGAATCGGGCTCGCTTACGAGTTTCCGCAAGGACGTGCGTCGGTATATCGATAATTGGGAGGTAGAATTGTTGAAGCAGGAGCAGACGGTGTACTTTGGCCTAAAATCGTATGAGGCCATGAAGAAAGCTGGGAGAAATATTGTTGGTGCCTCTGACATTATGCTGAAGTTGCACAGAGATGCACATTTTGAGCGCTGCATAAGAAAACTCGGTGGTGGCGACTTGGCCCTATATATCCGTGAAGGCCTGCTGAGGGAAAGACTGGCCCGTTTAGTCGAAGCTCCGAATGAAGACCTATTCTGTAGGGTTGATGGAGCGGACTTCAAAGCACGTAGCCTCAGGATGATACGTGCTGTAGAAAGCCTTGACCAATAGCCAAAATGCATATCGGGCGCGACCGTGAAACCCGATGACCTGGGCAAAAACTTAAGAGATTCCGAGTTGATCGCCGATAATAGTAATAAGTGTGTCTGGTCGGTCACCAGCGACAAGGTAGTTTGTGAAAATCAACTGGTAGAAATTCATAATGGGTAACGTACCCAATCACGTGTCCAAATGGGCGGATAAACTTCATAGCTTGATCTCTCCGTATCATTTAAGAGGGGTCCGAGTCGATTGTCCGGTCTGCGGGGCAAGAGGCACAGCGACGTCGAGGTGGATCAAAGGCCCGATGGTAAAGCCGATTTATGTTATTCACAACAATAACGGCACGGTAGAGAGTGTATGTGGTCTTGATGAGGAAAAGGCCGAGTGCGTTCGGCCGGACGTCCAAGTGTATAAGAGCGACCTTCGCAAGATTCTAAACGGTGCTAAATGTTTTGTTCTGATAAGTGGTGGCAAAGATAGTCTGGCCACATTGGTTTACACTAAGAAGGTGGCCGAAGAAGTCGGGGCCGATCTGCGAGCTATTCATGGTGATACGACAGTTGGTTTTCCGGAAGTTACAAAATATGTCAGGAAGGTATGCAGACAACTTGGGATCAAACTGTCAATTGTACGACCTGAAAAAGACTTTTTTAACCTTGCAGAAGATTGGGGCATACCAAGCTTCCGATTTCGCTGGTGCTGTAGAGAGTTGAAGATTAAGCCGATGCAGGATTTTTTGGCTAAGATTCCGGGACGAAAGGTTGTTATTGATGGCATTCGTGCTGAGGAATCAAATCAACGATCTAAGTATTTGCCTATCTGGTATCATCCAGGTTTTAAGTCCTTGTCGGTAAGTCCTATTTTCCGGTGGACAAAGAAACAAGTTGAACGCTATGTTGAGTCTGCCGATTTGCCTGAGAATCCGGTACGACAATTGGGCTGTTCAGCCGAATGTTGGTGCGGTGCTTATAAAACTAAATCGGATTTCCTTGCTCTCAAGGAAATTAAGCCTGAACTCTTTGATAAATTGTCTGATTTGGAAGAACAGAGTCCGACAGGATATACATTCCTATACAAAAAAGGTAAACGTCTTCCTTTGAGAGAACTCACATTGGATTCTAAGTAAATTCATGGCCCTTCGATTGCATTGAAGGCACACTTTTTTCGGTCGGAATTATACGAAATACGGTCACATCGTTTTATGAGAACAAAATGTTAGCAATAATTGTTCATGCAAACTAGTGACAGCCTTTATCATAGCTAAGCCATAAATTTTCGATACCCGCTTTTGCGGGCACATGTTTGCGCTTTACGATTGTCATTGATTATTTCTACGTCGTTAGCTCGGCCGTGGAATCCCTCTTTTGCTTGCATTCGGACAACTGGTTGTGTTATAATCATGTCAGAGAAGCATATCGAAAAAACTAAATCTCTCTCAAAAGGGAGGGGCAAATGCTATGCGTAAGCGAAACGGATTTACATTGATAGAGCTGCTGGTTGTTATTGCCATTATTGCCATTCTCATGGCGATTCTGATGCCGGCCCTTAATAGGGTCAAAGAGCAGGGAAAGCGAGCCGCGTGCCTTAGCAATGTCAAGCAGATGACCCTTGCGTGGATAATGTACGCGTATGAGAACGATGATAAGATCGTCAACGCGAGCACCTTCTTCTCGCGAACGGGCGAGCCGGCCTGGATAGGCGCGCAGTGGAACTTTAACGGGACCGCTGAAGAGCAGCGTGAAAACCTTAAAGACGGGATACTCTACAAATACTGTGAGGATGTCGATATTTTCAAATGCCCCACCGGGATTCGCGGAGAAGTGCTGACATACGCAATCGTCGATGCGATGAATGGCGCGACGAGCATACCGGGAACCACGGACTTGATGATTAAGCGGTTAAGCCAGATCCGCAGGCCCGGCGAGCGGTTCGTGTTCATTGACGAAGGCAAGATATCGCCGGATAGCTGGACCGTGTTCTACGACCAGGAAAGCTGGTGGGACCTGCCGACGGTTCGGCATGGGGACGGTACAAATTTCTCATTCGTCGACGGGCATAGCGACTACTGGAAATGGAAAGATCCACGCACAGTGAAGCTCGCTGAAATGACAATCTCTGAGAATGCACAGCCGGGGAACCCGGATTTGCACGCAGTCCAGAAAGCGGCCTGGGGCAAGCTCGGCTACGAGCCCCAGGCGTTGTAGGCTGAAATTATTATGGCCGTATGCCAATTTATGAGGTTTAAAGAGAGAAGGGATGGCAAAGACGTATCGAAACAGAAGAAAAAGAACTTCAATACACGAAATCGGCAACCATCCCTGTTTAACCTCATCTCAAACTCAACAATGGCTTTTTCTCCGTAAGGAGTCCCTAAGACTGCTTATAACGCAAGAGACTGCCACGGCCATTCGGGCCTCGCAATGACAGATTGTGGATGTTTTCTACAAAGCAAGTCTGAAACATTTATGAATACTGCACCGGCGTGAAATTACCGGCACACAACTGCCAAATTGGCACATTTCCAAAGAATACTTTGGATATATAAATGCTTATAAACAAGGCAATTAAGATTTTATCTCGTTTTGGGCACGTTGTTTGCACTACCTATATAATCGAGTAATTATAATTTAGATTTCATATTCGTATTAAAAGAGGTTAGCTATGAAATTCGACAAATTTACATTAAAGGCCCAGGAGGCAATAGCCACGGCTCAGCAAATCGCAATGGCGAAATCGCATACCGTGATGTCGCCGCTGCATCTGTTGAGCGTTGTTTGCAGCGACAATGCCGGCGTTGCCGTCGAGATACTGAAAAAAATCGGCGCCAATGTCGGTCGTATCAAAGAGATGGTCGAGAGCGAGCTTGGGCGCCTGCCGGAAGGCAAAAGCAGCAATCAAATCATGCCGGATCCCGCGCTTGGCCAGATCGTTCTGGATGCCCAAAACAAGGCCGATGCGATGGGCGATGAATATTTGAGCGTCGAGCATCTGTTGATCTCGCTTGCTTCGGTGCAGAGTGACGCTAAGGAGATTTTACAGCTAAACTCAGTTACGCCGGAACAGATTGAAACGGCCCTGAAAGAAATCCGCGGCCCGGAAAAGATAACGGACCAGAATCCTGAAGATAAATACAAAGCGCTGGAACGCTACGGGATCGACCTTCTGGAGATGGCCCGCAAGGGAAAGCTCGACCCGGTGATCGGCAGAGAGGAAGAGATCCGGCGGTGCATGCAGGTTCTCAACCGCCGAACAAAAAATAATCCGGTGCTGATCGGCGAGCCGGGGGTCGGCAAGACCGCCATTGTCGAAGGCCTCGCCCAGCGGATCGTTACAGGTGATGTCCCCGTGGGTCTGAAGAACAAGAGAGTTATCGCTTTGGATATGGGGGCGTTGATCGCCGGGACAAAATTCAGGGGCGAATTCGAGGACCGGTTCAAGGCCGTGCTGAAAGAAGTCATCGCCGCCGGGGGGCAAATCATCCTCTTCATCGATGAGCTGCACACAGTCGTCGGCGCCGGCAAGGCCGAAGGCGCGGTCGATGCGGGCAATCTTTTGAAGCCGTCGCTCGCGCGGGGCGAGCTGCGCTGCATCGGAGCAACCACGATTGACGAGTACCGAAAATACATAGAGAAAGACGCAGCGCTCGAGAGGCGTTTCCAGCCGATTCTGATTAATCCGCCGAGCGTCGAAGAAACTATCGCCATCCTGCGGGGGCTCAAGGCCCGCTATGATGCGCATCATGGCGTTCGAATTACGGATTCGGCGCTTGTTGCCGCCGCGACTTTGTCGAACCGATACATCACCGACCGGTGGCTGCCGGACAAGGCGATCGACCTGATCGACGAGTCGGCCTCTAAGTTGCGGATCGAAAATGACTCGTTGCCGGCCGAGCTGGACGGTATTCGCAGGAAGATTGTCCAGTACCAGATCGAACGAGAGGCGCTGAAGAAAGAAAACGACGATGCCAGCAGGGAGCGGCTGAAGAATACCGAAAAACGTTTGGCCGAACTGCAGGAGCGGGACAAGAAGCTCACGGCACAATGGGAAAGTGAAAAGGGTGACATCGACCAGATGAAAACTCTCAAACAGAGAATCGAAGATGCTCATAACCAATTCGAAGACGCCCAGCGCAAAGGCGACCTGGAAACCGCAGCCCGTCTAAAATACGAGACGATTACAAACCTGAAAAAAGAGCTGGAGGAAAAAGAGGCCCAGCTTTCCAGGTCCGACAAGGCGATCATCCACAATGAAGTCACCGAAGAGCACATAGCCGGGGTTGTTTCGAAGTGGACGTCAATACCCATTGCGAAATTATTAAGCGGAGAGCGCGATCGCCTTATGAAAATGGAGGATGCGATTCGCCGGCGAGTGGTAGGTCAGAATGAGGCCGTAGAAGCACTTTGTAATGCCGTTCGCCGGAGCCGCTCGGGATTGGGTGACCCGAACCGGCCGATAGGGACATTCCTGTTCCTCGGCCCGACCGGCGTGGGCAAGACCGAGCTATCCAAAGCGCTCGCGGATTTTCTGTTTAACGATCCGCACGGGATGGTCCGGGTCGATATGAGTGAATTCATGGAGCCGCATTCTGTCGCGCGGCTGATCGGCTCACCTCCGGGCTATGTCGGTTACGAAGAGGGCGGCCGCCTGACCGAAGCGGTCCGGCGAAAACCCTATTCCGTAATCTTATTGGACGAGATCGAAAAGGCCCATCCGGATGTCTTTAACGTTATGCTCCAGGTCTTCGACGACGGCCGGTTGACCGATGGAAAAGGCCGGACCGTCGATTTCAAGAACACAGTTATCATTATGACCAGCAACATCGCCAGCCACCAAATCCAGCAGCTTACCGAAGAATCCGGCGCCGACTGGGAGATCGAGGCCCACGTCAAAGATGCCCTGAAGCAGCTTTTTAAGCCGGAGTTCCTGAATCGGATCGATGAAATAATCGTCTTCCACATGCTCCGCAAAGAGGACCTGCGGAAAATTGTCGATATTCAACTGAATTACCTGGCTGAGCGTCTGAATAGCCGCAACATCCAGGTCGAATTCACCGACAGTGCCCGAGAGCAAATCATAGACGAGGGCTACGACCCGGCCTTCGGCGCAAGACCTCTGAAACGCACGATCCAGCAGCAATTGGAGAATCCGCTGGCCGCCGAGCTTTTGGCCGGCAAATTCGCCGACGGCGACACAATCAAAATCGACGCCGACGCCCACAAATTTACCTTCCAAAAAGTATAATCTCGGATTATAATCATAAGCTGATATGGTTTGGCTTGCCTTTGTTCCAATGAGCGGCACATAATGTTCAGTGCCTTGGTAAGTCAATTGTATCCTATTTGACAACTTCGAATTGGAAGGTAGGAAATGGAACCAAGAAAAAAGGGCTTCCGATTAGGGCAAATCCATGGACGGACTTCCACAAAGAAGAGACATTCTGAGGCAGCTGTCCAGCGCAAGCTATTTCTGGGACAACGGATCACTATTGTACGCAGGCGAGATGGTCGGTCAAATCCTGTGATACGCCTCTTTGCTTATGAAGTGCCTCTGGAGAGTGCCAGTAGAGGAGATAGCATTGACTTGCTGGGATATGATAACGTACACAACCTCTATATTTTTGAACTCAAAAATGAGAAAAGCACAGAGAAACTTTCGGGCGTTAACGAGCAGATTGAACGTTATGCGCACAAGTTGAAAGGGATAAAGAAATATATCGAGGGGGAATTCAACCAGACATTTTTCTTTACCGTCGAATTCAGAGAAATTAAGAAGATGGTCGTTGCTCCTCGCGAATTCTACAAGGCCCGTGGGGATGATTATAAAGGCGATATTGAATATTTGTATTATGCCGATGGAAGTGTTTTCGGAAAAGCTGACATCCCCCAGAATGTTAAACTACACGTGTGGAAAAAGAACGCGAAGAGAAAATGCAACTGATTATTCATCGAGGAAGTCAGGAGATCGGCGGAACCTGTATAGAGCTTCAATCGGACAGCTCAAAGATCCTGATTGATTTTGGGCTGCCTTTGGTTGATGAGAATAGAGAACCGTTTGATCATGAAAGCATTAAAAACAAGTCAAAGGCCGATTTGATCGCGAGTGGTGTTTTGCCGGACATAAAGGGACTATACAAAGATGAACAACCCGCTATTGACGCAATTCTGCTGAGCCATCCCCATCAGGACCACTATGGCCTACTATCCCATGTGAATCCAAGAATCCCAATTTATCTTAGCCAAGGATGCAGGGAGCTTATCGACATTTCTTATTACTTTGGCCAGACTGATTGTGATTTGAGGAACGTTGAAGCTGTAACAATGTGGGAACCATTTGAGAAAGGGGACTTCGTGATAACCCCGTATCTGGTTGACCACTCCGGTTTCGATGCACTCGCATTTCTGATAGAGAGCGCTGGTAAGAGAATCTTCTACTCAGGGGACTTCAGAGGCCACGGAAGAAAGAGTATATTGTTTGACAACATGCTAAGGAATCCCCCAAAAAACATTGATTACTTGATTCTCGAAGGTTCCATGCTTGGGAGAGACAAAGGTCGATATCGTACAGAGAGGGACGTAGAAAACGAGTTAACTCTCCTCTTCAAAAACCAAACCAGTCTCATTTTCTTGGCCTGTTCTTCTCAAAATATTGATAGGCTCGTTTCCGTATATCGAGCGTGTGTTAGGAGTGACCGCATTTTTGTGATTGATCCTTATACTGCTCTTATTCTACATAAACTGAAAAATATCTCTGAAAATATACCCCAGTCTAACTGGGGCCAAAACATCAGGATCTTTTTTGTGCCCAACCGTTACTCAGAGAGAATGGGTCAAGACAAAAGCCTGTTCAAGTTCAAATCAGCTAAGATAACATATCAAGAGATGCAGAATCTTAAGAACCAACTGGTCGTTAAGGATTCGTATACTACTCGACAAATTTTCGCGAAGAAGATGGACATGGCAAATTCAACGCTTGTCTACTCAATGTGGGATGGATATTTATCAGACGTCGAACCTTTCTGGAATGAACATAATGTGCCCATTGAAAAAGTCCATACGAGCGGTCACGCCTATATTGACGAGTTGCAGGAATTTGTGAAGGCTTTAAATCCCAAATATATCATACCTAACCACACCTTCTATCCTGAAAAATATCTTGAACTCTTTGGAAGTAGAACGAAAATTGTCGGAGACAAAGAAAGGATTGAAATTTAGAGGTTTCTGTAATGAATCGCAGGGAATTTGTCAAATCAATCGGTTTTGCAGCGGCGGCGTTCGGGCTGGGCGGGCTCGGGGCAAAAACGACGGCGCTGGCCGCTGGATTTTCAAAGAATAATATTCAATCCACGCCGAACTTTCTTTTTATCCTCGCCGATGACCTGGGCTGGTCTCAGGTAGGCTGCTACGGCAGCAATTTTTACGAGACCCCCAATATAGACCGGCTCTCACG
>Ga0315274_10013698_pt1 | contig 11541 bp, 7 predicted proteins | sample YL17G02_20_MG_FD_203700 | JGI IMG/M metagenome (GOLD analysis project Ga0315274, IMG submission 203700) | Sediment microbial communities from Yellowstone Lake, YNP, Wyoming, USA - YL17G02_20 | ecosystem: Environmental > Aquatic > Freshwater > Lake > Sediment | place: USA: Wyoming | collected...
GGTCGGAGTCCTTTTTCATCGGCCATTTCCCCGGCTACCCCGTCGTGCCGGGCGTCATCCTCCTGGAAGCCCTTTTCCAGTGCGGGGGCGCGGGAGTCAAGAGCGTCCCCGAGCTCGCCGTCGAAGGCCTTTTTTTTCTTGCCGCGCTGGAGAAAGCGAAATTCCGTCGGCAGGTGAAGCCCGACGAGGAGATCAGGATGGTCGTCACGAACCTCCGGGTGGGAAAGACGATGGTCAAGCAGACGGGCAAGGCATTCGTCGGCAAGGAGGTCGCTGTCGAGGCGGAGTGGCTCTGCCTGATCAGCCAGCAGCCGTAGCCTCCAGTCCGGCGCATACGCGCGCTCGCGTTACGACGTGTCCGCCGCGGGAACGTCCGCTTCCTGGTCCGCGACTTCCTCCCGGCCCCTTTCGCTCTCCCCGGCACCGGAGGGGATGGCCTCCGCGGCGCCCCCCGGCAGCTTGAGCGTCTCCCCGAACCACGAGAATGCGGCGGCGAGGCGCCCGGTGAGCTGGCGCATGTCGTGGGAGACCTCGAGTATCGAGCGGATGAGGGTGTCGACCCCCGCGAGGCCGTCCTGGATGTCCACGTGCGCGCGGGTGACGTCCTCCAGGGCCTTCGAGTTCTCGGCGATCATGGTGCGGATCTCCTCGCTGCGCGTCATGATCTCCGAGAAACCGGCACCCAGGCCCTTGATCCGCCCCACCCCCTTCTCGACGCCCCGGTTGGTGTCCTTGATCACGGCGCTCACCTGGTCGGACACCGTCCTCGTGAGGTCCGCGAGCTTGCGGATCTCCTGCGCCACGACGGAGAAGCCCTTCCCCGCCGCGCCCGCCTTGGCCGCCTCGATCGAGGCGTTCAGCGACAGCATGTGGGTTTTTTCCGCGATGCCGATGATCTGGCTCACCGCCTTGCGGATGACGATCGACCTCTGGTAGAGGGCTTCCATCTCGGAGAGCGTCTCCTGGATCTGCCCGTTGAAGCTGGTGATGAGCCCGTCGACCTGCTCGGTGTACCCGAGGATGTCCCTCTCCTTTGCCACGACGCGCGACTCGCCCGCCCCCGCCTCCCCGAGCGAGACGATGAGGTCTCCGATCGTGAAGGACTGCTTCTGCGCGCTGTCAAGGAGCCTGCCGGAGAGCTTCGTGATGTCGAGGTTGCGCTTTTCCAGCAGCTCCTTGCCCTCCCGGATCCGCTCGATCATGTCCCAGTCGCTCTCGATGCGGGCGATGAGCTCCGCGCTCGCCTGCCCGTACATCGCCTGCGTGCGCAGGAGATCCGCGACCGCGCGGTTCGCCTCGAAGAGCGCGATCACGAGGCCGGGGAGAAAGGCGATGGGGAAACTGCCCGGCGCCAGGAGACCGAGGATGACGCCCGCGGCGAGGGAAACGGCGAGAAGAAAGGCGAGGGACAGCGGGAAGAGGGCGCGCCGGAAACCCGGCCGGGCGAGGCGGCGCGCGTACAGCGCGGCGAGCACGGCAAAGGAAACGGCGAGAAGGCCGCGCGTCGCGAGCCCCGAAAGATCGATGAGATCCGCGACGGCCAGCCCCACGCACGCGGCGAGGAACGGCGGGACGACGAGCGGCAGAGCGAGCCGCCCGCGGAAAGCCTTCACCATCTCGAGCTTCGAGAGCAGGAGGAAGCACCCCGCGAGCATGAACGCCGTGTTCGCCATCCGCGCGGCCGCCGCAAAAGGCAGGGACGACGAGAGGAATGCCGGTACGAGCTCGGAAAACGCGTTCGCGAGGAGCGCCGCCGCGAGGAGAACCGTCTCCCGCGCGCGGTGGCGGATGAAGAGCGCGACGAATTGCGCGGCGAGCAGGAGGGAGAGAAGGCAGGTGAATGCGCGTACGGAGAGGATCAGCGCCCCCGCGTCGCTCGCGTGCGCACCCGAGCCCTCGGCGGCGAGCAGGGCCGCCGTTCCGAGCATGAAAACCGCGAAAAGGAGTGGTTTTTTCATCGCGCGCTCCTGTCCGATAGTATAGAGGGAAACCTCATCCATTGAAAGGCAACGCGATCGAATTGACAGCCGGTAGGCGCGGTGGTACCGTCCGGTGTGTCTCGCGCGGAAAGGATGCCCGAGTGACCGAGCTGGTGCTGAGGATCATCGAGGAGTTCGCCGACGGCTTTCTCATCATCAACGAAGATGGCCGCATCGTCTTCTTCAATGAGGTTCTGCTGAGGACGACCGGGCTGCACAGCGACGACATCCTGACCCGCGAGGAGCCGTTCCTCCGCACCCTCGGCGTCACCGGGGCGCCTTTCGTCGCGGAGCGCCGGGTCATGATCGAGGACCGGGAGGGCTCCGCGCGGCCGTACTCGGTTTCCACGCTCGAGGTCGAAGGCGCGCGGGGCTCCTACCGGCTCGTGCGCGTGAAGCCGGTCGTGCCGGAGACGCCGGCGGCGGAGGCGGGGGCTTCCCGCGAACTCCAGATGCTATTCTGCAACATCGGGGACCCCGTCCTGACCGCGGATCTCGCCGGGAACATCCTCTGCGCGAACCCCTCCTTTCACCGCCTGGTGGGCTACGCCGAGAACGAGACGCTTCCCAACATCTTCTCGCTGTACGCGCACGGCCCGGAGCTCGAGGACAAGCTCATCAGGCTCTCGGAATCCGGCATGGTCACAAACCTGGAAACGCACATCGCGGCGAGGTCGGGAGAGGTGCGCCGGGTGCTGGACACCTCCTGGATCATGCGCGACGACAGGGGTGTGACGACCGGCTACACGACCCATCTCAAGGACGTGAGCTACGTCAAGAACCTCGAGGCGCGGCTGAAGATCTCCGAGCGCAACTACATCGTGCTCTTCGACACCATCCTGTCTTCGATCATCATGATCGATCCCCTGGGCAAGATCCTCAACTGCAACTACTACGCGGAAAAGACGTACGGCTACCGCTGGGCCGACATCGTGGGCCGCGACTTCGACGATGTCTTCAGGGTCCACCGCAAGAGCATGGCCATCGGGGACATCATCGCGCTCGTCGACTCGAACAAGGGCCGCTACGTCGAAACCGACGTTCCTCGCAAGTGCCGGGACGGCACGATCAAGTTCACCTACTCCTCCTACTCGGCTCTCACGAGCTCCACCGGGGAAATCATCGCCTACTCGATCATGGAGCGCGACCTCACCGAGAGGGTCCGGCTGGAGAAGAAGCTCCAGGCGTCCTTCCAGCGGATCAAGGACACCCAGTCCGCCACCATCCTCGGCTTCGCGCGGCTCACCGAGTACAGGGACAAGGACACGGGCAAGCACCTCGAGCGGATCCGCGAGTACACCCGGGTTCTCGCCCTCGGCCTCGCGAAGCTCCCGAAGTACGCCGACTACATCACGGCGGACTACGTGGAGGACCTCTGTCTCTCCTCGATCCTCCACGACGTGGGCAAGGTCGGGATCGCGGACGCGATCCTGCAGAAGCCGGGGAAGCTCGACAGCGAGGAGTTCGAGAGGATGAAGCAGCACGCCCGGCTCGGCGGCGAGGCGCTCAGGGCGGTCGACCAGGAGATCAAGCGGGAATCGTTCCTCACGATCGGCAAGGAGATCGCATTCTCCCACCACGAGCGCTGGGACGGGACCGGGTATCCCGCCGGCCGCCGGGAGGAGCAGATCCCCCTCTCCGCCCGCATCGTCGCGCTCGCGGACGTCTACGATGCGCTCACCAGCGCGCGCACCTACAAGGGCCCCCTCTCCCACGAGGAAGCGGTGAAGATCATCCTCTCGGAGCGCGGCACCCATTTCGACCCCGACATCGTCGACGCCTTCTCCGCGAACCTGGAGACCTTCCGGCGCATCCAGATGCTCGAGTCCTTCAAGGAGCATCCCGAGAGCATCGACGACATTCTGAACGCGGGGCGCGCGTAGATGGCCACGAAAATCGACATCGCGCAGATCCAGAAGGCGGCGCTCAGGTCGATCCCCCTCACCTTCCAGCTCACCAGCCTCCCGCACGAATCCCACGCGCTCCTGGACAGGATCCTCGAGACCTACCTCGGCGAGCTGGGGCAGGAGCGCATCTTCGAGCCGATGTCCTACTGTCTCAAGGAGCTTATCATCAACGCGCAGAAGGCGAACATGAAGCGCGTCTACTTCGGGGAGAAGGGCCTGGACATCCTGGACGAGGAGGACTACGAGAAGGGGATGCAGGACTTCCGCCGCGAGTCGGCGGAGCGGCTCGAGCACTGGCTGGAGCTGCTGAAGGAGAGAAACCTCTCCATCGGCGTCACGTTCCACACGACCGGCGGCAACCTCGAGATGTCGGTGAGGAACCCGGTCGAGCTCAGCCCCCGCGAGCAAGCGCGCATCTACGACAGGATCGCCCGCGCGCGGGGGTACAACTCGTTCGTCGAAGCCCTCGCGACGCCGATAGACTCCACCGAGGGCGCGGGGCTGGGAATCCTCATCCTCCTGCAGTTCCTCAAGCGGATCGGGCTCGGGGAGGAGGCGTTCACGGTGGAGACGCAGGGCGGCGAGACCGTCGCGTCCCTCGTCATCCCGATGAACCGGATCCAGCTGGAGAAGATCACCGTCCTCACGAAAGCGCTCGTCCGCGACGTGGATTCGCTCCCCCACCTGCCCGAGACGGTCATGGAGCTCATCAACCTCACGGAGGACCCGAAATCCACGCTCGCGATGATCGCCGGGCGCATCGCAACGGACCCCGCGCTCACCGCCGACCTCCTGAAGCTGGTGAACTCGGCCTTCTACGTCCTGCCCTCTCGGGTCAACAACATCCTGCAGGCGGTGAAGATCGTCGGGATGAAAGGCCTGAGGAACCTCCTGTACTCCTACGGCGCCCAGAAAGTCCTCCGGGAGAAGTACGCGGAGATGAAGGACCTCTGGGACCACTCCTACCGCACCGCGTACTACGCGTTCCTCCTTGCCCGCAGCTTCAAGCGCCAGACCGACATCCTGGATGACGTCTACGTGGCCGGTATCCTGCACGACCTGGGGCAGATCATCGTCACGTACCTGCACCCCGACGCGATGGAACAGATTGCCCGATTCTGCAAGGAGAAGGACATCCCGTTGGGGATCCTGGAGCGCTTCTCCTTCGGGTTGAACCACGCGGACATCGGGGCGCTCATCGCGGAGAAGTGGAACTTCCCCCCGCAGCTCGTGCAGGGCATCAGGCACCATCACGACCCGCTCCGCGCGCCGCAGCAGTTCAAGGACATCGTCTACTGCGTGTACCTCGCGAACGCGTTCTGCGACCTGGAGCGGGAGCGCATCGATTTCAACCAGATGGAGAAGCCCGTGCTCGGGGACTTCGGCATCCGCAGCGCGGATCAGTGCGCGAACGTGCTCGACAGGCTGAAGAAATCCTTCGAGGAGCGAAGGGCCAAGTTCTGAGGAATTTCTCGGTCGAATCCCTTGACAAATATTCGCGAAGCGCATATATATACGGCGCGATGAACACGGCAGTTCAGTCCCACGCCATTTTCGTCGGACTCGTCCTTATTCGCGTACTCCTTGCGAGGAGCAGAGGGCGCCCGGAAGGGTGAGGGCTGTCGCCGCAGCGGGAAAGCGCGGGCCGTTCTCCTTTCGGGAGAACGGCCTTTTTTTTCGCTCGAAGGAGCGGGAGGGAAGGCCAACGATGGGTACTCGAAAGAACCGCAGCTCGGCGATCCAGGAGGGAGCTTCGCGCGCCCCTCACAGGAGCCTGCTCCACGCCCTCGGGTGGGACGCCAAATCGATGGGCAGGCCGGTGATCGGCGTCGCGAACTCCTTCAGCGAGCTCATCCCCGGGCACAGGGACCTGCGCAAGATCGCTGAGTACGTCCGGGAAGGCGTCTGGTCCGAGGGGGGGGTGGCATGCGAGTTCGGCACCATCGGCGTATGCGACGGCATCGCCATGGGGCACGCCGGCATGAAGTACTCGCTGCCGAGCCGCGACCTCATCGCCGATTCCATCGAGATCGTCGCGCAGGCGCACGCTCTCGACGGGCTGGTCCTGGTGACCAACTGCGACAAGATCGTCCCGGGCATGCTGATGGCGGCGGCGCGGCTGGACATCCCCTCGGTCATCGTCTCCGGCGGGCCGATGCTCGCCGGGCGCTTCGACGGCAGGGATGTGGGCCTCGAATCGGTCTTCGAGGCGGTGGGCAGGCACAGCGCGGGGAGAATGAGCGACGCCGACCTTTCCCGGCTCGAGTGCGCGGCCTGTCCCGGCTCGGGTTCCTGCGCCGGCCTTTTCACCGCGAACACGATGAACTGCCTCTCCGAGGCCCTCGGGATCGCTCTCCCCGGCAACGGCTCGATCCCCGCCGCCTTCGCAGACCGGTATATCCTCGCGCGAGAGGCGGGCCGCGCCGCGGTCCGCGCGGTGCGCGACGGGCTTTCCGCGCGGAGGGTGCTCACCCGGGAGGCGTTCCTCAATGCGGTGGCGCTGGACATGGCGCTGGGAGGATCGACGAACACGGCGCTGCACCTTCCGGCGATCGCCGCCTCCGCGGGGGTGGAGCTCTCCCTCGACGATTTCGACGAGATGAGCGCCAAGGTCCCCCATCTCTGCTCCCTCGCGCCCTCGGGGCCGTTCTACATGGAGCACCTGCATTCCGCGGGCGGCGTCATGGCCGTGATGAAAGTCCTCGCGGGGCTCGGCAGGATCGCCGGGGATTCGCTCACCGTCACCGGAGCCCCGATCTCCTCCTCCTACGCGGGCTCCCCGGATCCGGACGGGAGGTACATCGCGAAGCCGGAGAAGCCGTACCACGCGGAGGGCGGCCTCGCGGTGCTGCGGGGGAACCTCGCGCCGGAAGGGAGCATCGTCAAGAAGGCCGCGGTCGATCCCGCGATGCTCGTCCACGAAGGCCCGGCGCGCGTCTTCGACTCGGAGGAGGAGGCGCAGGAAGCGATCCTCGGCTCGCGGATCGCGCGGGGCGACGTCGTCGTCATCCGCTACGAGGGACCCAAGGGGGGCCCGGGGATGCGGGAGATGCTCTCGCCCACGGCGGCGATCGCGGGCATCGGGCTTGACCGCGAGGTCGGCCTGATCACCGACGGGCGTTTTTCCGGCGCCAGCCGCGGAGCGTCGATCGGACACGTCTCGCCGGAGGCCGCGGCAGGAGGGCCCATCGGCATCGTGCGCGAGGGCGACCGGATCCGGATCGACATTCCGGGCAAGCGGCTGGACCTTCTGATCGGCGAGGAGGAGCGGGGCCGGAGGATGCGGGAGTTCCGCCCCGCGCAGCGGCCCACGGGAAGCGCGTTCCTCGACGCGTACCGCGAAACCGTGGGCACGGCGGCGCGCGGCGCCATGCGCGAGACGGGGAGGAAGGCATGAAACTCACAGGCGCCCAGCTGCTCGTGGAAGCCCTGAAGGCCGAGGGAGTCGATCTGATCTTCGGTTTCCCCGGCGGCGTCGTCATCCCCATCTTCGACGCGCTGTACGGCGAGCGCGCGATCCGGCTCGTGCTCGTGCGGCACGAGCAGGGGGCGGTGCACGCCGCCGACGGGTATGCCCGGTCCACCGGGAAGGTCGGGGTGTGCCTCGTGACGAGCGGCCCGGGAGCCACGAACACGGTCACGGGTCTGGCCACGGCGAACTTCGACTCGGTCCCCCTCGTCGTCCTCACGGGGCAGGTATCGCGGAACATGATCGGCAACGACGCGTTCCAGGAAGCGGACATCGTGGGGATCTCCCGCTCGGTCACCAAGCACAATTACCTCGTCGCCGACAGGAAGGACCTGGGCCGCGTTTTGAGGGAGGCCTTCTACATCGCGCGGAGCGGGCGGCCGGGCCCCGTGCTCGTTGACGTGCCCAAGGACGTGCTCACCGAGGCTTCGGCCGACCCGCTTCCCGAGAGCGTCTCGATCCGGGGCTACAACCCCGTCTACCGGGGCCACCCCCTGCAGATCCGCAAAGCGGCGCAGGCGCTCGCGAAGGCGAAGAAGCCGGTCTTCTACATCGGCGGCGGCCTCAACATCTCGGGCGCCGCCGAGGCCTTCCGCGCGGTGATCGCGAAGGTGAACGTGCCCACCGTGTGGTCGCTCATGGGGATCAGCGTACTCCCCAGCGATCACCCGCGCGGCCTGGGAATGATCGGCATGCACGGCACGTTCGCCGCCAACATGGCCGTCCAGGACTGCGACCTGCTCTTCGCGGTCGGGACCAGGTTCGACGACCGGGCCACGGGCGACCTGACGAAGTTCGCTCCCCACGCGGCCGTCATCCACGTGGACATCGACCCGGCGTCCATTTCGCGCAACGTGGCCGTGGAGGTGCCCATCGTCGGGGACGCGCGCCTCGTGCTGGAGGACCTCCTCCCCCACCTCCAGACGCCCGCGATCGACGACTGGATCAGCCAGACCGAGGAATGGAAGAGAACGCACCCCCTCGTCGAGGTCGAGGGCAGGGGGCGCCTGTCCCCCACGGCGGTGGTCCGCGCGATCTCGGAAGCGTTCCCGGACGCCATCGTGACCACCGAGGTCGGGCAGAACCAGATGTGGGCTGCTCTCTACTACACCTTCCGGCAGCCGCGCTCGTTCCTCACCTCCGGCGGCCTGGGCACCATGGGCTACGGGTTCCCCGCCGCTATCGGCGCCCAGCTCGGCAACCCCGGCAGGCGGGTCATCGACATCGCCGGCGACGGCTCGATCCAGATGAACATCCAGGAGCTCGCCACGGCGGTCACGGAAAGGCTGCCCGTCATCGTCGCGATCCTCAACAATGGGTACCTCGGCATGGTCCGCCAATGGCAGGAGGTCTTCTTCAAGAGAAGGTACTCGGGCGTGTGCCTCGAGCGCAACGCCGGGTGCCCGCCCGACTGCGCCGAACCGAACGGGGACTGCCCGCCCTACGTGCCGGACTTCGTGAAGCTCGCGCAGGCCTACGGCGCGGTCGGCATCCGCATCGAGAGGGACGCCGAGATCGCCCCGGCGCTCGCCGAGGCGCGCAAGGTCACCGACCGTCCCGTCTTCCTCGATTTCCAGATCGACCGGGAAGCCAACGTGTGGCCAATGGTGCCGGCAGGAGCGGGCATCCACGAGATGATGAACGCCTGACGGCGGGAAGGGGATCGAATGAGGCACGTCATTTCCATGCTCGTCGAAAACCACCAGGGAGTCCTGGCGCGGATCTCGGGGCTCTTCTCGGGCAGGGGCTACAACCTGGACAGCATCACCGTGGGCATCACGACCGATCCCAGCGTCTCGCGGATCACCCTCGCGTGCATCGGCGATGACGCCGTCGTCGAGCAGATCAAGAAGCAGCTCAACAGGCTGATCGACGTGATCAAGGTGAACGATCTCACCGGCGTCCCCGCCCTGCACAGGGAGCTTCTCCTCCTGAAGGTGAGCGCGAGGGGCCGGCAGAGGGGCGAGATCTTCCAGGTCGCAGACGTCTTCGAGGCGCAGGTCATGGACGTGGGCCACGATGCCATGACCCTGGAGCTCACCGGAACCCCGGAGAAGATCGACGACTTCGTCGCGCTCCTCCTGCCCTACGGGATCGTGGAGATCGCGCGCAGCGGCGTGGTCTCGATGGAGCGCAGCAGGAAGAGCAAGGAGTGAAAGGGGGCGGACAGTGGAAAGGATTCAGATCTTCGATACGACCCTGAGGGACGGCGAGCAGTCGCCGGGCGCCTCCATGAGCGTGGAGCAGAAGCTCGAGATCGCCACGCAGCTCGCGCGGCTCGGCGTGGACGTGATCGAGGCGGGGTTCCCGGTCTCCTCTCCGCACCAGTTCGAGGGGTGCCGGTCCATCGCCCGGCAGGTGAGGGGCACGACGATCGCCGCGCTCGCCCGCGCGCTTGAGAAGGACATCGACGCGGCCGCGGAGTCGCTCGCCGGCGCGGAGCGTTCGCGGATCCATACCTTCCTCGCCACCTCCCCGATCCACATGGAGCACAAGCTGAGGAAAAACCCCGACGAGGTCGTCGAGATGGCGGCCAGGGCCGTGAAATACGCGAGAAACAAGGCGGCCGAGGTGGAGTTCTCCCCCGAGGACGGGACCCGCAGCGAGGTGCCCTTCCTCTGCCGGATCATCGAGAAGGTGATCGATGCCGGGGCCACGGTCATCAACGTCCCCGACACCGTGGGCTACGCGGTGCCCGGGGAGTTCGGCGCATTCCTCCGAAGGATCATCGAGGGAACGCCAAACTTCGACAAGGCGATTCTCTCGGTCCACTGCCACAACGACCTGGGGCTCGCCGTGGCGAACTCCGTGGCCGCCGTTCTCGCCGGGGCGCGGCAGGTGGAGGTCACGGTGAACGGCATCGGCGAACGCGCGGGCAATGCGTCCCTCGAGGAGTTCGTGATGGCCCTGAGAGTGCGCGCCGATGTCCTGCCCTTCACCACGGGCGTGAACACGAGGCAGATCTGGAACACCTGCCGGCTGCTGGCGAACACGATCGGGTTCCCCATCCCGCGGAACAAGCCCATCACGGGGGAGAACGCCTTCGCGCACGAAGCGGGCATCCACCAGGACGGCGTGCTGAAGAAGAGGGAGACCTACGAGATCATGACCCCCGAGTCTGTCGGCAGGGACGCCAGCCAGCTCGTGCTCGGCCGGCACTCGGGCATGCACGGGTTCCGCACCCGGCTGTCCGAGCTGGGCATCTCGCTTCCCGAGGAGGAGCTGAAAAAGGCGTACGCGCGCTTCCTCGAGATCGCCGACAGGAAAAAGGAGGTTTTCGACGACGACCTGTACGTCATCGTCTCCGACCAGCTCGGGCACGAGACTGAGACCTACGTGCTGGACTACTTCAACATCCAGTCGGGCAACCTCGCGGTGCCCACCGCGACGGTCCGCGTCGCCGCGGGCGACGAGCGCCGGGAGGAAGCCGCGACGGGCGACGGGCCCGTGGACGCGATATTCAACGCGATCGACAGGGCGCTGGGGGTCTCGACCAAGCTTCTCGAGTACGTCGTCCAGGCGGTCACGCCGGGGAAGCAGGCCATCGGGGAGGTGAGCGTGTCCATGGAGATCGAGGGCAGGAAGTTCATCGGGCGCGGCGCATCCACGGACATCCTGGAGGCGAGCGCCAAGGCGTACGTCAACGGGCTCAACCGCTGGAGGGCGTACCAGTCGACGCGCAAGGGGGAGGCGGATGGGATCGACGCTCACTGAGAAAATCCTCGCGCGCGCGGCGGGCGTGCCTCGGGTGCGGCCGGGGGACTTCCTCGAAGTGGAGCCGGATGTCGGCCTTGCCAACGACATCACCGCGCCCTTCGCCATCGAGGAGTTCGAGAAGGCCGGGGCGGGGGGGCCGCGGTATCCCGAGCGGGTGTACCTCGTCCCCGACCACTTCACCCCGAACAAGGACATCCTGTCCGCGCAGCAGGTGAAGGTCATGCGCGACTTCGCGCGGAGGCACCCGGGCGTCCGGTTCTTCGCGCAAGGCGAGGTCGGCGTGGAGCACGCCCTGCTCCCCGAGATCGGCGCGATCGTCCCCGGGATGGTCGTCATCGGCGCCGATTCGCACACGTGCACCTACGGGGCGCTGGGCGCTTTCGCGACCGGGGTCGGTTCCACCGACCTCGCCGGCTTTTATCTTACCGGCAAGGCGTGGCTCAAGGTTCCCCCGACGATCCACGCGGTT
>Ga0315274_10013700_pt1 | contig 11539 bp, 3 predicted proteins | sample YL17G02_20_MG_FD_203700 | JGI IMG/M metagenome (GOLD analysis project Ga0315274, IMG submission 203700) | Sediment microbial communities from Yellowstone Lake, YNP, Wyoming, USA - YL17G02_20 | ecosystem: Environmental > Aquatic > Freshwater > Lake > Sediment | place: USA: Wyoming | collected...
GGATCGGCAGCGGCCCCTCTATTTCGAAGAAGGTTATGGCCACGAACCCCTGTTCAACTATCTCACCGCCATCCCGGTCTCGATCTGGGGCTCCAACTGGCTCGGTGAACGCTTTTGGGCGCCGTGGTTCGGCATGCTGGCTGTGGCGGCGACCTATGCCCTGATGCGCCGCATGTTCTGCCCCCTCGTCGGGCTCAGCGCGGCCGGCCTGCAAGCGACAGTCTTGTGGGCCCTCTTTTTCAACCGCCTGGGGCTGCGGCTGAACCTGCTCCCTTTCCTGCTCTGTGTCGCTGCCTACTGCTTTTGGCGGGGCCTGGAGCGGAGCGGGTTCGGCTTTCTCAGCGCAGATCCTGTCTCCGTCCGCGCAGCCGGGGACGGTACCCACCCGCGCAGCCAGGCTCCGCGTTGGGCCTGGTTCCTGGCCGCCGGTGCCCTGGCCGGCCTGTGCCTGTACACCTACATGTCCTCCCGGGCCGTCCCCCTGATCTTGGGCGCGTTCGCAGCATACCTGCTGGGCCGTGACCTGTGGGTCAGCCGTGTTCGGCGCGGCGGCGGGCCAGGGTGGCGAGCCGTTCTCCGCCGCTGGTGGCCCATCGTGGCCTGCTTTGTCGTCGCTGGGCTGGTGGCGCTGCCCCTGGCCCTCTACTTGCTCGCCCGCCCCACGACGGCCGTCACTCCTCAGCGTGAGGGCCAAGTCGACCGGCCCTGGCGCGAATTGAGGCAGGGCAACGTCCGGCCACTGCTCCAGAACGCCTGGGCTCTGGTCAAGATGTGGAATGTGGACGGCGAGCGCTACTGGCAGCTCAACTATGCCCACCGCCCAGTGTTCGTCGAGCCGATCAGCGGGACTCTGTTCTGGCTAGGAGCCCTGGCCGTGTGCTGGCGCTGGAAGGAGCCGCGCATGGCTCTCTTGATCGCCTGGATCGGGTTGGGGATGGTCCCCTCGCTACTCACCTCCGAAGCGCCCAGTTGGCCGCGGACGATGCTCGCTTCTCCCGCAGCCCTGGCCCTGCCCGGTATCGCCATAGCGACCCTGCTGGAGCGCTGGCCCTGGCCTGCGTCTCGCTCCGCTGCACGCGCCGTGTGCATAGCGGGGCTGGCCTTGTCCGTCCTGCTCACAGGAGTTCTCACCTACCGCGATTTCCTCGTCGTCTGGCCGCAGCATCCCCGCGTGCGCTATGCCTTCCAGAGCAGCCTGACCGAGGCACTGCGCTACCTGGACGCGACAGGTGACTCGTCGCCGGTGGTCGCCGCCGGCCTGTCGCCGCATGATGTGGACCGTTGGACGGAACAGGTCACCCTGCGGCGGCGCGATCTGTCTGTCCGCTGGATCGACACTCGCTCAGCACTGGTCCTGCCGCCGGGGGACGCGGCGCGGCTGATCGTGCTCGACATCACACCGCTCGACCCGTCCCTCTCCACCTGGGCTGGCCTCGGCCAGGCAGAGGTGCTCGCCCGCGGGCAGATGGCCCCGCGCAGCGGTGCCGAGTATGATGCCGGCGCCCCCCTGCTCTATGACCCCGCCTACACCGTTTACCGCCTGGACCTGGCCAGCCTGCGACGACAGATCGACCAAGCCAACCACCAGGCGTACGTGGGCAGCGATCCCCAATCGCCTGTGCCCCTGGCCCAGCCGCCCACTTGCGGTGGCCTGGTCCAGCTCTTGGGATACGAGTGGCTGACCCCGCCCCGGGCCGGGGCATCGGCTCGCCTGTTGACCTTTTGGATGGCTCTGGGCAGTGGCCCACACTCGACCCGCTACGGCGAGCCTGCCCTGTGCACCTTTGTCCATCTGCTGGATGGCAACGGCCTGGTTGCTGGGGTGGACGTCCTGGGCGCAGCGCCCGACACCTGGCAGGCGGGCGATGTGATTGTCCAGTTGCACTCGTTTGCCGTTCCTGCCTTGCCAGGCTCCTACGCGGTCGAGGTGGGATGGTACATCCCGCCCGATGGCCCCCGCCTGCCGGTAGACGATGTCGCTGCGCCAGGGGACCGCATCCTCTTGGAGCGCATGGAGGTTGGCCGATGAGGGCCATGCTCTGGCGTGCGGCGCCGCTGGCCCTGCTGCTCCTCCTCTTTGGGCTGCTCATGCTGGGTGTGACCATGCAATCGCCCACCCTGGACGAGCAGAACCACATCGCGCGTGGCCTGGCCTATCTGCGCACGGGTGACCTGCGCCTCAGCCAGGAGCATCCACCCGGCGTCAACGTCTGGGAGGCATGGCCCCTGCTCCTCGATCCGGCGATCCGCCTGCCGCTGGATAGCCCTAGTTGGGCCAATGCCGAATGGTATGGCTTTGCCGACCAGATGCTGTGGCGCGTCGACGACCGGCCCCAGGCTATGGTCTTTGCGGCGCGCGTACCGGTGATGTGGATCGCCTTGTTGTTGGCCGCCTTTGCTTATCGCTGGGCTCGCGACCTGGGAGGTCGGTGGGCCGGACTGGTCGCGCTCACCATGCTGGTCCTGGATCCCAACATCCTGGCCCATGGCCGCCTGGCCACCACCGACATGGGCGTCACCTGCGCCGCGCTGGCGGCCATGTTCGCCCTGCAGCGCGCGCTCCAAGAGCCTGGCTGGGCGCGCTGGTTGGTCGCCGGGATCGCCTTTGGCGCGGCGCAGATGTCCAAGTTCTCGGCCCTTGCCCTGGCACCGCTGGTGCTGCTGATCGCCATCCTGGCGTGGGGCGCGCGGTGTACTCACCGCCAGCGGTGTACTCACCGCCAATCGCTTGCGTCCCATCAAGGCCGCGGCCTCTGGTTCAGGGCCCTCTCCCAGGCTGGCGTGTGGGCCGCGCGCCTCCTGCTCCTGTTCGGCGCGGGCGCGTTTGTCGTCTGGGCCGGCTATGCCTTCACCTGGGGGCCAGTCGAGATGCTGCACGGCCTGCCCGGCCCGGCGCCGGCCTACTGGGCGGGCATTGCCCGGATCCTGCAGCGCACCACCGGCGGCACCCCCACCTTTTTCATGGGCCAATACGGGCAAGGGGGCTGGTTGGCCTATTTCCCCGTTGCGTTTGCCCTCAAGACGCCGCTGCCCACCCTGGCTTTGCTCGCTGCGGCCGTGGCCGGGGTGCTGGGCAGGGCTGTTGTATGGTCGCTTGACAAGGTCCACAGGAACGGTAGCCGGGCATCCCCATACCGGGCGTCTGCGCTCGACAAGGCCCACGGCAACGGTAGCCCGGCATCCTCATGCCGGGCGGCCGCGCATAGGGATGCGTGGCCTGCTCCATCTAGCGCGCCCCGCATCACACCTGCAGGGGCCTTTGCCTGCCTGCTGCTGCCGGTTGCCGGTTTCTGGGCCATGGCAGTGGGTGGATCCTTTAACATCGGCTACCGCCACATCCTGCCGTCGCTCCCCTTCCTGTACATCCTGGTTGGCTGGCAATCCTGTAGGGGCGAGGCATTCCCACAGCAAGCCCCTGTGCAGCAGACCCCCACCGTACGGGAGAACACGCCGAGTCCCGCACGTATCTTGGAATGCCTCGCCCGTGTCGTGCGCTTCCGCAATCCACTGCGCACCCCAGGCGACCGCACCGGGCCTTCGCTCATCCGTTATCTGGTGCCCGCGATCTGCCTGGCGCTGCTGGCCTGGCTGGCCATCGACACGCTGTGCATCGCCCCACACTACCTGGCCTTCTTTAACGCCGTCGCCGGCGGGCCGGACAACGGCGACCGCTTCCTGGTGGACTCGAACCTGGATTGGGGTCAGGATCTGCCGGGCCTGGTGCGCTATGTCCGCGAGCAGGGCCTGGAGCGCATCTATCTGAGCTGGTTCGGGGCCGCCCACCCGGAGGCCTATGACCTGCCCTTTCACCCCTTGCCGGGTTTCTGGCGCTTCCAGGGCGAGCCAGCCGCCTATGGGTTCAACCCCTATGCCCCAGCGCCTGGCGTCTATGCTATCAGCGTCACCAACCTGCAAGGGGTGACCTTTGCCGACCACGACATCTATCGCTGGTTCAGAGAACGGACCCCGGTGGCCCACATCGGGCACTCGATCCGCATCTATCGCGTGGACGGGGAACCGGAGCCGAGAGCAGCGGTCGTGCTCGGCGTATCCATGTCCCAACTGGCAGATGAGGAGCGGGCCCTGCTCGGGCAGGCGAGCTCGGTGCGCCAGTACGACCCGACCACCGGGCTGATCCTGCCCGCATCGGCCGAGCCGGTCTGGTTCATTGCTCCCCAGCCCCCTGCCGGGAGTCAGGTGGTGCGCACAGGCCCAGGCTATGTTGTGGCGCAAGCGCAGGCGCAAGCGCTGGCGCAGGTACCGTTGGCTTTCTCCCTGCCGTCCGCGTCGGCCGCACGCTTTGCCCAGTTCGTGGCCCTGGTCGATTTCTCGATCGCCGACCGTGCCCCGGCCAAAGGGAGTAGGCTCCAGGTCACCGTGCGCTGGAAGGTCGAGCGGGCTCCCCATCGAGCGGCCGTCTCGTTCGCCCACCTGCTCGACGCCGCAGGCCGCTATGTGGCCGGTTGGGATGGCCTCACCGCACCCGCGACCTGTTGGCAGCCTGGGGATTTGATCGTTCAGCAATACGACATCCCCGTCCCTGCCGACCTGGCGCCCGGTGCCTTTGCGGTCGAGGTGGGCTGGTACGATGCAGAAACGCTCCAGCGCTGGCCCTGCGTTGTGAATGGCGAGACCCGTGGGGACCGGCTGTTGTTGGCCGACGTGCAGGTGGGCAGATGAGGATAATCGCGCGGTGTACTCACCGCCAGCAGTTGGCGCTCGTGCTTTGCAGCGATGCGGCCATCCTGCTGCTGCCGTCCGGCGATCTGCGCGCAGCCGCCAGTTTCTTCCTGCTGTGGGTGCTGCCGGGCTGGGCCTGGGTCTGGGCCTTGCGGAGCGGTGTACTCACCGCCAGCCGCTGGCTGCCCGGGCTGGGGCTGGGCGTAGCCGTGAATGCGCTCCTGGCGCTGCTGCTCCACTACCTGCCAGGCCCGATCCCTTTTGGGGCGAGCCTGCTGGCCTTCTCGCTCGCTGCCCTGCTGCCCATTCTGATCTCCCGCTCTGCCGTCCGGCCCAGCCTTCGCTTCTCCGTCTATTGGGCCCTCCCGCTCCTGGTCGCGCTGGCCTTTCGCCTACCCGACCTGGGGTACAGCGAGTTCCAGGGCGACGAAGCCGTAGTGATGGTTCGAGCCGCAGCGGCTATCGAGGGAGACGACGGCCAGTTGTTCCTGCACCAGAAAGGTCCCATCGAGATCCTGCTTCCCCTGGCCACGTGGCGGTTGGCCGGCGCCATGGACGAGTTCTGGGCACGCCTGCCCTTTGCCTGGGTCAGCCTGCTGGGCATCGCCGCCGTCGTGCAGTTGGGGACGCGTTGGTTTGGCCAGCGGGCGGGCAGCCTGGCTGGGCTGATCATGGCCGTCAATGGGTTTCATACGGCATTTGCGCGCATCGTCCAGTACCAGAGCCTGGTGGTCGGCATGGGGCTGCTGGCGGTGCTGGCCCTGGACGAGTACCGGGAGAAGGGCCATGCCCTGGATCTGCTCCTGGGAGCGGCCTTGCTTGCTGTGGGGACGCTGGCACACTATGACGCGGTCCTGGTGCTGCCCCTTGCGCTGCTGCTGGCCTTGCGGTGGACTCCCGGTAAGCCCTGGCGCCTCAAGGAATGGTTGACGAATCTGGCCTGGCTGGGCGCCTTGCTCCTGGGACTGGCGATCCTGGCCCTGTTCTACCTGCCCTTTGTGCTGCACCCCAACTTTGCCAAGACGCTGGCAACCGTCGCCGGTGGACGCGTGGGAGGTGGGTTGTACTGGAACGTCGGCAAGGCGTGGGTCATGAGCACGCTCTACAGCTCCACGTACTATGTCATCCTCTTGCTCTTGCTGGCGCTTGTCTCTCCCTTTCTCCGTCCCCGATCTCGCTACCTGCTTCTGGCCTGGCTCCTCTTCATCGTGCCTCTTGCCTTCTATCTCTTTTTCGTGCTCGACCCGCGCACTCACATCTACACCGCCTGCCCGGGCCTGGCGCTGTTGGCCGCAGCGTCCGCCGCTGCCGTGTGGGAACGCCTCCGCCAGCCTGGGTGGCGGTGGGGATTGTTGGCCGCAGGGGCCGGATGGTATATCCTGTGTGCCGGATATGACTGGGTCTTGTTTGTCAGCCATACTCCCGAGTACGAGCGCACCTGGCCAACGCACAGGAGCGCCCTGTACTGGACCACCTACGATGTGTTGCCGCTTCACGGACGGTTCGGTTTTCCACACCGCGCCGGATGGCATGCCATCGCCAGTTTGATATCTGAGGGCCAGATCGTGGGCACTTTTGCCAGCAACGAAGAGCCCGAGATCACGGCCTGGTATACCCGCCAGTCGCTGCGCACCCGTTGCTCCAGGCCGGACGTCTATATCGTGGCTCAGGACGTGCAGGACGAGGTCAAGGTGAACTGGGACGAGCTCAACCGCGAATACCAACTGGCCGGGACGGTCGTGGTGCAGGGAGAGCCTCGTATTTCCTGGTATACTCGGGGCGCTGACCAGATGATCCGGGTAGATGCAGCCAGCTATCGCCAGTGGTGGCGGCCGGAGGAACTCGTTCCGCGCGCATCGGGGTGGGCAAACGCCGTTGGCCAGACGCTGGGGGGCGCGATCCAGTTGCTGGGATACGATCTAGAGTCCGCTCAGGCCAGGCCAGGTGGCTGGATCCAGGTAACGCTGTATTGGCGGCCCCTGGTCCCCCTGGCGCGCAACTATCAGGTCTTCACCCACCTGTACGACGGCCGGCTGTGGGCCCAACATGATGGCGCACCCCAATGCGCGGCTAACCCGACCACGCGCTGGGAGCCCGGGCAGGTCATCCTGGATGTGCACCTCATTTCCATCCCCCTCGACGCGCCCGCCGGCCCGATGTCCTTGTTGGTGGGGATGTATGATCTGATCACAGAAGAGCGGCTCCCCGTGCCGGGCACCGCCGACGCTGCCATTCACCTGACAGATGTAGAGATACAGCATGCCCCCTAGTGGACTCGCTCCCACCCGCAAGATATCGATCCGTGCCTCCTGGCGTCAGGTGGGCGCCCGGTGCAGGCACCTGTGGGTGCTGTTGACCTATGTCGTGCTCAGCCTGGCCATGACTTGGCCGCTGCCCCGGTACCTGGGCACCCAGTTTGCCGGGCAGCACCTGGACGCGCGCGTTTTCCAGTGGAACAACTGGTGGGTCAAGCAAGCTCTCCTGCAGCGGCTCGACCTGAACCACCCCGACTACATCTACTATCCCTCTGGCGCGAGCCTGTCCAGCCATAACCTGAACTGGGTCAGCTCGTTCTTGTCGGTGCCCCTGAGCCTTCTGTGGGGCCCTGTGGTAGCCTACAACCTCACCTTTCTGCTGACGTTCGTCCTGGCCGCGTTCGGCATGTACCTGCTCGTCTATGACCGGGTGCGACGTCGAGACGCGGCATGGATCGCCGGGCTGGTCTTTGCCTTTTTTCCCTACCACGTCTCCGGCAACTGGGATGGACAGATGAACCTGGCCAATATCCAATGGCTGCCTCTATTCATCCTCTTTTTCCTGCGCACGGTGGATGGGAAACGGGGCCGCGATGCGGTGCTGGCCGGCCTGTTCCTGGGCTTGGCCAGCCTGGACTGTTGGTTCTTTGCCGTTTTCCTGGCCGTGTGGGGCAGTGTCTGGGTGCTGGTCAGCCTGATCTTGGAACGGGACAGGTGGACCTGGCGGCTTGTCTGGCTGCTGCTGGGGATGGCCGTTGTCGCCGGGCTGCTGATCGGCCCCTTCCTGTGGCCGGTGATCGCGGACGTGCGCAAGGGAGCCGTTCAGCAGGCGATGGGATACTATGAGGAAAAGGCCACCGACCTGCTGGCCTATGTGACGCCGAGCAGCCTTCATCCTCTATGGGGACGATGGGTGGCGCCGATCTATGCCCGTTTTGCCCATTGGCGACCGGCTTTCCTGGGCTATGCCGCCCTGCTGCTGGCCGCGTACGGCGCGTGGGCCGCTCGTCGCTCATCGCCCATCTGGCTGGTCTCGGGTCTCTTGTTCGCCGTGCTGGCGCTCGGTTCGCAGCTCGAGGTGAACGGAGTCGCGCATCTGGGCATCCCCATGCCCTTTGGCTGGCTGATCGCCCTCTTTCCTCCCCTCAAGATCATCCGGCAGGCCAGCCGCTTCAACGTCATGGTTGCACTGTCATTGGCCGTGCTGGTTGGCCTGGGCTGTGCCGACCTTCTTGGACGTCTGGAGCGCCGTCGCGCCGGCCACTTGTCCGCCTGGGCACGTCCCGCCGCGGTGGTCCTGCTGGGCGCATGGATCCTGTTCGAGTACCTGGCGGCTCCCTGCCCTGCGCTACCCAGCCAGGTCTCCCCCTTTTATCAGGCGCTGGCCCGACAAGAGGGTGACTGGGCCATCCTGGAGCTGCCGCTGGACGACTTTTACTCTCGACGCTCCCTCTATGCCCAGACGGTTCACCACAAAAAGCTGGTCAACGGCTACCTGGCTCGCGTCCCGGCCGATGCCCACGCGTTCATCGATGGCAACGCGCTGCTCAAGGCGCTGCGCATCCAGATGGAGGTGGATCCCGAACTGCACGCCGTCCCCGCCGAGATCGGCGTGCTGGCGGCGAACAACATCCGCTACGTGGTGATCCAAAAGCTGCCGCTGCCCAACCACCCGGCCGTGCCGGACGACATACAATCCTCGTGGCGGGCGCTCTTTGGCCCTGTCCCCGAATATGAAGACGCCGAGATCGCCGTTTACCGCCTGCCATCTGACCCGCCCATGCCGCCGCTCTACCGCTTTGGCGGCCAGTTGGCGCTGGTCAGCGTCCGTTCTCAGCGGGCCCGATTGCTGGATGACCCGTTCCTGACCATCGACCTGCAGTGGGTGGCACTGGCGAACCTCCAACGGGCGTACCGCTGCGAGCTGCGGCTGGCAACAGCGGCAGGTACCGTGGCCGGCGCGACCGCAGACGCCGTTTCTCCGCGCTATCCAACCGATCGCTGGCCAGCCGGCGTGGCGGTCCGGGAGCGGTATGCCATCCCCCTCGACCCAGCGCTGTCACCCGGTGCCTATACGCTCGACGTCACAGTGACAGACGCTGGCTCAGGCCAGGAGCTCGGCACGTTCGACCATTCTATGGAGATCGGCGACGTCGCAACGCCGTGGACCGCAGCCCTGGACGGCTTGCAGTTCCCGGTTCGTACGACCTTTGGCGACCAGATGCGGCTGTTGGGCTATACGCCGCGCCAGGAGGGGGATCGCCTCACGCTGACCATGTACTGGCAGGCCGTGCACACCATGCAGGTGGACTACAAAATGTTCGTCCACCTCGTCCGCCCCGGCGACGGGACCATCGCCGCCCAGCATGACTGGATGCCCCGCGATTGGTCTTACCCCACCTCGTTGTGGGACAGGTGGGAGATATTCGTCGACCAGGTGTCTCTGGACCTGGTCCAGGTCGAGCCGGGCCCGTACCGCCTGGCCGTTGGCGTGTACGAGCCGGAGGGCACGTCCCTGCGCGCCGTGGATGCTGCCGGCAGATCGATCCCGGATGGGCGGGCGATCCTGGGCCAAGCGGTGTACTCACCGCCGGCCATCGAGGTGCACGCCCCATGAGCAAGCGCCAGGAAATCTGGGCGGCGTCTCTCTTGCTGCTCATCCTTTTCTCCTTGCAGGTGACGAGCGCCCCGCTCAAATCGCCCACCTACGACGAGCAGGTCTACATCGCCCGCGGGTATGCGTTTGTCAAGCTGGGCGACCAACACATCCTGGTCGGCGAGCCAGTGTTTCTCGATGCCCTCCATGCGCTCCCCCTGTTGGCCCTGCCCGATGTGCGCCTGCCCGTAGACCATCCCTCGTGGGCCGGGACCAACTTTCACCCCATCGCCGAGCGGTTCATGTGGTACGTGAACCACAACACCGAGCAGATCCTGTTCATGGCGCGCATCCCGACCATGTTTCTCACCTTGCTGCTGGCTGTGTTCCTCTTCCGCTGGGCGAGGGAGCTGTTTGGCCTGTGGGGCAGCATGCTGTCGCTGGTGCTGTGCGTGTTCGATCCCAACCTCATCGCCCACGGGCAACTGGCCACCTCTGATCTGGGGTCGACGGTCTTCATCTTTGTCACCGTCTATTGGGCCTGGAAGCTGCTGCGCCGGCCCACCTGGCTGCACGTGCTGATGACGGGCCTGTTCTATGGCCTGGCGCTGTCTTCCCGGTTTTCGGCCCTCCTGTTCGCCCCTGGCCTGGCAGCGATATTCCTGCTCCGCGCCTGGACGCCGCCGCCGTTTGCCCTGGCCCTGTCCGGGCGAGATGCCCCCGCTGGCGCGCGGCCGGCGCAGCGACCGGTCGAACGGCTGGGATGGCTGACCTTGGCCGGCGTGGTAATCCTGGGTATCGCCTTGCTGACCATCTGGGCGACTCATGGGTTCCAGGTGGGATCGGTGCCTGGCTGGGCCTCCTTTGCCGTGCCGGCGCCGTCCTACTGGCAGCAGTTGCAGTATATCTTGCCGCGCCTGTCCGGCCAAAAAGACCCGGTGACCGGGTTCCTGATGGGCCAACTGTACGTCGGCGGCAAATGGCAGTACTTTCCTGTTGCGTTCCTGCTCAAGACGCCCCTTCCCACGCTGCTCTTGCTCATCGGCGCACTGGTCTTGGGCCTGCTGTGCAGCAGAGTAGGTGCCCGGCACTCGAAGAGTGCCCAGCACCAGAAAAGTGCCGGGCACCTGATGGTCCCAGCAGCGGCCTGGCTGCCGCCCCTGCTGTACTTTGCCATCACGTTGACCAGCAAGCTCAACCTGGGCTACCGCTACATTCTGCCCGTGCTGCCCTTTGCCATCCTCCTGGCTGGCCGGACGGGACACTGGCTGGCCTCGATGATGTCTCACCTGCGCGGTGCCCGGTTGGCCGCGGCGAGAGCGACAGCGGCGTTGGCCGTTGGATGGTCGGCATGGGGCGGCCTGGCCATCTACCCGCACTACCTGGCTTTCTTTAACGAGATAGCGGGCGGGCCGGAGAATGGGTGGCATTACCTGGTGGATTCGAACCTCGATTGGGGTCAGGACCTGAAGCTACTCCGGCGCTGGATGGACCGAAGCGGTGGGTACACCGATGGGGTGGAGAGGATCAAGCTGGGTTACTATGGCGAAGGAGTGCCGTCCTACTATGGCATCCAGTTCGACCCCCTGATCTGCTCGCCCGACCGCTGGCAGCATCCGCTGTACCACGACCTGTACTCTGCCGACCCCGCGCCCGGCATCTATGCCATCAGCGTAGACCTGCTCCAGGGGCGCCACCTGGCCGACCCCGACACCTATGCCTGGTTCCGCCAGCAGACACCGATCGCCAAAATCGGCTATTCCATCTTTATCTACCAGGTCCCGGTGCGTGGCTCAGGCCGGGCAGTGCTGGCGCTCTCGCAGCTCCAGGTGTCGGATGTGCAACCCGCCGACTATGCGCGGCTGGGGACGAACGATGTGCGCGTCCTGTGGTTCGATGCCACGCGCTCCATCGTCGCCCCCCGCACGGATGACCCCATGTGGGTCATCCGAACGGAAGACACACCACTCCACCCCATGTTGGCCGGCCTGCTGCCCCAGGCGTGTGA
>Ga0315274_10013701_pt1 | contig 11539 bp, 8 predicted proteins | sample YL17G02_20_MG_FD_203700 | JGI IMG/M metagenome (GOLD analysis project Ga0315274, IMG submission 203700) | Sediment microbial communities from Yellowstone Lake, YNP, Wyoming, USA - YL17G02_20 | ecosystem: Environmental > Aquatic > Freshwater > Lake > Sediment | place: USA: Wyoming | collected...
AGTTTAAGCACGAATTAGAGCGGACTGAAAGTCCGCCCTCCAAGAATATCGCTACTTGATTAACACTCTGAGAAAAAATTAGTCCTGTCCTGCTTACGATAATGAGGATTCCCAATGAACCCTGTCCTGGATTCCGACGGCGCGCTGGCAATCGGTCAGCCGGCGCCCGATTTCAATCTGCCCGGCGTGGACGGCAAAACCCACCGCCTCGCCGATTACCACAGTAAAGTGAAGGGGTTGGTCGTCATCTTCTCCTGCAACCACTGCCCGACGGTAATTAAATATGAAGAGCGAATGGTGGCGCTGGGGAAGGAGTTCGCCGCCCGTGGAGTGCCGTTCGTTCTGATTTCAGCCAACGACGTCGTCAAATATCCGGCCGACAGCTTTGATAATATGAAGCGCCGCGCCGCCGACAAGGGCTATCCGTTCCCCTATCTCTATGACGAATCTCAGGCGGTGGCGCAGGCCTATGGAGCGCAGGTTACGCCGCACATATTTCTGTTTGACGGCGACCTGGTCTTGCGTTATCGCGGAGGTATTGACGACAACGCCGACAACCCGGCGGCTGTCAAGCATCATTACCTGCGCGACGCCATTGAAGCGCTCATCGCCGGCGCGCCCGACCGCATCGCCAATCCCAGGACCCGTCCGGTCGGTTGTTCCGTGAAGTGGAAGTAAATGAATAATGAAAAAATAAAGATGAAAAATGAAAAGAATGGGTTGGGAAACAAATCCCCGCCTACCTTTCATTTTTCATTTTTTATCTTTCATCTTTCATTGGGTTTGCTGCTACTGGCCGGTGACGCATCCGCTGCCGCGAAACTGCTCATCCCGATGGACCTGTCCCAGCGCGACCATCTGAAAGCTTATGGCATCGCCTATTGGACGGTCAAGCAGGGCGGCAAGGTGGAATGGCTGCTGAACTACCGGCACGGCTCATTCCTGTGCGACGATTCCGAGCCGCTCGAGCGTCTCTGCCGCCTGCGCGGTGTTACTTATGACCTGCTATCCGGCGACCAGACCGCTGCCGCCTATGCCGAAATTGAGCAGTCCAATATGGAGGTGGTGCCGCTGGAGAAAGCGCCGCGCATCGCGGTCTATGCCCCGGAAGGTTACGAACCGTGGGACGACGCGGTGATGCTGGCGCTCACCTACGCCGAAATCCCGTTTGACCAAATCTACGACGACGAAGTCCTGCGCGGGCGGCTGTCGGACTATGACTGGCTGCACCTGCACCACGAAGACTTCACCGGGCAGTTCGGCAAGTTCTACGCCTCATACAAGAGCGCCGAGTGGTATCAGGAGCACAAGCGGCGCGACGAAGGACGGGCGGCGCAGTGGGGCTTTCCATCGGTCAGCGAGCTTAAGAAGACGGTGGCGCGGACTATCAAGAAGTATGTGGAAGGCGGCGGATTCCTGTTCGCGATGTGCTCCGGCACGGACTCCTACGACATCGCCCTATCCGCCGAGGGGGTGGACGTCGTGGACGTCCCGTTTGACGGCTCCCCCACCGATCCCAACGCCCAGAAGAAGCTGGACTTCAGCAAATCCCTCGCCTTCCAGGACTTCACCATCGTCACCAATCCCAGCGTGTATGAGTTTTCCAACATTGATATGACTCAGGATTTGCAGCGCGGCGGGATGCGCGAGGAGGGCGGCGACTACTTCACGCTGTTTGAATTCTCCGCCAAATACGACCCCGTCCCGACGATGCTGACCCAGTGCCACACGTCGGTGGTGAAGGGGTTTATGGGGCAGACGACTTCATTCCGGCGGTCGCTGTGCAAACCGTCCGATATTATTATGGGGGAATACGAGGGGCGCGACGAGGTGAAATACATCCACGGGAACTTCGGGAAGGGATTCTGGACGTTTTATGGCGGGCACGACCCGGAAGACTACCGGCACATGGTCGGCGACCCCCCCACCAATCTGGAGCTGCACAAGAACTCCCCCGGCTACCGACTCATCCTGAACAACGTCCTCTTCCCCGCCGCGAAGAAGAAGAAGTTGAAGACGTAAGGGCAAGTAAGCGAGTAAGCGAGTAAGCGAGAAAGCCCATTTTGCAATTTGCAATTTACAATTTGCAATTGACGAGAAGCACTACCGGAAATTCGTGCAACTCTGCAACTCTGCATACTCGCTTACTCGCTTACTCGCTCACTCGCTTACTTGTCCTCTTGACTTGCGGGGAGGAGGGCGGTAAATTGAAGGGAAAAGCCGCCGGGGTTGCGCCGGGTTTGAAACCACACGGGAATCACGTGAAGGATACTCTCAGCGACATTAGGAGCCTTGTAGCCAAGGGGAGCGTCAGAATCTCGGAACACGGCTACGATGAACTCGCGAACGACGGCATTCTTGTCAGGGAAGTCATCGCAGGATTGCGCGTTGCAGAACTGGTGGAAGATTACCCGTCCTTCCCCAAGGGACCTTGCGTCCTGCTCTTGGAACGTGACGCAGACGATAGACCGATTCACGCTCTCTGGGGCATTCCGAAGGGGGTGTCCACTCCGGCTGTGCTGATAACGGCATATCGCCCTAATCCCGATCAATGGTTCAACGACTTTAGGAGAAGAAAATGACGACCAGACGATTTAAAAAACTGGTGCACGAGGGGGAATATCTGGCGGAGGTGGAGGTTGACCTGATTGAGTCCGAGGGGGCTTGGTCGCCTTACTTGTCGCTTGACGATGCTTACAAACTTGACGAAGTGCGCGAGTGCCTCCGCCGGGGCGACGTCAAGGCAGCCTCCCGTAAGGCGCGAGTGTTCACCCTTAATCCGGTGGGGGCAGGGAGTTGAGAAGCTGATGGCTGACGGCTAACGGCTGATTCAGCATCAGCATCAGCATCAGCACCACTTGCTGACTTCCTTGACTTGCGAGGAGGAGGGCAGTATATTAGAAGCAAAGAGCCGCCGGGCTTGAAGCCTAAACGGATGTAAACTTACTGAAACCCGGATTGGCAAGCAATCCTGGGCACCCGGATCCAAACAAAACAGGGATACGAGAATGGCAGATAAGACAATCAGTTTCGGGGCGAGAAGCCAACCCTTGGCCGAAGTCTTATTCGCTCACAGGAAATACACCATACCTCGTTATCAGCGTCCATTTATATGGGACGTTGAACAAGCATCCGAGTTCTGGGAAGACTTGGCTTCCAGCGCTGAGCCTCTTTTCCTTGGGTCATGCATTTTCAATTCTGAGACACTCCAAGAGACGGGATATGTTCAAGTCATCGATGGTCAACAGCGCTTCTTGGTTATAACAATACTAAGCGCAGTGTTGAGAGATATCATTGCCAAATATAGAAAGGACGAGGCTGACTTGATCCAGGGGAATGAGATTGCGATAGTTGATTATAGAGGTGAGCCGGATTATCGGATACAACCGTCTGAAACAATTATTGACTATTTCAAAGAGTACATACAAGAGCAGGGGAATGATATAACGAGGTCAAACACGACAACAAACGAACAGAAGAAAGTTAAGCGCGTTTATGAATATTTTCGGCAACGCGTATATGAGACAGTTAACAAATTTACTGACGACAACGATAGAGTCAAGCATGTTCGCGCTATTAGGGAGAAATTGCGTACTATTATAATCATTTCAATAGAAGTTCCTAGGGAAGAGGACGCTTACGATATTTTTGAGACAACAAATGCCAGAGGACTGGAGCTTTCAGTCGCAGATTTGCTGAAAAACATGATTTTTCACAAAATACCAATATCTGCGGATCGTGATATGGCCAAGGAGGTATGGCAGGAATTAACAAATAACATAGAATCTACTGGAATAGAGTTGAGGAAATTTATCCGATATTATTGGGTTTCAAAATATAATCTAGTAACGGAAAAGAAGTTATTTAGAGAGATTAAAAGTGCAAAGATCACAGATTGGGAGCAATTCCTATACGATATCTGCGAATCTTCCATGATATTACGCCTTATGCTCGAAGGGAATAAGACTGATTTTGAAAAATTTCAACATGGCGACAAAATCTTCAATTCTCTCTTCGCACTGCGATGTATGAAGGTATCTCAATGTTATATTCTACTCCTCCCTTTAATGCGAAACATAGACAAAATGGGAACCGATTGCTCTCGCATCTTTAATTTGGTTGAGAACTTTTCCTTTGCTTATTCAATTGTATGCGGATTTCCGGCGAACAAGATAGATCGCTTGTACTCCAAGTATGCAATCGCAGTGAATAGTATTATGAGTAATGGTCGTGCGAAAAAGACTTCCGGCGACATCCAGCGAAAACTCTCGGAAATGGAGTCGGAAATGAAAGGATTGTTTCCAACTGTGAATCAGTTTATTGATTCATTTATGGAAATATCTTTTCGCCCCAGTATGGAAGATGCTCGTAGGCTCATAAAATATATATTAGGCAAAATAAGCGATCACAATCGCAATACACCCGAGAACGCGATTGATTTTGATCAGGTCAATATTGAGCATATTTTGCCTCAGACGCCCAATAAAGCATCTGGTTTGTCAAAGAAAGACATAAAGTCATATGTGAACCTGTTAGGCAATCTGACGCTGTTGTGGAAGCGGTTGAATTATGATGGACAAAATGACTCAATTGATATAAAGCTACCTTTGTATAGGATATCGGAAGTGCCATTGACCATGAAACTAGCAGAATACATTAAAGACACTGGCGTGGTGTGGGGTCAGGAACAAATAATAGCGCGACAAAGGCGGTTGGCGGAAGAGGCTTATAAAATATGGATGATATGATTCGCTGATTCCGGATCGAGTAGGTTGCTCGACACGCATACTCGTGAGTGCTCCGTCACCTTCAGCCGTCCCGTATCATTCCTGCTTCCGCAGGAATGATCCTTCTCCCCCCTCCTAACCTATACCCTCTCTAACTCTCTTCCCATCCCTCCATACATTGACTTTACTCTCTTCGTTATACGAACATCCCCAGCCCTCCTTTCCCCGTTGTTAATTGTTGATTGTTGATTTCTGATTCCGGAATCAGCATCAGCATTAACATCAGCATCATTTTTCTCCTCCTCGCTCACTCGCTTACTCGCCCACTCGCTTACTATATTGTATCTGTGGATACTCAACCTCCCACATCTGAATCGCGGACAGGAATGTCCGCGCTCCCCGTTGAGCTTTGGGCTTCCGCCGGTCTGGGCTCTTTCGTCGCCATAGACCTTGAGACCACCGGGCTTGACCCATCCGAAGACGCCATCATTGAACTCGGCGCGGTGAAGTTTGAAGTTCAGCCGTCAGCCGTCAGCCATCAGCCCTCAGCCATTGGCTTTCATCCTTCATCCTTCATCCTTCATCCTTCGGTCGTCTCCCGTTTCAGCCAGCTCGTCAACCCCGGACGGAAGCTGCCCCGCGAAATCACCGAATTGACCGGCATCACCGACGCCGACTTGAAGAACGCGCCCAACCTCGCCGACGTCGCTGATGAGTTCCTGGAGTTCGTCGGCGACCTCCCTCTCGTTGGGCATCATATCTATTTTGATTTGGGGTTCTTGGAGGCTGCGCCGGAGTTCAATGAAAAAAGAAAAATGAAAAATGAAAAAAGGGAACGGAAGGAAGAGCGAGCCGAATTGTCAGCCGATCCATCCGATTCCTCTCATTTTTCATCTTTCATTATTCATCGTTCATTAAAAGGTCATCCCTTCTCCAAAGCCAATACCATTCCCCGCGCCCACGACACCGGACTCATCGCCCGCTTCCTCGCCCCCTGCCGGGATGGGTATGGGTTGGGTCGCTTGTGGCGGCTATTCAACTTCGGAACACTCGCGGCAGAGTCCGAAACTACTCCGCAATCCGAAATCCGAAATCCGAAATTGTCCGGTCCCCATCACCGCGCTGCCGACGACGCGGCCGCCACTGGCGAACTATTTGCCCTGCTTCTACCGCAACTCGCCGCCGCGCCGCAGCCACAGCTTGCCCGCGCGCTCGGTTTCATAGAAGGCACCGCGTCACCGTTCGCCAATACCCTGCGAGCGGTCATAAGCGCGCTGGAATCAGGCTACCGACCGACCGAGCCACCTCCCGACCCATTGGAAGGAGTCGCTGGAAAAGAGAATATCTTCGTCGCGACGGGCGAACATCGGCCGACCGAACCCGCCACCAACAGCCAGATTCAGCGCCTGTTCAACGACGCTGCCCGGTTCAACGCGGTGCTGCCCGGTTACGAAATCCGCCGTGAGCAGACGGCAATGGCGGGGCTCGTCAGTCAGGCGTTCCGCGACAAAACGTTGCTCCTGGTAGAAGCCGGCACCGGCGTCGGCAAATCGCTGGGCTACCTCGTGCCGGCGCTGCTGTCGGGGGGGCGGGTGGTCGTCTCCACCCACACCAAGAATCTGCAGGACCAGCTTTTTTACGACGAAATCCCGCGCCTCGGGAAGTTGTTCAAGTTCAGTTTTCGCGCCGCGTTGCTGAAGGGACGGCGCAACTATCTCTGCCGCAGCCGCTGGTTGACGCTCGCCGCCACACCGGAACGCATCGGCTCGCCGGCGGTGCGGGAGCAGGCGGCGCTCATCGTCCGCTGGGCGGACGCAACCCAAACCGGCGACGTCTCGGAAATCGCCGCTGTGATGGGGAACTCCGCCGGCAGCCTGTTCAACCACATCGTATCAGAACCGGGCTACTGCACCAGCCGCGTCTGTGGCGGCCCGACCGAATGCCCACTGCCGCGCATCCGCCGCGCCGCGCAACTCGCGGACATCGTGGTGGTCAATCATTCGCTGGTGCTCTCCGACCTTGACAGCGAAGGCGGGCTGTTGGGCGACGCAAAACGCATCATATTTGACGAAGCGCACCACCTGGAAGAGGTTGCGACCGACGCTTTCAGCATTGACCTGACGACCTATTCCTTCCGGGACGCGCTGGATCGGGTCGGGCGACTATGTCGCAGGAACGGCGAACTATGGGTGAGGCTTGCTGCCGACAATGAATTCAGCGGACTTGTGCCAACTGCCGAGCAGGCGGCAAACGACGCGGGCGAACTGAAGCAGCCGGTGGACGCCCTGTTTGACGCCCTGCAAGCCACCCTCGCCCTCGCCGGACTCAAGGGATGGATGAGCGCAGCAGAACCTGGGCGAACTGAAAATAAACCGCAATATCCCACGCCGTTCCGCTACCACACCGGCGACCTGCTGCAGCAGGCGCTCGCGGAAGCGGGACAGCCGCTGCTTGCCGGGTTGAAGGGGTTTGGCGGGCGGCTGAACCGTATTGCCGAACGACTGCGTGAGGTTCCCGAAGAGCGCTTCCCACCGGCGATTGTTCAAGAGCTGCTCAATGCGTTAAATGAGATTGCCGAACTCCACGACGGGCTGGGCGTCGTGCTTGAAGGCGATGACGAAAACCGGGTATTTTGGGTGGATCTGCCTTCGGAAAAGGAGAAACCGATCCGGCTCCGCGCCGCGCCACTGGACGTATCGCTGATGCTGCGCGACGGGTTGTGGCAGAAGCTGGACAGCGCGACGCTGACCTCGGCAACGCTCGCGACCGCACCTGGCGCCGCCGGATTTGACCATCTCCGCGCGCGCCTGGGGTTGACGGAACTTCCCGATGGAAGGGTGCGGTCAGCAGTGTTCGGCTCGCCGTTTGACTATCCCCGCAACTGTCTCGTTTGCTACCCAAGTCACCTGCCGTCGCCGACTGAAGACGCCGCTGAACACTGCCGCGCCGTCGCAGCTATTTGTGCCGGACTGGCGATGAAACTGCGGCGCAATACGCTGCTGCTGTTCACCTCCTACGACGCGCTGTGGCGCGTGGAGCGGGAGTTGAAGCGCGCGCTGCTGGGCACGGGGCTGGAGCTGTTGGTCGGCGGGCGCATCGGGCGGGAGCGGCTGGTGCGGCGGTTTCGGAAATCCACGGGCGCGCTGCTGCTCGGCACTGACGCCTTCTGGGAGGGAATTGACGTCCCCGGCGAGGCGTTGGAAATGGTGGTCATCCCGCGATTGCCGTTTGACGTCCCCAACGACCCGGTGGTGGCGGCAAGGATTGATAAAATCCGCGAATCCGGCGGCAATCCGTTCTACGACTACCAGATTCCGACCGCCGTGTTGCGGCTGCGACAGGGCGCGGGCAGGCTCATTCGCACCACCACCGACCGGGGCGTGGTGCTCATCCTTGACCCGCGCGTCGTCACCAAAGGATATGGGCGGCATTTCCGTAATGCGCTGCCGGGCATTTCGGTGACGCTTGATTCTGATGAAGCATTAATGCAAAGGATTGGGGAGTTTTTCCAATGAAAAATGAAAAAAGAAAAATGAAAAAAGAAAAGAACCTATCCATATTCGGTTCCTCCTTCCCTCTTTATCTTTCATCTTTCATTTTTCATCTTTCTTTCTTGATTGTCTTATGCGGCTGTCAGGGAGGAGGCTGGCTTAATACCGGCGGGGATGTTATAGCCAACCTTGCCGATACGGTTTACGCCGGTGAAAACCGCGAAGTGCTGCTGACCGACCTGACCGGCGGCTACTATTTTGACGACGCCTTCCGGCAGCCGGATTACGGCGAATACGGTTACAGCCGCTGGGGATGGCGCTATGTTGCCGGATGGCGTGCGACCCGTTTGGACGGTCAACCGCTGGACGACGAACCGGTCGCCGCCGTTTCGCTGCCGGACGTCGTGGAACGCCGCTATCGTTCGGGACTTATTGAGTGCGTGGAACTGCCGCCGGAACGTCCCGGTATGCTGTTGACCTTGAAAACGAACCGCGGTGGACTCGCGCTCCGCCCGCTCTTTGATATCCGGGACATAAGCCGGGAGGACGCACCGGAGTATGTTCTTCACGACGCGGCGGCAAATGGCGTGGCGGTGGCACGGCGGGATTTAAAAGGCGGTTGGCTGGCGACTCTATGGTCCGGCGGCGTCCGATTCTCGCAGGAATCGGGCAACGAACGGATTGATTATCGGTCCGGCGCACAAAGGGGTCGCACCGGCGTCGCCACCTGCCGCACCATCGGAGAAATGGTGCTCAGCAAATCGGGTAAAATGCAGGTCGCCTTCGCCTGGGGTAAGTCCCCTGAAGAGGCTTTCGCCGCCGCCCGGACGATATTGGTTGACCAAAAGGATTGGCGCGGTGAACGTCGTAAGTGGATGCTTCGCTTCCTCTCCGCGGTCTCTTTCCAAAGCGAAGATCAACGATTCCCGCGTGCCTTCACCCGCGCAAGGTTGACGCTGGCGGCCCTGATTGTTACCCGCCCCATCGGCGGTCCTGACTCGCTGGCGCGATATTCCAACTCTCAAACTTTTCTGTTTACAGGCATCCCATACCAGCCTTACCCCGACGGCTGGTTCACTATGTTCAGTCTGCCGGGTATAGCTGCGATGGAGGGGACGCCGGATTTAACGCTGAAGCTCATACCACCGATATTGGCGCGGCAGAACCGCGACACGTCCTCTGCCAAATACGGGATGCTGCCGGGCAGGATTGACCAGAACGGTCCCGAATACCGGGCGCCGATGATCTCGGGACTGGCGGCGATGGCATATAATGACTTCAACTATCGCCTTATTGCAAAGGACACCGTTCTTGAGGAATCTCTCGCCCGTGCCTGCCTTAACGATCTCCTCGGCACCGCCCGCCACCGGCTGGTCAACGGCATAACGGCGGGCGATACCGCCGACCACATTTTTTGGGATGGACCCGCCGCGCCGCGCCGCGCCGGAGCGACTATTGAGACCCAAGTTTTATTCGGCAAGACGCGCCAGTTCTTAATGCGTTATCCCCGGCTTGATGTCATCGCCCCGGACGTTCCACCGTCGCTGCTCAAGGACGACCCGGCCGGTTGGACGGTCACATCATTCCATATTAAAGGTCCGAAGAAATTGGTTGACGCGGCTGATGAAGCCTGGCGAACCAAACGTTATGTCGCCGGCGCGACGGAAATCTTCACCCAGCCGCTCCCGACCGACGTTGCCCTGATGTACTTCAATTTCCTCGGGCGCGAGCCTGAGGCTGACCGTTTGCCGCTGGTGATTCAAGACTCTCTCCCACTACTGCAACCGACCGAGCCCGACACTACGGTGCGCGCGGCGCTTTTTCTGGCGCATCATTGGGAATTCACGGGCGATAAAAAGGGGCTCGCGAAAATGATGGGGCACGCTGAAACATACGGAATGACCACACCGTTCGGGCTTCGCAGCCTCTCGCCTGAGGCTCCCGACTACCAGCCGCAACATCTCTATTACCTGGAAGAGTCAACCGCCGGTTCGGTTTTTCTCGGTGATGCCCTTCTCTGGACGAGCGGCATCCTGGGAGACGCTTATATCGTCGCCGAAGAGTGGAAAAACCTCCGGCAGATGGTTTTCAACCTCGCTGATTTTAGCCTCGCGTCGGGCGCTGTCGGCGCGCTGCCGGAAGCCACCGACGCCGAGACAATCACTGATGAAATGACAATCAACGGTTCCCCGGTCTTCAGCGCTTCCCTTGCCGAATATATTCGCCTCGTGACCGGCGGACTCCTCGGCATTGTCCCCGAACGGGGTCGGCTGCTGCGTCTCAGACCCCGCCTGCCCGACGACTGGGGGAACTTCCGGGTGGAGACCGCCTATCTCAGCGGCCGAGTCTGGCTGGAACGGAAATCGGCGACGGTATGGCGTGTCGGCGAGGAGGGGATTGCGCCCGATCTCCGAGTGGTGCTGGACATTATCCCCGCGCCGGACGAGCGAGCGCAGACATCCCTCCGGTTAGTGCCGGGAGACGAGTTGAAGGTCACATTCACACCGATAACCGAAGGCGTTTGGAAAGCAGAAGTGGAGGGCTATTGAAGACACGGTTTGCGATCGGCATTGACCTCGGCGGTTCGCGCATCAAAGCCGGACTCGTTGACATAAACGGGCTGATAATCCGCAAAGTTATGCAACCCAGCCCGGTGCGGGAGAACTACGAAGAGGTCATTGGGCAACTCGCTGGCGTCGTCGTCAGTTTGCAAAAAACAACACCCCAGCCGATTACCCGCATCGGCGTCGGTGTGGCGGGTTTGATGGACAGCGGACGGCGAACTGTCTTGACATCTCCCAACTGTCCGGTATTGGCGGGACACAGACTCGCAGACGACCTCGCCCGCCGGTGCAACTTGCCAACCGAAATGGACAACGACGCCAACCTGATGGCGCTCGGTGAAGGAGCGTTCGGGGCGGCGCGCGGCTGCCGGCACTTCGTCGCCATCACGCTCGGCACCGGCGTCGGCGGGGCGGTGGTGTCGGATGGCAGGCTGATTCACGGCATTGACGGCGGCGGAGGCGAGTTGGGACACGTGCCCATCTCAATAAGAGGACCGCTATGCGGCTGCGGTGCGCGAGGCTGCCTGGAAGCTTACGTCGGCAAGGCGGGGATAGACCGCTATATCGCGCGCTATCAGCCCCGACTTGCGAGTCTGGGGCTAAGGGAGATTAACGAGTGCGCGCGGAAGGGCGATGCTGACGCGCAGGCGGTCTTCGCTTATATTGGACGGACACTATCAGTGGGATTGGCGGGATTCGTCAATTTGTTCAATCCGGAGCTTATCGTCATCGGCGGCGGCGTGGCGGCGGCGGGGAG
>Ga0315274_10013702_pt1 | contig 11538 bp, 8 predicted proteins | sample YL17G02_20_MG_FD_203700 | JGI IMG/M metagenome (GOLD analysis project Ga0315274, IMG submission 203700) | Sediment microbial communities from Yellowstone Lake, YNP, Wyoming, USA - YL17G02_20 | ecosystem: Environmental > Aquatic > Freshwater > Lake > Sediment | place: USA: Wyoming | collected...
TCTCGTGTGTGGCACCTGGGTCACGTAGCGCATGTTGACCATCAGCGTGAAGTAGTTGTTGTATTTCTCGACGCTGGGGTTCCAGTAGTACACGTAGGGAGGGAGGACGGGGGTGGTGCTTGGGGTGCTTTGGTCGTCGACCGCGGCTCCTAGGAGTGTCGTTGCTGCTCGTGCCTCTTCTTCGCCTCCCTGTTTCACCTTGAGCTTGCGCGGAAGCGTGGTGGCCTGGGGCGTTTTTGCGACTCCCGTGCTGCTCTGTTTGGAAACGCTGCTGCCGAGGAGGATGTGTCCTTTTCCTTCTCCTTTTCTCACTCCTCCTCCACCTATGCGAGAATGCGCGAACTGGTCGTTCAGAAACCGCTCAAAGAGATACATGTCCGAAAACAATTTTGGCTTGACCCGCAGAACGTCAAACGCCGGTTCGCGGTCCCGGAGCCCCTGCAGCTTGGTCGGGTCGAGCTCGACGTCGCCGTAGGTGTCGATCGTCGACACAATCTTCCGGCGATCGCGCTGCTGGTAAAAGTCCACCATGTAGTCTACAAAGTCACCGATGGAAGAGCAGGTCATGGTAGCCAGGAAAGAACTGCGGTCGTGCACGGTCCACAGGGAATGGTTGGCTGGGAGTCGTACTCTTGTTATGAATTTACGGTCAAACACGATCACATCGGCGTCCAGAAACGGGAGCTCGTCGATGCCCCGCTCGGAGCAGAAGCGATGCAGCCCGATGAAGCGTGCGAAGCACAAAAGCTCATAGTGGACCTCCCTGGCACTGCTGTGCAGGTACGAACGAGCCAGGGCGTGATACAAGTCCTTTACGGAAAGGTCGATGTTGTGGCGGTGCACTCGCAGGCGATGGTAGATGGTGCGCCAGGGGACGGAAGGCTGTTGGTGGTAGTTGTGGGCCTGTTTCCGTTCTGCTGTTGCTGCTGCTGCTGCTGCTCCATCCGTTGCTCCCCCCACCTCCTTTGCTAATTTCAGATTCAGCTCCCCTGGCTCGTTTCCCTTTCCGTGCGTGTGCATGAGGACGTGGTGTACGGTGCCCCCGGCGAGCTTCGCGGCAAAGTAAAGCGAGACGGCATGGTACGGCTCGGGCTCGCCAAAGGACACGATGACGACGTGGCTTGTTGTTGCTTGTGGTGGTGGGGGGGTATTCGAAGCGGAATCGCCGCCACAGCCTCTGCCTCTGTCACCCCCGCTGCAGAAGAGCCTGCGCCTGGGCCCGTCATCTTGATCTACCGCCGCCTTTGGTTTGTCGATGTCGCATCTCTTCGGAGCGTGAGCCTGATGCCGCCCCTTTGATAAGGCGATTCTCTTGCTGCTACTGCTGCTGCAACCGAGAATGCACTGCGAGACAGGACGACTGTTTGCAAGACCGATACCAAGGTAAACAAGGTGCAAAACGCGCAACGGCGCATGCCGGCAGCGTGTGATCGTTTTCTCCTTTGGCGCATTGTCGACTTCTTTCTGAGGCACAAAACGAGGCATGCGGAATTTGCTTCCTTGGACGCGAGGAGCACGTAGCAAAACGTCGTAGATGATAAAGAAAGTGACTTGCAAAAAACTTCTGGCATTTCTTTACCCGATTTTTCTGAGCCAAAAAAGTCAAGAAAGGATCTTGGACTCTCCAAGTGGATCTGCAAGAAATACAAGAAGAAAAACGCGCAACTCGTCGCTGACACGATCCTATCTTGAGAACGGCGTGGATCTTTTCCAAATACTCGGAAAAGACAAATGCCCGCTCGGTTCTCTCTCTTTGCAGGTAAAATGTATCGCAAAGAAAAGCTGCGTGTCGAAGAAGGAATGCTAAAAATTCGAACCGTGGCTGCCTTTGTGGCTCTCTCAATTTTGGTCTTGTTGTTGGTCATCGTCCGGCCGACACTACGATCGAATGCGCTGTCGTCGCGAGTAGGGCAATGGCAAGCAGGGCGGCCTCTCCTTTTGGCGCAGGAGCAAATACGGTCTAGCGCAGCGCGGGCAACTGATGCACACGACGCCAACGCTTCTTCTCTGTCCCGCGTCGTTACGGTGGCTGCCGGGGGCGGAGGACGCTTCGGTGATCGCTTGTCCATCAAAGAGGGAGAGGAATCCCCCATGCTCGATTCAGCGGGTTTCAGAGCGGCGGTGGCCGCTTCTGCTTCGGACGCCTCTTCCTCGGACGCGACACCTCCTCCTGTCGTCATCGCGCTCATGAACCGCTTCTATTTCGGAGACCGCTACGCGAGGGTCGTGCCCGGATGCACCTGGGAAAAAACTGGCGCGAACTTGCCCTGCGAGTTCACGGCCGACCAGGAGAGGTCTAACGACTCGAGCGCTCTGGCGTGAGTATTTTTGTTTTCATTTTTCACGTCGTCTTCATATGAGAGGAAGGCGTTTTCTTTTCCTTCCGTCACTTTTGTTAAATCCTTCGTTCTCTTTTGCAAAATCTCAATTTTGCGAAATCTTACGTCCGCCCTTCTTCCTTCCTCGTCCTCCGTCAAAATACATTTCCAGCTTTCACATCCCAGGCATGACCGAGGAAATGCTCGACTTTGCTCAGGAGAACGTCCGCAGAAAGAACAACCAGGTTCTCGTCGGCGTGTCGATGGAGTCGGTGACCAACTACCCGCTCTTGTCCGAGAAAGCCTTCTTGGCTCGTTTCGATATATTAGCGACGCTCGTGCCTCCCGGAGAGGACAAGGGGAAAGCCGCACCTTCACTGGGATTTACTCCCAGGCGCATCTGGTACCCTTACTACGACGATATGTTTCGGCGGTGTTGGGAGGCAGAAGGGAACCCTTCTGTGACAACCGCGGCGAAGACGAACTCAAAAAAAGCTCCTGCCTCCCTGCATACTTCCCATCTCCGTCCCTCTCTGCATCCTTCCCATCTTCGTGAAAACGCCATCGTCTATGTCAACTCCAATTGCAACACCAGTACCGGAAGAGACGAGCTCGTGAAAGAGATGGCAGACCTGCTGAAACCGCTCGGCATATCGCTGCATTCGTTCGGGGCATGCCTCAACAACATGCCCTACACCAAGCGCTCCGAATCGAAAATCGACACCCTGCGCCGTTACAAGTTTTGCGTCGCTATTGAAAACTCGAAAGACCGGCACTATGTCAGCGAGAAAGTATACGATGCTTTCGTCGCAGGGTGCGTTCCGATCTATTTCGGCGCCCCCAACGTTCTGGATTACGTGCCGCACGCGGACGCGATTATTGATTTGCGTGCCCTGGGGGGAGCGAGACAGACCGCGAATGAAATAGAAAGGCTCGTTGCCGACGAAGAAGCCTATGCAGCCAAGCACGCCTGGCGGGATAGACCGGGGACGTGGTCGGATGGTTTCAAGAGGCTGCAGGTGCGGACTTGGAGAGATGGCGCGGGTCCTTTTGAGAAATGCGACACGACTTTGGGACTCAGCGATCCGCACATGAGGAGGCAATGCGCCATTTGCAGGGCTGTCGCGGAGTGGCGGGAAACGAGAGAAAACGAAGAGAGAGGAGTCGAAGACCCGTAGTTTTTCCACCTGCACTGCCCGACGCCGGCAGAGGATACCTTCGTCGTCTGTTGTGACTTCCGCTCTAGCGTGCGTGCTCTCGTTTGACAGGTATATCCCTCGCACAATACGCATGAAAGGCAGGTTCGGGTGTCCCAGGCTCAGGGGCTGATCGAGGCCGAGTACGAGAGCGGAGGCGGAGGCGGAGGAGAAAGCGAGGAAGAAAATATCAGCATTGACGAGATCTCGTCCGCGGCCGAGGCGAAGAAGCGGTCTCCTGAAATGCATACCAGTCTTCTTTATTTTTACTAAAACATCGGAGCGACCTTCGGCGGCGAGAGAAGCTTGTCCATAGCAGCAGGAATGTGTATCTTTCGAAAGCTCGAGCGATTACCCATGGCTCGAGGGAAAGTAGCGCGCCTGGGCTCCGCAACCGCGCTATTAGAAACCAATATGGTGAACAAGAAAGTATGAAAGCAAACGCGGCGGCGATGGATTCGCTTTCCTCCTCCTATACATGGTTACATGCGCTTTCGAAAGCCCCAAACTTTTTCCAAGAGGCAACGCAAGGCTGTTGAGTCAAAACGAAAAAAAGGTCTTGTTCCTCCCTTTTTTGCATTTCGAGTTTTCTTTTTGACAAAAAAAAGTACTCTAATCTTTTTGAAAATGTTATGTGAACGCATAGCGATTTATGACTCTGATCTTCTCTTGCTTCTGCCGCTCCAAATACATCCTCTAAAAAAAAGACTGTTATGTCGCGCTCCTCATCATATGAGTGGCTACCTCCATTCAAGGGGAAATTTTTGATAAGAGCGATGCACTTTCCAATATCGAAGAGAGACGATCAAACTCGCAGCGCGTAGTACCTTCCTTTTTCGTTTGAACTTCGGCAAAAGTGAAGAAACAGTCCTGGCAAAAAATATTATCTCTTGCCTCTCACCACTGCTTTGCTCCGCTTTTTTTTCCGCTTCAAATGCAGCTCTGCCTGAGACTGCACGCTTTGAGCCGAATCCAGACAGGGGTCTTTTTGTGATGGTGGCGGCGACGTCTGACGGTGGTGGCTCTGCTCCTGCCGTTCGATGTCGTCGTCATCAACGGGCCAATATGCTGCCGCATCAGAGCAAACTATGGCAGCTGATGACGCTCCTCCTCGTCACGCTTCTCTGTGCGGCGTCGTGTGGTCTCGTCTCGGGAGCATCAGCAGCAGAATTGAACAACATTGCTCCCACCGAGCAACGGCCCTTCCTGCTCTACATCCCCATGCACGTCTCCGAGCCGCTCGATCACCTGCAGGAGCTCTGCGATTGCACGTTGTCCAAGGACCCCTGGGTGGCGGGGAGCGGCAGTGAACAGAAAGACGAGAAAAACATCAGCGATCCACTCGCCTTTGACATCCTGCTCGTCGTCAGTGGGCCTTCTGACGCCTCTCGAAACGCCACGGAGCTTTTCGGTGTCATGCGGTCGATGCTTGAAGCGGCAACAGAGAATCTGCTTCCATCTCCACCTCGAATTTTCACCGCCTTCAAGGCCGTGGGTGTCGACAAATACAACCTCAACCTGGCCGAGGAGGACAAGGACTCTGAGTGGGTTTCGGGGCCCAACTCTGTGTTTTACGACGCGTTTGCAGAGGGCGGCGAGATTTACGAAAAATACGTACGTTTCTACGCGCTCGTGCAGCAGCTGGAGACGGACGTGTGTGCTCTCCGTGGCGGATGGCTCTCGGCGCTTCTGAGGCCGATGTTGTTGCTTGAAGAAGGAGAGTCGGACTCGGAGTCGCATTGGTCGTTGTCTTCCCCCTCCATCAAGACCTCCCCTTCACGACTGATCATGAGCGGTCCCACGATCAGGAGCGCTTGCATGTACGTCGTCAAATACGACGAGTGCCAGCCCTTTGAGGGATATGCACACCACATGACGGAGCACGTCAACGGCAACGCCGTGTATCGCGCGGGCGACATGCTGCAGCAGGTGCTCAAATCGGCCCGCGAACAGTTTGCCAACGCCGAGCCCTTTGACGTCGCGATATACCACGTGCTGAAAGCGTCCAACGCGAGCTCCACGCTGGTGCACAGCAACCCGCTCTACCACAATACGGCCACGCTGCTCGACAGGGACTGGTTTTTGGACGTCCGGTACCACGGCGTCGACGATTTAGCGGTCCTGCACGCACCCAGGAGGCTTCGCTCAGATGGGCTAAAGGCGGTGGCTACGCGGGCACAGGGATACTTGCCTGCGACCACGGTGGTTTTGTCCGAAAAAAGCACGGATGAGCAGCGCATCAGAGCAGAGAATGCTCCTTCTTTTTCCACCAATAACACCACGCTGCTCAAAAACTTCAAGGCCGCCGCCGACGACCTGCGCCTCGCTGGGGTGATTTTTATCGCTCTGAGCGAAGACGTTTTCTTCAGGGCCTCTCGCGTCGTGCCGCTGCAGGTGCTCCCGGCGTTTGAGAGGAAAAGTGACGATCGTCTTCTTCTTTCAAGCACTGGGGGAGGAAAGGTCGATTCTTCTTCCTCTTCTGTTGCTGCGTCTGTTTCGACTTCAGCCGCTGGACTTGCTGCTGCTTATGCTGCCAAAGAAGAAAAAGGAACCGCAGCACGCGCCACCGCCGCTTCGGCCACCACCGCCGCCGCTGCCGCCGCCAGTGCTCTCGCATCAGCCGACCCAAAGAGCTTCGTCCTCACGTGGCCACCCACCGCACCATCTCCTGCCACTCGCTTGCTCGCGACAATAACGCAGCTCGTGACGCAGGGCTACTCCCCTCTCGTGGTCGACGCCGCCTCGGCACCGCTTCAAAACTACGACATGGTTCTCTACGGATTCCCCAAGCACGCGGTTTTCTTCGCAGATACGAGTCCGGGCGTCGGGGATGAAGTGCGACGACCTTTAAGCTCAGAGACCAGCGACGACAGCAAAACTTTAACCGTCGAAACGATGTACGCTCCTGCGTCGGCCTTCACTGCCAACTTTCTGCAGGCGTGGGCCGTGAAGACGCTCGAGAGGCAACATAAACAGGAAAGAGCTACTGCTGCTGCTGCTGCTTCAGCGGCGCCAGAGGACACGAAACTGCTCAGTATCGCCGACCTCAAAGCCCTCGCGGCCTGCCGACTCGAGACCATGAGCGGGCTAACGCCCTGCCCCTGGCGCGGCGTCTCTGTGGAAACGCTGCCCGTCCACTGGTTTCCGCCTCAGTCTGCGTTTTTCGGGAGCGGGTGGACAAGGCGCGCGAGAAATCACGCTTTGCTTTTGGACATGAGCAGCGGAGATCAACGAGATGGTACTGTCGATGGTGGTGGTGTTTCGAGCGTAGCATCCCGTTCCTCCTCCTCATCGTCTTCTTCCAAAACGATCTTCCGCCTCCGGCAAGCTGGCAAGTGGCACGCCCCGGCTCGCTGCCCGACGTTCTCTGTGCTCTCTCGTCTACCAAGAGACCTCACACACGAGACTGTCTTCGACGAGCTCGCTGAACACGCCGAGTTTCTCTCCTTTGTGCGGGAGCGCAAGATCGCGTGCGCTGTGCTCCCCGGGTTTCACGTTCCTTTGACAGGTGCTACTCTGCCTGCGGATGCCTTGCTCGATTTGGACACAATACACGCCTCCGCAGGCACGCAGGCAACGATTTTGCCTCGCGTCCAGGACGTAGAAGAAGCGAGCCAAGGTTATGTTGCGTTTGTTCATAATCGTCATCGCGAGAGCGAGCAGACGAGGAGCTCTTCGTCGCAGCACTCGAGGAAACAGAAGGACTTATCTGGAGACGAACTCTGCTCCGCTTTTCATCATTTCGCGCCGTCGCCGTCGCCTACCGCCTGCCTCGCCAAAGACATCTCGCGTGCTCTTATCAAATCAAGATCGGCTCTGCCTTTGTCGTCGTTTGCTTGCGCACTCGACGCCCAAAGAACGATCGAGGAGGTAGTTTTGGTGGGCTTGCGGGGTGCGAGTGGTCTCGGCGAGGTTGCCGCCAAGGTCTCGAAAGCTACTGCTGCTTTGAAATCTTCATCTTCTCCTCCCCCTCCCGACGCCGCCACCGTCTTGCTCACGGGCGCGTGGCGGCTGCTCCCGCGTGGGTCGTTTGGAAATGTTCATTCGTTGTCTCTTTCCCTTCCATCATCATCTTTAGCACCATTGCCACCCACCATCGTCACACTCTCGGACCTGCACTCGCACGACCAGAAACTGCAATGCGATCAGGAACTCAACCCGAAGCCGTCGCCGCTGGCAGACGAGGCGTGGGCCGGCGTCTTGGAGGCGCTGCTTTGCCGGCATGCTGTGCTCTCTGTCGACGTGTCGCGACAGCTCTTGTCATCCCTCTTGGACGCCGGAAAGAAAAGCGCTCCTCGATCGAAAGCAGCAGCAGCTGGTCGCCGAAGGAAAACCACCAACAAAAACTTCGCCGAGCTCATCACAAGGCACATCCCGCCGTCGATCCTGCTCGAGGACGTGAGGGCGTTCGCCAAGTGGCTGGCCAGGCCGGACAGGCCCAACCTCGTCCGCGGCCGTTCGCTCCAGTTTCTCCTTGCGGGCGAAGGAGGAGGAGGAGTTGATGGTGGTGATGGGAAAGAGCTCAGCAGCAGCATTAGCAGCGTCTCGTCCGCATCAGCGGCAGCATCAGCAAGCAAAATCACCTCCTCCTCCCCTCGCCATAAAGCCGCACTCCAGTCGTTGTATATGCTGGCCCCGACCATCGCGAAGACTCGGGCAGACTACGCCTACCTCCCGGCCGCGGCGGACGCGACCACGGGTAACTTACTCCCTTGGTCGAGCGTCATGGAGATCGGAGAACTGTACCGCGTGCGCCCCACGCTGCTCCCTCCGAGCCTGGCCGCGATGATGCACCCGGAGGCGGTGCTGGAGTTTCTACTGTCGCCCGAATCGTCCACGCTGCCTCTGAATGTTGTTGCTGTGGAGGCAGGAGGAGCATGGCAGAAGGAAGACATCGCAAACACTTTCGACCACCTTTCCCGAGATGCCGCGTTTCGCACGTCCGTCGCTGCACTCGACCGCACGATGAGACTTCGAGCGACATGGCCGCTACGGAATAAGAAACTATGGATGTTACAGTTCACCGGGGGGCAGCATCGAAGGGAAGGGACGCTGTCAGTTTCAAGCATGGAAGCAAGCGATGACATCGTCGTGCGACTGCGGCTAAGTTAAGGCACGCATAACTGTGCAACGCGCTCTTCAACTACCTCACTCTGGCCGCGCTCATCGATGACCGCATCATGTGCATGCACGGAGGCATCGGCAGGTCCATCAGCAGGATTGAGCAGATTGCCGAGCTCCAGCGGCCCTTGAAGATAAAGTCCAGATTTTGAGGTATGGGCACAGTCATGAGCTCCTCTGTGGGTTTGATGTGATCACATGAATACCTCTTTTTCTTACAGTTCTCCCCGTGAAAGTTATCCTTCGAGTCTCTTTCGCAAGCCTGCTTCCGCACCCTTCGGTCATTTTCGATAAAAAGTGCACCGCAGCTCCGGACGCGAACAATGTGCTACGATCCTCGATAAAAGGCTACTGGTTCTGACACGCTGTAGTCGGTTTCAAAGTCCAGAACGTTCATTCGTCGATCCACAGCGAGGAAGTGCTGATCTGTCCCCGCAAACTGGGCCATGCCCCCACGCGTTTTTTTCTGGTACGTCTCCACTTGACATCCACGCCAGACGCTCGCCATGGCCTCGGGACACGTCCTCGTGATCGCTTTCTTGTCGACTTCCCGGAATGGCGTCTTGTGCACGCCGAACGATGCGACTTTGGGCAACCTCCCGGCTTCGTACGCAAACTTGACAGCCACGTGAACCGGCGGGACATCGATAGAACGATCTCGTGCCGCGAGTTCGTAGATCCCGCGAGCAAAATAGATGTCTTCGTTTTCGGTCTCTTTGAACTCGAAGCTCTTGGTGATGCGGATCATCGTCTTGATCTTTCGTAGGGAGAGCCCGCCGTTGCCAATGTCCATCCCATGCCACCGGTCGATCCACGGGGCTCCGATATAGTCGTATCGTAAGAAATCTTCGATCGACCACGGTGACATCGAGCACAGCACGCTATCTGTTTGGAAAATCAGGACGTGTTGTGCCTTCAGTGCGGACCAGAAGCGCGTTGAGGAAAGCAGTTTCGAGTATGATGAAGAATTGGCAGAGGATAGAGCAGGAAAGCCGTTCCTCTCCAGAGAAGCCGTGTGCAAGAGGCCATGTTTTCTCTGGAGACGAACGATCTTGTTTGTTTCGAGGTATGGAGAAACGTCTTCATTGTGCAGGATAAGAATCGGCCACTCGGGTCCCAGGTTGGCCGCAAAGTTCGTCAGCGTGTATACCAGCGTGGAGCACGGTTTGTGCAAGACAGTCATGGCTCTGAAACGTGATCTGGGCAAACGATCCAAAGCTGCTGCCTTTGATCGCAGTCGAAGCGAGTGCTTGAGATCCGTTGAATGTTTGCCCTGAAGGGCTGCCCGTTTGAGAGTACGGCATGCACCAATAAGCATCAAGAAAAAGATGCACTGCTTCACAGCATGGTGCAGTCGTTGTCGACTCGACATTTCATACTTGCGGCTTATGAATTTCACACCTCGAGGACACTATGGGGGGATCACGAGCAGTTGAGAAGGTCTGGAGGCGCTTTCCTTTCTTTCGTTCGCAGAGAAAAAAATACGTTGACGTAATGCATGGGCATCTCTAGGGTTTTTTTTATTTCTTCCGTCCATATATTGTGGAAGATTTATTGCGCCACTGGCATAAAAAAGGCGGGTGCCATTTTTATGCGCAAAAATTTGCGTTGAAAAATCAGGACGTGTTGTGCCTTTAGTGCGGACCAGGGGCGCGTCGAGGAGAGTAATTTGGTGTACGACGTCGAGTCCACCAAGTTTAACGCCGGAAAGCCATTGCTTTTCAAAGAAGAGCCGTGCGCAGAATGCCGTGCCTTTTCTGAAGACGGAAGATTTTGTTGCGTCGCAGGTGCTGCGAAACTCCTCGTTGTGCAGAACGAAGAGGGGCTACTGTGGACCCAGGTTGGAAGCGAAATTCGTGTATCCCAGCGACGAGCACGGCTTGTGCAAGATGGTGACGGCCCTGAACCGCGATCTTGGCAAAGGATTTAGGTCTGCGGTCTTTCTGCTTTCAAGAGCTGCGCACCTCAGAGCATGGTAAGCTTCCGAAAGTATCAAAAAGAGCAGGATGCCCCGCCATTGCATAACAATGCTGCGGAAGCATTGTTACATGCTCGGCTGCTTAATTAAAAACCGTCTCCGGGCTCGGGCATGAGTGAGCTCTATGTCTTCGCTATGGCTTGAACCAATATGTCGGTGGTGATTTGCATAAAACCAAAAGGAGTCGCATGTAACAAAAAGTAGGGAAACGGAAATGATTAGAGCTTCTCCCCCTTTTTTAATGCTCTTCCTCTTCTGCGATTAGGACGTGTGAAATGTGGCAAAAAAATTGATAAAGCAAATACATGATCTGTTTCCTTTTCTTTCCCGAGATTCTGGAGATATCAGCGTCTCGAACGATTCCGGCCACTCTGAGTTGGTGTTGCTACATGTAGAAAAATGTCACTGCCGGTTGCAGCTTCTTATTCTTTTCCTCTGCTGCCGGCAGCCGGTATTCCGTTCAGTAGACGCAAAACGGGTAGAGGCAGGTGCATTTCTCCTCGTGCTACGGTGTCAACCTTGTTCATTGTGCTGATTACATCGTGGCGTTTGCGAGCCTTCTTTCCAGCGACGCAAGAGCCCATTCGTGCTGCTAAATCAGATCCCGTCAAGCATGCTTCGTTGCCGCGACGCTTCCTTTCGTTTCAGGTCTGCAATGGCTTTGCCAACCAACGCCTTTCCATTATGTACGCAGCGATCATCGCCAAGGAGACTGGACGGAGCCTCAATTTGCCAACTGTTACAGAAGGAAAAAGCTGGGGTCTTTTTGAAAAAAAGTGGCGGGGGTAACTCTCTGCAACGCGCCCTGTTGGAGCTAACTTCTGTTTTTCTCTCCCATCCCTTCTTCTCCCTCCTTGCGCCCTCGTCGCTCCCAGGTGAGTCCTTTCTTTCGCGCTTCTTAGGTAGCCTTCGATCGTCTTGCGCG
>Ga0315274_10013703_pt1 | contig 11538 bp, 10 predicted proteins | sample YL17G02_20_MG_FD_203700 | JGI IMG/M metagenome (GOLD analysis project Ga0315274, IMG submission 203700) | Sediment microbial communities from Yellowstone Lake, YNP, Wyoming, USA - YL17G02_20 | ecosystem: Environmental > Aquatic > Freshwater > Lake > Sediment | place: USA: Wyoming | collected...
TCGCCGCCTGCATCCGCTCGGCCTCCAGCTTGCCCGCCTCGGACAGGGCTTCGCGCACCGCCGTCGTCACCAGGTCCTCCAGCATCTCCACATCGTCGGGATCCACCACCTGGGGATCAATCTTAATCTCCAGCAGCGCGCCCTTCCCGTTCACGACAGCCTTCACCATTCCTCCGCCGGAGGCAGCCTCGATCTTCTCTTCCGCAAGTTCCTCCTGGACTTTCTGAACTGCCTCGTACACTTTCTTGGCCTGCTTCATCATGCCGCCGAGGTTCCCAAGTCCGCCCGGGTTGCCGAAGGGATTGCCCATCATATCCTCCTGCCGATCTGCGATCGGCCGATCAATCGTCCACTATCGTGCCGTTGAAGATATCCAGCACATCTTTGAGGGTTTCCTGCCCGGTATCCTCGAACGGGTTGGGCAGGTTATCATCGCTGCCTTCAGCATCGGGCGCCGGCGCAGGAGCCGTCTCAGGTTGTCTCACCTCGCAGATGATGCGCGCGCCGGCCACGCCGAATACCCGCTCGATTGCCGTGAGCAGAGCCTGCCGCTTGGAGATCTCTTTGTCCTTGCCGGTTTCCTTTGCTATCAGATTCTTCTGGCCCTCGCCCTTGAAATGCAGAACCAGCGAGCCGTCCCGAACGCCGGCGGGGATGACATCCTTGAGCAGGGCGTGGGCCGATATGCTGATGCTCCTTACGTGCTGGAGCACCTGTGCCCATTTCGCCTTTATTGTATCAAATTCCGGCAAATTCTGCTGTGGCGGCGCGGTGATCAGTGGAGGAGGCTCCTCTGCGGGCTTCGCAGTGGGTTCAGCCTTGGGCGCGGGCTCGCGCTTCGGTTGAGCCGGCTCTCGCGGCGCACTCTCGGCCGGCGGCGCGGGATAGGCCGCGGGCGACGGTTTATGCTCGGCCGGCCGCAGAACTTCCGCTGCCTTCAACAGAGCGAGCTCGAGGAGGAGTTTGTGCTGATCGCTGTACCGGGCTTCGCGTTCCGTCTCGGAGAAAATCTCCACCGCGCGAAGCAGCGACTGCCTGCTGAACTTTGACGCTTGCTCGCGCAGTCGGGTCGCAGCCTCTTCGCTTGCGGTCAAATCCTCGGGATTCCTGGTCACCAGTGCGAACAGCAGGTTCCTGAAATGCTGTGCCACGGACTTCAATAGCTGCTGTATCTCCTTGCCGGATTCCGCAGCTTCGGCCGCCGACTCGAACACGCCGCGCTCATCGCCATCCGCGAGGCTGTCCACCAGTCGGAACAGAAAGTCCTGCGTCACAGTCCCCAGGACGGTATTCACGTCCTCCACCGTGATCTGTCCATCGGTGTAGGCGAGCACCTGCTCGAGCAGGCTGAGCGCATCGCGCCACGAACCGTCGGCGCTTGCTGCCATCAGTTCGAGCGCGGGCTCCTCGACGTTCATGCCTTCTGCTTCGGCCACGAATCTGAGGCGCTCCAGAATGTCGCGCAGCGATCCGCGCCGGAAGTCGAACTGCTGGCATCGCGACCTGATGGTGATGGGGATGCTCTGCGGCTCCGTGGTCGCCAGCACGAAGATCGCGTGCGGCGGAGGCTCCTCCAGCGTCTTCAGAAAAGCATCCTTCGCATCGTTGGAAAGCTGGTGCGCTTCGTCAATGATGAAGACCTTGTACCTCATCTCCATCGGCGGGAACTTCACGTTTTCCCGGATGTCCCTGATGTCGTCAACCCCGCGGTGGGAGGCGGCGTCCATCTCTATGATGTCCATGGCCGCACCCTCAGTGATGCTGATGCACGCCGGACACTGGTTGCACGGCTGTGGAGTCGGGCCCTTCTCGCAATTCACGGCCTTTGCGAGCAGCCGCGCGGTAGTGGTTTTTCCGGTGCCTCTGGTTCCGCAGAACAGGTAAGCGTGCACGATCTTGCCCAGCCGAATTGCATTCTGCAGGGTCCTGGTCACGTGCTCCTGTCCCATGACGTCCTCGAACGTCTGGGACCGGTACTTCCTGTACAGCGAGACGTAAGACATGGTCAATCTCGGATCTCGGATTGCGCCTCGGCTCCGCCCTCCCGTGCCATCTTTGTACTCTGTACTTTGTACTCGCGCGCGCGCGGGCGGCTCTCACGAAAAAGCAGTATCTGGATGAGTCCGGATACTGCAACCAACGGAGTACTGGCGCGTTGGAGTACTGCCTATCCTGCCTGTCACTCCGTTACTCCATCAATCCATTGCTCCGTAGAACGTTGATATGAAGTCCCGATGCGGTAAAGGGATGATCGTGCACCTGCTGTCGATAAGGCTTCCCGAGTGATACCGTACGCAGCCGACTCCAGCCAGGAGACCATACGGCACACGGACGCACCTGCTTACCGCTGCTTCCTTCCGGACCTGACGGGGTTTGCAGGTCGGCCGTTGCGCAGGGCCCGGCTATCAACGCCGCTTACGACGGCCGAGCCTCAAAAGGCCAGACCTCGAGCAGGAATTCGACCCCGCTATAGCGGATTGCGGGTACAGGGCACCGCTAGCTCCCCGTCTAGCACGATCAAACCCGCTCAAACGAGCCTTTCCATTATAGCAGGTCGCGCGCGATAATACCAGCCGAATCAGAGGATGAAACATTTCACGGCTATTGATAGTCGCTCCCGCCGCTAGAACCGCTATCAACAATTGTGAACTCTCGCTACAGGATGTCTTTTCGGTCCAGGTATATGACCTTCCGGAGCTTGCGAAGGCCGGGTGTGGGCGTGTCCAGATACCTCTGGTCGGCGAGGCCTTCGCCGCTCCAGCCGATGCCGTCCTGAATGTAGTCGGCCGCAGTTCGAGGATTGAACGTGAGCGTAAGTACGTATCTGTCCTTCTTGAACGGGTACTGTTTCACGTCCTTGCTCAGGTCGTACTTGCGCTCGAATCTGCCGTTCTCCACGTAGATCCCATGGATTCCGATATCCGCCACCGCTGTTACGTTCGGATCAACCTGCCAGGTGAAGCTCTCCATGTCCGGCTCCCTGTAATCCGCGTCCAGCAGCATGAGATCAATCTTTGCGCCGTCAGGCAGGTTAGCCGTTCCGCTTATTTGGAATATGCGCGGCCCAAGCCGTTTGACATGTGCTTCGAAGCCTGCATCAATCCGACGCTTGCTCAGATCCGCGCGCATGACCCTTCTTATTAGCATCATGTCCAGGTTCCGCTTCGATACGAGGAAGTGATCCTCCGCCTTGAAGTCCTGGGGATTCTTGCGGAAGGCCGCTCTTCCTTCCTCCACGCACCGCTCCCACTGGCGGACAGCATCGTCAATCCGTCCCGCCCTTTCGTAGTGGTGGGCTATCTGCCGCTTCATGGGGTACATGGCGTCTTTTTCCTCGGCCGCTCTCGATATCCAGTAGAGCGCCTTGTCGAAATCCTGTGCCTTCAAGGAGTACAGCACGTAGCCCAGATCGAACTCGACGTCGGAGACGCCCGGGTTGTTGTCAACCCCTTCCTCCAGGAACTTTATGGCCGGCGCCAGATATCGGTAATCCGCGCGCGCAGAGGAATCCACGAAGTTATAGGCCAGATGCCATGCTCCCGTGCGGTAGACCTCGATCTGGTGAGGATCCAGCCAGGTTATCGTGCGCGTGAGCGGCACAATTGCCTCGTAGTTCCCGCTGTGGAAGAAATCGTTCGCGCGCACCCAGAGCAGCCCCGCGACCACTTCCCGGAAACCGATTATGGTCCCCGCTACGAACTGACTGGGCAGTACGACCGGGTTATTGCCCACCTGAGTGACCACCGAGCTTACGCCTTTGCCCGGCTGAAACTGCGCTCGCTGGGGGTCTATCGTCGCTTGGAGCTTGACGATCGCGGGTACCAGTGCCAGTGCGATTATGATCAGAGTGATCCTGGTGCTGCGCTTCAATGGTGGACCTCACATATCTCGTCGTTCGAATACCAGGATGGCGATGATCAGGAGCACGGCGGCGTAGATTATTGCGTATATTATGTTCTGAGCGTAGTAGGTCGCCTCGTTTCTGATTGCCACCTCCGGGTGGATGAGCGGGTTCTGTGTGAAGAAGTTGGCGAACTGCGGCACGAGATAATGGACCAGCCAGTACAAACCCCTGATGATCGGGTTCTTATCCTCGCCCCGGCTCAGCGCCATCGTGACGTCCGACAAGCTGCCGACAACGTAGACCGCGGACGTGAGGAAGAAATTCACTAGCGGCGTTGTGAATACGGAGAAGACCATGGCAACGGAACTGAGCAGGAAAAGCTGGAAGAAGATCATCAGGATTCCCTTCAGAAGCGCGAAGTCCGGCTGCCAGTGATTCTTCCAGGTCACCATTGCGAGGAATACTGCGGTCATCAGTGCGAGATTGATCAGTATCGTCAGCAGCGAGCCGAGAAACTTGCCCAGAAGGAACTCGTACCGGCGCACGGGCTTCGAGAGTATGGTATAGATCGTCCGTCTCTCTATCTCCGCGGGTACCAGGTTGATCCCCAGCACGACCGCTATGAACATGCCCGCGATCGCGATGACGCCGAGGCCCATGCTCTTGATGATCGTGAGCTCTTCCCGGTATGTGAAATAGGCAAAGGACACCGAGAAGGCAATCATTGCCAGCGCCACGAGGAGGAATATGTTCAGTATCTTCTTCCTGAGCGCCTCGCCGAGGGTGGTCTTCGCAATCACCAGTATCGTCACTTGTTTTCCTCCCTGATTATCTCCATGAAGAGGTCTTCCAGCGACCGGCGCAGAGGGACAACGGACAATACTTGTCCCTTCGCGGCGCGGATGATGTCTATCGCCTGGTTGACTCCCTCGCCCTGCTGCTGCGAGATTATCACCCTATTGTCCTTCGTTGCCACGTGCGCCTGCAGATTCCTCAGCTTCTCCATGGTCGCTGCGTCAACTCCATCCGCCGTGATCTCCACAGAGCCGCCGTGGAGCAGCTCGTCGAGTTTCCCGAGCTTGAGAAGCTTCCCCCGGTTCAGAATCGCTACCCGGTCGCACACCATCTCCACGTCCGAGAGCTGGTGAGAGCTGAGGAAGACCGTCCTTCCCTCATTGCGGAGGCGAAGAATGAGATCCCGGATCTCCGAGTGCGCTATCGGGTCGAGCGCCGACGTCGGTTCGTCGAAGAAGAGGAGTTTGGGATCGTTCACGAGCGCCTGGGCGATGCCGATTCTCTGGAGCATTCCCTTCGAATACTGGCTCAGGGGCTTGTGACGGTCGGCATAGAGCCCGACGACTCTCAGCAGGTCCTCCACCTTCTGCCTGCGGGCGCCGCCGTTCGTGCCGAAGAGCTGCGCGTAGAAGTCGAGCAGCTCGGTGCCGGACATGTGCTCGTAGAAATAGGGGCTTTCCGGGAGATAGCTTATCTCTCTCTTGACCTGGATGTCGCCGGCGGGCTTTCCCAGCAGCCATGCCTTTCCCGACGTCGGGTACGTCAGGCCCAGCAGGATCTTGATGGTAGTTGTCTTACCTGCCCCGTTCGGCCCCAGAAACCCGAAGATTTCGCCTTCGTGAACCTCCAGGTCGAGGTCGGAAACCGCGTTCACGGGTTCCTTCTGCATCAGGAGCTTGTAGGTCTTCGTGAGACCCTCCGTCTTTATGGCGATTGCCATGCAGGCACCTCCAGCGTTATGATACGGATGAGTGCGCCGCCATGCCGGCGGGCGAGAGAACACCGGGGCGGACTGACTTGCTCTCTGCAGTATACCGGGACGCCCGGGTGGTGTCAAGAACACAGGCGCTTGGCTGCCGGCGACCGAGGGTCCAGCAGCCCTGGATACCCCGGCATTCAAGAGCCCCATGTCCTAGTACGCAGTTTCACTACCCGGGGGTTCCGAATTTCCCTTGACGAAGCGCGTTCCGGGTGGTATAATAGCATCGGAAAACTTGTGACAGGGGCTTTTTCGTGTACGTATCGAGCAGGTGCAACCGCAGATTCGGAAATACCGGCATGGCAAGCGGGGCGAGAGCAGTTCAGATCGGATCGCTTGACGACACGCTGTTCAAACTTCGTAAACCGCACGCCTACAACACGTGTGTCCGGACCCGCCTATGCCACGCATAGAGCGGGTTTTTTAGTTGCCGGCTCCTGCAGCAAGCTTTTCGAGCCGAACAAGGAGAGCCAGAGCAAGGCAAAGAGATGAGCCACGAAGTTTTAGTGTTGAATAACGACTACGAGCCGCTGAACGTGTGCAATCTGCGGCGTGCGGTCGTGCTCGTGTACCTGGGGAAGGCGGAGGTGCTGCACACCAACAGCAAGGTAATCGCCACCGTAACCGGGTCGTTCGACTCCCCGTCCGTAGTCAAGCTGCGGTACCACGTGAAGCGGCCTATTCCGGAGCTGAGGCTGTCGCGGCGCAGCATCCTCGCGCGTGACAACTACACGTGCCAGTACTGCGGCCACCAGGCGAGAGACCTGACCATTGACCACCTCGTGCCGAAACGCCTCGGCGGGAAGTCTACCTGGGAGAACCTGGTGTGCTGCTGCCGCCGGTGCAATGGGAAGAAAGGCGACAAGACGCTCGGCCAGGCGAACATGACGCTGCAGAAGCAGCCTCGCAGGCCGCGGTACGTGCCGTTCGTCAGCCTGACCAAGTACTTCGACAGCGCGCAGAACGAGGTATGGCGCGACTACCTGCCGATCTTCTGCGACGTTCCCAAGCCGCCCGAGCAGCTCGACTAGTCGCGGATGTCGCCGACTTCATCCCGGCGTTCTCCCGCCGCCGTTCGGCCTCGAAAGTGTTGACGCCCGGCTTCACGTAGTGGTACAATATCAGTGCATGGCGGAGTACCTCAGCTGGTTAGAGGAACCGGCTCATACCCGGTGCGTCGGCGGTTCGAGTCCGCCCTCCGCTACCATGAAATGACAAAGCCTGCTTCGCGGGTTTGTCCTTGCGGGTGGATGACTATGGACGAAGTGTTGATCGAACTGGACGTCGAGGAGCTGGAAGAAGGCGGTTATCTGGCGACCAGCAAGGTGCTGCCCGGGCTGGTGGCTCATGGTCGCACCATCGCGGAGACCATGGAGATCGCAGAGGACGTAGCCCGCAGGCTGATCGAGTCTTACGTCGAGCACGGCGATCCACTTCCATTCCCCGTTCCGCCGGCAAGAACGAGAACTACCACTTTGAGAGTGCCGGTTGCTGTGCCCAGATGACCGGCCTGCCTGCTCTGACCGCTCGCGACGTGATAGCGAAGCTGAGATCGGCGGGCTTCGTGTTCGATCGTATGGCCAAGGGAAGCCACGAGATCTGGTACAATCCTGTCACGAAGCGGCGTACCACTATCCCCAACCATCCCGGGACTCTGCCGAAAGGTACTCTGCGGGCAGTCATCCTGCAGACAGGCATGACCGTGGAAGAGTTTCTCGCCTTATGACGGGATGGACCCAGCGGCCCTCGCTCTGCGGTCCTCGAGCCGTGCATGGGTCTGGCGAGCTCGCCGGTTAACCTCTGCCCCCGCCTTGACCCCCCATACGCGCAAGGGGTATAATCCCAGCAGATTCAGACAAGGAGCACACCCCATGAAAGTAGCTCGTTTCGCAGCGGAGAATGACGGCAGGGAAAACATCGGCATTGTGCTTGATGAAAACGTTTTCAACTTCACCGAGGCCTTCCAGGCATACCAGCTTTTCGATGAAGGCACGTGCGCCTGCCCGATTCACTCGCCGATGGAGCTCATGGAGGCCGGCCAGTTCAACGTGGATACGTTCGCTAAAGTCCTGGACTTTGCGAAGAAGCATGGGATGGCGGACAGGTTCATGGTCACGGATTACAGACTCCTTGCCCCCATCAAGATGCCTTCCAAGATACTCGCGCTGGGGCGGAACTACCTGGCGCACGCGAAGGAGAGCGGCTACCACATCCCGACCGAGCCGATCTTCTTCAGCAAGCTCAATTCCTCGGTCATCGGCCCGGACGAGCCCGTGATATACAAGAAGCACCTTACCCGCGTGGATCCCGAGATCGAACTTGCGGTCATCATCGGCAGGGAGGGCGCGAACATCCCGGAAAGCGAGGCCCGGTCCTATGTCGCGGGCTACACGATCGTGAACGACGTGACCGCGCGCGACATGCAGATCGAGGACCTGAGGCTCTCCAGCCCGTGGACGAGGTCGAAGGGCATTGACACCTTCTGCCCGATGGGCCCGGTCATCGTCCTGCCCGATGAGATTCAGGAGCCGATCGAGCTTGACCTGGAGATGCGGGTGAACGGCGAGGTCCGGCAGAAGGACAACACCCGAAGCCTGATGTTCAAGGTTCCGAAGCTGATCTCGTACATATCGAGCTTCCACACGCTCCTTCCCGGCGACGTGATCTCCACCGGCACGCCCGAAGGCATGAAGCCGGTCGTGCCCGGGGATGTGATGGAGGGCTATGTGGAGAAGATCGGCGTGCTCCGGAATCCGGTAGTGGCGGAGGAGTAGAGCCGCGCGGCTTGACTGATAGTCATCGGCCCGGTACAATGCGGCCTGAAGGCCAATGGGCGATAGAATACTCCGTTGGCCACGATGGACAAGAAGATGCGCAAGACGGATTCAGGATCCGGCGAACACTTCTGCCAAGAGCTTCAAAGCTTTGCCTTGGAAGGGGTAGACAAACTCGGCATTGCCTCTGCCCGGCTATTCGACGGAGCACCGTCTGGCGCGCGTCCGACCGATCTCATGCCCGAATGCAAATCCGTGATTGTCTTCGCGGTCAAGCACCTCGACGTTCTTGCCACTACCCGCAACCTAGCATGTCAGGCTTACTCGCAAGATATCACCAACCGGGAAACGTCACACCAAGCCTACCGCATTTCGCGATTCATCGAGAAGCACGAGTTTCTGGCGTTTCCGATGGTGGCATCGGTGTCGATGTGGCCGTTCGTTGAAGATGAAGAAGCTGTTGCCGGGCGCATTTCGCTGCGACATGCTGCACAGTTGGCCGGGCTGGGGCGCATCGGCAGGAACGCCATGTTGCTCACACCTGAATTCGGTCCGCGAGTGCAACTAGGCGCTATTCTCACCGACGCGGAGCTGCCCGCGAGCCCAGCGTTACAGCAGAATCCATGCAATGCTTGCGACCTCTGCATCAAACACTGTCCAGCGAATGCCCTGCAAGCTCCCGTCCCCCCAGCAGAGTATTCGCCTGTGGACAAAGACAGGTGCATGGCGTTTCGTCGAGAGCATGGCGGCAGATCGCCGCTTGGATATTCTGACTCGTGCGGCCTCTGCCGGGCGGTCTGCCCGATCGGCAAACGCACAAGGGGACGGAGCTCGATTGAGAAAACCGAGAAGAATTGTGGCGAGAAAGGCACTCCCCCCGGCAGGGAATAGTCGCGGGGTGGCCCCTGCACTACCCCCTCAATCTGTTCCCCGTCAAGCAGACAATTCGGCGCCGTTCGGCGTGACGTGGAATGCTGTTCCTGCTACAATAACGCATGAGACCCAATAAGGGATAGGAGCTACTGTTTCAGCACCAGTGGAAGAACCGATGAACCGCCGGCCCAACATCATCCTGTGTACGACTGACCAGTTGCGTGCGTTCGAGGTCGGATGCTATGGGAATCCTGTTATTCGAACTCCGAACATGGATCGCCTGGCGGCCGAAGGCATGCGCTTTGAAACCGCCGTCACCAACTTCCCCGTCTGCATGGCCGCGCGTTCGGTCCTGCTCTCAGGGCAGTACAACCGCAAGTGCACGGGCGGCATCGGAAACGTGGCCTTCCCTTCGCGGCCGGGCCGGCGCACCATGCCGGAGTATCCGGATCATGGACGTCCGCATCTTCGGGAGCGAACACTGCCCGAATGTCTCAGGGAACTGGGATATCATACGGCCGCGATCGGCAAGTGGCACATTCATTCCTGGCCGCAGGACATCGGCTTTGACTACTTCCTGATTCCCCGGGTCCATCACTGCCACACCGGCCAGTGTTTCACTGAGAACGGGGCGCCGGAGTTCGTGCCCGAGGGATACAGCGTTGACTTCGAGTGCGCTCGCGTGGCCGACTACCTGCGCGCTCAGGCAAACCGAGATCGTCCCTTCTTCCTGTACTACAACATCTCGCCGCCGCATTGTCCATTGGCCGATGCGCCCGAGAAGTACCTGAGAATGTACCCTCCGGAAGCCGTCCCCATCCGCCTGAACGTTGATTTGACAAGGCCGTTGAAGAATCAGGATCACTGGTTCCGTGTGTATCGCTACGACTTTCGCTACTACGAACTGCACCTTCCGTACGCGGAGCGTCTGCCGGAGAACTACAACCTGCGCGCTTTGATTGCCGAGTACTACGGGCTTACCACATGGGCCGACGATGCTCTTGGGGTCGTCTTGCGGGCCCTGGATGACACCGGTCTCGGGGAGGATACGATCGTGGTGCTTACATCGGACCACGGCGACAACCTCGGGAGTCTTGGGTTGGTGCAGAAAGGCGGCCCGAACGAAGAGTCCATCCGCATCCCGATGCTCATTCGCTGGCTCGCGCTCGCAAGGTCTGGGCGGGTTGTCCGGGAGCAGGTCGCTTCGTTGGTTGACCTGATGCCCACGCTGCTGGAACTTGCCGGCGGGAGTCCCCAACGTCACGTACATGGGTGCAGTTTGGCTCCGATTGTTCGCGGGGAATCCGAAACAACGGCTCGACCCCATGCATTTGTCGAAGCCGGAAATGGAGTGGGAATTCGCACATTGGAACACCTGTACTTTCTGCCGTTCGCAGGGAACGACCACGCCCTGTCCGACCGACCGGCCCAGTTCTACTGCCTCGGCTCAGATCCCTACCAACTGGATAACCGCGCCGAACAAGAGCGTGATTCCGCGTTCGCAAAGACGCTGGACACGACTCTGCGGGAGTGGGATGGTGTGACGCCCTGGATGCCCACCGCGTGATGCGGTCGGGGGCATGCCAGGCAGCTGCTCCCTCTCCGTTTCGGCCTGCGACGAGCTCGGTCGAGCGAGAGGGGCCAGGGGAGAGGTTAGACGCACCCCATGTCCATCGAATTCGATGACGAGTATCTGATCAAGCTGCTCACCGATCTGGTGAACATACCAAGCGTGTTCCCCGGTGAGAAGGATGTCATGCTTTTCCTCGAGCGGGAGCTGGAACACCTCGGCGTCCGAACGCAGCGCCTTCCGGTCGAAGGAGACCGGTTTAACTCGCTCACCAGGCTGGGGAGCGGAAGCCCGGTCTTCTGCCTCAATGCCCATTCGGACACCATGCCGCCGAACGGGAAGTCAATTCCCCAGGCGCGGATCGAAGGTGGGATCGTGTATGGGCTCGGTGCTGCGGACGACAAAGCTTCCATCGCGGCGATGATCACAGCGGTGAAAGCCATCGCCGAGTCGAGCGTTCCGCTCAACGGAACGCTCGACCTCCTGATCTCGGTGGACGAGGAAGGCGACGCCAGGGGCGTCCGCACGGCGATCAAGCATGGCTATCGGTGCGATATGGCGGTGACCGGCGAGCCCACGAGCCTCGAAATCGTTCCGACTCACTGCGGACTGGTGTTCCTCGACATAGTGACTCACGGCAAGTCCGCGCACGGCTGCCATCCATCCGAGGGAATCAATGCTATTGACCGCATGTATGAGCTTG
>Ga0315274_10013704_pt1 | contig 11537 bp, 6 predicted proteins | sample YL17G02_20_MG_FD_203700 | JGI IMG/M metagenome (GOLD analysis project Ga0315274, IMG submission 203700) | Sediment microbial communities from Yellowstone Lake, YNP, Wyoming, USA - YL17G02_20 | ecosystem: Environmental > Aquatic > Freshwater > Lake > Sediment | place: USA: Wyoming | collected...
AATCAAATTCCCCCTTCCCCCTTTTAGCTAAAAGGGGGTTATAAATCCTTTATCCACAATGGTTTACAGACTTGTGGATAAAGATTAGTTTGTTAAGATGTAATTTCAAAATTCCTTAGCTTAATGCGTATGCCCCCTTCCCCCCTTTTCCAAAGGGGGAATTGGTTCTCCCCTTTAGCAAAGGGGAGTCAGAGGGGATTTGAGGCACTTAATTTTATTACCCTGTTAATTATTCAATGTTCATATTTAAGATAGAAGATTTGGTATCCAGAAGAATGAGATCGTCTCAAGGCTGAAACGAATATCATGACGAGTAAGGGAGATGATTATTACGAAATGTCCACAATGTCAGCATGAGAATCCGACAGGCGCTAAATTCTGTATGGAATGCGGCACAAAGCTGGAGAATGTATGTCCCAAATGCGGTGCTGAATTAAGACCAAAAGCGAAGTTCTGTGATGAGTGCGGGGCAAAACTGACAGATGCCTCTGAGAAATCAACAGATGAGAAACTCGCAAAGCTACAGAGCTTTATGCCTAAAGGATTAGTTGACAAGATTCTATCCACTAAGGGACAGATAGAAGGTGAGAGGAAGATAGTAACAGTGCTGTTCGCTGATATGCAAGGCTCAAGCGCACTCACCCAGAAATATGACCCGGAAGTGGTATCTGCCATCACTAGCGATTACTTCAGAATCCTGGGTGACGTAGTATACAAATACGAAGGTTCAATTGATAGGCTTATGGGTGACGGTATGATGGTGATATTCGGCGCTCCCGTAGTCCATGAGAATGACCCACAGAGAGCTATACTTTCCGCTTTGGATATGCAAGCGGAACTAAAGAAACTAAATGATAAACTGCAAGAACAGGACATAACTATACAGATGAGGATCGGCATCAACACCGGTACTGTCGTCGTTGACAACATCGGTTCTGACCTGAGGATGGAATATACTGCAATGGGTGATATCGTCAACATGGCATCCAGACTTGAGAAAATGGCTCCTGTTGGTGGTGTTCTAGTCGGTGAAAGCACATACAGGCTGACGAACAGGCTTTTTGATTTTCTCCCAAAATCAGTTCAGGTTAAGGGATGGGATGAACCTGTATCAGCTTATGAGGTGATAAAGGCAAAGGAAGAACCACAATATATAAGGGGCATCCCAGAGATCGGACGGACAAGATTCGTAGGTAGGGATAAAGAGCTTGGGATACTGAAAGAGAGAATAGCTGAAGTCCAGAACGGTAAGGGACAGGTAGTATCCATCGTAGGGGAACCGGGTATAGGCAAGACAAGGCTTGTCTATGAATTCATATCGAGTATAGAAAATGCTCAAATACTGACAGGCAGTTGCCTATCTTATGGCGCCACGATAGCCTATCTCCCATTCATTGATATTATCAAGAGAATGTGTGGTATAGGTCTTAGGGATACTGAAGAATCCGCAAAGACAAAGCTGAAAGAGACCATTGAAGGTATAGACCCACAGTTGAGTGAAGATATCCCCATCATCGGCTTTCTTCTCTCTTTGCCTTATGGGCAAGGCGAGGTAAAGGATGGCATTAACATAGAATCTTTAGGATCGGAGCAGAGGAAATACGTCACTTTCAGGTCTGTCAGGCGGGTATTGATGTCCGCTTCTCAGAAGAACCCGTTGATATTGGTGTTTGAGGACCTACATTGGATAGATTCGCTGTCTATGGAGCTGTTGACGTCACTTGTTGAGGGGATAGCGAATGTGCCTGTGGGGATAATAGCAGTCTACAGACCGGAGTTCGCACATACGTGGGGTGGGAAATCCTACTACACCCAGATAAACCTGTCACCATTGTCAGATACAGAGAGCCAACAGCTTGTGGAGTCTGTCCTTCAGATACCGGAATTCCCAAAAGAGATAAGAGATATAATCCTATCCAAGTCAGAGGGTAATCCCTTCTTTGTAGAGGAAGTGATAAGGACGCTTATAGATGCAGGCATCCTGATAAAAGAGGACCAGGTCTGGAAAGCGACGAGGGATATAGAGCGAATAGTTGTTCCAGATACCATACAGGAAGTGATAATGGCACGCATAGACGGGTTAGAGGAAGGCACAAAGAGGGTTCTTCAATGCGCATCAGTCATCGGCAGGAGTTTCCTTATTGGATTGCTGGAGAAGGTGCTTGAGATACGGGAGAACCTTGAGCGGAGCTTGCAGAGATTAGAGCATCTTGAGCTGATCTATGAGAAGAGCATCCTGCCGGAGTTGGAGTATATCTTCAAGCATGCTCTCACACAGGAAGTGGCTTATGACAGCCTTCTTATAAAGCGGAGGAAGGAGTATCACGAAAGGGTAGGGAGAGCGATAGAGGAGACGTATCCAGACAGGCTTGAGGAGTTCTACGAGGTGCTGGCGTATCAATACTCCCACAGCGACAATACTGAAAAGTCAGTTGAGTATCTGATGAAAGCAGGGGATAAAGTAATGAAGGAATACTCGAATCAGGAAGCCATCGGATATTTCAATCAGGCTTTGGATGCTCTGGATGGCCTTGAAGAGACGAATCAACACAACACATGGAGGATGGAAGCTTTGGAGGGCTTAGGGAAAATCTACCAAACGATTTCGCAGTATGAGCAAGCAGATGAAAGCCTTAAAAAAGCCTTCGCTTTGGCTGTAAAAACAGGGGAGCAACCTGCTAAGTTAGCTGAACTTCAATCCTGGAGAGCAATGAATCTTCATATGTTAATCTTAAGAAATAAAGACTTAAGAAAACATGACGAACTGATAGAAGTTGGGGATGCTGGATTGTCGTTTTTGGGTGAGAACTTAGTGTGCCCGCAGGTTGCACACATATTCAATACTATGGGATGGTCGTATTACTTCTGGAAAGGTGATTATGTGAAAGCAGAGGAATACTGGTCAAAGAACGCTTCTATGATCCACAAGCTTGGGTACTTCGATACCATTTTCAGGATACACACTGGCATAGCACATAGGTCAGCGCAAATGGGGAATATAGATGCCGCAATTGCATGGTACGAGGAGAGTCTGAACGTCTGCCAAAGCCATGGAAACGATATGGGCGTGGCGGATGTATATTACCATTTAGGTCAATATTATTCTGCTCAAGGCGATCTGGGCAAAGCGGCGGGCTGCTGCGAAAAAGGCATAGCACTATCAGAGCGAATCGGATATGCCTTTGCTAATAGTAGGAGTCATTTGTCTCTTGCCGAGATCATGTTGAGATCGGGGGATGATGCCAGAGCAGAGGAGCATCTCCAGATGAGTTGGGGCATGGAGAGCTTTTTAGGAGTCTGGGACCCTACGGGAATTCTTCCCCATCCTACGAAGTTTGCGCGGATTTACCTGGACCAAGGTGATCCGAAAAAAGCGATAGAAATCTGCGCGGATGGTTTGACGAACCCCAAGTTGTCGGACAGCAAGGAATTATCGGGATTTTTAAGTGTGATGGAAGATGCTTATGAAACTTCAGGAGAAAGCAATGGTTTTATCTCTTTCTGTTGCAAGCTCAGGGATGATAGAGTAGATTTCATCCAAAAACAGAAGTTGGCTCAATGGTATTTAGAACCAAAATCTCCATCAGATTTGTTTGATAAAGTCGCATTCCTCGATGATTTTGATGAGTTAAATCAAGAATGGCAGTGGATCGATCCCAGAGGTGATTGCAGTTACAGCATATCAGATGGCTGGCTGGAGATGCGATCTGCTTCAGGAAGGAATCTATTTGGTGGAAATCTCAATGCACCACGCCTGATGCTGGAAATATCAGGCGATTTCGCCATCGAGACTAAGATGATGGTATCTGATGATATACCAAGTGTAGGTGGGCTGTTGGTATGGAAAGACGAGAGGAACTTCATTCGATTTGAGAAAGGTCTGCATGGTGAGCATGAGATAGGCTTTTCAAGCAACATTGACGGCGATTGGCAGTATTACGGCAGAGGACTTTTGGTTTCTTTAGTCACCTATTTGCGCTTAGAGCGATCTAACAACACTTTCAGAGCATATTGCAGCAGAGACGGAGCAAGCTGGATGACCTGCGGAGATATGAACTTCTCTGCTGAAGACCCGATTCAGATTGGCATTCACGCAATAGGCAATGTTGGCATTCGAGGAGGACATATCGCTACTGCCACACAGTTTGACTACTTCCGAGTGCTGAAACAAACACCATGAATAAGCAGCTTTAATAAAACTTGCTTATTGTGAAAAACTTACTTAAATTCCGTAATCGTTGAAAAATGCTATTTTGACATAATGATTTAACGTTTTTTACAACCCCCTGTGTCCCCCTTTTTTAAGGGGGAATCCGATGACGACTTGACTTATTCCCCCTTATCAAAGGGGGTTAGGGGGTTGTTTTTATTGCATTTTTTGTATTTTTCAACGATTACATTCCTAATTTCGTGCCTAAAAAATCTGGGGCACCTCAAATCTCTTACTGTGGAGGATAAATAATCGGAACTAATGAATAACAGGTCAGGAGTTACGCTGAGAGCAGTCGGGGTCGGGCTTGTCCTGATACCCATAAACTGCTACTGGATCATATATACAGAGATGGTATGGTGGGCTCAGTTCCCAACAACCATGTCGCTTTTTTTTAACGTCATATTCTGTCTTGCTGTCATCATACCGATAAACCTTCTTTTTAGAAAAATCTCTCCAAAACTTGCCCTGGATCAAAAAGAGTTACTCGTAGTCTATATAATGCTCTGCATGTCAAGCGCAGTAGCATCACACGACAATTATCAAGTGCTTATCCCGATGATAGGGCATCCCTTCTGGTATGACACGCCTGAAAACGAGTGGAAAGAACTATTCTGGAACCATATCCCGAATTGGCTATCTATACAGGACAGGCAAATTCTGACCGGATATTACGAGGGTGAGTCCAGTTTTTATAATATTGACTACATCAAAGCGTGGCTCAGGCCTGCTATCCCATGGATAGGCTTCACCACTGTTCTTCTATCGGTGATGATATTCATAAGCGCAATTCTGAGAAAACAATGGATCGAGAGGGAAAAGCTTGCATATCCAATAATCCAGCTTCCACTGGAGATGACGAGAAACTATGGGATCACTTTCTTTAAGAACAGGATGTTCTGGATAGCTTTCGCTATCGTCAGTGTGATAGACGTGGTAAATGGGTTAAATTACCTTTTTCCGTCGGTTCCACTGATAGGATTCAGAAGCCGTGATATTAGCTATCTGTTTACGGAGAAACCATGGAACGCAATAGGCTGGACTCCATTATCCATTTACCCATTTATAGTTGGCTTGGGGTTTTTCATGCCTATTGATCTATCGTTTTCGTGCTGGTTTTTCTATTTTTTCAGGAAGTTCCAGCGCATACTTGGCAGTATGGCAGGCATACACAGCTTGCCCGGATTCCCTTACGATAGGCAGCAATCTCTGGGTGCATATCTGGGACTGTCGCTTTTCGCTATATGGGCAAACAGGAGCTACTTTATACAGATATTGCGTAAGACTCTGGGATTGAGATCAGACCTTAGTGACTCAGGTGAGCCGATGAGGTACAGATGGGCTGTTATTGGTGTAATTATAGGATTTGGTTTGCTGGTATCTTTCTTCGTAAGTGCGGGCATGTCATTGTGGGTTGCCATAACTGCGTTTGTCATTTATTATGCGCTCTCAACGGGAATAACTCGTATGCGTGCGGAATCAGGGGCGCCAGCACACGATCTTCATTTCATGGGTCCTGACTACATGATACCTGCCATCACCGGGACAAGGATGCTTGGAACCGCAAATCTCACCATATTAAGTTACTTTTTCGCATTTAACAGGGCGCACAGAAGCCATCCGATGCCCCATCAACTGGAGGCTTTCAAGCTTTGCGAAAGGACGGGGCTGGACAGTAAAAAGATTGTTTTCGTCATGATCCTCGCTGTCGTCGTAGGGGCTTTCTCATCTTTTTGGGCTTACCTGAACGACGTCTATAAGTTCGGGTCCGGTGGAAGCTTTGCATGGCAGCCCTACGACCGCCTTCAGCAGTGGTTGACTTATCCTTCGCCGCCTGATTACATTGCAGTTACTTTCATAGGTATTGGGTCATTATTCACTTTCTTCTTGATGTTTATGAGGATGAAGTTCTTCTGGTGGCCTTTTCATGCAGTTGGTTACGCTGTGTCGGGTGCTGATGACTGGTGCATGAACTGGCTCTGGGCATCATTGATCATAAGCACGACTGCGAAGTGGATCATATTAAGACAGGGTGGTATAAGGACGCACAGGAAGGCAATCCCATTCTTCCTGGGGCTTGTATTGGGAGAATTCGTGATCGGCTCTATCTGGAGTATAATAGGGCTGTCTGCGGGGATACGCACGTTTACTTTTAAGGATTGGTAATATCTATTTCTCTAATACTTCCATCAGGATTGCGCTCAACTCCTGAGACCTGTATGGTTTAGCGATCACTCCCTTAAAACCGTATTCTCTGAAGTTTGACATAACAGGATCATTAGAATATCCACTGGAGACAATTGCCCTTACATCAGGATCAATCGCTTTGAGTTTTTCAATAGCCTCGATCCCGCCCATTCCACCGGGAACTGTTAAATCCATGATTACTGCATCGAAAGGATAACCTGATTCCCCAGCCTGAATGTAAGATTAACATATTTTCTGAAAGTTGCTTAATAATATTGTATTTTTGACCGATAATATGTTATATTAGATTTGATGGTTCTGTCAATTATAAATTCCTTTGGAGTGTATAAAAAGTGAGGCGATCATGGCTGATAATAAGCTCTATTATGGTGATAATCTTCATATACTCAGGCAATACATACCCGATGAAAGCGTTGACCTTATCTATCTTGACCCGCCATTTAATAGCAACCAGAATTATAATGTGCTTTTCAAAGAGGAAAATGGAACTGCCTCTGCGGCACAGGTTCATGCTTTTACCGATACGTGGAAATGGAATGAAACCTCAGAAGAAGCACTTTTAGATATTTCTGAAAATGCACCATCAAGGTTAGTAGAATTGATAAAGGGATTTATAGCATTTTTAGGGAGAAATCAATTTGCAGCATATCTAGTGATGATGGCTCCAAGATTGCTTGAACTGTATAGAGTTTTAAAGCCAACAGGATCAATCTATCTTCATTGTGATCCTACAGCTAGCCACTATTTGAAGCTATTGCTTGATCAAATATTTAGTGTAAAAAACTTCCAAAATGAAATTATCTGGAAAAGACAGACTTCTTCGGGTTATAAAGGTATTGGAAAATATGGGCGCGCTCATGATTCAATTCTATGTTATTCAAAAAGTTCAAATTTTATCTTTAATACCCAATATATGCCATATACACAAAAATATATAGAAAGCCATTACAATCAAATTGATGAAAAAGGTCGTCGTTACCGGGCACATTGGTTTGGCACAACTACGCAAGAAACAATAAACAAATACATTGAAACGGGTAGAATTGTAAAACGTCCTGATGGTAAGATTGAGAAACGTTTATACTTGAACGAACAACCAGGGACGCCATTAGATGATATTTGGTATGATATTTTTCCAGTAAATTCAATGGCTAAAGATAGATTGGGTTATCCCACTCAAAAGCCAGTGACATTATTAGAAAGAATAATCAAATCCAGTAGCAATGAAGGAGATACTGTTTTAGACCCATTTTGTGGTTGTGGTACTACCATAGTAGCATCAGAAAAATTGAATCGCAGATGGATCGGTATAGATATAACTCATCTTGCCATTGCTCTTATGAAAAGCAGGCTTCAAGATACGTTTGGTGATAGTGTAAAATACGATGTTGTTGGAGAACCGACTGATCTTTCTGGTGCACACGCTCTGGCACGTCAGGATAGATACCAGTTCCAATGGTGGGCGCTGAGTTTAGTAAAAGCCCGACCTGTTGACCAGAATCAGAAAAAGGGCGCAGATAAGGGCATTGATGGGATCAAGTATATCAACATCACTCCCGGACTAAAAAAGCCTCAGACTATAAAGGTCGTTGTGCAGGTGAAAAGCGGTCATGTGCAAGTCAAGGACGTGAGAGAGTTTAAGACAGTCATTGAAAATACAAAATCAGAGATGGGATTATTCGTCACCCTTGATGAACCGACAGCGCCGATGACTCAAGAAGCCTTATCTTCTGGATACTACAAGCCTTCGGGGATAGTTGGCGCTATCTCATGCCCAAAAGTTCAGATATTGACTATTGAAGAATTGTTAAACGGAAAGAAAGTACAATATCCGATGCACGATGACGTGACGTTCAGAAGGGCTGGAAAAGTGGAGGATGAAGAAGCGAAAAATCTTGAGATTAATTTTACTAAGGATTCGTAATTAAACAATTTACCTAATAGGAAACACACCCCCGGACCCCTCTCAAGAGGGGAGTTTAGAACAATCTCCCCCTTTAGCTAAAGGGGGATAAAGGGGGATTTGATTAAATAATTTAATCTTTTTTCCTTTTTTTTGTCACACTTTTATCGTCTGCGGTGTCTTATTATGCAAAATTTCACAAAAGGTAGGACACAATGCGAACAGAAGACGGACATTTTATTGGCAAATGCTTGAACGGTGAAATTGAAGCGTTCGGTTTTCTTGTAGACAAATACAGAGAAAGTATCTTTGCCTTTGCTTATAGTAAGCTCTGCAACGTTGATGATGCCGAAGATGTGACACAGGAAGTATTTCTAAAAGCATATAAAGACCTTCGCAGTTTAAGGCGATGGGACAGCTTTGCAACGTGGCTTTATTCTGTAACCAACAATATCTGCAAGAACTACCTCCGAACGCAAGCCAGACGCATTGACAAGAAACTTGCCACAAATCAAGTAATCTCTTCTAAATTCATCTCACCGAATTCTGAAAGTGATGATCCGATGCTTGATTCACTTAACGAAGCATTGAAAATCCTACCTGAGATATATCGTCAGGTGTTGACGCTCTACTATATTAGCGGGAAAAATAGCGAGGAGATAGCACGTTTTTTGAGCATATCACCTTCTGCTGTCAGGCAAAGACTTAGTAGAGCAAGATCAGAACTCAGGGAGGAGATACTTGCCATGATAAGCATGACGTTTGAACAAAAAAAACTGCCAGTCGGTTTCACTTTTCGTATTATGGAGATGGTAAAGCGGATAAAGATAAATCCAGTATCGCAAACGAAAGGTTTGCCCTGGGGAATATCATTGGCAACAGGGCTTTTGGTCGCTGTTTTGAGCTTCAACTCACATTTTATCCCATTAGAATTATTCGGCACTTACGGGGGGTCACCGCTTCCAATTGAGCAAAAGGTTCTAAAGATAGGAGAGATACCCGTTGACGTTTTGAAGATTTCAAATATAGCAATGCTATCAAACCAAAAAGGCAATGGTAATGGCGGGAAACCTAATCTGCAAAATGCTTTCTTTATGGCTCCGCAAGGTGAAGGGGAATGGACAAAGAAAGTAGATATGCCAACTGCAAGGTATGGTGTTTCTGCCTGTGCTGTAAACGGTAAGATGTATGTCTTTGGTGGTGCAAAGGACATGGGCGCAGGTGCGTTCCTTTCAACAGTAGAAGAATATGATCCAGCCGCAGATAAGTGGACAAAGGTATCTGACATGCCGACACCGAGAGCCGGGTTAGCAACCTGTGTATTGGATGGCAAAATTTATGCGATTGGCGGTTGGCCATTAAGTGGTGCTACAGAAATATATGATCCTGTGACGGACAAATGGACAAAGAAAGCTTCTATGATAGTTCCGTTATATGTGCATGCTATATGCGCGGCAAATGGAAAAATTTATTCATTTGGAGGTGTGGATGCTAATTTTCAGACTGCAAGTGTGAGTGAATATGATCCAAAGGCAGATATATGGACAAAGAAAGCCGATCTACCATTTAAATCGCATGGATTATCCGCAAATATGGTGAATGGAAAGATATATCTAATTAGTATTCACTGATTTTCTTTTAGTCTTATTGTCAACATAAATATTAGGTCACATTGATCAAGTTGCTCTTGAGACCATTTGAGAATAAACATCTCGATTTTTGACATAGTGTCACCCAAAACGGGATGCTGTTTTAGACTCCGTTAGGGTCAATTGTTTAGATGATCCAGAATAACCTATTATGCCAATAAGCCCAAACTTGTTAAGCTGTTCTCTTCCAGCTTTCCCTGTCTGTATAGCTGGAGGAACTTTTTGAGATTATAGGCAGTCTGGCATAAAAGTGTCCAGTTCCTGTCTCCTTGAAGCCTGTGATAAAGGCTTTTCCCAAAGCCACGCAGATTCTTTGCTACAGCAATGAAGCCTTCAGTAGCTGAACGGGCTTTGCAACAAAAGTCTTTTTGGTCTGAGTCTACATCGTCGCTACGACCAAGAAACGTGTGAGAGATGCAATCTGGAGTATTCCTGAGGTTGTACCGACTGCGGAATCCCAAGTCTGTGACTGCTGTATTGGGATAACCACGCATCCGTTCTTGAAAAAGACAGATGGTATTTCCATAAAGCGTTTTATCACTCGGATTACCAATGAGGTTTTCAGTGGTAATCATAAACCCTTGACGATTGAAGCTCATCTGAAGGGTAGTGCCAAACTCGCAAGAAGGATGGCTTTTGCCCTTCTTGATAGGGCGGGCATCAACTTCGTCCAGAGATACGATACGGTTTTCAATATGCTGCTCTCCAGCTAGCTTTTGCTGGGTTTGAGTTTCCAACAAGGTCAACAATGCCAAAAGACATTGAGCTTCTTTTTTCTCAATTTCTAAGGCTTCCATGTGAATGCGAAAGGTCTTTCTAGCAGGGATAAATAACGCATAAAACTCAGATAGGTAGGTTGCCCGTTCTTTTTTCTTAGAACGACCAAAAGCCAGCCAACGCTTCTTTAGATGGGATTTGTTCCACCAAATGGGAAGCTCATAGCGACGGGCAAAGATATCCATTTTGCCAAAAGCCTTGTAGATTAGCAAGACGTCATTGGGATGGATAATGTTGCTGGACAATACTGTGGAATCCATCATCAAGGTATCCCCTTTGATAACACCAGATTGCCGAAGCAACTCAAAGACTTCTGTCTCGATAATGGTCATACCATTTTCACCCAAACGCTGTCTGAATCGGCTTATGACACTGGGATTCACAAAGGTGGCTAGTTCCGCATCAGGAACATTGCAGAAATATTGCATATAACGATTCTCTTTTACTTGCTCCACCACTTTGTCGTCGCTTAAAGACCGTAGGCGAGAAAGAATCAGCAACGCCACCATGACTCGCAGTGGTTTGCCAAGACGACCGCTATTAATATCATAAAACTGTGTTAACTGGTTGATAATAAGCTGCCAGGGAATCACCTGACGCAATACTACCAACTCATTGGTGGAATCATTTATCTGAGTTTCCACCCACTCTTTGGAGAACGCTTCTTCAAAGCTAGATTTAATCATTGATGTACCACCTATAATTCGGGTATTATGGGAGATGCTAAAGAACATTCTCCTTCATAATACTGCTAAAATCATAGGAAGTATAGGAAAAACAGCGAATACTA
>Ga0315274_10013705_pt1 | contig 11537 bp, 10 predicted proteins | sample YL17G02_20_MG_FD_203700 | JGI IMG/M metagenome (GOLD analysis project Ga0315274, IMG submission 203700) | Sediment microbial communities from Yellowstone Lake, YNP, Wyoming, USA - YL17G02_20 | ecosystem: Environmental > Aquatic > Freshwater > Lake > Sediment | place: USA: Wyoming | collected...
TCCGCTCCCAGCCCGTAAAAGAGCGCCCGATGCACGCCTTCCGGCTCGGAGGTGAAGTCCTCATCCCAGCTGAGGCTCGATCCGCTGACGTCGTCCACAATGCCGACGGTGAAATGATTCTTGGGGCGGGCCGCCGCCGCGTTGTCGAACACCGCCTTCACCATGCCCGGGGTGAACTCCTTGGAGCCGAGCCCGTACCGTCCCCCCACCACCAGCGGCGCTTTGCCGGCGACCAGCGCTCCCGATCCGATCGCTTCCGCCAGGGCGGTTTGAACATCCTGGTAGAGCGGCTCTCCGCTCGCACCGGGCTCCTTCGTTCGGTCAAGGACCGCAATCCGCTTGACGCTGGCCGGAAGCGAAGCCACGAAGCCCCGGCTATCGAACGGCCGGTACAGCCTGATCTTCACCAGCCCCACCTTGCCGCCGCGCGCATTCAGGTGTTCGACCACTTCATGGGTTGTCTCCGCTCCCGACCCCATGATCACGATCACGTGTTCTGCATCCGATGCGCCCACATAGTCAAAGAGATGATAGGAACGGCCCGTCAATTAGGCGAAACGATCCATCGCCTTCTGGACGATGGCAGGGAGCTTCTCGTAGAAGGGGTTGATCGTCTCGCGGCTCTGAAAGAAGACATCGGGGTTCTGTGCCGTGCCTCGGATCGCAGGATGTTCGGGCGAGAGCGCTCGCCTTCGATGCTCCATCACCAGGGCCTCGTCGATCATGGCCCGCATGTCGTCGTAGCTGAGCTCCTCGACCTTCTGCTCTTCATGGGAGGTGCGAAAGCCATCGAAGAAATGCATGAAGGGCACGCGCGCTTCCAGCGTGGCCGCCTGCGCGATCAGGGCAAAGTCCATGACCTCCTGGACGCTGTTCGACGCAAGCATGGCCCAGCCCGTCGCGCGGGCCGCCATGACGTCGCTGTGATCCCCAAATATGGAAAGGGCGTGGCTCGCCAGCGTACGCGCCGAGATGTGAAACACGGCTGGCGTCAGCTCCCCGGCGATCTTGTACATGTTGGGGATCATCAGCAAGAGGCCCTGGGAGGCCGTGAAGGTCGTCGTCAGCGCGCCGGCCGTGAGCGCCCCGTGAACGGCGCCGGCCGCCCCACCCTCGGATTGCATCTCCGTCACGCTGGGCACCGTGCCCCAGATGTTTTTGACACCGGCGGCGGCCTTCTCGTCGGCGGTCTCGCCCATAGGCGACGAGGGCGTGATCGGATAGATGGCAATCACTTCGTTCGTGGCATAGGCCACATGCGCCGCAGCTGCATTCCCGTCAATCGTGACGAGCCTGCGCTTCGAATTCTTGGTCGTCATCAAAGACTCCTCTCAAACCTTTCCGCGCCCGTTGGGAACGGACGCCGGACATCACTTGAGTCTAGGCAGCAAATTCGGATGAGAATAGTGCAAAAGGGCAGACCACGGCGGAGGATACTCGTCACTATCCCCTGGGATCGCTTTGCCCATACCTTAAAGCGACAGCAGCCTCGCCCGGAGCCCAGCCTAAGGTGGCCTCCGGCTCTCAGGCCGTGGCCGGTGCGTAGGTTCCGAGCGTGTTTGGCCCACCGTTCGAGCAGGCCGGGACGGAGATCGCATGGGACTGCTTGGGTCAAGGTGAGTGGGATCCGAGATCTCCTCTCCGGCGAGGCACGCAGATCGTGTGGGGGCGCAATCCTAAGGAGCAGCTATGGCCAATTTGAGAACCAGCTACATGGGCATTCCTCTTGAGAGCCCTCTCGTCGTTGCGGCAAGCTCCGTCTCAAGCTACACGGACCGCATCAGGATGGCGGAGCAGGCGGGCGCAGGCGCGCTGGTCATCCGGTCCCTCTTCGAGGAACAGATCGCTTTGGAGGCCCTTCGCCTGGAGGAGGACCTTTCGGTCGGTGCCGACAGCTTTGCCGAAGCTCTGACCTATTTCCCCAAGATTCGTCACGGCGGCGCCGATGAGCATCTCCACTGGATCGAGAAGGCTCGCTCAGCCACCAAGATGCCACTGATCGCAAGCTTGAACGCCGTGTCGGCGGGATCCTGGGTCCACTACGCCCGACGGCTGGAAGCTACCGGCGTCAATGGCCTGGAGTTGAACATCTATGCGCTGGCGACCGACCCCCGCAAGCCTGGAGCCGCCATCGAGCAGGAGCTTTACGATATCGTCGCCTCGGTGCGAGAGGAAGTCACGGGGCCCATGGCCGTTAAGCTCGGGCCCTTCTACACCTCGCTCGCCCATGTCGCCGCGGAACTCGATCGCCGCGGGGTTCAGGCGCTTGTCCTCTTCAACCGCTTCCTTCAGCCCGATATCGATCCCATCACGGAATCCCCCGTCAGCGAGATGGTGCTGAGCACAGCAGCAGAGATCAAGCTCCCTCTTCGATGGGTTGCCCTCCTTCACGGCCGCATCAAGGCGGACCTTGCGCTTTCCACGGGCGTCTACAGCGGACTGGACGCCGCCAAGGCTCTCCTCGCTGGCGCGACCGTTGTCCAGACGGCGGGCGCGCTGCTGAAGAACGGCATCCCCTATCTCTCCACGATGCTGCGCGAGTTGGAGGATTGGATGGCCGATCGAGGTTACCCCGATGTGGCGGCTTTCCGAGGGAAACTCAGCCAAAGGGAAGCACCGGACCCCTTCGTGTTCGAACGGGCCCAATACGTTAGGCTGCTGATGGACCAGAAGTAGCCCGCCCGAGTCTGACCACCCCTTCGTGATCCTGGGAGTCCGCTAGACACCGAGGATCACTCTATTCCCACCGGAAAAGCCTGGCCGCAAGAGCTCCAAAGATTACCAGAATCCCCAGCAAAACGGCGACCTCCCCGAGATGATCGCTCCAGGCCTCGCCGAACCAAAGGCCGCGGATCAGCCTCGCTGCATAGGTCAACGGCAGGAAGTCGGAAATCCGACGCACGGTGGCTGGCAGGATCTCGATAGGCATCCCCGCCCCAGAGAGGAACATCATCGGGTAGAAGATCACCATGCCGATCACCTGAGCCATGCGCGCTCCCACCGCCACGCTGGCGATCAGGTACCCGAAGCAGAACATGGCCAGCGCGGAGAGGATGATCCCCAGGGCCAGGCTCAGGATGTTCCCTTCGAAGTGAACGCGATACAGCCCCCAGCCTACGGCCACCAGCACGATCATACCCAGGATGGTCATCGTAAGGTTGGTGAGCACATCGGCGGCGATGTACGCAATCGGGCGCATCGGCGTAACACGGAAGCGGCGGAGAATCCCCTGCTCGCGATAGCCAGCCGTCGTAATCGGCACGCTCAGAAACCCGATCGTTCCCAGGATCAGCGCGGTGTAGGCTGGCATGGAGACATCCATGCTGCCTCGCCCGCCGAAGATCGGCAACGGATCGTTGCCGTAGATGGCTCCAAAAAGCACCACGAGCAACGCAGGAAATGCCAGGGTGAAGAAAGTGGCAATCGGCTCCCGCAGATACAGTTTCAACGTCACCGCTGTGAGTTCTCTTAGGCCTTGCATGACTTCACTCCCTCATCTCTCGCCCCGTAATCTTCAGGAAGACGTCCTCCAGGGTGGGCTGTTCGGTCCGCAGGTCGCGGAAGGCGATGCCGGCCTGCTCGAGCGCTCCAACCACGAGGCTGGCGAATCGGTCCCCCCGGCCGTACACGACCACCCGGTCGCCGCTCGCCTCCACGCGCTCCACGCCAGTCAGTCCCTCCAGACGAAGGTCGCAACGGCCATCCGGAACCGTGAAGACCAGCCGATTCTCCACACCCAACGATCGGATCAGGGCCTCTGGGGTGTCGAGGGCCACGAGCTTGCCGTGATCCATGATCGCCACACGATCACACAACCGCTCGGCCTCCTCCATGAAGTGCGTCGTCAGGAAGACGGTGCGGCCTTGGTCTCGGATATCCCGCACCAGATCCCACATCGATCTCCTGGCTTGCGGGTCGAGCCCCGTGGTGAGCTCATCGAGGAACACCAAGTCCGGTTGGTTGACCAGTGCCAGCGCGATGAACAACCGCTGCTTCTGCCCTCCGGAGAGTTTGGCGATCGGAGACGTCCGTTTGTCCGACAGGCCCAAACGATCAATCAAGTCGTCTCCGTCTGCGCGTTTGGCGTACAACGCGCCGAAGAGCTCCATCGCCTCCCCGACTTTCAAGTGCGCTGGCAGACCCGACTGCTGCAGCTGAACGCCGATGCGCTCGGCGAGCGCCAGTCGATCGGACAGGGGATCCAGCCCCAACACCTGGACCTTGCCGCTGTCGGGGCGGCGCAGTCCTTCGACACATTCGATCGTGGTCGTCTTCCCGGCCCCATTCGGGCCGACCATTCCGAAGATCTCGCCCTGTGCAATGGCAAAGGACACCCCATCCGCTGCACGGACGGACCCATACGTCTTGGTGAGATTCTCGACCTCCACAACGAAAGACATCCGCATCCTCCTTTTCGCCGCCAGCCGTTGGAATCGGCAGACGGCTATCCTCGTCAACTGGTCTTTAGGATCGCCTCGAGGGCTGCCACGTGTCTCTTGAACGCCTGACGCCCCTTTGTCGAGAGCGACATAAAAGTCCGAGGCTTTCGCTCCACAAACGTCTTCTCCACGGTGATGTACTCCACCTCTTCAAGCCGCCTCAGATGGGCCCCGAGATTACCGTCGGTCAATCCAAGCAAGTCGCGCAAGGCTGTGAACTCCACCGCATCGGTTGGAGGGAGCGCGGCCAGAGCGGCCACGATCCGCAGGCGAGCAGGCTGGTGAATGACCGGATCCAGATCCATTGCAGGCTACCTCCGGCCGCCTGCCAGGTAGGCACCCACCCCGATCATTCCCCCTCCGCCCAAGAAGGCGATGATGAAATTCAGATAGGCCGGCGCCAAGAGCCATGCCAGAACTGCCAATACCATGATCACAACGCCCGTCCCTGCGAGAAGGCCGCTGAACCACACGCCGATGCCAACGTACCCAAAAGCCACCATCAGGGTGATGAAGAGCGTCATCTCTTGCCTGTCAACCGGCCAGAGGACCCAAAGCTGCAGGCCGCCATAGGCCATCAGCGCCAACCAGAAGGCTCCCAGGCGCCATCCCACCGGGGATCGAAAACGCCTGGCGAGTCGCACGACAACCCAAATGGAGGCAACGCCTGCCAAGACGTCCAGACTGAGCCATAGCCGGCCGGCCAAGGCTGGGCTGAGCCACTCGGTTCCCAGGAAGCCCAGCAGCCACACCGCGCCCCAGATGATGAAGAAGTATCCGGTGCCCGACCGTGCCAGAGCCTTCTTGGTTTGGTCCATCGCCTCACGGATAATCCGCAGCGACTCAGCAGCCTCTTCCCGGTCAACATCCATGGCATTCCTCCAGAGCACTCCGCAATACAGAGTACTCTGCAACCAATCAATTGTCAAGCCCCAATTGGACTGGGCGCAGCTCGCCGGATCGAAGCTACTCTCCCTGCCTCCAGAACGCAAAACGCCGGGTGCGACCAACACATCCGGCGCACACAGCACGAGACGAGTCCCTAGATCGAGATAGGAAAGACCAGGTTCAGGATGAGCCCAAGCACGAACATTCCCCCCGCCAGCTTGTTGTGGTAGAAGGCGGCCGAGACGAACCACAGCGGCCAGACCGGGTAGTTCTCGGGCGGCGCCGCTGGCTTCGGCTCGCGATAGATCTTCAGCACGCGGATCAGTCTGGGGATCGCCAGGCCGACCAGCAAGACCCCGACGCCCAGGGTGCCGGTCAGGACCAACGTCACGATGGTGACGTAGTATCCGACCATCAGGGCGACATTCAGAACCTTGGAAGCCCTCTCGCCGATGATGACGGGGACGGTGCGGATGCCCTTCGTCTTGTCCACCTCGCGCTTGTCGATGTGCTTCCCGATCAGAACGGTGGTCACGATAAGGGCATAAGGGATGCACGCCAGCCAGACTCCCAGGGGAGGCATTGCGTTTGCCGTCGCATAATAGGTTCCGCCGATCATCAGCGGACCCCAGACGACGAACACGCCCGGCTCGCCGAGACCGTGATGCTTGAGCTTAATGGGCGGAGCCACATAGAAAACGCTTATGAACAGGCCGAGGAGGGCGAAGACGAGGATCGGCCAGCCGGTGCGCAATGCAAGAAACGCCATAACGAATGCATCCACCAGGTTGAAGAGAAGGATCGCACGCCTCAATGCCTGCTTGCTGATGAGGCCTCCGAGCACTGGGTGCGGCGCATACGGCGCGCGGGCGTATTCGTCCGTATCCACCCCGGTCTGAAGATCAAAGTAGTCATTGGTCATGTTGTTCGCGGCGTGGGCGATCACCAGGCCGATCACAGCCAGAGCGAAGTTGAGCCAGTCCGTGTGATCGGCGATCGCCGCAGCCAGCAAGCCGCCGATTAGCCCCGAAGTCGCCGTCATGGTGAATACCGCCGCCCGGGTGATGAGCAACCACTGGCTCACGAAGTCCATTCTCTTCCCGGCCGATAGGTTGGCCGTATCGAGGACCTCTTTCCAATTCGCAAGTAACGACATAAGTCCTCCAATGGGATCTGAGAGAAGCCCCGGAATTCTACCAACCTTGGCAGCAGTAGTGCGGAATTCGCGTGGGGCCGATCACGCCTGGATTCGAGGCCTGCTCCGGGTGATGTTCCCATCGGCCTCCGATCGAGCGTGGGCCAGAATGGGAGCGCCAGGCATACAGCGGCGGTCTCCGCAGAACCTTGATCCCCTCCAGATTCATCAGGCGCTGTTGTCCTCGGAGCCCCTCTTCTACCGGAGTCGAGTCCGTGCTCACGTGGCTCATGGCTGATGGCGAGTTGGCCCCGCCAAGGAGGGAAGCAAGCGGCAGCAGGCGGTGGGCGCAGCAACCGTCCTGGTCCCCTTCGGGGATCCCTCCGGAGCGAGGAGCCTCCTCACGTTCCTGGGTTTCTGCTTGATGCCGGCACACAACCCACTGCGACGTTTCGGGGAATTCTGGGAGAACTTCTGCACCTGGATCTTGATGTGGGCCTTCAACGTCGCCAGCCTGCACAGCAAACACCTTCTCCGGATGCGCCGAATAGAGGCATGGATCCCCTTCGACGAATTCCTTCGGCGCTACGGCTTGGATGCGCAGCCCGTGTGATATCTCCCCACCGCGCCTGTATCCCTCGCCGTACAAAGGTGGCCGAACAAGAGAACTCAGGTGAATTCCTCACCAGCGGATTTCCCGACGACTTGCACCCGCCCGATGGGAAATCCAGGCAGTGCTCGCTCCGCCTCATCTCTTGCGCCAGCCCAAGCTTCTCCATCATGAAGTCAATCTTGGAGTCCGAGGGACTATCCCGCCGCAAATGCTGAGGTTCAACTCTCTCACCGCCAATCTCCCGGCCCGTCTTGGGTCGCCCACTCAAGTGACGACCGCCAAGCCGCGGCCTTGTCGCTTGGGGGGACGTCAGGCCTCACGAAACGCCGATGGTACAATCGCGCCAGCCCGCGACCGGAGGCTGCCATGCCCGAAGCCGTGATTGTTTCCGCTGTCCGCACCCCCATCGGCGCGCTGGGGGGCGCCCTCTCACCTGTTCGTCCCGATGACCTTGCCGCACAGGTCATCGCTGAGGCGGTCCGCCGCGCGGGGAGTGAGCCATCTCAAGTCGAGGAGGTCTACCTGGGTTGTGCCAACCAGGCCGGCGAAGACAACCGCAACGTCGCGCGCATGGCGGTTCTTCTCGCCGGATTTCCTGTGACCGTTGCCGCCGTTACGTTCAACCGTCTGTGCGCCTCGGGACTGCAGGCCGTAAACGCCGCCTATCGCGCTATCCGCACAGGGGAAGGGGATATCTTCGTCGCCGGCGGCGTCGAAAGCATGTCGCGCGCACCGTACGCCGTGCCCAAGGCCGAGCAGTCCTATCCCTGGGGCAATCTCACCATGTGGGACACGACTCTCGGCTGGCGCTTCCCCAATTCCAGGATCGAGAAGCAGTACGGTATTGAACCGATGGGTGAGACCGCCGAGAACATCTACGAGCTCACCCGAACGATCACCCGCGAGGATCAAGACGCATTTGCCTGCGAGAGCCATCGCCGGGCCATCGCGGCGATCGACAGCGGCAAATTCGCGCAGGAGATCATGCCGGTGACGATCCCCCAGCGCAAAGGGGATCCCGTCGTGGTTGCCACCGACGAAAGGCCGCGGCGCGACACCACACTCGAGTCGCTTGCCAAGTTGAAGCCCGCCTTCCGCCCAGGAGGCACTGTCACCGCAGGCAACTCCTCCGGCATCAACGACGGGGCTGCTGCGCTGGTGCTGATGAGCGATGCCAGGGCGGCCGAATTGGGCATCCAACCGATGGCAAGGATCGTGGCCTCTGCCGCAGCCGGCGTCGAGCCCCGCACCATGGGCCTCGGCCCGATCCCCGCCACGCGCAAGGCGCTGAACCGCGCCGGCCTGAGCCTCGACGACATTCGGCTGATCGAGCTGAATGAGGCATTCGCCGTCCAGGCCCTGGCGGTGATGCGCGAGTTAGGCTTCGACCACAGCATCACCAACGTGAACGGGGGCGCCGTCGCGCTGGGGCATCCGTTGGGGTGCTCAGGCGCTCGCATCTTGACCACACTCCTGCATGAGATGCGTCGGAGGGCTCCGGGCGAGAAGCGGCCCTACTATGGCCTGGCCACGCTCTGCGTCGGCGTGGGACAAGGTGAGGCCACCATCGTCGAATGGTTCGCCCCATGAACGCAGCGTGCGGACTCCGCCGGCTCTGCCGGCGAGGGGCAGTAGCCAAGCCCGGGCTCCAGTAGGGAGACATTCCGGCTGTTGCCGAAGGGGGCCGTCCAAGAAATGCCAGAACCTCGGGCCGAGACCCCGCTCTGCGCGCCGCGTCCGCGGCAGTCCCTAGCGCGGACTGCGGTCCCCTTCGCTGACGCTACCTCTTCCCCCAAAGCCTCATCATCTAGGGGGCGGCTCTAGAGAATGCCCCCCATGTGCCATCCATGAAGGTCCTCGTCACCGGCGCCACCGGATTCCTTGGATCCAGCCTGTGCCGGTCACTCCGCCAGGCCGGCCACACCGTGCGCGCCCTACGCAGGCCCTCCAGCTCACTCGCGCTCCTCGACGATCTGGATGTTGAGTGGGTGGTCGGCGACGTGCTCGATCCGGCCTCCCTCCTCGCCGCAATGCAAGACGCCGAAGTGATCTACCACACGGCGGCGCAGATGGGCTCTTCGCATGATCCCGCCTTCCTGATGCGTGTGCACGTCGAGGGGACACGCAACGTCGCCCGGGCGGCCCTCATCGTCGGATCCGGGCGCCTGGTTCACACCTCCTCGGTCGCTGCTCTGGGTGTTCCGGACTCCGGGCGCCTGCTGGATGAGAACCACGCATGGAACTACCGTCCCGGGTGGTGGCCTTATGGCTATGCCAAACACCTCGCCGAACTTGAGATCCAACAGATGATCGAGCAGGGCCTGGATGCCGTCATCGTCAACCCATCCTTCGTCTGCGGGCCTGGCGACATCAAGCGCATCTCACACGGAGTCCTCTACCAGATGGCCAGAGGGAAGCTACCCCCAATCGCACCACCCGGTGGCCTCAACGCCGTCCACATTGACGATGTGGTTGCGGGTCACCTCGCCGCGACCGCCCTCGGGCGGACAGGTGAGCGCTACATCCTCGCGGGAGAGAATCTCACCCATCGGCAGTTCCTCAACATCACCGCCGAGGTTATGGGCAAGCGGCCCCCACCGATCGCGCTCTCCCCCTCAGCGATCCGTCTTCTTTCCCGCCTCCTCCGGCTCCTCTCCCCATGGCGCGACCTTCCGATCAGCCCCGAGTTGCTCCGGCTGGCCGGACTCTACTTCTACTACAACAATCGCAAAGCCTTGCAGGAGCTGCGGTTGGCCGACCCCTCAACCTATCGTCACGCCGCCGAAGAGGCCTATGCCTGGTACTTATCTAAGGGGATTCTCTAGGCATCCATCATAAGGAGGAGGGGAGCCTGCAGATATCCCTGGCTTCTCCTATTTGATCTCTCGCCGACCCGGGCCAGGTCCCCATTCGTCGGCGCAGGAGTATCGGGCCTGCGCATCGGCGTCCCCGCGGCGATCTTCCGCGCCTGCCGCTGCTAGACGAGGCGGAACTCGGATCCTTGCGGCGTCTTGGTCACCTCGATCCGCGCCGGGAAGGCTTCCTTGAGCTCCTCAATGTGCGTGATCACAAGAATACGGTCAAAATCGTCCTGAATACTGTTGATGGCTGCGATCAGATGCTCACGCCCTCGATCGTCCTGCGTGCCGAAGCCTTCGTCGATAAACAGGCTCCTCAACTGGGCGCCTGCCCTGCGCGCCAGCAGGCGCGACAGCGCGATGCGTATGGCGAAATTGATACGAAAGGCCTCTCCGCCGGAATAGAGCTCATAGGGGCGCGTCCCCAGCATATCGGAAATCAGGATCTCCAGCGCCTCCCGGACCTCGCCTCCCTTCGTCTCCTTCTGCGTCTCGATCCGCAGATTGAGCTGCCCGTCGCTGAGCCGGGCAAGGAGCTGATTGGCGACGGTCTCCACCTCAGGCACAGCGGTCTCAATGATCATGGCGGGAACCCCGCGCTTGCTGAAAGCTTCCCGAAGATCCCGATACAACCCAAGATCCTCGGCAAGCTTCTCCCGCTCCGCAAGACGCTGAGCCCGTTGAAGAGCATAGGCCTCCAGCGCCGCCAGGCGTTGTCTTGCTCCTCCCACCCGTTCGTCAGCCACGCGTTTCTCCAGTCGCGTGCGATCCAGATCCCGCTGCAGTAAGGAGGACTCCTTCAAACGATCCTCGCTGAGCGTGGCCATCTGTTCGATTTTCGCCAGTTCCTCCTGTTCCGTCCGGAGCTCTTTGGACCACCGCTCGGACCGATCTTTCAGAAGCGCCACCTGGACGGCGGCTTCGTCGGCATGGACCAGGGCCGCCTGGAGCTCCCCGGCCCTTCTCCCCAACTCCCCCTGCTGTCGAAGCTGCTCATTCAGATCCGCGATCTGTCGGTCATGCGAACTCCCTTGCGCCTCCATGGCCTTGATTTCCCCCTGATTGTCGCGGTACTGCCGTCGCCGCTCCTCGATGTCCTGGCGCAGCTCCTCCTGTAGTCTTTGCCGATGCGCCTCGCTCAAGGGCTGCCCACAGGTCGGGCAGACCGGATCCGATGAGCTCTCCAGCGTTGCCAGTCTTGCTTTGACCGGCTCGGTCTGGGGCCCCAGGGTTTGGTTTACCCCCTTCAAATGCGCCACGCGCTCTCGGAGTGCAAGCCTCATCGCCACCGCATCCTGCAGTGAGGATTGCGCGGCTTTGAAGTCCGCTAGTTCCTTCAGGATCGAGTCGAGCGCTGTCGTCAGGCTCGTCTTGTCTGCCCTCGCCTGAGCCTTCGCCAGCTCGCGCGCAGACTCTGCAACCTCGCCTTGTTTTCCGGCAATCCGACGGGCGAGGTCGTCCGCTTGCCGCCGCAGGGCTATTCGCTCACTTCGCGCCTGCTCGATTTCGGACCATCGTCTCTCCAGCTCCGTCAGCCTCTCGCCCACCGCTCTCGCCGCTTCCTCCGCTGCGGCCAAGTCGCCCTCATGAAGCTCTCGCTGCGA
>Ga0315274_10013706_pt1 | contig 11537 bp, 9 predicted proteins | sample YL17G02_20_MG_FD_203700 | JGI IMG/M metagenome (GOLD analysis project Ga0315274, IMG submission 203700) | Sediment microbial communities from Yellowstone Lake, YNP, Wyoming, USA - YL17G02_20 | ecosystem: Environmental > Aquatic > Freshwater > Lake > Sediment | place: USA: Wyoming | collected...
TGGCATATTCCAAAAGTAGGTATGGGTGAATCCGCTCGCCTCGCTGAAATCACCCAGGAACCAACGGGATAGGTCGATGAGGTGAATGCCCTGATCGATCAACTCCCCTCCACCAGAGAGGGCCGGGTCCGCCCGCCACTCCTTCTCATAGCCGATGCGCCCACCATGTCCATAACGGCCGCGTACGAACATCATCTCTCCCAGAGCTCCAGCCTCGTAAAGCTCTCGGGCTTTGCGCAGCGCAGGATGATAGCGATGGTTGAAGCCGACGCGAACCAGCCGGCCACTCTGCTGGGCAGTAGCCATCACCGCATCCAGCTCTTTTACATTGAGGGCAGCCGGCTTTTCCACCAGAACGTGTTTACCTGCCTTTAAGGCAGCCTGAGTGATGGGGGCCAGAAGGTTATTTGGCGTCGCCACGATCACGATATCCACATCGCTGCGGGTAAGAACCATCTGATAGTCCGCGGTCGCCAAAAAAGCGCAAGCTGCTACCGCCAGGGCTTGGGCCCTATCAACGACGACATCTGCACAGGCCACCAATTGGGCAGACCCGAGCGCACGCGCCCGTTTTTGCCCGATCAATCCGCAACCTATAATTGCTACACCCAAAAACTTGCTCATGATAAAAACCCGAATTCTTCCCGCGAAGACGCCAAGAACGCAAGGAAAATTAAACCACACACTATATCCATACCGGTCTAGCCTAAAAGGGGTCTCCCAGGGCAAAATTATATCCTGGCGATCTTTGCGTCTTAGAAGTTAATTTCATTCCCATTTTAGAGAACGATCCTGCGGGACAATCCGGCGCAGGGTATATACATCGGTTTGTCGCAATTCCTGTAAATAATCGATTAACCGCTCCCAGGGGTCCCACAGGGCGCTGAGCAGCTTGCCGGTGAGACCATCGCTTGTTGCCGATCCCAGAAAAACCGCCAGCTCGGCTCCTTTTTCCAGGGCCGATCCTCCCTGGGCTTTCTGCTTGACCGCACGGTCATAAAATTCCTGGCCCACTTTTTCCGGCCCCGAGGCCAACACTTCATCCAGTAGCCGCGTATTCAAAGCCCCCGGCGCTATTGCGTTCACATCGATATGATCTCCCCGCACTTCCTCCGCCAAGGTTTCCGCAAATCGGACTACCGCCGCCTTGGAAGCAGCATACGCGCTGATCCGCGGCAGCGGATTGGTGGCACCCCCGCCGGAAAGTTGCACAATTTTCCCGTACTGCTGAGCCTTGAAGTGCGGCAAAACTGCCCGGCACATCAATACCGACCCGAACAAATTTATTTCGATCGCCCTGACCCACTCATCCCAGTTCACCTTTTCGATCATCCCTTTGGGACCATAGATACCCGCATTATTCACTAGAATGTGCAGGCGAGGAAAGATTTGCAGGGCCAGGTCTACTAGCCGGTCCACCTCCGCCCGTTTGGACACATCGGCGACCTGAGCTTCAACTTTCTGTCCCCGCTTGGATAACTTCGCCACTTCCTTCTGCGCCTGTTCCAGTAGTTGGCCCTCCCGGGCGCATATGAGCACATCAGCCCCAGCTGCTACGTACGCACGGGTAATAGCCAAACCCAGCCCCTGGCTGGCCCCAGTAATGATGGCCGCCCTTCCTTCAAGAGAATAGATCATAGAGAAGCCTTTCCCACTGTAAAATACCGGATGCGTGGGTCGCTGCCAAGATTGTCCACTAAAAAACGGTTCGCGTCGATCACCAGCGGCACGGACATGGCCGTAACAACAGAATCAGCCCCGAGGGATTGATACACCGGCCACTCAGTGGCTACCACGAGCGCCGTCGCACCTTTTAAGGCAGCGAGCGGATCAGCGTGCAAAGTGAATTTTTGGGATAACCCTTCCGGCAGAACTTTGATCGCTGGGTCATGGACCTGGGGATGAGCGCCGTGCTGGGTCATCCACATGCAGAGCTCGATGGAGGCGGAGCGGCGCAGCGTATCTGTCCCGGGCTTGTAGGTCAAACCCCATACTGCTACCTTCTGGCCGCGAAGATCCGGGAGAAGAAAAGACAGTTTGTGTTGGGGCCAGTTTTTGTGAACCTCGTTACTTTCCTGTACCGCCGAAAGCAAATAGGTGGGTTGATGATGGGTGGCCCCGATTTGGGTGAGAAAGCGAATATCCCTCGCCAGAGTACCACCTGCAAAGGCTGAACCCGGGGCAAGATATGCCCGCGGGCCGATGCGCACATCACTTTTCAAGCCGCGTTCCACTTCTTTGGCATCAGCTCCCACCTGCTCGCAAAGTGTGGCAATTTCATTAATGAATGTAATAGAGGTTGCCAGAAAAGCATTCAGGGCGTGTTTGGTCATCTCGGCCGACTCTACGGACATCCACTCTATGCGCTCTGTAAAGGGAGCAAACAACTCGGCCACGCGCTGGCGATCATCCGGGTTACGGACACCCACAACTACCCGATCGGGCCTGGTAAAGGTATGAATGGCCTTACCCAGCCGCAAATTCTCCGGTGAGTATCCGAAAGTGACCGACTTGTCCGGAAAGACCTCCGCATAGGCCTTCTCCAGACGTCGCGTCGTGCCCACGGGCAATTGTGCTGAAATCAAAACCAGTGAGCCCTGTGCAAGAGCTGGGAAAAGCCGGCGAACACGATCCATTACAAAATCAACATTCGCCCGGTCCTCCTCATCCACGGGGGTATCGTAGGTCACCCAGACTACCATTGGGCCGAGCAGCGCATCGGTAACCTCTGAACAGAAGCGCAGACGGCCCTGGGCGATTCCTTTCTGAACCAATTCGGCCAAACCGGGTTCGTACAAAGGAGGTTGCCCGGCCTGTAACTTCTGCACTGTCTCGGAGTCAAAATCAAGCCCTACCACTTCATGCCCGGCGGAAGCCAGGCAAGCCGCCGTTACCGTTCCCAGGTGCCATAGCCCGACTACACAAACCTTCATAATCATCTTTCCAAAAGCCAGGTGTTCGCCTGAAGATACTTGAGCGTGCGAATAACTCCTTCTCGGATGGAGAGTTTGGGGGCCCAACCCAAAGCACGGATCTTCCGGCAATCCAGGAAAATAAAAGGACTGTCACCCACCCAACCCCGTTTACCCCCGCTGTAAGACAGTTTCGGCCTCATTCCTAATTGCTCGGTGATCCATGCGATAGAGTCATTCACCTCACAATATTCATCTGTCCCCAAGTTAAAGATATTCACTTTTTCCCGTGCTTTATCAATCGCGAGCAACATCGCATCTATGCAATCCTGAATATATAAATATGACTTTTTCTGGTGGCCATCTCCCAATACATGTAGGGTGCTGGGATTTTTTCTCAAGTTTTTGTAAAAGTCAAGGACATGCCCATGCGAATAACGTTCTCCCAGGACTGAGACGAAGCGAAAGATCCAGCCTCGAACCCCAAATCCTTCACAATAGGCTTCGATCAGGCCTTCTGCCGCCAGCTTCGATGCCCCATAAAGAGAGGTTTGAACTGGGAAAGAGACATCCTCGGGGGTGGGAAAAACCTCGGGCTCCCCGTAGATCGATCCCGTGGAGGCGAAGGCGATACAGCGGATTCCATTCTCCCGCATGGCCTCTAGAACGTTGAACGTGGCGATGGTGTTCTGATCCAGGTCTTTCCGTGGATGTTCCAGGCCAAATCGCACATCGGCGTTGGCCGCCAGATGAAATACAAAATCGCACCCCTGCATGGCCCGGGCCAGGCAAGGGCCATCCAGGAGGTCCCCCGAGACCTGCCGGAAATTCGGGGATTTCTCCGCCTCGGCAAGAAATTCGGGTTGGCCGGTGGAGAAATTATCATAACCTAAAACCTGGTTTCCTTCTTTCAAAAGACGGTCAACCAAGTTGCTTCCGATAAAGCCTGCACTACCAGTCACGAAGAAACGCATAGCTAAATGCCGTGAGGTCGTAAGGCATAAGCCGCGAGGGGGAAAAGGCTCTCACCCATTGCGCCCTCGCGCCTTACGGCCTTATTGTCTGCTGTCCGTATCCTCCCCTTCGAACCCGTACATCGATTCCACGATGTACATGGGACGTTGGCGGACTTCGTCGTAAACCCTGCCCAAATAGGCCCCCAGGATTCCCATGCTTAGAAGTTGGATCCCTGCAAGAAAGGTGATCAGGATGACCAGCGTTGGATTCCCCCAGGGGATTTCAACCTTTAGGAGGCGTAAGATAAAGTAAACCAGGGTAATAATGAAGGATATCCCTGAGGTTACGAAACCCAGCAGGGAGATAGCCGTGAGAGCGAATCTGGAGAAGCCCACGATGCCGTTCATGCCGATCAAGAATGATCCCGTCCAACGATTGTAATGGCCTCTGCCGGATAAGCGGACATCTCGGTCGTAGAGGACGAAATCCTGCTTAAAGCCGATCAAAGCCACCAAACCGCGAAGAAAACCATGGCATTCTTTCAGGCTCAATAAGTGTTTGACAACTCGGCGGGTCATGAGTCGAAAATCACCCGTATTCCGCGGAATTTGCACGTCTGCAATTCGGTTGATTGCCCAGTACCCTGCATAAGCGATGAGGCGTTTGATGAGCGTTTCTCCCTGCCGAGTTCTTCGTTGGGCGTAAACCACCTCGGCGCCCCTTTCCTGCCATTTCGCAATCAGCTGGGGGATAACCTCGGGGGGGTCCTGCAAATCCGCATCAATGACCACACAAATATCACCTTTGGCGAAGCGCAGCCCGGCTAGGGTGGCTGCAGGTTGTCCAAAACGGCGAGAGAAGCTCAGTAGTTTGATCTGTGGATTACTTCGCCTCAACGATAAAATTATCTCTTCCGTTCGATCGGTCGACGGGTCCAAGGCGAAGATGATCTCATAGTGAAAGTGGGGAACGGATACCAGAGCCTTGATGAGCCGTTCGGTCAGGGGGGTTATACTCTCCTCTTCGTTGTAAACCGGCACAATAACCGAACATAAGAAATTCTTGCCGTTCTCTTCCATATCTTTTCACCTTCAAGCAACATTACAACAGAAAAAAGGGTAGCGGATGGCCCGCCCAATAAATTTATTTATTCTATCTTCATCCGCCTCTATTTTCAATCCTTTTTTTTGTCATAAGAGGTCATAATGAACTGAAACCGTCGCTCCTTAACCTTGAGCCGAAAAGATTAATCCAGGGAGCAAGTCATCAGGCACCGGATTCCGAATGGATAAGAAAACCATTTCCCCAGCCCTAATTCCAGGCGCATGAGGACAGCGAGAAGGAGGCTATTCTTGGTCTCGCTGATATTTTTTGTAACCATCTTCCATTGGAGCGAATCCCCCTGGAAGATCAACTTTCTGTTCCGCTGCTTGACAAGCCAAAATCCGGGGAACATAATAAATCCGAGGTGAGAATGCTCGATTATCTTAAGCTGGGCATTTTCGGCCAACTGGCGCAACTGATTAAAAGAGTAGCGCCGGTAATGTCTTAAGAGCTTATCGTACACATCATATAATCGAGGTCCGGCTGGCACTTCGATGATCGCAATCCCGCCGGGCTTCAATATTCGATTAACCTGCTTCATAGCACCGCTATCGTTCTCAATATGTTCCAATACATTCAGCAAAACGACTGCATCAACGCTTCTGTCTGGTAGCGGGCATTTGGTCAGATCAAACTGCATAAGGGGAATGTCGGGCATTTCCTGAGCAAGGTTCAAGAGGGGTACGGAGACGTAGTCTGAACCCATAAGGAATGCACGGGGGAAGCGTTTCCGGATGGAGCGCAGAAGAAAACCGGAAGAACATCCTACTTCAAGAATGAGAGGACTTTCTTCTCGGAGGTGTTTTCTAAGCTGTCTTAAAGCGTGCTGGCGCGAGGCCAGATCGATAAAATGATTTTCTCCGGCCGTTTTCTCGTGAAAGGAAGTTAGTTCATCCGTCCAGCCCGGTGAGGCTGCTTTTTCAGCTCCATAGGTTAAGATTGGTATCAAGTCATCACCCGCTCGGAAGCCGTGCCCGGTCCAAACCGGCTTTTCCGAACAACCCGAGATCGGAGGCCATGGGAAATCTGCAAAGAAACCTTGGTGAAGCGTTCCGGATTTCATTCTTGCCCCCTCTCGAAATCACATGATCTTCCGAACCCACAATTTTTCCATCTTGAGTACAATTTTCTATAACCTCATTGCCGAAGTTGTTAGATTTTTGTTGAGTTGTTTGTTATCCACTTTCAGTTCCATAACGGGCACGACCTCTTTCCACAGAAAAGATTTCCCGTCTCCCTAATCAGACTGTAGCGGAGATATCCTCCTGTAGGAAATAATTTCTCTAGAAAAGAATTTGCCGCATGAAGTGCCAATGATTTTATCTTCGCTAACCGTAACCTGCCGACGATCCGAGCGATTAAAGGTAGATTCACACTTCAAAATTTCAATTCCAATTTAGCTTGAGGTCGCCCTTGGGTTCGACCCTATTTTAAAGATCTCAATGTGCGGATTCCACAAACCGAGCAGCAGGGGGCGGGTGTCCCCGTTCGGCAAAGAAGAGCGTGTTGGCTTTTCGAGGACACGGAATGTGAACCGATTTACGCCGCGGCGCAGACGAAGTGTCACTCCCGTTGTACCCGGCTCGACGACTGATATTGAAGATACGCCATCTTCGTCATTGATTACTTCTAGTGTGCGGTCGTTCCTTTCAGGCAAGCTCGGTCCGAGCTGCCAATTTCCAGAGAGCAGAACAGTTGTCTCGGCCGAAGAGGCAACCCAGATAGTCGTCGCCTGGCCACCCATCCAGATGAAAGACGACCCTCCAGCGGTCCTTTCGAGACCATTGGGGTTGCGAATAGCGCTCAGGATTGGCATAGATATAGCATCCCGATCGATATCCAGCAACAACAGGTCCTTGGTCGAAGGGAAGGGTTGGCGATTCTTACTACCCACCAATCCCGGATAGAGGCGCCGGTCCACCAAAAGGTATCGGCAACGAAAGGCTTCCGGCCGGATGCATAGGGGATTATGTCCGTAGTGATCGGCTATGTCTATAGCGAAACGGATCGGCCATTTATTGCCTAGCGATAGAGAGATGTATTCTCCCAGAAAAATGTCTTCAGTTATCAAGGCGATCGAATAATCAGAAGGTTTCCCAATGGCCAGCACGAACGGCCCCTCCTTTGCCCAAGTTCCGCGGTTGCAGCAGAGGGGGAAGGATCATCTGCTTCACGCTATCGACAGCTCCGACGAGGTCAAGCACCGCCTTTTGTTCACGATCACCTGACCCGTCATCCACAACCAGAATATTGCACGAATAGGGGGCATCCTGAAGGCTGTCAACAAGCTCACGCAGGAAACGCGGCAATCTGTCGCTTTCCCTAAAGCACGGAATTACAAGCAGGAACCTCACAATTGCTCCCAAGCGCTACCAGCACGGAGTCGCCGATGTGCGGCCCATCTCTTGGCCGCCGTTCTTGTGGTATCTCATAGCAAGGTCTTCCATCGGGGCCACCGGTAGAAGGCCATCGCCTCTCCGGCACCACCGAAATATGATTTCGGTCTCAGGAAGCACCGAGCTTTAACGACACAATTCCCAACCCTAACCGGCGTCCGTCTCCACTCAAGCCAAGTTCAGCCGGCGATTTTGGATTCTTGAATTCGAACTGAATAAGAAGGCGGCCATCATTCTGGGAAGCCAATTCTCGAGGGATTTTGACAACCCGCACCACACGGGATGGCATTGTGTACTTCAGACTTTCTACGGAACGACGGTTAACAAGCACCTCGACTTCCTGTGTCGGGTGTTTGTCACTCACAAACGCGCTGCCTTCGATCGACAACGCCAAGTCTGACTTTGGCAAGGCAGGCAACCCAAGCAAGATTGCTGCGCTGTCACCATCTGACCATGTTCCCCATGGTTCGGGCGTTGACCACCCTGAGAGCAGAAATCCAATTCCTTCCCCAGTCGCACTGGTTAAATAATCCTTACCAAATTCGATCAAGTTTGCCCGAATGTTGGATGTATTAATTGTAATTTTATTGCTTCTACGTCCTGTGAAACAGGTAGTTTCACCGAAGATGCTCCCTCCTTTTCTTAGAATAGATAAATTTTGTGTCATCCATTTCGGAACTGAACTATTAGAACTATTCAGTGCCGAGACCTTTAATGATCTTATTTCAGTGTCTATAGACACCGGGACTAGCCGTGCAGCTCTAACTTGCCCTAGCGGATGGAAGTTAACACTGTCGGTGCTTGCACTTATATTGAACGCCACCGGATACAAAGGTGGAACCCAAGCACCATAATCATCCATAAATCTAATGACAGATGGACGAACAGGTTCTTTAAAATTGATTCTAATTTCTGCTACTCCTTCTTGTGCTGATGGCCACCCACTAACATCGAATGATTCTTCGGCCAACTGAGTCATAAACGACACATAAAAAGGTACAAAAATCAAACACAGAAAAATCAAGCCAGCCGCTTTTTTGACATATTGCTGCTTACTCAACTGGCTAATTGCTAAAAAACCAATCGTACATACAAAAAATAGTGAAGTCTTAATTAATAAACGAAGACTTTCCTCAAAGAATGGAGGTATTTTAGCCTCAAGGAAAAAATATTTATCCCAAGGGATAAGAGTAGATATATGAAAAAAAGGGACGATGTCATATATAGCATCATAGGTATTAGCAACTTGGAAATTTGTCAAAAAAGTGTCTGGGGAAACAAGGAATACACCGACATTTAGTAATGAAATAAGCGTTAGTAATCCAGTAACTAGATAGCCTGCCAAAGTATTTACATTTTTCAGCCAAAGGGCTATACCCAAAACGAAAACCGGCATGATTGCGACCCAAAATCTAGCGGGAAAAGAATCGGACGCTGCTCCCCAAACAAATGTAATGCAATAAAGAAACAACAAAATAACGCCTTGTATCGCTTGCCTGTCTTTCATCTTGACACCGATAATAAGACCCGCAATGGCAAATATAAGCGCAGGGTTTACAATCAGTAATCCATGCCTGATGGTTAATAGCTGGATACCCAAACGCTCGAAAAAAAGAAGTAAACCCGGCTGGAATGGTGCACTAGCACTACCAGCGAGAGACCCTGTCCATAACATTTGAAATAAGAGCAAAATTGCAAAAACAGCCGCGGAAAAACTAACAACAGTTGCAACTACATATTTTTTCATATCGACTCGCTCAGATTCAAACCATATGCGAACAAGCAAAAACAGGACTAGCGCAGCAGATACGAGGGCCATACGAATGTGGAAAAAAGGTAGGGCAAGGGCGAATACTAATCCCGTAGAGACAGTTGCAATCGTCAATTTTTCTCTATTTATTGTCTGCCAAGACACGATAAAAGTACTAAATAGCCATATTTCTGAATAAAGAAGATTCATATAAGAAAATAAGGGCATTGTGATAAAAGCCACAAATGTTGCCCCAATGGCACCCCAAGGATTGAGCAACCTTTTCATTAAAGATGCACTATAAACGAATCCAATTACGCCGATAAAAAACTGTGCCCATCGACCTCCACCTGGCCCGAATAAACCAACAAATGGAGAAACAAAAATTGAATGTATAGGGGAATGTAATGGAATAAGCGCTTCTGGTGGATAGAGTCGAATATGATGTTCGGCGCACCACTTCACCCAGTCTTCATAGGGTAAGTGGAAATTTAGATCATGGAAAAAACTATAGGCCATATGTAGATATCTTGGCTCATCCCCGGTGTACACGGGATCCTTGGACCATATCTTCATCAAGAAGAGAATGAGCACACATGTCAAGAGCAAAAGGAGTTCACGTCTATTGAATGTCTCCATCCCACTTCCCTTGTTTCTCTGTTTACGGAAATACAATTTAGCCATTTCCCTCTGAGATATCCCTTCACTTCCTTATCCGGGTCCGTCGCTTCGTTCCTACCTTCTTCACCTGGGAGATCAAAAAAAGGACGTTGAGGGTGTAGAGGTTTCTTTCCGAATTTTTGTTTCTCTGTGTGAAGGCTTGCTTTCACTAAATATGTTTCACCGCATTTGGCTTCCGGGGTCTCTCTCCTTATCGCTAAGTGGTTCATACAATCATCAAGGACTTGACCCTTCCCTTTTGCCTTTGGGCCAATTACTGTAAACATCATTGACATGCCTCTTCGCTTCTTCTCGGATGCCTTCCCAGTCTCTTGCAATAATGATCCTTGCTATATAAGGGTTAGGATCTTCTTTTATCTAGATTGCCCATTCATTGTGATCTCCCCTTATTAGTATCCGTCGAATAGTTTCTTGTATATTTTCTTACGTCTAATGAGTCTGAGAGAAATTGATTTTTTAGGAAATTTCATCCCTGCTTCTATTTATCCACATTTATGTTTTTTGGGGGCTCATTGACAATAAAATCAAATGGTGTCCTTTTCTTCTTCTCTTTTTTTAGGCCTATCTTCTCCCCTTTCATCATCCAGATACCCCGAATAAGCCAATTGAAAATCGGTCATCCATTAGGACAAGACTGCTCGCCTGAAAATGCCTTCCTTCAGCCTCTGTCACGCCCCTTCATGGCGGAATTCCCAAAAAAACTCCATAAAAGCTTTGCTAATTTTCTCCTCTTGCTATCTAGTGGAAAAATTTTGTCCCTTACCTTTTAATAAATCAGCAATCCCTTCCACCCATGCGAGTTATAGATATGATTTAACGTAGTCTCCTTCTCCCTGACCACTCTCCTGAGATTCCCTATCTCGGCTTCTTTTTCCCTTACTAGTGCTTCCAGGTTGGCTATGTTTTGATCTCTCTCATCTGTTACACTATTCTTGGGGCTTACTGCAAGCACTGCCACGCCCGGCACACCGCTCGTTATGCTGTTTGTAATTGCGTGAGAGTCGCTTGAATCAATGGGTTCCCATCCGTAAAAGCGACAATGAACACACACTGCAAAAGACTCGTCGGTCAATAACGCTGTCCGCAATGCCTCATATTTGGGGCCGAACCAAATTTCTTCGAGGCTCCGGAAAAAGGGGACGTTGTTTCTGGGTGAACTTACGGATATGTTTCGATTTCACGAAGGCTTTCCGAATGGGCCGCACGAACCACCGCCGAAGTCGTCACCCCTAGAAAACGAGCTACTTCCGCTGCCGGATAGCTCATCCTTCCCACCCCTACCTGACAGAACAAGCGCCGTGCCCCCGATACTTTCCGTTGGCATACTCCAGATCGCAACTCCGCCCCCCAAACTCCTTCTCTTTTCCCGATCCGACAGGCTAATGCCCCAAATCCTGAACCCCGCCCCTTAATCGTAATGTATCCCCGATGGGAAACTTCCACATACTCTCAACTGGGAGGCGATCCCCTGTTCTTCCCGGCAAATGGAAATGGTTATCCATCAGCACCCAAGCATAAACACAAAAAACCTGCCTGGCAAAGATCTACCACGCGGGATGCAAAGCCCCTCTTATCTCCTTTGTTCCTGAAAATATTCGTCCTCTCGATTCCTCGCCCCATAACATGGTGCAGCGTTCCAGGGGCATCCAATCTATCCTGCCTGGGCATGATCAACCTTCATCTTATTTCCCCTCGTCTCCCAAGTCAAATCAGAAGGATGTCCCCCTTTTTCGGACA
>Ga0315274_10013707_pt1 | contig 11536 bp, 7 predicted proteins | sample YL17G02_20_MG_FD_203700 | JGI IMG/M metagenome (GOLD analysis project Ga0315274, IMG submission 203700) | Sediment microbial communities from Yellowstone Lake, YNP, Wyoming, USA - YL17G02_20 | ecosystem: Environmental > Aquatic > Freshwater > Lake > Sediment | place: USA: Wyoming | collected...
GGCACGAGAGCGAACAGGTTGACAGGTTCGTGTTTTTCCATTAACATAGTCTTGGCTCCGGTAGTGTATGGGTTGGTTGGTGCCTCCCATATTCTACCGGATGCCGTCATTTTGCACCAGAAACTAGGCTAGCGGAGGCAGGCCTGCCTGACTCAGGCAAGGGAGCCCTGTGTACGTCGCGCTTTTGGCCTTTCATTCTTCACTTTTCACTTCTCATCATTCATGTCCCATAAGCCTACTTATAGGACATAGCGATCTCGGCCATTACGGAACGCCGCTTGCGGGTCCCCTCACCCTGCTATCCTGCCAGGGTCTGACCGTGCGAGGACGGATGTACTCATCCGCACGGATGTACTCATCCGCACGGATGTACTCATCCGCTTAGATCCAGGCTCTCTCAATGTGACTCCGCACGTGTGCGATGAGCTTGTCGGTGATCGGCGTCTCATTCGCCACCGTGTACCACAGGCCGGCATCCCTGATGAAAGAGGATAACCGGTACAGGGCGTTGGCTGCGTCATCCCAGGTAATGCCCATGGCCTCAGGACGGATGTCGACGCCGACGCGGTGGATCGTGGACAGGATCTCTTCAGGCTGATTGTCTTGCATGACCGAGCCGATGTATACGCCCAGACACACCAACTGCCCGTGGACGAACTTTCTGCCGGTCAGATATTCGAGCGCGTACGCGTAAAAGTGCTCGACCCCCTCGATGTGTCGGCCGTTCCACCCCGCATTGTGGTAGGCAGCACCCCCCCACCGCAGGGCCTCCATCAGCGTTCGGACCCCCTCGTCGCTCACGTCGCGGATCTCGTCCAGCCTGGACATCACCGTGTCCAGCACTTGCCTGGCTTCGTCCACCAGCCGCTGATCGTAGGGCCATTGGGCTTCTGCCTTGCCGCGCTCATGGGCCAGCTTCCAGTCCACACATGCCGTGTGGTAGCACAGCACATCCCCTATGCCACTGCGGTTCAGGAGCGGCGGCGCTCCCCGGATCACGTCAAAGTCGACGTATACGGCTTCCGGCACGGCCCAGCCGATGTATCGCACCTGCCCATCCACGCGTACAGCGATTCGATGCCCAAAGGCAGCATCGACGCTCATCGCCGTTGGTGCCTGGAACAAGGGGATCCGGCGGGACCAGGACACATACTTGGCCACGTCCAACGCCTGCCCTCCACCCAGGCCGATCACGCTGTTGCACGTAGGCAGTTCCTCCACCTGCTTGAGCAGCGCGCGGTGTTCGAGCGTCTGGACCAGGCAGACCCCGGCCACGTTCTCGTCAAAGCAAGCGCGGAACTTGTCCCACAGGTCCGACATGGTGACCACGAGATAAGGACGATGGACGAAATGCCGCAGCTCTGCCACCAGGTTGCGACCATAGATCGTGTCAAACAGAGAGCCGGTGTGTGCCACGGGATTTGTCCTCCTGAACAGTCCCTTCGATGAGCATCCATGTCTGCTGCCGCGCGCATCAGACCAGGTAGCCCCCAATCGTTGCGCCACAAACATTGCGCGTCGCATGGGTCTCCATGCGACGCGCAATTCGTTTCCTACAACTGGCCCGACGTCCCCCTGCCCTACAGTTAAAACAGGACGAGCGTCAGCGTTTTGATGAGCTGGAGCAGTCTATTGCGTTCCGGGACTCGGAGCGCCCGGCGAGTCTCCATGGCCTCCTGTATCAGGTCCGCATGGCGGCTTTTCGCCAGCTCGATCATCATCGTGTAGTCGTGCATTGTGTGCCTCCTTTTGGTTGGACATGGTCGCGTCCAACTCGCTTTGAGGCGCCCTCTTGGAATCGCCAGGGTCTCGCAGGCCACGCTCCGAGGAGCGCGACCCCTGAAACGCAGAAAAGGGCACCGAATTCTAAACTGGGTGTCCTTCTCCAACGCCTACGGGGTTAGCTGTCGGGCTTGGGCCGAAGAAGCTTGACCCTACGGCTGAGGTTCTACCGAATCTCGCCGATTCGCCCCGGATGTGGATCCCCCGCTACGCACACCATGTGCGTCGCACACGGTGCAACCGTACTCGGCGATCATAGTGATAAGCTGTACGGAACTTGCCAGTCAGGCGATTCTCAGCCCAGTATACAATAACTCACACCGCCTGTCAAATCGCCGCTCTGGACCGTATTATCCAGACGCCGGACGTTCCTCCAGTGTCACCTGGAAACTCATCTCTTTCCCGTCGCGGAGCACCGTCACCTTCACTGTATCCCCCACCACCGTCTGGTTCTCCAGATACACGGTGAACTCTTGAAAGTTCTTGACCGGCTTGTCGTTCACGGCAACGATAATGTCGCCATCCAGTGGAACGCGGACGCTGCCAAAACGCACCACCCGGCTGCCGCCCTGGATGCCCGCCTTGTCCGCCGGGCCCCCCTTCACCACCTCGATCACCAGCAGGCCCGTATCTACGGGGACGTTCATCTTGGCTTCGCGCAGCAGGTCGGCGTTGGACGCCGTGATCGGCATCATGTACGTGCCCATCCACGGATGCGGATAGTGCCCACGCAAGATCAGCTCCGGCACCACGCGGCGCACCGTGTTCGACGACACGGCAAAGCCGATGCCCGCCGAGGCCTGGCTGGGGCTGATGATCTGCGAGTTCACGCCGATCACCCTGCCCTGCAGGTCAAGCAGCGGCCCGCCCGAGTTGCCCGGGTTGATCGCGGCATCCGTCTGGATCGCCTCGCCGATAAAGCGGCTGGATTCCGGATCGGGGCTCTGGATGATCCGGCCCAGCGCGCTGATCACGCCAGTGGTCAGTGTCCGCTCCAGACCAAACGGGTTGCCAATGGCCACCACAGACTGCCCCACGCGCAGCTTGGATGAGTCGGCCATGGCCACAGGAGCCGGCAGCTTGTCCCCGGCGTCGATGCGGATCACTGCCAGGTCGTTGGTCGGGTCAGTGCCCACCACCTCCGCTTTATAGTCCTGGCCATCGGCCAGGGTGACGATCAGCTCACTCGCCCCTTCGATCACGTGATAGTTGGTCACAATGCTGCCCTGCGCGTCGTAGACAAAGCCGGAACCGGTCCCTTCCTGGGGGACGGCCTGCATGAACATGTCGTAGGCCATGCTCCGGTTGGTGATGTTGACCACCGATGGGCTCACCTTGTCATAGACCGCGATCACCTGCTCCTCAAGGGCATTGGCCGCCTTTGCTTCGTCCGGGAGTGGCGTCAGTGGAGCCGGCGCCAGAGTAGGTGTCGGGGTCAGGACAAACGGCGTCGGCGTAGCCGTCGGCCCGACCTGCAGCAAAGAAGGCAAGCTGCACCCCAACCCCACTGCTAGCAGCACCACTACCGCCAGCATCAGCACCTGGCGTCTGGATGACAACTCGACCTTTCTCACTATCACCTCCCTGTGCCGTGCTCTCACCCACGGCCAACCCATCCATCATCGCCCGCTACTCAGCCTTGCGCAGCTCTTCGATCAGATCGCGCTGTCGCGGCGTCAGCCCGGTCGGCAACTGCACCTCTACCTTGGCATACAGATCGCCGCACTCTCCCGGCTGCCGCAGCTTGGGCATGCCCTTACCCTTGAGCCGGATCGTCTGCCCGTTCTGAGTTTCCGCCTTGATCGTCAGGGTGACAGGCCCTCCCAGTGTCTGTGCACGGATCTGTCCCCCCAGCAACGCGGTATACAGATCGACCTTGATGGTCGTATGGAGATCGGCTCCCTTGCGCTCAAACAGAGCGTGGGGCAGCACCTTGACCCGCAGATAGAGATCCCCTGCCTGCCCTCCATAGGCTGCGGCGCTTCCCTCACCGGCAAAACGGAGCTTGGTCCCCGTCTTGGATCCAGCCGGGATCTTGATCTCCAGGCGCCGTCCGTCCTTGTCCAGGATTCGGGTCGTCCCTTGGTATGCCTCCTCCAGCGTGATCTCCACCTCTTGTTCATAGTCCTGGCCGTGCTGAAGGCGAGCCGAGCGCGCATCCTCCGCCTGGAATCTCCCGCGCCTGCTGCTGCGTGCCCCCCTCATGCCGCCAAAGATCTGCTGGAAAAAGTCGGAAAAAGAGCCGCCCATCCCCGCGCCGCCAAACAGGTTCTCCAGGTCTTCGGCGCTGGCATAACGCACGTCAAAGCCTGGCCCGGCACCGCCGCTCCATCGCGACCAATCGAAACCGCCCGGGCTGCCCCCGGCCTGCTCCCACTTGTTCCAGTCGGCACCTAGTTGGTCGTACTTTTTGCGCTTCTCCCGGTCAGACAAGACCTCGTACGCCTCGTTGATCTCTTTGAACCGTTCCTCGGCCTGCTTGTTGCCCGGGTTGACGTCGGGATGGTAGGTGCGTGCCAGCTTGCGGTAGGCCTGCTTGATCTCTTTTTCGGACGCGTTCTTGTCCACGCCCATGGTCTTGTAATAGTCTTTGTACTGCATGCTTGCATCTTCTCTTCTGTCTTGGACAACACAACGGGGCCTGCCCTTACGTCCTTGTTCGTGGCGGCGGCTTTAGCCACTCCGTCGCTCATGAACGACCAGCGTCGTCGATACGAACCCAGTTGATGGCTCAAGCTTCGCGGATGAGTACATCCGTACAGAACTCACCATCGTCCATATCCTCGCGGATGAGTACATCCGTCGTTGGATCAGACGAGTCACCTGCTCGCGGCCCGCTGTCGCCGCCCGCCTCCTGCCAGGCTCGGCCAGGTTGCTGTTCAGCAGCCTGTTGCCGAGCATACATCTGCTGGCCTGTGGCATGGCTAGCCTGGTCCAGCCGCTCGATCAGTGCGGATGAGTACACCCGTTGCCTGATGCGGGCCGGGTCGTGGCATTCTTTGCGGATGAGTACATCCGTCGCCGCTTTGAGATCCTCAACGGCCCTCTCGACAGTTACGTTGCGCCGCAGGCGATCGACGCGAATGAGTACATCCGTTGCCAGGGTACGATCTCCCAGTTCACGCAGCGTTTTTTCGGACGGATGTACTCATCCGCACGGATGTACTCATCCGCGCTGCTTGGCCTCTCGCACCATGCGCTCCACATCGCCCTTGCTCAGATGGGTCGAGGCGATGACCCGGATCGCCTGCCCTACCCCGGTAGCCTGGTCTCGTGCGCTCACATTCAAGATGCCGTTGGCGTCGATGTCAAAAGTGACCTCGATCTGCGGCATGCCGCGCGGTGCGGCAGGGATCCCTTCCAGGTTGAACTGGCCCAGCGACATGTTGCCGGCCGCCATCGGCCTTTCTCCCTCCAGCACATGGATGGTCACCGCTGTTTGCCCATCCTCAGCCGTGCTAAAGGTCTCGCTCTTGCGCATCGGGATGGCCGTGTTGCGCTCGATCAACGGGGTCATCACCCCGCCCAGTGTCTCGATACCCAGCGTCAGCGGAACCACGTCCAGCAGCAGTATGTCTTTCACTTCGCCAGCCAGGACGCCCGCCTGCACAGCAGCACCCAGCGCCACCACTTCATCCGGGTTCACGGATCGGTTGGGCTCTTTGCCCTGAGTCAGCTTGCGCACCAGATCCTGGATCATCGGCATACGCGTCGCGCCGCCGACCAAAACGACCTCATCCAGTTGCTCAGCGGTCAAGCCCGCATCCTGCAGAGCCTGCTGCACGGGTTCCACGCAGCGCTGCACCAGATCCCGCGTCAACTGCTCCAGCCTGGGTCGCGTCAGCCTCATCTGCAGGTGCATGGGGCCGCGCATGTCGGCGGCGATGAATGGCAGGTTGATCTCGGTCTCGCTGACGCTGGACAGCTCGATCTTGGCCTTTTCGGCCGCCTCCTGCAGTCGCTGCAACGCCTGGCGGTCCTGGCTTGGGTCGATTCCTTGCTCCCCCATGAACTCGCTGACAATGGTATCCACGATCCGGCGGTCCCAGTCGTCGCCGCCCAGGAAGGTGTTGCCGCTGGTCGCCCTGACCTCGACCACGCCATCGCCCACATCCAGGATCGAAACGTCGAACGTCCCCCCACCCAGGTCAAACACCATGATCGTCTCAGCCGACTTTTTGTCCAATCCGTAGGCCAGCGAGGCCGCTGTCGGCTCGTTGATGATGCGCAGCACTTCCAGCCCCGCGATCTGGCCGGCATCCTTGGTCGCCTGGCGTTGGCTATCGTTAAAATAAGCCGGTACGGTGATCACCGCTTGGGTGACCTTCTCTCCCAGATAGGCCTCGGCATCCTCCTTCAACTTGCGCAGGATCAGGGCCGAGATCTCTTGCGGTGTATAGGTCCGGCCGGTCTGCGGAATGTGCACCCGCGCATCGCCATTTGGCCCGCCGACGATCTTGTACGGCAAAATCCGGCGCGCTCGATCCACCTCCGGATCGTCTACCCTCCGGCCCATCAGCCGCTTGATCGAAAAGACCGTGTTTTCGGGATTGACCATAGCCTGTCGCTTGGCCACCTGGCCGATCAGCCACTCTCCCGACTTGGCAAAAGCCACCACCGATGGGCAGAGCCGCCCTCCCTCCACTGTAGAGATGATCGTCGGCTCGCCCCCCTCCATCACGGCAACAACCGAGTTGGTGGTCCCCAGATCGATTCCGATAAGCTTCCCCATGTCCGATTCCTTAGGGCTCTGCCATAGCCCTACCTCCCAGGTATGGCTCGTGTGGAACCATGCCCACTGAGCATGGCTCCACAGGAGCCATGCTGGCCGGATATGGCGCCAGTGGAGCCATGTCCGCCTATATTCTACGACATTTACATTAGAGGTACATTAGCATAACGTTAGAATTCCGTTAGATCCGGATTCTGAAGACTATCTGCATCAGGTTCGCGCCCGACATGAAGCGGCTCATGTGCCTGACCCCGGTCATTCCGGGAACCTGCGGATGAACCATGTCTTGACCAACTGCGTCAGGACGACATAGCAGAGCACCATGGGCAGCAGGAGCAACCAATAGAGTGGCGGCAGTCGCACAAGACCCAGCGCGTTCGCCAGCGGCGAGACCGTCAGCCACGCGCCGACCGAAACGATGATCAGCGAGGTCAGGATCAGAGGCCGGCTGGCTCGGCTCTGGATGAATGGGATCTTGTTGGTACGGATGACGTGGATGATCAGCGTCTGGGTGAACAGCGACTCCACAAACCAACCGGTGTGGAACAACTGTTGGTGGTACAGATCCCGATTGGCCCACGCCCCAAAGACAAAGAGCATGATCAGATAGGTGGCATAGTCAAAGATCGAGCTGATCGGGCCGATAAAGACGATGAAACGGCGAATGTTGCCGATAGCCCACTTGCGCGGCTTGGCCAACCATTCGGCATCTACCTCGTCTGTCGGGATAGTGGTCTGCGAAAAGTCGTACAGCAGGTTGTTGGTCAGCACCTGGATCGGCAGCATGGGTAGGAATGGCAGAAACAGGCTGCCGCCCAACACGCTGAACATGTTGCCAAAGTTGGAGCTAGCCGCCATCTTGATGTACTTGATGATGTTGCCGAAAACCCGGCGCCCTTCGATCACCCCTTGTTCGAGCACCAGCAGGCTGGTCTCCAGCAGGATGATGTCTGAAGACTCTTTGGCAATGTCCACTGCCGTGTTCACCGAGATCCCCACGTCAGCCGCCCGCAGGGCCGGCGCATCGTTGATTCCATCGCCCATAAAACCCACCACGTGGCCCCTTTTTTGCAGGGCACGGATGACCCGCTCCTTGTGTACTGGCGAAAGCCTGGCAAAGATGGTGACGCCCTCTGCCGCTTGAGTCAGTTGATCGTCCGGCATCCCTTCGATCGCCGGCCCCAGCAGGACCTTGTCCACCGACAGCCCAACCTGCCGGCAAATGGTGGTTGTCACCAGCTCATTGTCGCCGGTCAGGATCCTCACCTCGACATTGTGCTGCTTGAGCCTGGCGAGCGCCTCAGGCGCCGTATCCTTGGGCGGGTCGAGAAAGGCCAGGAACCCCTTTAGCGTCATGCCGGTCTCGTCGCGCACAGAGTATTCACGGCCGCCGTTGCCATCTGGGATGATCTTGTACGCCAGGCCAATGACCCGGAACCCATCGGCATTGAGTCCATTCACCAGGATCCGGCGCTTGGCATCGTATTCCGGTAAGCAAGGCAGCACCTCGCCCTTGATCTCGACATGGGTGCAGATGTTGAAAATCTCTTCCACCGCCCCTTTGCAGATCAGGATGTGCTGTCCCTCCGCATTCGCCACGACCACCGACATCCGCTTGCGTGCAAAGTCAAACGGGATCTCGTCCACCTTGCGATACTGGCCGCGCACCACGACCTGCTCCTCGAGGCCCACGTGGTCCAACACCGCCACGTCCAGCAGGTTCTTCAGCCCGGTCTGATAAAAGCTGTTCAGATACCCAAAGTGCAGGATCTCATCGTTGTCGTGGCCCGATACGTCCAGGTGCTTTTCCAGGATGATCTTGCCCTGGGTGATCGTCCCGGTCTTGTCGGTGCACAGCACGTCCATCGCCCCCAAGTTCTGGATCGAGTTCAGGCGCTTGACGATGACCTTCTTGCGGGACATGGCGATAGCGCCCTTGGACAGGTTGACGGTCACGATCATCGGCAGCATTTCCGGCGTCAGGCCCACAGCTACCGCCAGGGCAAACAGAAAAGCGTCCAACCAGTTGTGTTTGCTCAGCCCGTTAAAGATGAAAACCAACGGCACCATCACCAGCAAAAAACTGATCATCAACCACGTGAACTGGTTGACACCCTTGTCAAAGCTGGTCAACGTGCGCTGTCCCACGATGCTGCTGGCCAATGAGCCCAAGTAGGTCTCGTGGCCCGTCTGCACCACCACTGCCGTCGCCGTGCCGGTCTCGACGTTGGAACCAAGAAAGCACACATTGGGCATCTCCAGCGGATTCTGTGCGGATGAGTACATCCGTTGTGCATCCGGCTTGCCTCCGGCCGACTTTTCCACCGGCATCGACTCGCCCGTCAGCGTCGCCTGGTTGACAAACAGATCCTTGGCAGTCAGCACACGGATGTCCGCCGGCACCATGTCCCCGGCAGAGAGCAGGACAATGTCTCCCGGCACCAACTCCTTCAGCGCCACCTCTCGCCTGTCGCCAGCACGCATCACGGTGGCGGTCGTGCTCACCATCGCTTTCAGCTTTTCTGCCGCCCGATCCGCACGCGCTTCCTGCACAAAGCGCAGCACAATGCCCAATAGCACCATCACAGCAATCATTGCCGTGGCACGTATGTCGCCGGTCAGATAGGAAACCAGGCCCAACACCATGAGCAGAATCACCAGCGGGTTCTTGGCATTGTCCCACAGCCGCATCAGGAAGGACGTTCGCTTCTCCCTGGCGACCTCGTTGGGTCCATACTGCTCCAGGCGGGCTTCAGCTTCCTCCGCGCTCAAGCCTTGGTTGTCGGTTTTCAGTTGTTGCAGCACAGTGCCTGCGTCGGCATGTGCACTGGCCACCAGCTTCTCAAACAAGTGCGTTCCGTTGCCATGTGAGGGTTTCGTCAGCCGCAGAGGGCCGCTGCTCAGGGTATTCAGGAAGCCCATAGGCCACCTCTGTTCAGGAGTGGATGCTTTGGAAACGGATGTACTCATCCGCATGGTATACAACCCATTCAGCAACAAAGAGCAACAGAAAAGCCTCCCCGTTCAACCAGGGAGGCTTGTGTAACACAAACCGGGCCTTGCAGCTTGCGCCACAAGACCACGACCCCCACTGGTTGAGCTTTGGCACTGCGCAGCGTAGGGAACTATCCCAGCCACTTTGAGCAGAGCCTTACTCCGGCCCTGCCTGGTCTACCCGTTGGCGTCTCTCGACGTTTCGGGGCAGCGGCCTGTGTCTCGCGCAGACGCCTCGCCTAACGAGGGCTTCTTTTCTCACTACTATTCTAGTACGCTGTATAGCGAATGTCAAGCACTTTACAGATCAGGGCACCGCCACATCAGATCTCTGCACCCGCCACCCCAGTTTGGAGTACGGCATACGCGCGCTCGCTGGTCAGCGGTCTGCCGTCAACCCCACAAAACAACGCATGTGTACCGGCGCATGGTTCCTGGTGGCGCGCCTGCATGTACCCCCCCAAAGCCTCCCAGGCCGGACCATCCAGATGGAAATCCCGTCCAGAGGGATCCATTCCTTCTGGCAGCCGCACGCTCCGGGTTCTGGTGTTCACATCGTCCACCCGCAGTGACAGCAGCATTTCCGCATCGCAGCCGGTCACCAGCATGAGCTCGCTCATCGCCCGCAGCAGCACTATGTCCCATGCCTCCTGCCTTCCTGCCTGGCCCTGAGAATCAGGTTCACGCACAACCTTGTTCACCGGCGACACGGCCATCTCAAAGCCAGTGCCGGAGGGTGTGCCAGAGGTTGTACTCAACCTCGATGCATCGCCCTCGGTCTCGTCCCACACCTGGGCGTATCCCTCACGGCGTTGCCGTTCATCGGTCTTGGCGTACACGCGCGTCGTTGCCGGTGAGGCATGTCCCAGCATGTCTTGCACCAGCGCCAGGTTTTCCGTCCGCTCCAGGGCGCGAGTGGCAAAGACGTGCCGGAAATAGTGCGGCGTCACTCCGACCTCGGCGATCCCGGCCTTCTCGGCCAGCTCCTGGATGATGCGCGCCACGTGCCGCGTGGTCAGTGGGGACGGCGCGCGTCCCGAGCGATTGCCGTGCCCACAGAACACCGGCAGGCGGGCCAGGGCGCGTGGATCGCCGCCGTCCTGTCGTGCCTGCAGGTAGACCTTGAGCGCCATCCACGCCACGTCATCCAGGTAGACCCGGCGATACTTGCTCCCTTTGCCCCGCACCAGGGCGCTGTGAGTCAACCAGTCCAGGTCACCGCGGTGCAGCCCTGCGAGCTCACCGACCCGGCAGCCCGTGGCCCGCAACCCCTCCACGATGGCAATGTCGCGCAGCCGGGTCAGCTCGTGACGGTGCTGAGCGGGTCCCTGCCCCTCCTGCGGTGGGACACCCCGCGCCGCCGCAATGATCGCCTGCACCGCTGCCAGCTTGGGATCCTTGGGCCTGGCCTCCCCGCGGATGCTCCGCGCATCGCGGTACGTCTCTTCCAGCCGCGCAATGTCGGCTCCCTCAAACGCCACCCCCCGCTTGAGCAGCGAACGGTAGAAGCGGTAAGTGGCCGTCAGGTACAACTGCAAAGTCGCCTTGGCCGGCTGCCCGGGATCGTCAAAGCACTCATAGCGTAGCCAGGGCACAAACTCGACAGCGTGGTCCACGGTCAGCGCCTCGACCAGGTCGCGCTCGACCTGTATCCCCCGCCCTGCCAGATACGTGCCAAAATGCTTCAGCGGCGTCGCGTACGTCTGCTGCGTATAGTGGGCATTCAGGCTAGCCAGGAAATCCTGCATCGCCTGTCGAATGCTCTCGGGCATCGTCTCCCTCCATGGCAAGTATACCACATCCAGGCAGCAAGCCCAAAGCCCCGGGGCGTGTTTGTCGTTGGGGACCGTGCCCGGGTTGTGCGCGAGCCCGGCAACAGCGGTACCCCCAGAGACGAAACACGTAAGCGTCTCACGTTGGGGACATCAAAGCAGGGGGAAATGCCCGAAAAAGGCTTGAGGGCTTCGTAACAGACCCGCAAACGAGGCCGTGCGTTGCCCACAATGGAAGTGGGCCAAATCGCGAAGA
>Ga0315274_10013708_pt1 | contig 11536 bp, 8 predicted proteins | sample YL17G02_20_MG_FD_203700 | JGI IMG/M metagenome (GOLD analysis project Ga0315274, IMG submission 203700) | Sediment microbial communities from Yellowstone Lake, YNP, Wyoming, USA - YL17G02_20 | ecosystem: Environmental > Aquatic > Freshwater > Lake > Sediment | place: USA: Wyoming | collected...
GTCGCCGCCTCCGGATCGCCCTGGGATTTGGCGAGATCGTAGAACTTGGCGAAAGATTCACGTGGAACTTCGCTGAATCGCCACATTCGTGCGTCGCGCGGGGGCCGAGGGAAATCGCGGCACATTTGATGGAACCGTCCGAGGGTCCCCGCGGCCGTCGTCAGTGTACTACTCGTGACCTGCATCGGCTCGCCTTCGACGAATTGCTGGAGCTCGAGCGCCCACGTGGGCATCTCGACGATGCCTTTCCCGTTCTTCGCCCGCTGGATGCCGGCCACGGGAACGCCATGGGCCTGGAGATGGTCTGAGAGGCGATGCTGGAAGCGCAAGGCGTCCAATACACTCGGGTCCCGCTTGTACGTTTTGATGAGGAACCGGCCCGCCGAGGTCTTGACCGTCAGCTTGCGATGGCGGCGCTGGTGCGCGTCCACGAGCTGCTGCGGCATTTCCACGTCGCCCAGATCGTAGAATTCGCGGATCACCGCCGCCAGTATCTCAAGTCCGCCTAGTTTCTGAGTAGTTTCTGACATGTTTATTTTGGATTTTGGATTTTGGATTTTGGATTCATCGCCGCAGGCAAAAGCAGCGGCAACGCTACGGCACAGATATTTCCCAGGAACGACCTGCGCCGTCTCGAATTGGATTCCTACAATCCAAAATCCAAAATCTAAAATCCAAAATCGGTGTCACGGAACGGCAATCACCTTTTCCGATTCCACGTTCTTTAGCAAGTCTTCTTTCTTGAACCACGTCGGCTTGAGTTGCCGATGCGTGTAGAGCTTCTCGGACTGGTCGACGTGATGCGGCGAGTTCGGATCGCTGCTCTCGCCCCACGCCACCACACTGTAAGACTCGATACCGTCCTTGTGAAGGAACGAGATCATCAACGTTCCGGATCCCTTGTACGCGGCGTATTTTCCGGGTGTACCGGGAATCTCCCGCACCGATGCATTGAAGACCGTCTCCGTCTCGTTCTTCTTATCCTTTCCTCCGCCAAAGGAGCCGCTCTCGAGTGGGAAGAAGTGCCCATCTCGTCCGATAAGGTTGACGTCGCCCCACTTAACATCGAGCGAGCCGTACTTGCCTTTGATGTCGGCGAGGGTTTCGCTCAGCAGGTCGAGCATCTTCATCTCGTCCTCAATCGTCAGCTTGTTGCCGTCGGCTATCGTGACTATGTTGATGGCGTCCTGGCACTTCAGACGCCAGAACTTGAAGATGAGCGCGGCGGTGCTGTCCTTGAGGTAGCGGCCATCCCATTCCAGGATGTCCTTGACGGCCTTGGCCAGCGCCGGGTCGGTCAGCTTGTGCGCGCCCACCTCATCGGCGGCGACCTTGAGGGCGGTCTGCCACGGTTTCGCACGGAGGTCGTACACGTCCGTCATATACGCGATGGCTTCTTCCTTGGTGACGGACTTGTCCGCATCGAGGAGTTCGAGCAGGCGCCTTCCGCGCGGGCTGTTCTTGTCCCAGAGCACGTTGTAAATGTATTTCGCGTATTTGTCAGGCGTCAGGGGCGAATCACGCATCATGACGGCAGGGCTGACATTGCAGTTCTGAAAGTACCCCTGAGGCGGGTTCTTGATCTGAACCAGATCGCGGATGTCGTGGATCCCGAGCCAGCGCGTGGCGTCCGTGCCGCCCGGAACCGGCACGGACCAGTCATAACCTTCAGGTCGAATGGGGGTGCGTCCGGTTCGGACGTATTGTACGTTTCCGTCGCGATCCGCAAACAGCAAGTTCTGCTCCATGAACTGGTTCATCGCCAGCGCCTGATAGAATTCATCGCAGTTGCGGGCCTTGGCCATTTTGTACATCTGCTCGAACAAGCTCGTCTGGTCGTAGTAAGGCGTGGCGCCGCAATACGCGATGCCCCGGTTCGTGTCGGGCATATCAACGAGCGGCCCGTAAAGGGAATACAAGGCCGGCTTGACCTGCGGCGCTTTGTCCTTGACGTTGATCGTGATGGATTTTGCCTCGAACGTGCGCCAGGTCCCGTTGTACTCGTACTGCGTGAAGTTCTGCGGATTAAGTTTAACCATGTAGACGTCCGACGTGTCCGGTCCTCCCGTTGTGCATGCCCAGGCGACGTTTGCGTTGTGCGCCAACGCCGGCGCGGGCGATCCCACGAGAAAGTATCCGCACAGGTCCTCCTCTTTCGTATGGAGCCGCGCCTCGTAGAAGACGGCCATGCCTTCCCACGTCAGGTGCGGGTCGGTCATGAGTATGGCGCAACCCTCGGCCGAGCGTGAAGGCGCGACGGCAAAGGCGTTCGAGCCAAACGCAGGCGCTTCTTTTTTCTTGTCAACCTCATCCTTCAAGACTCCCAGAGGCCACTGCAGGATCATCGCGCGTCCAACAGCGGCGCCTTGCCACCCCTGAAGGTCCAGTGCGAAATCAGGTTTCTTCTCCGGGTGCTCAGCGACGTACGCCTCGACGCCGCGCGTGAAACTGTCTGCGATCTCACGGAGATGGTCCGGGGCCGTTTTCCAGTATTCCTCCATAACATCCGCGTTCTTGAACAGACGCAAGATGTAGTCCTGATCGACGTACTCTTCACCGAAGGCTTCGGCCATTGTGCCGATGGCGGTGCGAATGTTCTTGTAGATGTCCTCAAGGCGATCCTCCGCTTGCGCATACCCGAGCGCATAGGCTGCCTCCGGCCAGGTATCGGCATAGATGTGAGGAACACCCCAGGTGTCGCGGTAGATCGTCGCCTGTCTTGGCTCAGCATATGCGAAAGCCGCCAAAAGGCCCAGAACGAGGGTAAATGCGAATTTGGTGTTGATATGCTTCATCCCTTCTCTCCTTGCGGATGTAATGTGGGCGCGATTCTTTCAAATAGTCTCGGCAGGTGCAAGACGGCCGGCGTTGGCCGCCTCGATTGCAGGGCGCCAGTATGCAACAGACTCCTTTAGGTCCGAGACGACCCTGTCATCGAACGGCCAGCGTTCGCGGTGCGAGACCTCGAAGAGCAGCGTGCATTTCTCCATTCCAGCGGCATGCATCGTTCGAAGGATCTGCTCCGGAACGATCTTCCCCTGCGCATTGTACTGCGCCGTGAATGGGTAGTGTCCCCCCTTGTCGTGGAGGCTTTGCTTGATGTGAATGCAGGGACTCACCTTTCCGAATGCCCGTATCCAGGCGTGCGGGTCGGTGTCACGCGGGTCGGGCGAGTGGAGGTCTCCGTGGTCGACGTCCAGGCACAGCCGCATGGGAACTGCGAAGCCTTCCGAGCACTTTTCCAGGATCTCTCGCGCGGCGGGGATCGTTTCGGCGATCTCACGCGCGATAGACATCGGTTCAAACATCAGATACTGGAGTTCCATGTCGGCGGCGGAGTACGAAAGCTCCCGCCAGGCCTCGACGCCATCATCGATGCGACGCGCGCGGACTCTTGGGTCGTCGTTGTCATGCACGCTCAGTATGCCGAAATGGCCGCCGCTGGCTTCCGCGCCAAGTCCGCGCGAGAGCTTGAGGAACCGTTTGAACCATTCGATCCAGACGCGTCGAATATCCGGGTTTGGATGAAGCACGTGATTTACCCGCGTGAATGCCGAGGTGAAGGTCGTCTCGACGCGCACGCCCTTTTTATCGCAGAGATCTCGGATTTTGCCGGCCTCGCGCGAGACCATTTCTTCCGGCACAAACGGATTGAGCAGGTCAGCCGTGAACTGAACCGTGTCCAACCCGAGGTCATCCGCAACAACGCCTATCCAGTCCTCCGGCTCAGGAAACCGGTTAGTGGCAAATCCTGTATTGATGCCCAGCGTCACCTTCATCCAGTGAGAGCCTCCTTACGTGTAGGAGTTTCTAACACATTCGGACGCCGCCTTCAATGTCGGCGGCTGGACGGCAGGAAGCCGCCTCCGCGTCGGCGGTTGGACGGCAGGAAGCCGCCTCCGCGGTTTTCCGGTACAAAGGCGTCTCTCCGACGACCGCCGTGGTGGATTGCGCGATCGACCGCGAAGGCAAGCTCGTCTACGCCACGATTCACGAAGAGGGGCCGGTCGCCCTTTTTGCGCGCGTCTGCAAGGAATCCATCGAGGAAGCCGCGCCGTTCTCCCCGTTTTCCTTCGAGGTTCCGGACATCTACGCCAACAAGGACCTCGAGATCCGTTGGACCTTCAGCTTCATGAACTGACGCGCGTTTCGGGTCTTGGGTCTCGGGTTTCGGGTCTTCGCGGCGCGGGCAGAGTTGCCTCGGCTTTCGCGTGGAGGAGGGCGGTCCAGGCGAAACACGTGCAGGCGGCATAATAGAGGGGATAGCAGAAGATGCCATTGAATTGGTCTTGGGAAACGTACTTCCATCGGGCGACGAAGATGTCGGATACGTAGAACAAGGCAGCGGCAATGAGGATCAATCGGCCCGTGGGGTGGGCGGAAGCGCCGCCGGCCACGATGAGCATGATGCTGATAGCGGCGATATAGGCGAGCACAAGGAGGCGATCCGAGGCGGAGACGTGCGGGTAGAGCCACGGAAGGATGAGAATCGTGGAGGCGAGAACGAACGGGAGTGTGACAATCAGCCGTCGCCCGGATATGCCGCGCATAAAGAAGGCAGTTGTGAACATGAGGTGCCCGAGCAGGAATGCGGCCACTCCCATGAGGAAATTCCTGGGGCCAAGTACGTCTCCTGCGGCGCAGCACAGCAGGGCGATGAGAATCACACGCCCGTAAGAAGTGGCTAGCGCGCCGGAGGCCACGGCCAGTAACACGAAACACGCCGACCCCAGCTTCGCGAACTGGAAGTGGCTTCCGCTGGCGCCGGCCAACCTCAAGACCAAGCCCGCAACGCTCAGTGCTATGAGGCCGGTGAGGATCCATCGAGATGTCTTTACCACCGAAGATAACTGCATTGCTGAGTTGAGATACCTCGCGTCGTTACGCCACAAGTCCAGGCAAACGATGGCGGATTATCGCAGGGATTCGAGCACGATTGCGACTGCAATTGCGGCACCGCGGAAATGCGAACCGCCACGAGGGTTTGATGGCAAACCACTCGCGGCGGCTCGGATCGTTTCTCGATGGCGCGCGACTACAGCCACCCCATATAAACTGGGATGTAGGTTACCTTGTCGCCGTTCTCGTGGGCGACCGCGTCCGTTTCCTCTTTGGAGCCGACCGGTCCGATAACGACCGGGAAAGACTGTCCGTAGGCTACACTGGACGGCATAGGCGCGTGCCAGGGGGTCCAGGAAAACCATAGCATGGCAAACACCTCCTTCTGCCGGAACTCGCTGACTGCTTTCGCTAACATACGCCCTATCGGGCTGCTTGAACTTGCTCTAACAGAAAATATGCGCAGTTGATTCCCCGAGTTGCCGGAAGAGTTCCATCAGCGGAACTTGTAAGCTTTGGACTGCTTGCCGGTTGCCGGATGCCTTGAGACGGATACAGTGCAGCCCCCGGGCAGGTCCCCACGCCCTGTTCCCACGACTTGTGTGAGCACAACAAACCTAGTAACCTTAGAGTTGCTTCTAGACTCAGCAACGACGAGGGAGTCACCCAAACTGATGAGCGAAAACCTTGATGAGCGTTATGTTGGAATTGTGCTGGACCCGATTCGCGTCTGCGCTCGGTACAGGCCTCAAATGGGGCATGGACGACAAGGCGGTTTCAGCTTGGCGGAGTTCCAGCAACTGTATCGCAAGGATACATTCTACGGATGGTTTGGTCTTGATAACCCTTTGATGTACACGGCGCACAAGGCTGCTGGAGGCATGACAAGCGTTTATCGGCAGATAGGAATAGGATGTGAGGCCCTCTTTCGGCAGATTCTTAGAGACCAATTGGGGCTTTCCGATTCCGATGTTGACTGGTCGTATACGATCTCAACTTCTGATGACAGGACCAGACGGCTGTCTCTAGACGCGCGTGTGCCACTGGAGGGGGTGCGAGACCGCGCCGTCAGAAGACGAGTTCTCGCATGGCTGACGAAAGCAGCCAAACGTTTGGATATTGACAGCCAGGTCTCCTCCACGCTGAGAGGAGCGGTCTTTGAAGTCCGCCAAGGCTACAAGAGCAAAGACTCAAAACGACAGAATGCTGATATTGCCAATGCCGCTACGGCCTACACGAAGGCTTACTTGCCTTGTGTTGTAGTCCTCTCCACGCAGATTGACGACGATATCTGCAATAGATACCGCATGGAGAGGTGGTTAGTGCTGACAGGCATAACAAGCAGTGCCTCGGAGTTGGAGTCAACGTATGCCTTCATGCACAAGGTGATTGGTTTCGACCTTGCCGGTTTTTTCGAGAGGAATAAGGAAGTATTCCGCTCGGAAGTGGACAGCGTTCTTAGACTTCTGTTATGCCCGGAGTAGTAGGTCGAGCGCTCTCAGTCTCGAATCTATGGAGAGTATTTTCAGATGCCAGCGATTTCATTGAAACGAAGGCCTGATTACACCTTCAAACATAACATTTCTGCTGGCCGACATGGGTGGCTTCGTCTCACGCCGGCTTATTCCGTGAGAGTCGTCGAGGAGATCATCCGAGCATGGCCGCAAGAGACCCTCGTTTTTGATCCCTTCTCCGGGACTGCGACCACGTCGCTCTGCGCGGCGTACGCAGGTCACGCCGCAGTTGCGATGGAGCTGAACCCGTTCTTGGTCTGGCTAGGAAGAGCCAAGACGGACCTGTATTCGGACTCGGACATTGCTCACGCTCAGCAAGGGGCTGAGGACTTGCTGGAGTTGATTGGGAAACCGGGGAGCCCGCCCTATGAACCGCCGCGGATCCACAACATCGAGAGATGGTGGGGACAGGCGGAGTTGGATTTCCTGTGCGCTCTCATGGGAGGTCTTGGACACATCATGCCAAGGCCCAACAGGGCCAGGACGCTGCTGTTGATCGCCTTCTGCAGGTTCATGATCCGTGTCTCGAATGCGGCCTTTAACCATCAGTCGATGTCTTTCAAATCAGATGCTGGGACCAGTGACGCACAGATGGTTTTGTTTTCGGGAACGACGGGGCTGTCTGACCTCTTTCGAGAGGACGCGAGCCTGATTCTCACGTCAGCCAGAGAGAATCCGCCCCTCAAGGCGACGATCATCGAGGGGGACTCAAGACTCGTTACTCAATACCTCGACACGTCTTTTGACTTGCTCGTAACCTCGCCTCCCTATCCGAACAGAATGTCATACATTCGCGAGTTGCGCCCCTACATGTACTGGCTTGGCTATCTGGGCAGCGCAAGGGAGGCGGGTGAGCTTGACTGGCAGGCAATCGGCGGAACCTGGGGAATTGCCACAAGCCGTCTTCAGGAGTGGAAACGCAGTCCAGACGGCTTCTACCCTCGGTATTTTGTGGAGATATTGGAGAGTATCGCTCATGCTGACAACAAGAGCGGACGGCTCCTTTCCAATTACGTTGCAAAGTACTTTGAGGACATGTGGAAGCATTTCCAGGGAGCAACAGAACTCACTGCGAGGGGAGGCGAGATCCATTATATTGTGGGGAACTCGGTCTTCTACGGTATATGTCTACCCGTTGAGCGACTTTTCAGTGATATGTTTCGCGAACTTGGCCTGACGGATGTCTCGATCAGGGTCTTGAGGAAGCGGAATTCCAAGAAGGAGCTTCTGGAATTCGATGTGTCTGGCCGTAAGCTTTGATGGGACTACGTCGCTTCCGATCTTGGATCTCCCGCTCCTCCCTCTGGCGGGGCAGAGTTCCGTGTGTTCCCAGCGCCAGGGAGCCCGGAGTCGGTCAATGGCTTCTTGATTCTTCGAGAGCCGTATTCATTCGTTTGGAATGAGGCGTTCAAGGTGCAGATCCCATAGAAAATGAGGAGAGGAGCAGCTAAGATGGCAGCGTACATCCGTTGTCTCGTTGCAGTGACTTCGTGTCTTGTTATGGGCTGGAGTGTCTGGGCTGTGGCGGATGATCCGCTTGCGGGGCTGGCGGGATTGCGGGAGGGGTCGGCGGAGCGGGCTTCGTCGAGCGATCCGAATTGGCGAAATGGGAACGGCGACGCGCGTCCTATTCCGCCGGGCGCAACGCTGATTATCGCCAATCTTAAGGGGCCGGGCTGCATCAATCATATCTGGAACACGATCGCCGCGAAGGAGCGGGGCTACTCGCGGTTGCTCGTGCTCAGGATGTATTGGGACGGGGAAGAACAGCCGTCGGTCGAGTGTCCCATCGGCGACTTCTACGTCATCGGACACGGCGTGGACGTGCCTTTTCAATCGCTGCCGGTGTGTGTGACCTCTGACGGGCGGGGCCGAAACTGTTACTGGCCGATGCCTTTCCGTAAATCGGCGAAGATCACGGTCACGAACGAAGGGCGGCAGGGGATCGGTGCGCTCTACTACTACGTGGACTGGCAGAAGCTGCCGAAGCTGAGCAAGAACACGGGTTATTTCCACGCGATGTACCGTCAGGATTTTCCGACGGTGCCTGGACAGAACTACCAGATTGCCGACATAGAGGGCCGTGGGCATTATGTGGGCACGGTGCTGAGCGTGAGGCAATTGACCGGAAGCTGGTGGGGCGAGGGCGACGATTTCTTCTTCATCGACGGCGAGGCGGAGCCGCGTTTGCGCGGCACGGGGAGCGAGGACTACTTCTGCGACGGCTGGGGGTTCCGCAAGATGTCGAACCCTTACTATGGCGCCCCGCTCTTTGAGGGATATGACCCGTTCTGTCTGTCGTCGGTATATCGTTGGCATATCCCGGATGCCGTCGTGTTCGGGAAGTCGTTGCGCGTCGAGATCGAGCACAAGGGCGCCACGCTCAATCCCGACGGTTCGGTGAAGTCCGGCTTCGAGGAACGATCGGACGACTTTTCCTCGGTTGCGTTCTGGTATCAGGTCGAGCCGCACAAAGCCTATCCGGAGATGCCCAAAGGGTACGCGCGGCTTTACTATGATTATTCGAGTCTCATGGAGGCGGAGGCGCAGATCCCGAACGCGAAGGTGTCGATGGGGCCGCTGGCGCCTCAGGAGGGTCCCTGGAGCGGAGGCGCGCAACTGTTCTGGACGCCCGCGCAGGGGAATCAGACGCTCACGCTGCCGTTTGAGGCTAAAGAAGCCGGACGTTACAGCATCCTTGTTGCCTTCACTCATGCTCGGGACTACGGCATATTCCAGGTTGAACTCGACGGCGCCCCGCTGGGGAACCCAGTCGATTTGTACAACCCAACGGTCGTCTCGAAAGACAAGACGTTGGGTCCGGTTGATCTAACGGCTGGATCACACACGTTGACGCTTCGGAACGTGGGGAAGAACGCCGAATCCACGGGCTTTTTCCTGGGGATGGACGGTTTCTTGCTAGGAAAGTAGCGGACATTTCAGGTGGTGGGCGCCCGTCGTGGGACTTCGGCGGCGCACACGACGAATCATGATATAATAAAGGCAGGTAGTATCTCCGGCAATTGGGGTTCGCGTGCAAAAGGGCGACACGCCGAAAGGAGGTAGCCATGCCTCCCAAATGCAGTTCTTCGAGGTCCGTCATTCCTGTTGCCTGCCAGGCGGCGATCATCTTGCTCCTGTCAATGGCAAGCTCGGCCGCGGCAGGCGATGGCAGCGCCAAGCTCGGAAAGGCAGCCATCAGTACGAACACGGTCTTACCGATTCCGCAGGTGTTTGTCGAAGGCACAGTGCTCTACGCGGAGGCGAACGCCCCGCATGAAGTCTCGGCTCTCACGCAAGGCATGGTGAGCTATGTCCGGAGCTTTCCGCCCGCGTCGGAACCCGCACTGGTGGATCTTCTGGTTCTGTTGGGCGGTGGCGGTTCGCCGCCCTTTGTCATAAGTGGCGGCCCGGTGGGCCGCGGTTGGGGCATCAACTCATCCCTCGATCCGGGTCCCATCGCGGGTTTAGCAGCCGTCCACGGATATGAGGGTATGTCCATCCTTAGCATGAGCCCGATCGTACTGGACGTGTTTGGCACGGCAGACCCCGGCCAAATGAGCGGCGTGGCGGCCCCGCACCCATACTCGCTTGATACCTCTCGAACGGCTGTTTTCGACATCGACGGCGACGGCTATGCGGAGCTTGCAGAGTGGGTGGGGCCGGACATCGGCCTCTTGGTGTTTCCCAGTGGGCCCGGTGCGGTTATCAGCGGCCCAGGGGGCTGGACTTGGGTGGGCGAGATCTCGGGGCGAGACCTGATTGGCACGGTCGGCGGGTACCGCAACGGGTTTGAACACCTGCAGGCATTCGACCTCGACCACAACATGCGAGTGAACAGCGATGAGCTGTCGCCGTTCTTCATCTGGATTGATGCCAACGGGAACGGCGTGCCGGACACGGGCGAACTGTCGAAGCTGGCCGAGTTGAGCATCGCGGAACTGGTGATCCCGGAGAGCGGTTCAGAAGGGTCGTTCTCCCGTGTCAATGAGACGACGGGGGCGATGTGGGATTGGTGGCCCAGCTATGCGCCTCTTCGCCCTAATCCGGGCAAGAAATCCGCAGGCAGGACTGCCTACTGGGAACCGGTCGAGCTGACGGGCGTTCTCGAGACGGTGGCTGACGCGGACCTAGTCACAACCGTCGAGCAAGCTGCCGTGGGTGGCCGGGAGATGATCACGATCGAGAGCCTCAGCGGGCTTGGGTTCAATACGCGTGAAAGCCTCCTGGCGTGCCTTGATCCAGACGGCGTTCATGTTGCCTGCGTAGACTACCGTCCGGACCCGCCGCACACCGGCCGCGTCTGGATCATGTACCGCGGAACTGGGCCAACCTGGCATGTTCATCGGTTTCCCATACCGGAAGACGACATCGACCAGGTTACCTTTGACGATGCCGGCGGCCAAGCCCTGGTGATGGCACGGGGACAGAGCCAGGGTTACATCTTAGCGGGATGGGACCAGGGCAACGGCCAAGTGTTCCGTCTGGCATGGCAGGAGAAGTCCTTCCGTGGCTGCTGGGGTTCGGCGTTCGCCGATCACAGCGAAGGCGCGCCGGTTTCAGGCCGTTACTACGTGCCAGGATACTTCCATCTCGCCAACGGAAACCCTGTGTGCGACGCTGTGGCGCTCCTCGCGATAACAGGCAACTCGGCTGCGATGACGCCGGTATCCGACATCCATGCGCTCGCGGGAGAGTACTTGCCCAGCCTCGAAACGGGCTTGGAACCCGCGTCCAGCTATTTCCTGAAATCGCCAGGCCTTTCCTTTGCGCTCGCGCGGAATGCCGAGCACTCGATAAGCTTGCTTGCGATCTCTGCGGGCGCGCCGGAAGACTGGCACGCGGAGGAAATCGACCGAGCAGCCAGTATTGCGGGTCTATCTGCTTCCGGCACGCGGGTGGAATACCTGGCCCAGCGCCAGAGCGGCCAATGGGAGATATGCTGGGCCGACGTCTCCGGGGCCAAGAGCCATCAGGTCTTCCTCGCCTATGGGGGCCGGCCCAGCTATCCCGAATTGGCCGATTCCGGGACGCGGCCCCTTTGGATGGAGTTCGACTGGACCACGGGCAAGGCCAGCCTTCATATGGCCAAAGTTGTTGATCGAGTCACCCAGGCTCCCTTGCTGACGGATATCCCAATACCCGGTCCCATGCGTGTGGCGGAAGCTGCGCCCGTCTATGTC
>Ga0315274_10013709_pt1 | contig 11535 bp, 8 predicted proteins | sample YL17G02_20_MG_FD_203700 | JGI IMG/M metagenome (GOLD analysis project Ga0315274, IMG submission 203700) | Sediment microbial communities from Yellowstone Lake, YNP, Wyoming, USA - YL17G02_20 | ecosystem: Environmental > Aquatic > Freshwater > Lake > Sediment | place: USA: Wyoming | collected...
TTGCGCGAAGTATTGCCGCAACCCACAAAGGAAGAGTAACGAGAAACGAGAAACAAGTGACGAGTATAGTCGCTCTCGACCTCGAAACCACCGGCCTCGACCACGAGCGGGACGCCATCCTCGAAATCGGGGCGCGCCGCTTCGACAGCAACCGCGTCGAAGATGAATGGACGACCCTGGTCAACCCGGGCCGCCACATCCCTGAATTCATCACCAACCTGACCGGCATCAGCGACGAGATGGTACGCCAGGCGCCGCGAATACGCGACGTTCTGGACAAACTGGCCGCTTTCATCGGCGATGCGCCCATCCTGGGGCACAACATCCCGTTCGACCTCTCCTTCTTCAAGAAATACAATCTCTTCGGCCTCAGCGAGCGGATAGACACCTACGAGATGGCCGCCGTTCTCCTGCCCTCGGCCAGCCGCTATAACCTGGGCGCGCTGGGCCAGGCCCTCGGCATCCCGCTGCCCGCCAGCCACCGCGCCCTGGACGACGCCCGCGTCACCCACGCGGTTTTCCAGCGTCTGTTTGCCCAGGCGATGACGCTGCCGATAGAGGTGCTGGCCGAGATCGTCCGCCTGAGCGAGCCAATCGAATGGGATGGCGGCTGGGTCTTCCAGCAGGTGATGCGCGCCCGCTCGAAGGAGAAGATAACCGCCCGGAAAGTCCGTGAGCAGGTCGAGGGTCCGCTTTTCGAAGTGCCGGAGGAGCACAAAGGGCCAGCCATCCAGCTTCCCAAAGAGCCGATCCCCATTAACCCGGACGAAGTGGCTGCCATTCTCGAATATGGCGGCCCGTTCTCGAAGCACTTCCCAAATTACGAGTACCGTCCCGAACAGGTCGCGATGCTGCGCGCCGTGGCTTCCGCCCTCTCGACCGGCCAGCACCTGATGGTGGAAGCCGGCACCGGTGTGGGCAAATCCTTCGCTTATCTCGTCCCGGCCGCGCTCTTCGCCTGGCAGAACAACACGCGCGTCGTCATCTCGACCAACACCATCAACCTGCAAGACCAGTTGATCAAGAAAGATATCCCCGACCTGCGTACTGCTCTCGGCATGGACATGCGCGCCGCCGTGCTGAAAGGCCGCTCGAACTATCTCTGCCCGCGCCGCTTCGAGAACTTGCGCCGGCACGGGCCGCAAACCGCGGACGAAATGCGCATCCTGGCCAAGGTGCTGGTCTGGTCGCTGGATAACAGCAGCGGCGACCGCACCGAGATCAACCTGACCGGCCCGGCCGAGCGCGATGTCTGGCTGCACGTCTCCGCCGAGGACGACGCCTGCACGACCGAAACCTGCCTGGAGCGCGTCGGCGGCTCATGTCCCTTCTTCCGCGCCCGACAGGCGGCGCAGACCTCTCACCTGCTGATCGTCAACCACGCCCTGCTGCTGACCGACGTGGCCACCGGCAGCAAGGTATTGCCCGATTACGAATACCTGATCGTGGACGAGGGTCACCACCTGGAGACGGCCACCACCAGCGCCCTCAGCTTCCGCCTGACCCAAAACGACATGGATCGCCTGCTGCGCGAAGTCGGCGGCTCGACCTCAGGCATCCTCGGCTACCTGCTCAGCCTCACCCGCAACCTCTTGCCGCCCTCTGACTTCGCCGCGCTGGACCAAAAAGTGAGCCGCGCCACCGACCTGGCCTGGCGATTAGAGAACCAGGCACGCGCCTTCTTCCAGGCGTTGAACGAGTTCATCGAATTCCAGCGTGAAGGTCAGCCGGTCAGCCAATACGCCCACCAGGAGCGCATCCTGCCGGCCACACACACTCTGCCGGGTTGGGACGAAATCGAGATCGCCTGGGACAGCGCTGACGAGACCTTTCGCCTGCTGCTTGCTCTTTTGGAGGAGCTGCACAAGACCGCCAGCCAGCTTTTTCCCAACGGCATGGAAGCAGTTGAGGATGTGGTGGGCGGCCTCGGCAACGTATTCCGCCGTATGAGCGAGGCCGAGGCGATGGTCGGCGCGATGATCTTCAAGCCGTCCGAGGAGTACGTGTATTGGGTGGAAGTCAACCCGAACGGCAACCGGCTGGCACTCCAAGCTGCGCCGATCCGCGTCGGCCCGCTGGTCGAAAAACACCTCTGGCACGAAAAAGCCTGCGTCATCCTGACTTCCGCCACCCTGACGGCCAACGGCGAATTCACCTACCTGCGCAACACCCTCAGCGCTGACGAGGCCGATGAAATCGCTCTCGGCTCCCCTTTCGATTACGAGAGCGCGGTTTTGCTCTACATCGCCAACGATGTGGCCGAGCCAAATACTCCTGACCACCAATCTCACGTAGACCGCGCCCTGATCAACTTATGCCAGGCCAGCGGCGGCCGTACCCTGGTCCTGTTCACCTCCTACGCCCAGCTCAAGCGCACCGCCCGCGCCATCCGCGGGCCGCTGGCAAAAAACGATATCATCGTCTACGAACAGGGCGAAGGCGCCTCCCCCAACGCCTTATTGGAATCCTTCCGCAGCTCCGAACGCGCCGTACTGCTCGGAACGCGCTCGTTCTGGGAGGGCGTGGATGTGCCCGGCGAGGCGCTTTCGGTGTTGGTGATCGTCAAGCTCCCCTTCGCGGTGCCCACCGATCCGCTGGTGGCAGCCCGCTCCGAGACTTTCGAAGATCCGTTTTACGAATACCAGTTGCCCGAGGCCATTCTACGCTTCCGCCAGGGATTCGGACGCCTGATCCGCACCCAATCGGATCGCGGCGTGGTCGCCATCCTCGACCGGCGCGTGCTGACCAAAAAATATGGCCGCGCCTTCCTCGACTCGCTGCCGCAATGCACGGTGCGCGCAGGCCCGCTCAGCGAGCTGCCGCACGCCGCAGCGAAGTGGTTGAATCTATAGCACTACTCCTTATCCTTTTTCCTTGAGCTGATCGAAGAACAAGAAATTATGCTTATACTTGGTGAGGAGATCATCAAGAGCCTCACGTAGCAATACAGCATCGCTGACACCCTGTTCCTTGGATAGTTCAGATAAACGCTCCAATTGGGTTTGGGTATAGTGAGCGGTCTTGGGAAACATACGCTCCTCGAATGCCAGGATGATCTTATTGCGGCCGGTACCTTTGGCACGGTAAACCGCGCCATCCACCTTGCGAAGCAATTCATTCTCATCGCCTGCGTCAATAGGGAAAGCAGCCACGCCGCCAGAAATGCTCAATTTTGTCGAGAATTGTTTTTCCCCATCTGAGAATTGAGTGAGCTGTTCCGTTGCCGCACGGATTTTTTCCATTATGAGAAAAGCCTTTTCGCGTTCCGTATCGGGGAAAATAATAGCAAACTCATCTCCGCCGTAACGGGCAGACGAACCCCGCTCACCCACTATTCTGACAGTCAACTCTGCGATGCTTTTCAAGACAGCATCACCGCCAACGTGTCCTAACGCTTCATTGATTTTCAGGAAATTGTCAATGTCGAAAAAGGCCAATGAGAGAGGGGCGTTTTTGTCCTTGCTTCCAGCCATTGAAGTTTTGAGGCTTTCATCAAACGCCTTTCGATTAAGCAAGCCGGTCAGAGCATCGAGTTGGTTATTACGCATTGCAATTCTCCTTATGATATATGCGTTGATAATATGCTGAAATATTATACTATTATATTATTAAAGTCAAGGGATCGGAGCGCCGGGTCTCCGAACGGCTATAAAAAAAATATTCACAATATGTGATAAATCGTTCAAAATCGTGACGATTGTCACTATAAGAGCATAACCTAACATGATATTCTTCTTGCAGATATTCACTTATTCGCATAAGTCAAATACCCTATGTCAATATTAGCCCAAGAAGTAACCCAACTCCACGCCGACATCTGCTCCGCACTGGCAGATCCCCGGCGGATTTTGCTTTTATACGCCCTTGCAGAACAGCCCCGAAACGTGAACGATCTGGCGAACGAGATCGGCATCAGCCAACCAGCCACCTCGAGGCACCTCAAGCTGTTGCGCGAGCGCGGACTGGTCACGGCAACTCGTGACGGCGCCACCGTCGAGTACAACATCAACGACCACCGCCTGATCGAAGCCCTTGACCTGTTACGCGCCGTGCTACGCGACCGGTTGGCCCACAGCGCCAGCCTGGTTGACGTAACTGACGTTACATAGAAACAACTCCGTTTCTCAAAGGAATCATATCTCATGGAGGATTGCATGCATAATAAAAAATCCATGCTCTCTCTATCTGCCATTGGCTTGATCCTGGTTCTCGGCAGCGCCTTGTGGCTGGCAACCGCACAACCCGTCAGCGCAGCTTGCGGCTCACAAACCTCTTCTTGCAAGGACTGCCATGAAATACAGGGACAGGATCCCGTCAACAACGATGGGACAGCCTGGCACACGCAACATGCCTTTGGGGATTTCTGCTACTTGTGCCACGCCGGAAACAACCAGGCGGCCGATATAGAAGCTGCACATACCGGCATGGTGCCCCCCCTCTCGGATATCAACGCGAACTGCCTGGGATGCCATCCCAATGATGCCATGCAACTGGCCCAGGTCTACGCGACTACGCTGGGGGTCGAGGTCGGCACAGGTGGAGGCGGCAGCGCAGCCACTCGTGCTTCCAATCAGCCTATGGAAACCGCGGCACCAGCCGCAACCGAGGCGGCACCCGCGGGTATGGTGGTCGAATCGCCAGATGTGATTGACTACGTCCAGCAGTACAACGAAACCGTCCTGAACCAGAAGCCGATCAACTGGGGCAACGTAATCGCGGGCGTGATGATTGCCCTTATGGCGCTCGGAGGCGGTGCATTCATCTTCATGAACGAGAAAAAACGACGACCAGCGATGCGACCGGTCGTTGCCGGGCCTGAAGAGGCAACTCCCATTCATCTCGAAGATTACCCGCCGGAGGTGGTCGCTCTCTTGCCTCAGATCGCCGCGCTGAACCCGAGGGGTCGAAAAGCCTTACAGATCTTGCTCAAAGACCCCGATGCCGCCTCCGAAATCCTATTTGGCCTCTCGCGCCTCGATCCCGACCTGATCAAGCGCGTAAAAACACTGGATCGTGAAGCACAGGCATTGCTTCTAGCTCTGGCTGGAGATTAATTCACCCAAAAAGGAGGAACACCTATGAAATGGCTTATCAACCAGATCCGTAAGGAGGAATGGTCGCCTTATGCGGCCGGCATCCTGCTCGGCATCGTCGGCATATTGACAGTGGTGCTGAGCCAAAACTTCCTTAGCGAATCGGGCGGATTCGAGAACCTGGCCGCCTACATCGGAAAGGCAATTGACCCGAAAAACATGTACTTCAATTACGTCATGCCAGCGGCAATTACCTTCCCCGTCGTCCTGCTGGTCGGCGTCTTCTTTGGTGGCATGTTGGGCGCGCTGTCCAGCCGCACCTTCAAATTCCGCACCATGGATGACGAGCAGTGGAAACAGGTCCTCGGCAAGCAGACCTGGAAGCGATGGCTGCTGCTCTTCCTCGGCGCTATCATCCTGGAATACGCAGCTGGCATCGCTGGCGGCTGTACCAGCGGCTTGGCGATCTCCGGCGGGATGCTGCTCGTCCCGGCAGCCTTTCTGTTCATCTTCGGAATGTTTGCCTCCGGCATCGTCACCGCCCTGGTCGTTTATGGGAAGAAATACTAACCGAGGAGGCTGATATGAACTATGTAATTGCTATCGTGCTCGGCGTGTTCTTCGGTTTCTCGTTGAACAAGGCCGGCCTGACCAAATATAACAAGGTCGTCAACGTATTCCGTTTGAACGATCTGGCCGTGCTGAAATTCATGATGACGGCAGTGGTCGTCGCCATGATCGGCCTGTATGGGTTGAAAGGGTTAGGCCTGGTGACCTTCCCGGCCGTACCCACCACGTATGTCGTCGGCAATATTGTCGGCGGGTTGATTTTCGGGGTCGGCATGGCCCTGGCGGGTTACTGACCAGGCACCTGCGTCGCTGGTAGCGGCGAAGGTAAACTAGATTATTTGATCCCCGGCCTGCTCGGTTTCCTGACCGGCGCGGTCATCTACGGCCTGACCTATCAACAAGTGTTCCCAAAAATCTCCGCAATTGCCAACTACGGCAATGTCGTCTTGCCGGATCTGTGGCACATCAATCCCTACCTGGCAGTACTCGTCTTCACGATCATGACCCTCGTGCTGTTCTACCTGATAGACCGCGCGGGCCTGCAGCGGAAGAAGAAATAAACCACAAGGAGCCAGCTAACGACCAGTCAGGTTGGCTGGCTCCTGGGAGAAAATTATGCCGAATTCATTATCACGACGCGACTTTCTCAAAGTCGGCGGCGCGGCGCTTGGCGCACTGACTGTCAGCAAGTTCGTACCGCCCCGGGTCGCCGATGCCGCCCGGACCCTGGGCGTGCTCGACCCCAACGGCGACGGTTACATCCCGACCATGTGCGAGATGTGCGTCTGGCGCTGCGGTGTGCTGGCCAAAGTCGAGGAGGGGCGCGTTGTCAAATTGGAAGGCAATCCCGACCACCCTAACTCGAAGGGGAAACTATGCGCTCGCGGCCAATCGGGCCTGATGAATACCTACGACCCCGACCGGGTGCTGACTCCGCTCATCCGCGTCGGACAGCGCGGCGAGGGCAAGTTCCGCAAAGCCTCCTGGGACGAGGCGCTTGATATCGTCTCTACGAACATGCTCAAGATTAAAGAGCAATATGGCGCACAGGCGATGATTTTCTCGTCCACGCACAACCTGTCCCAGGTCCAGTTCGAGAACCTGCTTTATGCCTTCGGTTCGCCCAACTACGGCACGCAGCGCAGCCTGTGCTTCAATGCCATGGTGACCGCTTTTTCTCTGACATACGGGATCGAGGAACCCAGCCGGGATTACACCAACGTCAAATACATTCTTCTCACCGGGCGCAACCTGCTAGAGGCAATTTCGACCTCGGAGACATCCAATTTGATGGACGCGGTCGCGCGCGGAGCCAAACTGGTCGTTCTCGATCCGCGCTTCACGAAGACCGCCTCCAAAGCAACCGAGTGGCTTCCCATTCGTCCTGGCACTGACCTGGCTTTCATCCTGGCGATGATCAATGTGATCGTCACCGAGAAATTGGGGGACTGTGAATTCACCGCAAGATACGCGGTCGGCTGCGACAAACTCCCCAATCACGTTTCTTTTTACACCCCCGAATGGGCGGCAAAAAAGACCGGCCTCCAGGCGGATTCAATTCGCCGCATCGCGCGTGAATTCGCGGCCGCCATGCCTGATTCACTCGCCCACCCTGGTTGGCGCACCTCGAACTTTATCAATTCTTTCCAGACCGAGAGGGCGATTGCCACGCTGAATGCCATCGTCGGCAATATCTTCGAACCCGGCGGCTGCCTGAACGCAGAAAGCCCCGAAGCGTCAGGCATCAACCTGGGGAAACCTACCCAGCCAGCTTATCCACGCCTCTCATCGCTGCGCCTGGATGGCGTACCCTGGAAATATCCGTTGGTGCCGCTCAAATTGGGCGTCTTCCAGGAGCTGCGCGACGCCGTCCTGACCGGCCAACCTTATCAGGCGCACGGCTGGTTCATTGCTCGACAGAACCCGGTGCTATCCCTGCCCGACCGCCAGAAAACCCTGGAGGCCTTCGGCAAAATGGATTTCATCGTAACAATTGACATTATCATGAACGATAGCGCCTGGTTCTCGGACGTGGTGCTGCCCGAATCTTCCTACCTGGAGCGCTACGACCCGCTTACACCCGTCGGCAGCAAAGTCTTCATCCGCCAACCGGTAATCGAACCGCAAGGTGAAGCGAAATCGGCGCTGTGGATCTACAAACAGCTTGGCCAACGGCTTGGCCTGGGCGATTTCTTTCAATATCAAGATGAAGAAGATTACATTCGACAGCAGCTTGCCCCTTTGGGCTACTCGCTGGATGAAGTCCGCTTGCACGGCTACGTAGAACCCCCTGCCATGCAGAAGTCACAAGAGATCACTTTCAACACGCCCAGTGGAAAGGTGGAAATTTATTCTGAAACTCTTGCCAATGCCGGCTATCCCGCCCTGCCCACCTGGGAAGAACCCCCCTCCCCTGGTGCAGACCAGTTCTACCTGCTGACGGGCAAAGTCGGCCAGCACACCCAATTCGGCACGCAAAACAACCAATTGCTTCACAAGTATGAAGACTATCCCCGACTTTGGATGAATCCCGAGGCTGCGGAAAAATTGAGCTTGAAGGACTGGGAGCTGGTCGAAGTGACCAGCGAGGTCGGTTCAGTGAAAGTACCTGTGCAGGTAACGCCTGCCATCCGCGCGGATTGCGTCTACCTGACCCCCGGCTATGGGCATCTCTCCAAGGGCCTACGCACCGCTTACGGGGACGGTGTAAGCGACTCAGAGTTGCACGTCACCTACGTGGATCCGGTCAGTGGCGGCCAAGCCTTATCCCAGACATTCGTCATGGTCAAGAAGGCGTAGGAGGTGGGACATGGCTGACAAAAAACGCTACGGCTTTGTGATAGACGTCTCACGCTGTATTGACTGCCGGGCTTGCCAAGTGGCTTGCAGCGTGGAAAATAGCGTCCCGCTGAACCATACTCGCATCTGGATCCACGACCAGGGCGTGCAGGGTACGTTCCCCGAACTATCCCGTATCTTCATCCCCTATAACTGTATGCACTGCGAGCATCCGCCGTGCATCGAGGTGTGCGTCAGCGGCGCGACTTACAAAGACCCGGATAACGGGCTTGTACTGGTTGACCAGGAGGCCTGCATAGGCTGCGGTTTCTGTGTAGAAGCTTGTCCCTACGACGCCCGCTACCTGAACGAGAAACGCGGCGTGGTGGACAAATGCAACGGCTGCATCCAGCGCGTCGAGATCGGCCAGAAGCCGGCCTGCGTCGCGACCTGTCTCGGCGGCTCGCGCCTGTTCGGCGACCTGAACGATCCAGGCTCGGATGCATCCATTGCACTTAAAAATGCAAAATCAGTATTTCGCCTGGATGTCGAAGGCAAGAACATTGATACCGACCCGAATATCTACTTCGTCAACGCCCCTGAGAGCCTTACCAGCCTGGTCACCAGCGACGCATTCAAGCAACAAGGTAAGGCAGTACCGCGCGCACCGGAATACACCATTTCTGAGGAAGGCTGGAAAAAAGTGCTCATCCCGGCTATCGCCGCTGGCATCGGCGCTTCGTTCCTGGTGCAGGCTACCTATTTCACCAAGCAATTGATCGAGGGCGAGAAGGAGTTTGACGAATGAGCAGCCACAAGAACATCTCCATTGTCGAGCGCCGCCGCCTGTGCGAGAAAAAATACAAGAAACATAACCTGGCCAACATCCTGACCCACTGGTTCAACGTCGGGATGTGGGCGCTGCTCCTGCCGACCGGCATCGCCATCATCTCCTCGCCGCGCCTGGGTCTCAGCCCGGTCTGGATGCAGGAGCTCTTCCGCAACATGTTCGGCGGCGCCGCTAACTTGATCAAGTTCCATTATACGCTGGGGTTTATTTGGGGCTTCGTGCTGATCTTCAACATCCTGGTTGGCTTCCGCAAGTACTTCGTCCCCTTCGCCGTCAAGCGCATGTTGCTGGATAAGGATGACATCGAATGGCTGAATACCAAGCCACTGCAAATGCTCGGCATGATGAAAGACAAGACCCTGCCCCCACAAGACGCCTACAACGCCGGCCAAAAGCTCTACATGTACGTGGTCATCCTGGGCACGCTGGGGATCATGGTCAGCGGGCCGATCATGGCCTTCAGAACGATCTTTCCACCCCTCTTGAAGCAAATCGCTCAACCGCTGCATTGGGTCTCCGTTTTCGCCATTGTGGCCGGGGTGATCATCCACGTCTACATGGGCGCCATCTTCCCCGAAGAGAAAGAAGCCTTCTTCTCGATGTTCGGCGGCAAGGTCTCAGCCTGGTATGCACGCGCGCACCACGAGAAGTGGTACTGGGAAAAAATGCAAGAGGAGATGGATTGGGAAGAGGAAGTTGCTCGTCAAATTCAGGAATCCAGCAAAAGTAGACCATCTTCTGCCCATTCTCAACCGTCAACGTGATGGTCATAATCAGGGTTTCTACTTGCTGCACCGCAACTTTAATAAAGAAACTTACGGCCATGTGCATTGACCACCGTGCCGGCTGCCGGATATCCACAGAATCCACAATATACCCGTCCGCTTAGCAGATAGCTAATCTTGCAGTTACGCTGAGAATTGAGTTTATTATAGGCATCTCGTTTTTACACACCGCACCGAGATTGTGGAACACCATCGGGGGCCATGGACTGGAGTCGACATAGTTAATAAAATAGCCCTCTAAAGATTAACCTTCGGAGGGCTGGTGATATTGAGATAATCTTATGGCAAATTGAACGTCAGCACCAGGAATTTGGCCATCTGGGCGCGGGACACCGTGTCGTCGGGGCAATAGTTACCGCTGCCACAGCCGGTGGTGATGCCCTCTGCGGCTAATTGCTTGATCCAGGCGGCTGCCCAATGGGTAACAGGAACATCATTGAAACCAGTGCTGCTCCCCACAGCGGGGGGAATGTAGGCAGCACTATGCCTGGCGCGCAGCAGGAAGATGGCCATCTGGGCACGCGTGACCGAGTCGTCCGGGCAGTAGCTCAGCGGCGAGGTCAGGCAGCCGGTGGTGATGCCATCCGCGTAGAGTTTCTCGATCCAATTGACCGCCCAGTTGGAGAGAGGCACATCGGCGAATACCATGCCGGAGCCGGCGGGCGGGGTGTAGGCCGAGCCGTTCATGCCGCGTTCGAGGAAGATGGCCATCTGGGCGCGGGTGACAGAGTCCTCCGGGCAATATATCAGCGGTGAGGTCCCGCATCCGCCGGTGATGCCGGCATTGTACAGGCGTTCGATCCACGTCCAGGCCCAGTAGTCGGGCGATACGTCAGCGAAGGTGGCCTGCCCGAAGTTCGTCGCGCCCGAATCGGGGTCCACCATCAGTCCGGATGAATCCACCGCTTCGAAATCATCACCGGTCAAGTTATCCAGCAGGTGCAGCATATCGTTGTCCCAGCGTTGATCGGGCGCGCCGGAGATGTACCAGTCCGCACCTTCGTCGGCCAGGATGATCCCATAAGTTTTCATGGCGCGCAGGATGACCTGCAATTCAGCGGGATAGCTGCTGATGTCAAAAGAGGCTTTCAAGCGAAAGCGCGCTCCGTATGGAGGAATTTGGGGGGTATTCGGGTCATCCGACGTCAGGTGGCGCGCCGGCCAGATGTACCCGTTAGTCTGGCTGGCGGTAAAGCGGATGGCATGGTTGATCACGCCGCTAGCGATCTCATCGTAGCGCACCAGGCCCGGCAGCATCGGCAGTCCGGCGGCATCGGCGGAGGTCCAACCTGCCGGGCGCAGGGCGTTGGAGTCCAGATCCCAGATCGCGCCGGAGCCGCCGTGCCACGCGCCGCCTGAATAACTGGCATCATAGATTTCGTAGAGGAAACAAGTGGAGGTGTCCACCACCAGGATGTGATGATCGGAGCCCCATTCGATTTTTGGATCGTCAGGAATGGGGTAAGGCCCAGAATCGGATTCGTCTGGGTAATAGAAATCCAATGCATAGCGCGGTGTA
>Ga0315274_10013710_pt1 | contig 11535 bp, 7 predicted proteins | sample YL17G02_20_MG_FD_203700 | JGI IMG/M metagenome (GOLD analysis project Ga0315274, IMG submission 203700) | Sediment microbial communities from Yellowstone Lake, YNP, Wyoming, USA - YL17G02_20 | ecosystem: Environmental > Aquatic > Freshwater > Lake > Sediment | place: USA: Wyoming | collected...
GGGGATTTGCGGCGGTATTTTAAAGCTGCCGGTTTTGGCAGCATAAGCCGTAATCCCGAGGGCAACACTGCTCCCCAGAAACATACGCCGACTCAATGTTTTAGATTTCATGACACACCTCGCCTTAGTTAATAAGAAGCTCGTTTTCTGCCGCGCCGGCTTGATGAGCATTCATGGCACCGATTTTGCTTAACCCCATCGTAGGGAATGATAAATCGGGGCGTCGTCCGATGTCAATTGGAGCTCAAAATGGTGGAGGGAGAGCCGGGATGCCGCGGACAAGCCCAAAAGCGCAGGAAATCGGCCGGAACTCTGCTCTCGGGCAAAGAAAAGGTCATGAAGAATATTCAGCCGAGGTCTCAGCGGCCAGAAGAGGCTCCTGAAAAGTCATCTGGGAAGGAGGAGGCCTCTCCGCGACAAAGGTCAGCTTCAAGTGGTTGATGATGCGGTCCACCACAGAGTAGTCTGTGAGGAAAGCAATGATCTTCATCGTGCCGCCGCATCGAGGGCAGACCTGTTTGACGTCAGCGAGGAGCTCAGGGACAATCCCGAAATCGCCCAGAGCGAATGCGTTCGGAAAATGAGCTGAAGAAGGCCCTGATAAAGAGGCTCCTGTGCTTCTTCCTTCCTACATCTCTGAGGACGTGCGGAAGCGCCAGGTGACCGCCCACTACGAAGGCACGCTGCGATAGCCGCAGCTGCAGGCGTCACCGAGCCGCGAGAAAGCGTTCGGGCCTGATCCTCCCACCACCAGGGCCGGCGATTGGACCTCTCGTTGACCGGTTCAGCATCGATGGCCCACATGCCGCGGCCGTGGGTGGCGATGACGTTGTCGCGGGGGTGGATGATCAGGTCATGGACATAGACCATCGGCAGGTTGCCTCCCAGGACGTTCCAAGTCTTCCCGCCATCCTTGGTCACATAAACGCCGCCGTCGGTCCCAACATAGAGGATGTTCTTGTCGGCGGGGTCCTCCCGGATGACGTTCACGGGACCGAAGGGGATATTGCCGGCGATGCGGGCCCAAGTTTTTCCGAAATCGGTCGATTTCCAGACATAGGGCGTGAAATCGTCGTCCCGCTTGCCGTTCTGGATCATGTAGACCGTCCCCAATTCAAAGTCTGAGGCGACGAGGCGGGAGACCCATTTCTGGTACGGGAGACCGGACATGATCTCGGTCCAGGTCGTTCCGCCGTCCCGGGTGACATGGACCTTGCCGTCGTCTGTTCCGACGTAGATCAAGCCGGCCCGGAGGGACGATTCAGAAATGGCGAAGAGCGTGTGATAAGGGATGTCTCCAATCTCCGCCGCCGTATTGTAGGTCAAATCGGGGCTGATCCGCTCCCAGATGTCGCCCCGGTTGAATGACCGGAATAGGTACTGCATCCCGTGGTAAATCGTTTCTTTTTTGTGCGGCGAGATGATGAACGGTGCCACCCACTGACCGCGCAGAGTAGGCTCATCGGGCAAGATGGCCGGAAGAAGAGACTTGGTTCTCTCCCGCTCCGACAATCTCATATCGGAGCGCGTGATCCGGCCATAAAACTCGGCTGAGTAGACGATGTCGGGATTGGCCGGGTCGACGGCGTGGCTGCAGCCTTCGCCGCCGGGGACTCCCTCAAACGCAACAGTTGCAAACCCCTCGAGGACCTTATCTGAGAATCGATCTTTCCTTCCGAGGACTTGACCGCGGAAGCTGCCATGGTCCTGCATTGAGCCGTAAACCTTGAACGGGACCTCCATATCATAAGCGATGTTGAAGAACTGACAGACAGGGAGGTTGTCCCTAAAACCCCGCCAGATCTTGCCGCCGTCATAGGAAACCCCAATCCCCCCATCATTGGCATTGACCAGATAATTGGAATTGTCCGGGTCGATCCAGAGCCCGTGATGATCGCCATGCGTCCCGTAGGTCCCCTTGAAAGTTTTGCCCCCGTCATGGGAGATGTTCAGGGCCAGACCCATCGTATAGACGGTGTTTTCGTCGTTGGGGTCGACGCGAACCTGACCGAAGACCCAGCCGTATGTCCCGGAGTGACGCTCCATGTATGTTTTCATTTCCTCAGTCGTCGGGCAGACGAGGGTTCAGGTCTCGCCTTTGTCGTCCGAACGATACAGTGCCGCCCCCTTTATGGCACCGCTCGAGGGACGGCCGTAGGAGTCCCGGCCCTCCCCCGGCGCCGGCTGGCTCGAGAGCTCGTAGTTATCGACAAAAGCGTATAAAACGTTGGGTTTTTTATGGCAGAGATCGATCCCGATCCGGCCCCTGAATTGCCCGTCCGGCAGGCCGGCGTTTATGGGCCTCCAAGTCTTGAAGTTGATATTCGTTGCCGAGAAGCCGCCGCCCTCCCATGTCTTCCAGCAGGTCGCTCTCATGGCGGCCGAGGAGCAGTCGGAATATTTTTGAGGACACGGGGTTTCGAGAGGCGTCGAAGGTCTATCGTCTTTCGGGAGGTTTTCAAGTCCTCCGCAACGCAGATGTCGCCGGCGGGCCCATCTCACGACAGTTTTCTGGTTCTTGACTTCGACCCAAGGTCGGGACTATCATTTTTTCGTGAAGCGAGGCAGCGATTCCGAGCTGAATACGGAAAAGGTCGTCCAACACAGAAAACTAAAATCTTATAAGCTCTTCGATGAACGCGACCCGGACCGCTCCGGGCCGTGTCGCTCTCGGAGGGTCGAATGCGATCTCGGATCTGGAGCCTGCCTTTAGCGGCGGTCTTCGCGCTGGCCGTCGCCGCCCAGGCGGCGGCCGCGGACTTCTACGCCTATTACACCGCGCTGGATTACACACAGCCGCCGCTGCCCGATTGGCTCGGCCGGATCCCTGTCAGTGCCGCCACCGTGTTCTCCGGCGGCAGGGCGGACCCGGCCGACGCCGAGGCCCGGCCACCATCGCCGGGACTGATCCGCTGGGGAAAGTACGCGGACCTGGTCGTCAGCGTGGGCGAGGGCCGACGGCTTGTCTTCAGCCGGGCCACGGGATATCTGCCCTATCTTCAGACGGCCCGGGGCCTATTTTCGCTCAGGCCGCTGGCCGAGTGCCGCGAGGACCCGCTGTGCCTCTGTTCGTACGTCCGGCTGGTCGAGGACCTGCCCTCACAGATCGTCGTTCACTGGCGGCATGTTCCGGACCCGGCGAGGGTCGTGATGACGGAGGTCGTCTACGAATATTTCATCATCACGCCGGACGGCCGCGTGCGGCGGGAGGTCCGCACCGGCACGGAACGGCTGGACGACTTCAACGACCCGGCGAACGTCACGGTGCAGGAGCTCCTCCTGTCGCCCGAGGGCATCGTCGAACGGTCGCTGACAAGAGCGCGGCCCTCGCGCTCGCCGGCCCCGGCCATTGCCGGCGCACCGCTCTGCCGCGCCGACGTCGGAGCGCCGGCCGCGTGGCTGAAGTTCGACGAGGGGCTCGCACCCAGCCGCGACGAGACCGCCGAGGCGGTCGGGGGCACCCGTTGCCCCGTCGCCGGCAACAAGACGCTTTGGAAGAAAGGCGTCTCCGGCACGGCCTTGGCCTTCGACGGGTATTTCTCGAAGGTCACCCTGCCGAGGGACAAGGCGCCGGCGGTCAAGAACGAGTTGACGCTCGAGGCGTGGGTGGTTCTGGGAGCCTATCCGTGGAACGACGCCGGGATTGTTCACCAGTCGTGGGGTGAGCCGATCAGCCCGGAGGAGTACAAGCACGGCTACCGCGACCCGTACGTTTACCGGCCGTGGAAGATGGAAGGCTACCTTCTCGGCGTGGACCCTTACGGGCGGCCGATCTTCAAGGTCAACGGGCGGCAGGTCGGCGGCGGCGTGCTCGCGGCCGAGGAAACGGTCCGCCGGCAGGATGCCCTGCCGACCTACCGCTGGACGCACCTCGCGGCCACATACGGCAACGGCGAAATGCGCCTGTACGTCAACGGCCGGCTGGCCGCGTCCGCGGCGGCGACGGGCGCCATCGTTTTACCCGACCGGGACGTGCTGATCGGCTTGAACGGCAGTCCGCAGCGCGTCTCGGACCCGGTGTCGCACAGCAAATTCGCGGCCGCCAATAACCTGCCTTTGGTTTACGGCATCGAGGGGCTGATTGACGAGGTGATGATCTACGATCGGGCGTTGACGGCCGCGGAGATCAGGCGGTCCTTCCGGGAATTCTGCCCGTCCGAGCACGCGCTGGGTCGGCCCGACCTGGAAGAAAGGGTCCTGCCGGGCGCGGTTGACGGTCGGCCGGCCCCCGTGTTCGGCGCGACCTGTCGAACGCTGAAGTATCACGAGCTGTGGGACAACCTCTGGCGGCCAGATGCGTACCGCGACATCGTCGTCGGGTTCGATACGGTGCCGGGCCGCGTGGTGTTCTGGCAGGGGACGAATTTCGGCTCGGGCTGGGTGACGGAGAACAACAAGTGGATGTCGGACCAGAGCTGGGAGATCGGCGGCCCGCACGGCTGCGCCGAGCACATGGCCGACAAGCGGGGGCGGTTCGATCACGTGCGGTTGATCGAGAACACCCCGGCCCGGGTGGTGGTGCACTGGCGGTACGCGTCGATCGACGTGGGATACGTCTTTCCGGACACGGACGTCTGGGCCGACGAATATTATACGATCTACCCGGACGGCGTGGGGGTCCGCTTCGTCGACATCCCCGATGAAGATTGGCAGGACACCCAGTTCCTGTCGCAGCCCGGCACGACCTGCCTGGATAATATCGATCTGACGGCCCTGAGCGTGGCGAACCTCCGCGGAGTCAGCGCCGACCTGACCTGGGCGCTGCCGAACCGCGTGCCCGGCAATCCGATCAAGGACGCCTGCATCAAGCGCATCAACCTCCGGTCCAAGTTCAAGGTCTTCGTGATCTACAAAGAAGGGGCGGAGATCGAGACGTGGGGCGCCTCGGAGCAGTCGAAGCACACCCCCGACCCGTTCGCCGGGCCGTGGAACCACTGGCCCGTCGGGCTCAATCCGTCGGACGGCCGCTACGCCGTTGCCGACGACCGCGTGACGCACGCGGCCCTGGGGGGTGCGCGCCGGATAGGCAAATCCATCCTCTACGGGTTCACGGACCAGGCGGTGACGAGTCTCACGGCGCTGGCGAAATCCTGGAATCGTCCCCCGGCTGTCGCCGGCACGGCGGGATGTGAGAGCAGAGGCTACGATCCGTCTCAGCGGGCCTATGTGCTGGCCGCGACGGGCCGGCCGATCTCGTTCACGCTACAAGGCTCGGCGGACACGCCGGTGCTCAATCCGTGCTTCGTGATCGAACACTGGGACAGCGACTCGGCGGCCCGGGTCACGATCAACGGCCAGACCGTTCCGCCGGGCCCAGGATTCCGGCAAGGGATCGCCCGAGACACCGTCGGGCGGCGGACGATGGTCATCTGGCTCGAACTTGGATCCGTCTCCGAAATCGAGGTGACGGTCGAAGCCGAGAAATCCTAATCCCTGGGGCTTGATCCCCGTGAGGGGAGCGGGCCACCCCTTTTCCGACCATTTTATCGTCAAGGTCGTTCTGTCCTTGATAATCTCGTCGATCCAGATGACGGTCGTGCAGTCCTTATCTGCCAAGACGACACCTGACTTTATGGGCCGGCCCTCAACCAGCTTTTGGCCGTTCAACACGGTCGCGGGACGATCCAATTCGCGATCTTCCATTCTGAGCATCCTTCAAATCATCAAAACTCCACTCTTTTCATTGTCCCGCCCTTCCGCCTTGTCTCAATGCCCGCATGACGTTGCCGGCCGGGAGCGCTTCACCCGAAAACAGGCCCGGCCCGCCGTGGGGCGTTTTCTTCGCCTTGGCTGTTAACGTGGTCCGAGCAACTCGATCTTCTGGAGCACCAGGCCGTAGTGTCCGCCCGGCGGATTGATGCCGATCTTCTCGCCGTTCCAGTCGGAGGCAAAGTTGGTCGAGTAGAGCAGCCAAATCGTCCGGCCGTCCGCGCTGATGAATTTGGACGGGACATTGACGAAATAGGCCTGCTCTCCGAAGTCCTTCATGTAGGACACGAGCCGCCAGGGCCCTGTGATGGCGTCCGACTCGAGGAGGTAGGTGTTCATCCGAGCGCAGGTGTTCCCGCCGTCGGTGACGAACATCAGGAACTTCTTGAGCGGCGCGTCGTAGGTCACGGTGACGCAGCCCATGACGTTGTTCCACTCGAGGAGCGGCTTGATCTTCGAAAAATCGGCCGTCCACACGGGCTTCCCCTGAGCGTTGCGGCCGGCGTAGAACTCGTACTTCGAGGCGTCGTTGATGGTCTCGGGCGACGGCGTTACGCGGATCAGGTAGACCTGGTCGCCGGTGATCCAGCTGGCGTTCCAGAAACGCCACTTCGGGTCCGAGCTGTCGGCGCCGTGGGCGACAAGGTAGGCCTTGCCGTCCGGGGAGTGCTGCATATCCTTCCCGAAATCGACGAAATGGGGCGAGCCGATCTTGACCGGGTACCCGTTGATGCCGGTCTCGCCGAACAGCGGCTTATCGGGGGTATGCGGGGTCTCCTTCCAGGACCGGCCGAGGTCCGCTGAGACGCGGAACCCGACGAACGGCCCCAGCCAGGGCCAATTCACCGTAATGGGCCCGTAGGGCGCGCGGCCGGCCGGGTCCAGGCAGTAGGTCCCGTAATACCAAACCCCTTTGTAGACCAGGCTGCCGCAGGGATAGCGGCCATGATAGGGGACCGCCGAGGAGACGTGGAGGCCCAGGCTGTAGACCTTGAGGTCCAGGGGGTCGTTCCCCTCGATAACGGCCTGTCCGGTGCGGGCGGCATTGCCGCTGCTTTCCCCGGAACTGCAGCCTTCCCTGGAGCCGTCCAGGCGCCAGCAGGAGCCGTCCGTCCAGGGCGAATACAGTTTGTCATCCGCGGCCCAGGAGGGGTACCAGGTGTCCCCGTAGCGGAAGCCGCTCTTGAGGCCCAGGAAACGGATCCCCGTCAGGTCCCTGGACCGCTCGAAGGGACAATCGGCCGGCGGCTCCGATTTCCAGGTGAACGGCTCGAACTTCACGACCTCGGGCTTGGGCTGCCCGTAGGCTCTTTGAAGGGGGATCATCAGGATCATGAGGCTGCCAATTACGACGGCGCTCTTTCGGACGTTCATCTTCGGTCCTCCTTTTCTTTCTTGATCATTTCGCCCGCATCGCGCTCCGGCCTGTTCGTCCGGGGGGATGGAGCGATGCGGTAGCGGTGTCCATCATCCATTCACCTTCACGTCGTCGAGCACGGCGAGCAGGGCGTGGTAATTATCCACGAGCAGCCCCTCGTAGCCGTGACAGCCCCCGCGCCAATCCCGCCAGTCTCGCGACCGGCCATCGGCGCAAAAGCCCTGGAACTCTCCGCGTGAGTAGCCGGCCAGCATCGGATAGAAGATGCGGCGGGCGTCTCCGGCGCGGCCGAGCCGATAGAGCGCTTTGACGGTGTAATAAGCCCAGCAGCCTGTCGCACCGCCGTTCTCATAGAACTGGAAGCCGTCGCTGCCGTCATCGAGAAGCGGCTCGCCGGTGGCCTCGGGGGGATAGTTCTCGTGGACGTAGTCGCCCTTCCTCACCGGCACCAGGTTGCCGGGCAGGCCGAGCGAAAAGTCCGTATAGCCGACTTCGGCCATCTTGGCCAGCAGGTGGTCCATCACGCCGTTGGCCGTCTTGTCGTCGAGCAGTCCGAACGTGACGGCCAGGCCCTGGACGAACGTGAACCAATAATCGTGCAGCCGGCCGTCCGCGCTTTTCCAGCCGGCGAGGACGCCCGTCGCGGGATTGAGGAAGGCCGGTGCGTAGGCGGCGCGGAGCTCGGCGGCTTTCGCGGCCATGCGATCGGCGTCAGCGGCGCGCCCCAGGCGGCGCGCGAGACCGGCGAACATCGTCGCGGCGCGGTAGGCGAGGGCGTTGGAGAACGCGTCCTCGTGACCGAAGTTGATCGTGTCCCACCAATTGGCCGGCCGTCTCTCCCTCCGGGGGCGATCGCCGAAGTTGCCGGTGCCTGGATATTCAATGAGGCCGTTGCCGTTCTTGTCGGCGGCGAACATCTCGCGGGCCCACGCGGCCAGCCCGTCATAATTGGCCCGCGCCCAGGCGCTGTCGCCCGAGCTGTCGACGTAGTTGCCGGCGGCGATGAGGAACGACGGCAGCGTGTCCGTCGTCGTCCAAGGCGTCTTCCACACAAGATGGCCGGGGCCGAGCTCCGGGTCCGAGTAGCCGACCTGGCCGTAGCCCTTGGCGCCGGCGAGGTAGCGGTCGAGGGTCAGGCGCACCAGATCGTTGGCCATCAAGCCGTCCGCCAGGGGCGGGGTGTGCGCGGCGATGTCGGAATACAGGAACAGCGTGAACGCGCACGGATCGCTGGCCGCGTTGTTGGCCAGCATCTGCACATGGGGATTGACCTGGAAGATGTTGAGCCAGTTCAGCCGGAAGCCGTCAAAGCGCGGGTCGCGCTCGAGGCCCGGAAGTTTCGGATAGATGGATGTCACTTCGAGACGGTACTCGACACGCGGTTGCTCCGCCGTCGCCGGCGGGAACGCGATGCGAACGAACGCTGGCTTCGTCCGCCGGCTGGCGTCGTATTCAAGGGAGCCGGGGCCGGTGATGCGCACCGTGCCCAGATCGGGCAGATGGAGCACGCAGGGGAGGGACACCCGGCGTTCGCCGGGCTTCATCAGGCCGAGCAGCGTCGCGTGGTTGGCTTTCTGATCGAACGTCAACGCGAAGGCGGGCGCCTCGACGCCGACGGCATGGTCGGACCGCAGGGTCAGGGTCCGCTCGTTCCATGCGACGCGCCACACCGGCCGGCCATGGATCTTATAGGCTTGACCGTCGAGTTCGACGCCGGCCAAGGGCTCGATGACCGGAAGGGCCGGATTCCCGCCAAGATGGCCCCGCCCCAGCGAGTCGACTGTGAACACGGAGAACGCCGGGGCCTGACGCGACAAGCCGACAGCCAGGAAATCCGATCGATAATCCGGACCGGTTTGACGGCTGCGCAGATCCGGAAAGGGAGCAACCGGCCAAGGCGCCGCGGACAGGGCCAGCGATCCCAGCGATCCCAGGAACGATCGACGTTTCATCGTCGCCTCCCAACGCCGCAGTCCAATTTCTCGAGCTGCTTCAAGGCCTCCTCGGCCGCGCGCCGGATCATGTTCTGATGGGACAGAATGGCGGCCGACTCGCGGAGGAATGGGACGAGCGACGCGTCGCCGGTCAGGCCCAAGGCCCGTAAGGCCTCGGCCCGGACACGGACGCTTGCATCCTTCCGGAAGAGGTCTTTATAGAAAGCGGCGAGGCGCTTGTCTTTGGAGGCGCCGAGCGCCTGGACGGCCGCGGTCCGCACGAACGAGTGCGGATCCCCGCAGGCCTTCTTGAGGACCGCGGAGACCTCGGCGGAAGGTCTTCGAGTCAGCGCTTCGACGGCCTGCCGGCGGACCGCCCAGAAGGGATCGCTCCGGGCGCTCCGGGAAAGCTCCGCCGGGACGCTGGGCTGGTCAGCCGCGACGGCCAGCTCTCCGGCCGCGGTCATCCGGCCGATGACGTCGTCGTTCTTAAGCTGGTAGAGAAGCTCGGCCGTCTCCTTGGGGAACGTCACCTCCTTGATCAGCTCGTTCGCCGCATCGAAGCGGACAAGAAGGGGTTTCGTCTCCGCCGGGAGGTCGAACGTCTCTTCCCTGCCCCGGATCCAGACGCGGTGCGTCACCGCGCCTCCGGCCGTGACGATCTTGACGCTGACCGGGACGCGGAAGACGGGCACGCCCTTGGCGAAGTTCTCGACCTGGACGATCCTGAGGCGGACGGCCTTCTTGGCCGCGTCCCATTCGCTCCGGAGGTCAAACACCGGGTGGCCGGGCTTGAACAGCCACTGGTCGAAGAACCAGTCGAGGTTCTGGCCGGTGACCGTCTTGACCGAACGGATGAAATCGGCCGTGTCCACCGCGTCGAAGGCGTAGCGATGGAGGAAGTGGCTGAGGGTCTTGAAGAAGATCTCGTCGCCGAGGATCGACCTGAGCATGTGCAGGACGAGGGCGCCCTTGGGGTAGCTGTGCGAGTCGAACATGTCCTCCGGCTTGTCGTATCGGTCCGAGACGATCGGACGGATGTAGCGGGTGTGGGCCTCCCGGAGGTAGGCGGCGAGCTTGTTCTGGAGATTGACCGCCCCTTCGTCATCGCCTCTGTCGTGGCGGAAATACAGGTAGTCCGAGTACGTCCCGAAGCTCTCGTTCATCCAGGCGTGGCCCCAGCTGCGGAGGGTGATAAGGTCGCCCCACCACTGGTGGGCCAGCTCGTGGGAGACGATCCCGATCGCGGAGAAATCCGGCTCGTCCTCCTCCGTGACCATGATCCGCGAGGTCATGGCCGTCGCCGACGTGCTCTCGGCGCCTCCGCCGAGCGGGACCGAAATCTGGTCGTATTTCTGCCAGGGATAATCGTATCCGAAGATCTCGTTGAAGAACGCGATCATCGCGGGGGTCTTCCCGTAGGTCGGGCGGGCCTTGGCTTCGTCCCCTGGATAGACCCAGTAGTTCACCGGCAGGGTCCGGTAGGAATCCCGGACGACGACGTAGGGCGCGGCGGCCAGGAAAATGAGATAGGTCGAGTGGGGGAGCTCCTGCAACCAGTGGTAGGTCGACGTCCCAGAGGCCTTGTCCTCGGCGACGCCGACGAGCCGGCCGTTGGCCGCGACCTTGAGCCCCGATTTCACCGTGGCCAGGATCTCGCTGGTGGCCTTGTCGTTCGGGTAGTCGAAACAGGGGAACCAGTGGTGGACGTTGTCGGGCCAGGAATCGGACCAGACGAGGCGGGGATTGTCTGGCGTCTCGTCCACGAACTTGAGCCCTGTCCGGGGCTCCCGGCCGTTGTATTCGCAGGTGAAGGTCACGATCTCGCCGAACTTCGCCGGCCGGGGCAGGACGACCTTGAGCTCTTGTTCCGACTGCTCGAATTTCAGGGGCGTCCCGTAATCGTCGACGACCGAGGTCACGGTGAACTCCTCGGCGTCGAGGACGCAGGCCTCGAGACCGTCCCGGAACGACGATAGGGTGACCGTCGTCGCCCCCGCGAAGGACTTCCGGTCGAGGTCCAGCTTGAGCTTGATCAAGTAGTGGAGCGCGTCGTAGCTCCGGCTGCGCTCGGATCGGAGGGGTTTATTGGCGTAATCGACGGTCTGCCCGGGCAGGGCCAGGGTGAGGGCCAGGACCGCCGCGATGAGGCTCCAGGATGTCTTTCTCATGGCCTTAATCTACCCGGACGAGGCCCTTGGTCGGCAGGACCTGGAGGATCACGTCCGTTTTCATCAGGGCTTCGATCTCGGCGACCGATCGGGGCACGCCGAGAGACAGGCATTCGCATCCGTTCTCTGTGACAGCGACCGTGTCCTCGATGCGGATGCCGATCTCCTCGTCGATACGGAAGAGCTGGATATCGCAGGCGAAGACGAACCCTGGCACGAGGACCTCGTCCGGGCCGGCGAACCGGCCGACGACGTCATGGGTGGCCAGGCCGATCATGTGGTTGTAGCCGCCGTATTGGATGATGCCTGCGAAATCCTTGGCGTAGGCCTCCAGGCCTTTCGC
>Ga0315274_10013711_pt1 | contig 11535 bp, 11 predicted proteins | sample YL17G02_20_MG_FD_203700 | JGI IMG/M metagenome (GOLD analysis project Ga0315274, IMG submission 203700) | Sediment microbial communities from Yellowstone Lake, YNP, Wyoming, USA - YL17G02_20 | ecosystem: Environmental > Aquatic > Freshwater > Lake > Sediment | place: USA: Wyoming | collected...
CCATTGGCGCCTCCCAGGGCTACATCTACTGCCGGGCAGAGTACCCCTTAGCCATCCACCGCCTAAAAATCGCCATTGAGCAAGCGGAAGGGCTCGGGTTGCTGGGGGACGACATCTTCGGCACCGGCTTTTCCTTCCGATTGAAAATCCGGGAAGGCGCCGGCGCTTTCGTCTGCGGCGAGGAAACGGCCCTCATCGCCTCGATTGAAGGCAGGGTGGGTGAGCCCCGGCCCCGGCCTCCCTTCCCGGCCCAAAGCGGTCTATGGGGTAAGCCCACCATCATCAACAACGTCAAGACCTGGTCCCACATCGCTCCCATCATCATCCGGGGAGCCGGATGGTATGCCTCTATGGGCACCGAGAAGAGCAAGGGGACCACGGTCTTCGCCCTGGTCGGCAAGGTGAACAATACCGGCCTGGTGGAGATCCCGATGGGAATCTCCTTGCGGGATATGATCTTCGAAATCGGCGGGGGCATCGCTTATGACCGCGAGTTCAAAGCGGTGCAAACCGGCGGCCCCTCTGGCGGTTGCATCTCTGCCCAGTACCTGGACACCCCGGTGGACTACGATTCCCTCAGCGCCCTGGGTTCCATCGTTGGCTCCGGCGGGATGATCGTGATGGACGAGGGGGACTGCATGGTGAACATGGCTAAGTTCTTCATCGACTTCACGAAGGACGAATCCTGCGGCAAGTGCACCCCCTGTCGGGAGGGGATGCTCCGACTGGGAGAGATGTTGGAGGCCATCACTTGCGGCCGGGGCCAGGAGGCGGACATCGACAAGCTGGCCCAGATGTCCGAACTGATTAAGAAAACCTCCTTGTGTGGCCTGGGACAGACAGCTCCCAACCCGGTGCTCTCCACCATCAAGTACTTCCGCCAGGAGTATGAATCCCACATCCGGGAAGCCAAATGCCCGGCCAAGGCGTGCAAACCCCTGATCACTTTCACGGTCATCGCTCAAAAGTGCACTGGTTGCGGACTTTGCCGCTTGCAATGTCCGGTGGACGCGATTGAGGGGGCGAAGAAGGCGGTGCACAAAGTGATCCAGGAGAAGTGCATCAAGTGCGGCACCTGCCTTGATGCCTGCAGATTTGCGGCCATCGCCGTGGAATGAAGAAAAAATGATGGAGATGATCGCGCTCTTAATCGACAACCAAAGGGTTGAAGTGCCTGCCGGAACGATGGTGTTGGAAGCGGCCCGCAAGCTAGGCATCTCCATCCCCACGTTATGCCACTATGAGGGAGTCGCCCCCACTGGCGGCTGCCGCCTCTGCCTGGTGGAGGTCACTTCCGGAAATCGCACCCAGCTCACCACCGCTTGCACCTATCCAGTGGCGGACGGGCTAATCGTGCAAACCGAAACCAAGGACGTGCGGGAAGGACGCCGGCTGGTTATGGACCTGCTCCTGTCCCGTTGCCCGGAGGTGCCGGCTCTGCAAGAAATGGCCCGCCAGCTGGGAGTGCTGGAGCCTACGTTCAGCCGGGGCCAGAACGACTGCATTCTCTGCGGCAAATGTGTGCGAGTGTGCCACGAACTTCAAGGGGTGGGGGCCATTGGCATGGTGGGCCGGGGAGCGAAGCGGGAGGTAGTCACTCCCTTTGGAGAGCGCTCCTCGATCTGCCGCACCTGCGGGGCCTGCGAATTCATCTGTCCCACCGGCCACTTCACGAACATCGGCCTGATCAGCGGCAAGACCCCCAAGCCGAAGATGGACGAATTCAATGCCGGCTTAAGCAAGCGGGGCACGATCTTCCGACTCTATCCCCAGGCAGTGCCGAATACCCCGGCTATCGAAGCGGGAAACTGTATTCAACTGCTCACCGGAGACTGCGGCGTCTGCGCCAAAACCTGTCCAGCGGAAGCCATCGACTACAAGCAACAGGCACGGGAAGTATCCCTGGATGTGGGGTCCATCATCCTGACCGCCGGCTTCGACGAGACCGATGCCACTCCCTACCTATCCTACGGCCTGGGCGTGTTCCCGAACGTGGTCACATCCATCCAGTTTGAGCGGATTCTGTCCGCCTCCGGCCCTTTCGGTGGAGTGATCACCCGGCCGGGAGACGGCAGACATCCAAAGAGAATCGCCTTCCTCCAGTGCGTAGGTTCCCGCGACAAGGGTCACCCCTTCTGCTCCTCGGTCTGCTGCATGTACGCCACCAAAGAGGCGGTGATCGCCCGCGAGCACTCCAAGGAAGTGGAGACGACCATCTTTTACATGGACATCCGCTCCTTCGGCAAGGATTTCGATCGCTACGTCGAGCGGGCCAAGGCCGAGTATGGTGTCCGCTTCGTCAGGTCGCGCGTGGCCGGACTGACTCAGCTGATGGACGGTTCGCTTTCCCTCAAGTACGAGACCGAGGACGGGGAGCTGGTGGAGGAGGCCTTTGATCTGGTGGTGCTGTCGGTCGGGCTGGACGCCCCCTGCGACGCCGACCACCTGGCTGCGGTAGCCGGACTGCGCCAGGATCCCTACCGCTTCCTGGAGGGTGGGGTATTCGACCCCACCGCCACCAGCCGGGCGGGCGTGTTCGTGGCAGGAGCCCTGGGCGGGCCGAAAGACATCCCGGAGTCGGTCACGGAAGGCAGCGCGGCCGCCCAGCAGGCCGCAGCCATCATCGCCGATGCCCGCGGCAGCGAGATCCAAGTGAAGGTGCTGCCGCCGGAGACGGACGTCCGCGGTGAAAAGCCGCGGGTGGGCGTTTTCGTCTGCCATTGCGGCCTGAACATCGGCGGGTTCGTGGACGTGAAGGCAGTGACGGACTACACCGCCACCCTGCCGTACGTGGTCTTTTCGGACAGCAACCTCTACACCTGCTCCAGCGACACCCAGTCCCGCATCAAGGAGAAGATCGCCGAGCACAACCTGAACCGGGTGGTGGTGGCCTCCTGCACGCCGCGGACGCACGAGCCGCTTTTCCAGGAAACGATCCGTGAGGCCGGGCTGAACCGCTTCCTGTTCGAGATGGCCAACATCCGCGACCAGAACAGTTGGGTGCACCAGAACGACCGCGCCGGCGCCACGGAGAAAGCGATCGACTTGGTGAAGGCGGCGGTGTTCAAGGCCGCCGACCTGACTCCGCTCTCGGTGCAGCTGCTGCCGATCACCCGGCGGGGGCTGGTGATTGGGGGCGGGATCACCGGGATGACAGCCGCGCTGGCCCTGGCCGACCAGGGTTTCGAAACGGTGCTGGTGGAACGCGAACCGGATCTGGGCGGAAACGCCCGCTTCATCCATTGGATGGTGGAAGGCCAATCGGTGGACGCTTTCTTGGCCGACCTGATCAGTAAGGTGCGCGGCCACTCCCGGCTGCGGACCAAGACCGGTGTCCGGATCGAGACCATCGAGGGCTATGTCGGCAGCTACAAGACCACCCTCTCCGACGGGGAGGAGATCGAGCACGGCGTGGTGGTGGTAGCCACCGGAGCGGTGGAAACCCCGACCACAGCCTACCTCTACGGGCAGCACCCGCAAGTGATCACCCAGCGCGAGCTGGAGGAGCGGCTGTTTACGGGTGAAATCGGCCGGCCAAAGAGCGCGGTCTTCATCCAGTGTGTGGAGTCGCGCGACGAGACCCACCCCTACTGTTCGCGCATCTGCTGCCAGGAAGCGATTAAAAACAGTATCCGTCTGAAGGAGGGTTCTCCCCAAACCGAAGTCTATGTCCTCTATCGCGACATGCGGGCCTACGGCATGCGCGAGCTGTCCTACCAGCGGGCACGCGAGCTGGGGGTGATCTTCCTCCCCTACGACCCGGAGCGAAAACCAGAAGTGACCGCCAACGGCCGCCTGACGGTGCGCGCGCACGACCGGGTCCTCCACCGCGACCTCATTTTCCACCCGGACCTGCTGGTGCTGAGCACAGGGATCAGCCCGCAGGCCGACAACGAGACCCTGGCCAAACTGCTGAAGGTGCCACTGACCCAGGACCGTTTCTTCCTGGAGGCCCACGTCAAGTTGCGTCCGGTGGAATTCGCCACCGACGGGGTGTTCCTGGCCGGCATGGCTCACTCCCCCCGCTCGATCGAGGAATCGATCGTTCAGGCCCAGGCCGCGGCCGGGCGGGCGGCGGTGATTTTGGCCAAGGAGGGAATTGAGGCCGGCGGCAAGGTGGCGACGGTGATCGAGCGCAACTGCGCCGGTTGCGGTGTCTGCGAGTCGGTCTGCGCCTACAGCGCGGTACAGGTAGTGGAAAAGAAGGTGCTGGGGCAGATGAAACGGGTGGCCGAAGTCAACACCACGCTCTGCAAGGGTTGCGGCGCCTGTTCGGGCGGCTGCCGCTCCAACGCCATCGATCTGGAGGGCTTCACCAACGAGCAGATCGTCGACGCGGTGGAAGCCTTGCTCCAGCCGATATAAGGAGAGCGCATGAAAGGGTTCGAACCGAAAGTCGTCAGCTTCCTCTGCAACTGGTGCTCCTACGCCGGGGCCGACCTGGCCGGCGTCTCCCGCTTCCAGTATCCGCCCAGCATCCGCGTGATCCGCGTCCCCTGCTCCGGCCGGATCAACCCGCTCTTCATCCTGAAGGCACTGGCCGAAGGAGCCGACGGGGTGCTGGTTTCCGGCTGCCACCCGGGCGATTGCCACTACCAGAGCGGCAACTACTACGCCCGCCGGCGGCTGGAGGTGTTCAAGCGGCTGCTCGACTTCGTGGGAGTGCCATCCGGGCGGACCACCTTCGCCTGGGTATCGGCCAGCGAGGGAGCCCAGTTCGCCGCCCTGGCCACGGAGGTAGCCAAGCTAGCCAAGGAGGCCGGCCCGAATGCCGAGTTGGTCCGCCAGCGGCAAGACCTGGAGGACTACATGCATGACCCCCAATGAGGAGATCGCCTGCGCCATCCGCGCGGTGGCCGCGGCAGCGTTCGAGCGGGGGGCGGAAGTGGTGATCGGCTACCAGCGCGCCGCAGACGGCCTGCTGCGCCCGGCGGTGTTGGACGATCCCGGCCAGGTGGAGCGCCTGGACTGGGACCAGACCTGTGCCCAGAACCTCGCCAATTTCCTGCGCAGATTTTGTGAGCGGAAGGTGGCGGTGGTGGCCAACGGCTGCACCGGCCGTTCGATCGCTATTCTGCTGACGGAAACCCAGCTCCGGCGGGAACGGCTGGAGATCATTGGCGTCCCCTGCCGGGGCACAGTCGACGCCCGCAAGGTGGAGCGCGCGTTTGGCCCGTTCGCCCTGATCTCGCCAACAAATGGCGGATTGCGGATCCGCACGCGCGCGGGGGAAAAGGAACTCCCATTGGAGGACTACCTGCACGAGAGTTGCCGCAGCTGCCGCCACCCGGAGTCCCCGATCGCCGACATCCGCGTGGAGGGGGAAGCGCGCCGACCGGCCGGCGACCCGCTGGGCGAGCGGATCCGGGCCTGGGAGGAGAAGCCGGCGGCAGAGCGACTGGCTTATTTCCGCCGGGAGATGGAGAAGTGCATCCGTTGCTACGCCTGCCGCCAGGCCTGCCCGATGTGCTATTGCGAGACCTGCTTCGTGGACGTCAACTCCCCTCGCTGGCTGGGAACCGCGCCCACCTTCACCGACAACGCCATCTGGAACACCACTCGCGTTTACCACCTGACCGGGCGCTGCAGCGAGTGCGGCGCCTGCGACCGGGCCTGCCCGCAGGGGGTGGACCTGATGTTCCTGGTGGGGAAGATGAACCGCGAGGTGCAGGCACTTTATGGCTCCGAGGCCGGCCTGACCGTCGATGATAAACCCGCCTTCGCCACCTTCCGGCCGGACGACCCCGACTTCTTCTGGGGGACTGAAGGGCATGCCAAGGCGGACAAGCAACCCGGGAGCGCGCGATGAACCTCTATTCCTTCAGCAAAGACCGATTCGAGCAGATCCTGCGGGAGATCGCGCAGCAGATTTCCGTCTATCTGCCCCAGGAGGTGGACGAAGAAGTCCGCTTTCGGCCGTGGGACCTGGTCACACTTGACACCAGCTTCCCGCGCCCGGCGCGGCCGGCGAAGGAATTCTTCCTGCCACCGGCGGAGATTCTCCTTTATTTCCACCGCGATGGATCTGCCCAGAAAGAGGTGTTCGATGAAGAGCGGCGGATTCTGGTCGGTGTCCGGCCGTGCGACGCCAAGACCGTCCAGCTCTTGGACCGCGTCTTCCTGGCTGATCCCGTGGACCCCTACTACCGCGCCCGGCGGGAAACCACCCTCGTCCTCGTCTTCGCCTGCCCCCAGCCGGAGATGAACTGCTTTTGCCGCGAGCTGGGCGACGGTCCCGACCACTTAAACGGCGCGGACGGGTTGCTCTTCGACCGGGGGGATCGGCTGGAGTTGCTGGCGGTGACACCGGCCTTGGACACATTGTTCCGTCCCCGACAGTATCCCGCGCGGGAGATAGCGAGCGCCCAGGAGCTGCAGGCATCGGAGCAGGAAGTGGAACGGCTGCCGCTAGCCGAGTTGTTCGAGCGGTTGCCGGGGCTGATCCAGGATAGCTGGCTTTGGAGCCGGATCGAATCCACCTGCGTCGGCTGCGGTGCCTGCAGCTATCTCTGCCCGACCTGCCATTGCTTTGACATCAGCGACCAGGTCTACGGCCGGGTGGGCAAGCGCCTGCGCACCTACGACACCTGCATGTTCCCGGCCTACACGCTGGAGGCCAGTGGCCACAACCCGCGCTCCTCCGGTCTGGAGCGCTGGCGCCAGCGCCTGATGCACAAGTTCCGCTACACTCCCGAGCTCACCGGCGAGGTCGGCTGCACCGGCTGCGGCCGTTGCATCGACTGCTGTCCGTCCAAGATCGATATCCGGGAGGTGATCCGCAATGCCGCCGGCGCCCGCTAATCCCTACCTCCCGGTCCCGGTGCGGGTGGAGTCGGCCGTCTTTGAAAGCGAGGACCGCTCGCTGAAGACGCTCTCCCTCTCCTTCCTCGACCCCTCTGAGCGGTTTGATTTCCTCCCCGGCCAGTTCGTCGAGTTCTCCGTCCCGGGAAAGGGCGAAAGCCCGTTTGGCATTGCTTCCAGTCCTACCGAGGAGTGGCTACGGGTGACGGTGAACAAGGCCGGAACGGTGACGCGGGCGATCCACAACCTGGACCGGGGTGACAGGGTCGGCCTGCGCGGTCCGTTTGGCAATTGGTACCCGATCGACACGTTCCGCGGCGCGAACCTGGCCATCATTTCCGGCGGCTTCGCCTTCACCACCCTGGCCTCACTGCTGGATTACGTGCTGGAGAAGCATGCGGACGAGATCGGCCGGATCGACCTGATCTATGGCGCCCGCACGCCGGGAATGCTCCTCTACAAGGAGAAGCTGACCGCCTGGCAGGCCAACCCGCGCCTGCGCAGCTGGATCACCGTCGACCGCGAGGCGCCGGGTTGGCAGGGGTTGATCGGCTTCGTGCCGGACCTGGTGGCCAGGGCCGAGATCTCCCCCGACAATACCTACGCCGTGGTCTGCGGCCCACCAATCATGATCAAGCTGACCTTACCCAGACTGCTGGAGAAGGGGTTCCCCCGCGACCGGATCTATACGTCTCTGGAGCGGAGGATGAAATGCGGCATTGGCAAGTGCGGCCGCTGCAACATCGGACCGAAGTACGTCTGCAAGGACGGTCCCGTCTTCTCCTATGCCGAGCTGGAGGGCTTGCCGGAAGAGTACTAAGCAGGTCGGGCTCTCGATGACGCAATCTAAAAATGAAGGCAAAACCGTTCGTTTCATCACCTGGAATGCATCTGAGATACAGGAACGATCCGCTCATTTGCGTTCGTTGGGGTTTGCCATCGATGCCTCACCAATGAGCGCGGATGTCCTGCGGGAGATGCGCCAGAATCCTCCTGCTGCCTTCGTGATCGACCTGAGCCGTCAACCATCAGGGGGGCGGGACATCGCCGTGAACTTTCGCCGCTTCAAGACTACGCGGCTTGTCCCGCTTTTGTTCATCGAAGGGGAGCCTGATAAAACGGGCAGATTCGCGCCCTCCTGCCTGACACCCACTTTACATCCTGGGCTTTGATCGCATCCGCAATGCGTACCGCGTTGGCCAATCCACCGTCCAATCCCGTGATTCCCTCGTCCGGGATGGCTGCCTACGCAGGCGTCTCGTTGGCCAAGAAGCTTGGTCTGGAACGGGAAGGGGTTGTCGCCTTGGTTGATGCTCCTCCAGGTTTTGCCAAGGAGCTGGAGCCGCTGCCTGCGGATGCCAAGGTGGTGGGAAACGCCACGGGTTCCGCGGGTCTGACCCTCTGGTTCGTGCGATCGGAGCGGGAGCTGCGCGATCAGATCCGGCGGATGGTCCCTCTCGCTCGTGGCGGTAGTTTGTGGATTGCATGGCAGAAAAAAGCGTTCGCCGACGCGGGGGATCTCACGCAGGCATTGGTGCGAACCATCGCCATCAGTGCCGGGTTGGTGGATTTCAAGATCTGCTCGCTGGACAAGTCCTGGTCGGGTTTGCGCTTCTCGCTGGCCAGGAGCGAGACCACCCAATGAATTGCATCCGGAGAAAAACTGCAAAATGAAGGAAATGACGTCGGTGGATTGGTTTGTCACCGGGGACCGGGACGAGAGCCGGGACCATTCCCTGCAGCTATCCTCCCTGCTCCAATCCAAGGGGATTCCCTGCGAAGTGGAGGAGAAACCCTGGGAAGGGCACTGGTATCCGGCGGAATTCCACAAGAGCCTGATCCGTGGGCTGGCGTTTATCCTTGGGGGAACCGGCGATGCAGGGTAATGGCTTTCGATCAGAACACTGGAAACGGAACACCGTCTAGTACTGCTGCGGCCCGGCTAGTGGGCCATGTATGCAATCTCTGCTCGATCAACCCAAAGCCGATGTCGGCAATGCCGATCCGCCCCGACAAATGAAACCGGGCGATGGATTTCTTCAGCAGAATATCGGCACTACCCTCCTTGTTTCTCTCCCGATACCGGCTTCATCGCTCGCACTTGGATACTGGTCGCGAAAACTTCAGCCGTGCCGGGTTGCGCAAATCGTTCGAATTCTGCCAATTCCTCGGCGATCTGCGGGTGAGAGGGTTTGAGTTCTTGCGGTGCGCCTGAGCAATTGGAGGCTTCTGGTCTCTCCATGCCAACCGGCCGTTCCGACACAAGTTCGATCGGCCGAAAACCGGCGTCACGGATCATGGCCAGATACTCCTCTTTCCGGCTAGCGCCGGCGATGCAGGCTACATAAGCTTCCACATCGTCCTTGATCGTCTCCGGCAAGTCCTTCAGCAAAACAATATCGGAGACGACCATTCGTCCGCCCGGCTTGAGCACCCGGTATGCTTCGGCGAAGACCCTTTGCTTCTCTGGTGAGAGGTTGATTACACAATTGGAGAGAATCGCATCCACTGAACCGTCTGCAACCGGCAGATTCTCGATTTCTCCCAGTCGGAACTCGACGTTGGCGTAGTGGTGCTTAGCCGCGTTTTCCCGGGCACGATCGAGCATCTCCGCTGTCATGTCGACACCGATCACTCGCCCGGTTTCTCCCACCACCTTGGCGGCCAGAAAGCAATCGATGCCGGCCCCCGCACCCAGATCAAGGACGGTTTCCCCTTGTCGTAGCGATGCCAAGGCGGTGGGATTGCCGCAGCCAAGGCCCAGGAAGGCTTCCTCGGGAATGGCGGCCAATTGCTCGTCAGTGTACCCCACGTTCTGGTTGGCAGCCGTTTCCAGATTTGATGTTCCACAGCCGGGGGTTGATTCGCAACAGGTTGCATTTTCGCCTGCAAGAGATTGCCGTTTCTGGGTTCCGGAGGTCGGAGCCGTTCTGCAGCAGGGCGCTCGATGTCGAGCCATCGCTCCGTAGGTCTTACGAACTTCGTTCCTGATCTTATCCTTCTCCATCATTTGCCCTCCCTATTTGATTCGTAGAAGACGCCCTTCATCAGCGGTTCCAACTGGTTCTTGAGCATCGGGGCCAATTCATCGGCCCGGGTCAGCGTCAGACAGACGACCTTGCCTTCTCTTTGCCAGGTGCTGACCGCCAGTTTGTCACCGGCTGCGAAACCAGCCTGCTCGCGCAACTCCTTGGGCAGGACCATTTGACCCTTTGCGTCCAGACTGACGATCGCCACAATCCGACAGCACTCCTTGCTGCAATATCCAGTCTGGGAAGTATGCGTAGTTTTAGACATCAAAGAATCCTCCTTTTTCAGGATATTCTGATTTTTATGATATTTTAGAATTCTTTGTTTTGTCAAGTGTCTCGGGGTACTGTAAATTCTTGGTCGATGAACAGGTCCCCGGAGGTTGCCAAAAGAAAAGAGCCCTCGTTGAATCTATCGCAGCTCTTCAAAAGACACGAGCGATTCAGGAGGTCTCCGATGACAAAGGTACTGCAAGAGCTGACCAAAGACAAGGACAACACCGCCCCGCCGGCTGGAAAGCGGTCGGCTCAAGAACCCGCACCCTGGTCACCCTCTTCGGTCCGGCCCAGGTCGCACGAACCCTCTACCACGACATGCAGGGAAAGAGCCGCTTCCTCCTCGACTGTGCCCTCGGCTGGCAACCCCGGGTCCGGGCCACTCCCGCCCTGCAGTTGCTCTTGGCTCAGTTAGGCAGTGAGTTCTCCTACCGCCAGGTGCAAAGGATCCTGGCCCCCTACTGTCAGACACCCCCCAGCCACGCCACCATCCAAAAACGGGTCGCCTCCTTGGGGAAAGCATGCCACCAGAAGGAAGAAGAAGCTCGCCGGCAGCTGGAGAAGGACGGAGCCTTGCCCGAACAATCCGGCCGGAAGGTGGCCTCTCCCCTCTTCATCGAGGCGGATGGGGTCTTCATCTCCCTCCAGCGGGCCGAGCAACGGAAGGCGGAGATCAAGCTGGCTTATGCCTACGAGGGGAAAGAGCCAATTGGCAAGGGCCGCTTCGCTCTGGTCGGCAAGGAGGCCTTCGTCGGCCGTGGAGGCGGAAGGGGGAAGAGATCCTCAGCTATGGTCTCCCTGTACTCTCCGGACCCCACGCCGATCGCCCCTGGGTTTAAGTGCTGTGGACCCTGACGGGTCTGCAGGGGATCAGCTAAGGAGTTATGTGACCACAATGAGAAAAGAGCTGCGAGAGATGGCTCGACTAAAGGTTGACAGTACTATCAGCTCTTGCTCAACCCGCTGAATTCATTGGCAGGTGTAGAATATCCTTAGTGGTTTGATGATGGTGACACGCTTGAAACAGATCGCACAAATCGAAAAACAAAGCGGTTGGATGGCGTTGTTCCTGGGGATTGTCATTTCCTTGGTACTAATAATTGCAGTGCCGGGAATCAGTTGGATTATCGTTTGCCTGGTCCTAGTCGGTTGTCTGGCTCTCCGAGACTTGATTTGGATTCCATTATTGACCTCCTGGAGCATTCTCCCATTTACCCAATCACTGGCCTTAGCAGCTGGTGCATCTCTTTTACTAGCTGCAGCAGGCCTGTCGGTGGCTCAATCTCTCTTGTTATACACATCCTGGTTCCTGCCTTGCTACACTTTGATTCTTGCTGGCTTTATGCTGGTCCGCAAACTCGTGGTTGAAGCAGGAATTGAAAGACGGGAACCAGAAATAAGCGGTTGAAGATCAAAGTGAATCGACCTT
>Ga0315274_10013713_pt1 | contig 11534 bp, 9 predicted proteins | sample YL17G02_20_MG_FD_203700 | JGI IMG/M metagenome (GOLD analysis project Ga0315274, IMG submission 203700) | Sediment microbial communities from Yellowstone Lake, YNP, Wyoming, USA - YL17G02_20 | ecosystem: Environmental > Aquatic > Freshwater > Lake > Sediment | place: USA: Wyoming | collected...
GGGTAGTGTCAAAAGTTTCATGAAAGACTCGGCATGAAGGTTGGCCTTTGGGTGTTGAGATTATTGGATTTATCGCTTTTGGCAAAAGGCAGGGAGGGGGAGAGAGACGATGTCCCGGCCAGAAGCGACGGAACTCTTGATAGACCAGCGCTTTACGTCGGAAAGAGCCCGCAGAATGGGCCAGAACTTTTGACACTACGGCTCTGAGCAAAAGGAGACAGGGGATGAAACAGAGATTCGGTCGTGAGACTCTGCAAGCGGAGATCGGGGTCGTTTCGGTGCTGTGGATCGCGTTGATCCTATGCGCTCCAGTGCCTCTCGTTCAGGCCCAGATCGGGGGGCGAACCGCGGCTGACGGTCCGTTCGTCCTTGATGATGTCGAGGACCTCGATCTTACGGCAGATGGCGTGATGCGCAACTGGGTGTCGGACTACATCGAGCCGACTGGGAGTATCCTGACGACCTTGAGGTTGTCTGGGTCGGGTTTGACTTTGGCCCAGGGCCAAACGCCCATCGGTGCGTTCAGAGCCAGAATTCCCGAAGTGCTGGGCTACATCAGCGGTGGATTTGGCGTTCCCATGCCCGGCGAAGCGGGCGCTTCAAGCGCAGACCATCCGGGCAACATCACGTCGTTCAACTTTCTGAGTTTCGAGGCCTGTTTTCAGCCAACTTTTAGCGGGCAGTTTTTCGAGGTCATTCTCGAAACCTATCCAGGACCAACCTATCCAAAGATCTATTGGCGGTTTAGTCCCGCAGTGGGAACCACTTTTCGGACGGTTAAGATTGACCTCAAAGCACCGAGTCTCATTGAGAACAGCGGCGGCAAGAGTTTGGTCGAGTTGTTGTCGCAGACGCGTTTCTTGTACTTCTACTGTTATGCAAAGCAGGTTCCGACCGGCACTACTCTGGATTTTCATATCGACGACATTCGCTTGCTGGGGGCGACGCCCAGCGCGGTGCGACGATGGTGGATGTACTGAGGAATGAGCCGGCGGCGAGTGAGCTTGGCTTTGGGTGTGGCGAGAACGTTGCTGGAAAGGACGTCTTGAAAGCACGATGCGCGTTTGTCTGGTGGGCGAAATACCATACAGCGCAAGGAGCCGGCACAATGGCAAAGCAGTATACCATCCTTGCCGTGGACGATGAAAGCGACGTGTTGTTCCTGGTCAAGACGGTACTTCAGGGCGAAGGGTATCGCGTCCTCACGGCCAGTGGTGGGCAGGATGCTCTGGCACGGCGCGCCACGAGAGGCCCGATCTTATTTCTACTGGATGTGATTATGCCCGGCATGGATGGGTTCGCGGTTGGGCGGGAACGTTACTTGATCTTCGGAGTGATGCGGGCGGTCTGGCAAGCACCGTGCAGGAATCTCTCGACACGAGCAAGCCGCAGCCATATCATGGAGAAGAGTGAGTGATGGGTGTTTTCGCGTCAAAGGGTTTTCATTTCTACAGAGGCGAGCAGAAGTGGCTCGCCCGCGGGGTGACCTACGGTCCCTTCCGTCCGGACGAGCATGGGAACCCCTACCCCGAATCGGAGCGGCAGCGTCGGGACTTCGAGGCCATAGCGGCGATGGGCGCCAATGCCTTGCGTCTCTACAATGTGCCGGACGAGACCCTCGCATCGCTTGCCGCAGCATCGGATTTGAACCTGCTGATCGACATCCCGTGGCCGAAACACCTGGATGTCTATCAGGACCCCAAGCTAAGGAAGATGTGCCTGAAGACCGTCGAGGAGGGAATCGCCAAGGTACAGAAATGGCCGAACCTTTTGGGGGTTTTCCTGGGCAATGAGGTGCCGGCAGATCTGGTTCGCTGGGTAGGCGCGCGTCGCGTGGAGGGCTTCTTGCGCCATTTGTACGAAGAGGCAAAACGCCAAGCCCCGAACGTGGACGTTGGTTTCAGCAATTTTCCTTCGACGGAATACCTACGGCTCGCGTTTTTCGATTTCCTGGGCTTCAATGTGTATCTTCACGACCCATCCGCATTCCGGGACTATCTGTTGCGGTTGCGCCACTTGTATCCGGAAAAGCCTCTGATTCTTAGTGAATTCGGGTTGGATGGCCAACACTACGGTGAGGCGGAGCGGGCATGCCTGCTGTCCGCCAGCCTGCGCGCTGCCTACGAGGTGGGAATGGCCGGAGTGTTCGTTTTCTCGTGGACCGATGAATGGCACACGGGCGGCTACGAGATCACGGAATGGTCTTTTGGGCTGGTTGATCGGGCGCGTTGTCCGAAGCCATCGGCGGAATCTGTTGCGCGCGTTTTCCAGTCGGCACCCCGATGCGTGGCTGTGAAGGACTGGCCGGAGATCTCCATAGTCGTGGCAACGTACAACGGCGGGCGGACGTTATGTCAGTGCGTCGAATCGCTGGAACGACTGAACTACCCCAGCTACGAAATCCTCGTGGTTGACGACGGGTCTACAGATGAGACGTCCGAGATTCTGAAGGGATTTTCAGGCATACGGGTCATCACCCAGCCAAACCGGGGCTTGGGCGCGGCACGCAACACGGGCATCGAAGCGGCGCGCGGGCAGATCGTCGCCTTCACGGATTCGGACTGCTTCGCGGATTCGGACTGGCTCTACCACCTGTCACTGGCACTGGATTGCGAGGATTTTGTTGGCGTGGGCGGTCCGAATTTGAGCCCTGTCGAAGCGCGCCCAGTAGCTCGCTGCGTGGCCCTGGCGCCGGGACATGCTACCCACGTGCTTCTCTCCAATAGCGAGGCGGAACACATTCCCGGCTGCAACATGGCCTTCCGCAAAGAAGCCCTCGTTGAAGTCGGCGGATTTGATGTGGTTTTTCGAAAAGCCGGCGACGACGTGGATTTGGTGTGGCGGCTGCAAGATCTGGGCTACCGCGTGGGTTTCTCCCCAGCGGCCTTCGTTTGGCATCATCGGCGTCCGACATTGAAGGGTTACTGGAAACAACAGATGGGCTATGGCGAAGCAGAGGCCCTGCTAATTCAGAAACACCCGAACCGGTTCAACGAGCTCGGCCACTCGATCTGGCGGGGCACGATCTACAGCAATCAGGGCACGAATCGGTTGGTTGGCCGGTCCAACGTTCGGTACGGTGTGTTTGGCTCGGCGGGCTACCAGTGTGTCTATTTTGGCCGCGGGAGTGATTTCTCCCATGCAGTGACGTCGCTGGAATGGTGGCTTTTTTGCTCGTGCATGCTTTTGCTGGGGCTGTTTGTCCCGACCGCCCTGAAGCTGGGCACACTGGGGGTCGGCCTGTCCGTGATCACCAGCAGTCTGAAATCTTGGAGGAGAATATCGGAAGGCGGAGGATGTCCCATTACTTACCTTCCGTTAGTCGCACTCTTGTGGATCACTCAGCCCCTAGTACGGAGCGGGATGCGCTACTGGAGTCGCTTGAGAGCGGCTCCGCCATCGAGAGATCTGCAAAGGACTCCCGATGCTCACCGCATGGTCCGAGAGGTGTCTTTCTGGAGGACACGTGTTCTGCAGTACTGGGGCGAATCTGCGCCTTCGCGTCTGGACGTGCTTCGTCGACTTTCGGGGGAAATGGCGAAGCTGCGGTGGATTTACTTCCCGAATACGGAATGGCAGCCGTGGGATCTGTCCGTCCTCTTGTCGTGGTGGTTCAAGGTCCGCATAACATCGGCGGAAGAAGACCATGGGGCGGGAAAGCGGCTTCTGCGCTTGCGGTTGCGCCTTATTCCTAGCGCATCGCTCTACCTGCTCGGCTCTGCGGGATTCGTCTTGTGCCTCGCCACGGCGCTTCATAACACGGTCTGGTCCCGAGCACTGATGGTCGGACTACTGATGATTTTATGGATCACATACCGGCAAGCGCTGCGCCGCCGCAGCGCGGTAGAAAACATGGCGAATTCGCTGGCTCAGGCTCTTGGTTTCATTGCCCTGGAGGGACCTCGGGGCGCGGCGACGCAAAAGAAGAATGCGTCGGCGAAGATCTCGGCTGGCCGATAAAGAGGCCGGGGACAATCGTAGGAGGTTAGCACATGCTTAGGAGAGCCCGGTCGGTCTCGCGGGCGTTGCCGTGCGCCTTTACGCTCGTGGAATTGCTTATTGTCGTTGCCATCATCGCCATTCTCGCATCAATCGCCATTCCCCATTTGCTTGAGGCACAAGTGCGATCGAAAGTATCGAGAGCCAAAGCGGACGTGCGCAGCCTGGCAACCGCGCTTGAGGCGTATCATATCGACTGGAACTCGTATCCGCCCACTCCGCTTGGGTCTTTGGGCAGTCGCTGGTCGCGACTGGCTTTCTTAACAACACCCGTTGCTTACATTGCTTCACTACCGCTCGAAGTATTCGCGCGGCCCAAGCGCCAGGAGCCTTACGCCTTCTGGAGCGCGAATCTCAACGATGCCATGAAGTATTCACCCATATACTACTATCTTGTCGAAGAGAAAAAGCGCCGGGGACGATGGGTTATCTTCAGCCGTGGACCGGACCTGGACTACGAAGCGGATCCGGGGGAGGGCGGGGGCGGGTTGCTGATGTACTATGATCCGACAAACGGTACCGTAAGTAACGGCGACATCATGCACTTTGGTCCGTGAGGATGCACGCGATGCAATCGTCCATGTGGGGGCAATTCGGCCGGCTCTTGAAATATGCACTTCCCTACAAGAGGTCTGTCGTCACGCAGTTCGCTTTGATGGGAATCGCGATTGGCGTCGGGCTGCTCAAACCCTGGCCTCTCAAGGTCCTCGTTGACAGCGTGGTGGGTAACGAGCCGTTTCACTTGCAGTCCTGGAAACCCCGGGTTGACCGTGAGGTCTTGTTGCTTCTGACCTGCTTGGTCTACCTCTTCCTGCACGGGGGAGAGTCACTGATTCAATTCGGATCCACCACAATCGCAGCATTGCGCACTTCGCGCATGATCCGCAATTTGCGCGCCGATCTGCTCCGGGCGCTGCTGGGGCTCTCACTGCGATTTCACGACACGCACAAGGTTGGAGATTTGGTCCATCGCATTTCCTTCAACACCACAGCCGTCGAGACCGCATTCCAGACGGGATTCATGGGGGTGATCAAGAGCGTGCTCATGCTCGGGGGGATTTTGGTCGTGATGGTGAACATAAATCCGCTGCTGACGATCGTGGCCCTTGGGATCGTTCCCTTGCTTCTTCTGGTAATCCGCTTCTATGCCAAGCACATCCACAGGCGGGCATTGGATCATCAAATGCAGGAGGGATCTGTGTCGTCGCAGACCCAGGAGATCCTGTCGTCCATTCGACTTGTCCTGGCCTTTCACCGGGCGGATTGGGAACAGAAGCGCTTCGAGAAGGTATGCGACCGCAGCATTCCGACGCGATTGCGCATCACGATTGCCGACAATGGGTTCACCTTTGCGGTGGCGTTGATCCTGACCATGGGAACCGCGTTGCTCTTTTGGGTGGGCATTCATCAAGTGTTGTCTGGTGGCCTGACGGTTGGGGAGTTTCTGGTCTTCTCCAGTTACCTGGGTATGCTCTACGGCCCGCTGTCGGTGTTGAGCTCGACGGCATCGGCCGTTCAGAGCTCACTGGGCGGCGCATCGAGGCTTTTTGAAATCCTTGATAGCGACGCCGACGTGCGCGATCGTCCGGGTGTCGAGACTCTGGAGATGGTGGAGGGCGCAATCGAAGTCGAGTCCGTCTGCTTCGCTTACCAACCGGGTCATACTATTCTGAAGCGCATTGATTTCTGCGCGCGACGAGGCGAGATGGTCGCAATTGTCGGGGAGACCGGTGGCGGAAAAACGACGCTACTGAACCTGATCATGCGCTTCTACGACCCACAGGAAGGCCGAATCGCGTTGGATGGGCGCGACCTGCGCGACGTCACTCTGGACTCCTTGCGCCGCTTCATCGCGTTGGTTCCACAGGAAATGCTGCTGTTCCCAGATTCGATTCGAGAGAACATTGCTTATGGGCGGCCGTCGGCCGGCGAGGCGGAGATCCGCGAAGCCGCGCGCATCGCTGAAGCGCACGATTTTATCATGGAAATGCCGGAGGGATATGATACAATGGTTGGCGAGCGGGGCGTACGACTGTCGATGGGACAGCGCCAGCGAATTGGCCTGGCACGGGCCATTCTCAAAGACGCCCCGATTCTGCTTCTCGATGAGCCGACAGCGGCGCTCGATGCGTTAACAGAAACCCGTCTGATGGAGAACCTGGAAGATTATCGCGCGGGCAAGACGGTGGTGCTGGTGTCTCATCGGCTGTCAACAATCCGAAAGGCCGACAGGGTTTACATCGTCTCCCACGGCCGTATTGTTGAAAGCGGAAGCCACGACGAACTCCTGGATAGAGGCGGGGCGTATGCACGCATGTGGAAGGCGCAGATGGAAGGCCATCCCATGCTCTTGCAGGTCAAAGGCTGATGCGTATCGCAGAGATATCAACATTGCTTGGTCCGGTGCCACCCACAGGCTCTGCCTCGGTCGAATCCCTTGTTTCGACGATCACCGAGGGACTTGTCGCGAAGGGGCACGAGGTTACGCTTTTCGCGCTGGAAGGCTCGAAAACCGGCGCCTCTCTGCGTAGTCCGGTCGCAGTCAGCTACGCGGTAGATGGATCGAAGTGGGATTGGCAACTGTACGAGGCGTTCCAGGTTCGCGAGGCGTTTCGCGCGTGGCGTGAGTTCGACGTCATCCATTGCCATTCCTACTATCACGGGCTCCTTTTCTGTGATCTGGTTGCCACTCCATCTCTCCACACGATTCACATCGAGCCGGGGCCGGACTACGTTTTCCTGGCGCGGGAAACGGCTAACCGCCACCTCCACTTCTGTTCGCAGTATCAGGCGCGCGACTTCCAGGGGATCGCGAACGTCCACGTTATTCCGCATGGTATTGCCATGGACGAATTCTCTGTGTCGCCGAGAGAAGAACGCGATGACTATGTTGCTTTTCTCGGTCGGTTTATTCCCGAGAAAGGCCCCGTGCAGGCCATCGAGATTGCGCGACAGGCAGGCCTCCCGCTGAAAATGGCCGGCGCGGAAAATGACTACTTCCGCGACGTCGTCAATCCCCGAATTGATGGCCGACAGATCGAATACGTCGGCGAGCTAATAGGGAGCGAACGCGCCGCGTTGCTCTCCAAGGCCCGTGCGTTGATCTATCCCGTCCAACGCGGTGAGCCGTTTGGTATGGTCCTTATCGAAGCGATGGCCGCTGGCCTTCCCGTCGTCGCGCTCAACCGGGGAGCGGTGTCGGAAATCGTGACCCATGGTTGCACCGGCTGGATCGGAAACTCCGAGCAGGATCTCATCGAAGGCCTGCTGCAGGTGGAAACTTTCGATCGCTGCGCCATTCGGTTGCACGCGGAAACGCGTTTCTCCGCGCAGCGCATGGTCGACAGCCTCGAATTGTTGCTGGCCGACATTGTGAAAGGCTCAAACGCATGACTGCCCGGCAAGCGCCCCTGCGGGCACTCTACATTGGTTACACAAAGGGCACCGACAACCACGGCGACGAGGCCCTGATCTGGATTATTCGGGATTTGCTTGCTCCGGAAATTGAAGTGGTCATCGGCTCCGACGAATTTGATATCGCTCTGCTTGGGGGCGGGACGCTTATCAATCAGTCGCCCTGGCTCATCGATGTCTTCGGCCCCGCTCTGGACAAAACAGGTCGAGGCCTGATCATCGGTACAGGCGTGGGGGATTTGACGTTTTGGGGAAATCGGTTCGCGCGATGGGCGCCGTTACTCAACCGATGCGACTTCGTTGGGGTCCGCGGACCCGATTCGCTCACGCTGCTCAAGGAACACGGCGTGACTGGTGCGGTGTGTGTCGGCGATCCCTACCTTTGGCTACGCTCACCCGCCGAACGCGAGCCCATTCCAAGACATCTTGGTGTCAATCTCGGCAGCACCAATAACTCGCTGTGGGGTACCAATGATCAAGATTTTCTGGATTACGTGACTGCCGTTTTGGCCAAACTCCGGGAGAGGGGGTGGTCATTCATTTGGGTTTCCGTTTGGTCAAGGGACATTGCCTTCATCGAGTCGGTCCGACGGAAAGTTGATCCGGATTCGCCCCCGGTTCTGGACGCGCGAACACAGCCCTTGGAGACGTTTTCCGCGATTTCGGCTTGCGACGTTTTCGTTGGCGAAAAGCTTCACGCCAATGCCATGGCCGCCATCGCAGGAGTACCCTTTGTCGCGCTGGAGTACCAGCCAAAGGTGAGGGATTTTGCCAGGTCGGTTGCACTGGGTGAATGGGTCGTTTCCGCGGCGGAACGCGACCCACAGGTTCTGATAGACTTGATCGAGACGCAGCGTAGCCAACGCGAGGCCCTGAAAGTGAAGATGACAGCAGCGCGAGACGAATTACGCAAGCGGTTATCCGATTTCGTTATGACCATCAAAACCCACTACACGAAGGTCCGCAACGAATGAAAATCAGTCGCTCGCAATCGTAGAGGACGCGACACCGCAATTCTGCGATCTCTTACGTGACGGGCGGCGATGAAGGAATCGAACTGCATGCGAGTCATTTTCGCCGGTATCATTGGCCGCTATCCCTGGGGCGGTGTAACGTGGTGTAGCCTCATGTACCTTCTGGGGCTGCACAAATTGGGCCATGATGTCTACTACCTCGAGGATACGTGCGAGTGCAATTACGATCCGGACATCAACGCCATCGCCACCGATCCCAAGTATGCCCTTGACTACATCCACCGCAGCCTCGCCCCCTTTGGATTTGGGGATCGTTGGTGCTACGTAGACTATCAGGGCAACCACCACGGTGTGTCGCGTGAACGTTGGGAAGCGATCTGTCGATCCGCCGATCTGTTTCTGGTCCTCTCTGGCGGCTGCTGGGTGTGGCGAGATCATTATCTTCAGATACCCGCCAAGGTTTTCGTCGATAGCGATCCGGCCTTCACGCAGCATGCGATTCGAGAAGCCGTGCAAGCCTACGAGCGAGACGAAAAGAAGCGCTGGTACGTCGACTTTTTTCGGACGTACGATCGTCTCTTCACGTTTGGGAACAACATCGGTACTCCCCGCAGCGATGTTCCGACCGCCGGATTTCGGTGGCTTCCCACTTGGCAGCCGATCGACATAAATGTCTGGTCGCCGCTTCTAGGACCGATGCCTGCGCGCCCCGAGTGGACGACGGTCACGACCTGGGTCATTAAGAGTTTTGAGGACATCGGTGGATACAAGGACAAGGAATTCTTGAAGGTTCTGGGGCTCCCAAACCGATGCAGAGAGGCTGGGGGGCCGACGATCGAGTTGGCCGTCAACGGGCCGCGCGACTTCCTCCGTAAACAGGGATGGCGCTGTGTCGATGCCTTTGCCGTTTCCAGCGACGCTTGGCGCTATCATGGCTACCTCTCAAGTAGCCGCGGCGAGTTTGGTGTGGCCAAGCATACGTACGTCCGCAGCAACTGTGGTTGGTTCAGCGATCGGACCGAATGTTACCTGGCCTTGGGGAGACCGGCGGTTGTGCAGGAAACGGGATTCAGCCAAGTACTCCCCACAGGGGCTGGGCTACTGTTGTGGCGTACGGTGGATGAGGCGTTCGATGCACTGATGCGGGTCGAGTCCGACTACCGACGACACGCCGAAACTGCCCGCGCAATTGCAGTCGAACACTTCGAAGATCGCCGCGTACTGACGGCTCTTCTTGAGCGGTGCGGATGATACAACACCGTCGCCGTGTTCATGGTCGGCGCTTGCCCAGTGCATACACCACGAGGCGATCGTTCCGACGCAGACATTGGTAGTTCGATGATAGGTGCGCGGCAAATGCCCGATAGTAGTCCAGCCACCAGAATGTCGGCCAGCAAAATACGATAAAGCCGGCCCCACATTCACGAAGGCGCTCGAGCTCACGGATGGCAGTCGCATCATCAGGTGGCCGCCCCCAATAGACGCCGCTACGCTCCAGAAACGGCAATGCCCTCCGCCCCGCTGCTACCTGACGGTTCAACTGTTCCTCGTCCACCAGGATGAACATTTCACCCGCGGGCACAATCTCGGCAAGTTCGCCAGCGGTCTCACATTCCCGCAGCGCCCATTGCGCCTGCCGTTTACCTGACTCAAGCGCCTCGGCAACGCTCGTTTCGTTCAGAAAATCGTCCGCTTCCATGAAAGCCACGTATTGGCCGCGGGTTTGGTCCAGTGCAAAGCGCAATGTTTCGGCCTGCGTCTTCTGGTGCTGAACGAACGGAACGATCCGGTTTCCGTACGTCTGGATCACCTCGTGCGATTGGTCGGTCGATCCCTCGTCGACGACCACGACCTCGACGTTTGGATATGTTTGGCTAAGTCCGACATCGATCAGCGCCCGCATCGCATCCCCACAGTTCCAGTTGGTGATGACCAGAGAGACATGCGGTTCGCCAATGTCATCCTCATGTTCGTCCTTCCGCGAATGGCCCCAGTTCTTCGGTGACTCGGGCAACATGCCTGCCGTATCACGCGACTTCGGCTCCACCGGTTCTCCAGTCCTCTGGAATACTGTGGCCCCGTTCCAGTAGGTGAGGCGACCGCTATAGGGCAGTGTTGTTTCGTCGAGCAAGATTCTATACCCATGCTTGCTTCCTGCAATGAAGTCCCTGATCGCTTGCCGGGGCTCAGGCCAATTCGTGTCATCGACCAGAATAACACAGTCATCGGTGAAAAACGGCTCCGCGATCTGCAGACCCAAGAGCTGGTTCTCGTAACTGTGACCTCCATCGTAAATGTAGAATCCAATCGCCCCTTGGTGAACCGTGGAGAAATACTCGCTGTAGTCGAGGTCGTAAAATCGGTGGTTGGAACCCTTGATTCGTTCAAAACGCTCCGCAAATGCGTCCCGGGGTCCGCTGAACTGCGAGAAATTGTCGACCCCAATGCATCGCTTCGGTGAGTTGCCAATCAGCCCCGAGAGAAACGTGAATCCATGCCACAGACCGATGTTGACGAAGGCAGCATCCATCCGCATTTGCCATACTGCCCGCTGGATCAGGGCCGACATGGCGAACGTTGACATTCGCGGAATCTGTGTGAGGTGTCGCAGGCGATTCTTCATACGACGTTCATCGTATGGCAGACTCGTATTGATTAGGTCAAGCGGAACGCGGGGCAGAGACAGCAGTCTCGCGTAACTCCCGTCTGTCCGATCCAGGAGGAACCAGCCTTTCTCTCCCACTGTGGTGCGTGGGCCGACAAGGCGAAAAGAGATCCTCTCAAGAAAGTCGGGGTAATTCAACTTACTGTCCTCCTCGTTCCAAGGGGCTCTTGAAAAATTGACCGATATGGCCAAATGCCTGTGAATGAGCGCTGAACCGGGTGGGTCCATCCGAATGGACCTTCAAGTATCCGATCTGCCAATAGCATTGTCAATGCCAAAGGACGGAGTAAGCCGCTTCCGGAAAACCAGGGAGTTGAATAAGATGGATTCGATCCTCAGAATCAAGAAGAAAGAAGGCTCTTTGAAAGAATCTGTGGGTAAGAAAGCAGCATCTTCTCGGCCTCACGTGCTGAATGGGTGGTCCTACAGAGTTCAAGGCCATGTTTTGTGGTAGAGGTTGATTGAGTTTTTTGAGGCATGGG
>Ga0315274_10013714_pt1 | contig 11533 bp, 9 predicted proteins | sample YL17G02_20_MG_FD_203700 | JGI IMG/M metagenome (GOLD analysis project Ga0315274, IMG submission 203700) | Sediment microbial communities from Yellowstone Lake, YNP, Wyoming, USA - YL17G02_20 | ecosystem: Environmental > Aquatic > Freshwater > Lake > Sediment | place: USA: Wyoming | collected...
ACCTATGTCGCATACCATCACGCCCAAGGTGCGCTCGGTTTCGGTCAAAACCACCTCACCTGAGGCTAGCGGGTTGAGCACAAACTGCTGTACCTGAATCCCGGCTGCTTCAGTGGCTTTGCGGATGTTTTCCACAGTAGTTTCGGCGGCGGTGATAATATGCGCTTCCACTTCCAGGCGGTAACCGTGCATGCCTATCGGCTGGCTGATTCCGTTCTGTCCATCCACACTAAACCCGCGTTGGATGACATGGATGACCTCGCGGTTGTGGGGAATAGCCACGGATTGGGCTGCTTCCAGCGCGCGGTTTACTTCCGCCTGGCGTACGATTCCGCCTGAAACGCCGGCAGTGCCCTTACTATTAATTGACGATACATGCGAACCAGCCAGGCTGACCCAGGCTGAGCGTATTTCGTAGCCGGAGGAGCGCTGTGCTTTCTCAATCGAGCGGGCAATGGCTGTGGTTGCTCCTTCCAAATCAACCATCACACCGCGCTTCATTCCGCGCGAAGGTTCGATACCCACACCAATGATGCGCAGCTCATTATCCTCTTCCACTTTCGCGACAAGTGTGCAAATTTTGGTGGTGCCGATGTCGATGCCTACAAGTGTTCTGTCTTCCATAATTCAATCCGTCCGGTAATAAGGTGCGTGGAGAAATTCCACGCTGACTAATGTTGGGCTGATACCCTCTTTTTCCAATTCACGTACGACGGTTTCATACATCACCATTTTGTCGTTGATCCCCTCCAATTTCTGTCCGATAAATACATCCCAGCCGCGCGCATCTTTCCAGCCCAGCCCGCGCTGTTTTTGATAGAGCAGTGTCTTTTCATTCGGCATCCAGGCGTTGAGCTGTAGCGCAGCGGTCAGCAGAGTGCCATCAATCTGCTTGGGTAATGCGAAAAACGCCAGAGCCGAAGGGTTGGCTTTGAAATATGGTTTATCACGGATAACCTTGGCTGTACCAGGTTCTTCGATGTTGCTCTTGACCTGGTAGCCAGGCAGGGAATCCGCCTGGATGGTGAGCATCTCGCCGGCAGTACCTCTAGGTGGAATAAGAAACCCTTCACTGTCCACCCAGATGAGTGCGGTTTTGGATTGCCAGGCGATCATTGGTTGCCTTTCAACCACGCGAATTTCCAGTGATGCTGGAATACCCACCTTAACGGTTACATCGAGAAACTCAGGAAAAGCTGCAATGATGTCCGCTCTGATCTTTTCTGGGATTATCGCGAAACTGTGCATTCCAATGGCGGGTACCCTGGCAAGCACTTCCGCTTCAGTCAGGCGCTGTAAGCCGGTGACCTTTATTGCTGAAATCCGGTATTCCGGTGACCGCCATGCGGTGAGCAGCGCGTATGAAAGAATGCCAACTATCAGCAGGCTTAATACGCGCCAACCGACCTTAAATCGTCGCTTGATCGCGCCGGTGACTTCATCACTGCCGCTTTCTGTCAGCGGCGTAAAACCATTGCGCTGCGGCAGGTAGGCGGGGGGTTCCAACACCCGGTGGGATGCCTGGCGGATGGAATCCTGGCTGTCATCATTCATTTTGTGGCGTATCTGTTCTGAACGCCGCGGCGAAAATCGTTTTTTCACAACTGATTAATCTCCAAATGTTCTTTTACTTTTGCCGCGCTCGGCCTTTCGTTCAAGCGCCAGATCTATCAGTTTATCCACCAACTTGGCATAGGACAGCCCACTGGCTTCCCATAATTTGGGATACATGCTGATGGAAGTGAACCCCGGGATAGTATTGACTTCATTAAGATACAAAATTTCCGTATTCCTGTCCAGTAGAAAATCCACCCTGGCCATTCCGGCACAGTCAATGGCTTTATAGGTTTTAACAGCAAGTTCCTGCACCTGTTTGGTTAGACTTTCCGAAATCGGAGCGGGAATAAATAATTCTGATTTCCCGTCAATATATTTGGCGTTGTAGGAGTAAAACTCATCAGACGGCTTAATCTCGCCTGGAATCGAAGCATAAGGATTTTCGTTCCCCAAAACGCTCACCTCAATCTCGCGCGCGTTTACGCCTTGTTCGATTAATACACGCCTGTCATAGCGTGCTGCGTTCAGAACACCATCAAGCAAATTGGACCGGTTCTTGGCTTTGGAAATGCCCACTGAAGACCCCAAGTTGGCGGGCTTGATGAAAAAGGGATAAGGTGCGATCTTTTCAGCCTGACAGACGATCGCGTTCACGTCAGTTTCAATATCCTTGCGGGTACAGATGAGCCAATTCACAACCGGAATATTGTTGGCTCGCATCACATCCTTGAAGACGCCCTTGTCCATCCCAACGGATGACCCCAGCACCCCCGCGCCAACATAAGCCAAATCCGCCATTTCAAAGAAACCCTGCAAAGTACCGTCTTCGCCAAAAGTCCCATGCAGAACCGGGAAAACTACATCCAGGTCCGTAGCCGGGGTGATGGTCTCTTTTCCATTTACGGTTTCACGTCTAAAAAGCGTAGCTAAGCCAGGTTCGGGCAGAAGAAAGACACAGTAAAGATCAGAAGTGGTATGTTTTTCAAAGGCAGAAATCACATCTTTCCCTGACCACCAAATACCCTCATGGTCAATACCGATTTGAACTACGTCATATTTTTCCGGATTTAAAACTGATAAAACCGACCTGGAGGACATAAGCGATACTTCGTGCTCACCCGAACGGCCGCCCAGAATAATGCCTAATCTAATTTTCCTAGTCATCAATTCACCGCCTTTGAAGCTGAATTAAGTAAAAGAAAATCCGGCAGGTTATCCCATTCGCCCAGGACTTCAATTTCCGGAACTAACGCCAAACCAAATTTCGCTTTCACCGCATTTCTGGCCTCCACCAGCAAGTCAAGCACATCCTGTGCGCTCGCGCCACCCTCGTTGATGATGAAATTGGCATGCCTGGGGCTGATGACTGCGCCGCCTTTTTGCTTGCCTTTCAGTCCTGCAGCTTCGATTAACCGGCCGGCTTTATCGTCAGGAGGGTTTCGAAAAACAGAACCGACGCTTGCACCTGGCGGCTGGTTTTTCCAACGGCGCTGGCGGAAAGTTTCAATTTCAGCAGCGATTTTTTGCGGATCGCCTCTCTCAACCCTGAACAGAGCGGAGAGGATCACCGCGTTGACCATATCGCGTTTGATACCGCTGGCGCGGTAGGTGTACTCAAGCCGTTCACACAGCCACACTGACCGTCCTTCGGTTTTGTGCAGCACTTCCGCTGAAATCAAGCCCCGGCAGGTTTCACCGCCAAAAGCACCGGCATTACCGTAAACCGCACCGCCTACTGTGCCCGGGATGGTGGCAGCCCATTCCATTCCTGCTAATCCCCACAAAGCCAGTTTTTTGCTGACATTTACCATCAACGCGCCTGATTCAGTACTGACAGTTATTGGATCACTTTTTAAATTGACTCGAATATTATGGGCATGGTTGATGACCACTATCGCACGGATGCCTTTATCGCTAACCAGCAGGTTCGAACCGCTTCCGAGCACCTTGACTGGCAAGTTCAGCTCCCATAATTTACTGACGATGTTTGCAAGTTCTTCGGCGCTTGTGGCCACCAGCATGGCATCGGCAGGGCCGCCAACATTCATGGTTGTGTAATTCGCCATGCGCACGTTTTCCTGCAGGCGTACCCCAAAAAACTCTCTTAATTTGACGAGTGATATTTCATCGATCATTGTTTGTTTTCCTCTCTCGCCCCAAGTGCCGCTATCACATCCCGGCTGATCTGGTCCGCATCGCCCGCGGAAAGCACCAGTAGCACATTTCCTGGTTTTAAGTGGTCGATAAGATAAGCGCTGACATCCTCCAATTCCGCAATCTGACGGGCATCAGGGTGGTGCATCAGTTTGACGACTTCCTTTGATGAATACTCCTGCTTCTTCTCTCTCGAAGCGTAAATTTCGGTGACAATCACATGATCGCAGTCGCTGAAAGCGCTTTTAAAATCATTGATCAACTCGCGCGTGCGACTATAAGTGTGCGGTTGCCAGACCACCCAGATTTGGCGATCTGGGTATTGGCAACGCGCTGCGGAAAGGGTGGCGCGGATTTCGGTAGGATGATGCGCGTAGTCATCTACGACAGTAATACCGTTGACGATGCCCTGAACGTCATAGCGCCGCCGGGTGCCTGCGTATTTTTCCAATGCGGCTTTGGCTTTCTCAATGGGCAAACCTAATTGGTAAATCACCGCCAATGCCGCAGCCGCGTTTTGGGCGTTATGGTTTCCCGGAATAGGCAGGGCGATATCAGTGACATCCATAGCGCTGCCAGATTTTACAGATGGTTTGAAATTGAAACTGACACCGCAGCCAGCATGGTGATGGACATTGCTCACCATATAATCTGCAGAATCCCCGGTTCCGTAAGTGATCTTGCGATAATCTCCCTGAGCAGCCTTCAACATCCGGGCTACGCCGGGGTGATCACAGTCTGCAATCAGCATGCCGCCGGATTTTATCAAATTGGTTAATTTTATGAATGCAATAAAGTAGGATTCAGGAGTGGGGTAGTAATCTGGATGGTCGTGCTCAACCACGGTGACTACCAGTACATCCGGAGCCAGCCCCAGGAACATGCTGTCGTATTCATCCGCTTCAATTACAAAATATATACCAGAACCCGCATGGGCGTTGCTGCCCAGGTTCTTGGAGATTCCGCCGATCACAAAAGAAGGATCCAACCCCATTTGTGACATGCACCAGGCAATCATTGCAGTCGTTGTGGTTTTACCATGTGTCCCGGCAACCGCTATAACCTTCTTGCCGGAAGTGAGTTCTGCCAGAAAGTCCACGCGCTTGATCACCGGAATTCCCGCGGCCAAACCTGCAACAACCTCAACATTGGTGTCTGGAATCGCAGAGGAACGGATAACCACATCCGCGCCGGTGATATTGGTCGCGTTATGCCCGGTGGAGATATTGACCCCTATTTCACTCAACTCCTGGGCGGTAGGAGACATGATTAGGTCAGATCCGCTAACCTGATGGCCTCTCTCAAGTAAGACGCGCGCGATGGGTGAGAGCCCCGCCCCGCCAATGCCGATAAAGTGATAATGCGTCATTATATAAACACCATCAACACAAACATGAATGAGACCGCTATCGCGAAGTAAATTCCCGGCGCCACCAGCCAGGCTGGCGGCAGTAGAGGGATAATCTGCAGCGCGGCTTCACCTGCTTTGGTACCGGCAATGGGCGCCAGCACATAGTCAAATGGATATCCGCCGGAGTGAATAAAGTACCACAATGACCCGAATATCATATAGCCATTAAACGCACCGATCAAAAACCCTAAGATGACATCCTGCATCTGCCCGCGTTTAAAGTGCTGATTCTGTATAAACGCCGGCAGGTTGGGGGTTTGGTAGCCAACAAAAACGATCACCCCCAGAACCAGCATACGGAAAGTGACTTGCGATTCGATCGGACTATTTTTCAGATAGGCATCTACAGCTGGGATGAAGGATTGCATCACAGACAAGACGAATAAAGCCAGAAATACACTAAAAGTAGCCGTAACTTCCTTGGCCCATCCACGGATCGCGCCGATGAGGGCGAAAATAAAAACAAACATATAGAAAAGAACTGCCAGACTAACCATATGATTCCTCCTTTACAACCGATACATTTCCGGTTTCGATGACCATGGCCGCAATTTGCTGCGCGGCATCCGGATTGGATAAAGCCTGCATTGCAATTCGCATTTTATTCAATCTTTCACGGTTGTTTATCAAGTTACGTACTTCGGCTTCAAGCCGCATTTTCAGATTTCCATCTTCAAGAATAACAGCGCCGCCATTCTCCTGCAGATATTCAGCGTTTTGCCGCTGATATCGCCAGGCGTAAGGGTAAGGCACCAGGATAGCCGGCAGACCGAAGTAAGGCAACTCGCCCAGTGTTGAAGCGCCAGCCCGGCAGACTGCAAGGTCAGCTGCGGCAAATGCCGCACCCATCTCCTCGTGAAGGAATGGATATGTGTGGTATTTTGCCTGCAGAGGGGCATTCAAAGAATTCCTGACGAATTGGACTGCTTCCCAATTGTCTTTGCCACTGATGTGTATGATGTGCATATCTTTTAGCAGGGAGTCAAGCAAAGGGAAAACAGCCTGATTGATTGAAAATGCGCCCTTACTCCCTCCGTAGACAAACAGGGTTGGCTCATTCTCGGGGATGCCAAAATACTTTTTGCCTGAGGTTCTATTCCAATGTTTTAATTCTTCCCGGATCGGGTAACCGGTGACTTTAACCTTCATTTTGTGTATAAAGGGAACTGTCATTTTCGTGCTGACAGCAACGTTTTTGGTGAAGCTAAGGATCGCTTTTAAAGCCAATCCGGGTTCAATATCGGGAATAAAGACCACAGACGGGATCTTGCGGCCTGCAAAAGCGACAGGGACGCCCAAGTACCCTCCGGTTAAGAAGAGGACATGCGGTTTATACCGGTTGATGAGTGCTTTCGCCTCCCGCAGACCGCGGGCAAGCTGCACAAGGTTGGCAGGCAGCGACCACAGACTGACACCATGCAGCCCGGCAGCCGACACACCTTTAAAGGAGAGATCATACTGCTTTAGCAAGGTCTCTTCCATTCCGCTGCGACTTCCAACCCAGAGCACCTCATCGGTTTTATCTTTCAGCGCTTGAAGGACGGCGATGGCGGGGAAAACTCCTCCGCCCGTCATCCCGGCGCAGATTAACAACCGCATTTAGGGGTCTCCTTTCCTCTTCATTATTTTTGATCGCGGTTTGCCTGGCGACACTCATAATGATGCCCACACCAATCAAAACCATGGTCAAGCTGGAACCACCATAACTGATAAAAGGCAATGCGTTGCCGGCAAACGGAAGAAGGTTGACCAAAACGCTCATGTTGATTATCGCTTCCAGGAATATCCAGACAGCAATACCGGCTGCTAGAAGGCGGCCGAGCATATCCGGGGCGCGCCTTGCAATGGTAAGGCCGCGCCAAAGGAAATAAACAAATAAAATAATGGTCACACATGTGCCAAAAACGCCTGTTTCTTCGGCGATCACCGCAAAGATGGAATCTGTAGGCGCAACAGGTAGGCCAGTGAACTTGGTATTGGCGCGCCCGATGCCAACCCCAAAAAGCCCGCCACGGACGATAGCTTCAAAAGAACGTACCACGTGGTAGGAAGCCATTTTTGGGTCACGGATGCCTTCAATAAAGCTTGAAATGCGTTCTTGGCCAGTGCTGTAAACTGAAATAAGCAGAACACCCACAATCAGCGCGACGATCAGAGACGGGAGAATCTGTTTCGCATCGCCGCCGCCCATAAAGAACATCAAGCCGCCGATAATGAAAATGGTTGCCGCGGCACTCAAGTCGGGTTGAAAAAGAATAAGCGCTGAGGATATTCCCAGAATTGCCGCCATGGGCAGCAAGCCAAAAGAAAAATCATGCAGCAAATCCTTTTTGGCATGCAGCCAGAAGGCCAGGTAAATGATCACGACCAATTTGGCCAATTCGGAAGGTTGGATAGAACCCTGGAATAATCCGCGGCGTGCACCCAAACGAACTTCATTGACATAGAAGATTACCAGGAGAAGCATGACAAGTGTGACGACCATCATAGGAATGACGAATTTTTTGATACGGTGGTAATCGAAGAAGAACGCCGCAACCGCCACCGCACCTCCTAAAAAGAGGAAGCGCACCTGCCGTTCAAGCATATATGAAGGCCGTTGCCCCATGATGGAAACAGAATATTCCCAGCTGGCGGAATAGAGCATCAGCAATCCAAAGACGAGCAATGCGATGACCGTCAGGAGAAGTGGCATATCCACGCCGAGATTAAGTGGACGGCGTTTGTTCTTGTATTCAACAGGGATTGATTTTCCGCTCATGACAGTGCCTTCACAAGCTTTCTGAAATGCTCGCCGCGTTCCTCAAAATCGCGATACGCGTCATAACTGGTTCCACCGGGCGAAAGTAACACACTGTCACCTTTTTCTGCGATTTCTGCGGCTTTCTTTACAGCTTCTTCAAGCGTTTCCACCTCAAAAATCGGATAAGATGGGGAATCGCCTTCATATTTTTTCAAAGCCGCGAAAATCAGGTTTTCAGCTTCTCCGAAGAGCACCACTTTGGGGTGCCTTTCGTGCAGCTGGGCGGACAGATCTTTCCAAGGCAAATCTTTATCGCGCCCGCCGAGCAGCATGACCAACGACCCTTTAATCGAATTCATTGCAGCCATAACACGTTCCGGCGCTGTGGCGATGGAATCATTGATCCAGTAGATGCCATTGAATTCCCTGACCAGTTCCAACCTGTGCGGGATACCTTGAACTGAACTGATGCCTGTGTGCATAGCTTCAGCAGGAAAACCCGCCGCGTGACAGGCAGCGCAGGCTGCCATCGCATTGGCGAGATTATGTCGACCGGGTAAGCGTAATGCGCCTACGGAGAACAATTTCTTGTCATTCTGGCCATCAAATAGCTTGAAATTATCTCTAACCAGGAAAATACCTCGCTCTTTTTCTTCCGGTTTATTAAATCCAAAGGTCAACAGGCTTCCGGCTGCTCTTTCACGCAACTTGTAAGAACCGGGATCATCATGGTTCAATACTGCTAAATCCTGTCCGGTCTGAAAATCTAAAATGCGTGCTTTGGCTGCAGTGTAAGCCTGCATGGTTTTGTGACGGTCAAGGTGATTGGGGGTGATATTCGTTATCACTGCGATATGCGGCGAAATGGTCATTTGTTCAAGCTGAAAACTGGAAAATTCATGAACCACCCAATCCTGAGGTTGAATTTTCTCTAAATGCTCGATCAAGGGATATCCGATATTTCCTCCCACCCAGACCTTGACCTTTGGTTCAACTGCCGCTTTAGCGATCGCTCCGGTTAATATGGTAGTTGTTGTCTTACCCGCGGAACCGGTGATACCGATCACTTTGGCGTTCACTTCTTCCATAAATAGCTGCGAATCATTGGTAAGCGGAATTCCGCGCTGTTGAGCTTCCTGGATAAAGGGGATGGTCAACGGCACACCACCAGAAACGCAAACAATGTCGGCATCATCCAGAATTGCAAACGGATGGCTTCCCAGGAACAGTTCAACCTGCAATCCGGAAAACTGTTTTGAAAGGTCGTCAAATTCGGAGGCAGGTCGGCTGTCGGTAAGAGTAACACATGCAGATTTTCTGGCAAGGTAACGTGAAGTGGCCAGCCCCTGACGGGCGGCGCCAATCACAACTACATTTTGTCCTTGCCAGTCTCTTTTCATTAATACACCAATATGAATGCGAGCCCCAGCATGGCTGCAATTAATGTGACCAACCAAAAGCGCTGTACAACCTGGGTTTCACTCCATCCCAGTAATTCAAAGTGGTGATGCAGGGGAGCCATCCTGAAAAGGCGTTTTCCGCCGGTCAACTTGAAATAACCCACTTGCAGGATAATGCTGAGCGTTTCACTGACGGGAATGATAGCGATGACTGGCAGCACCAGCCATTGACCTGTCATCAATGCGAATGTAGCCAGAGCAGCGCCAATTGCCAGCGAACCAGTATCGCCCATAAATAATTCTGCCGGATGCACGTTGAACCATAGAAAGCCAAATAATGAGCCGACGATGGTGAAGCAAAATCGTGCCAGGAAAAATTGCTCCTGCAGCAAGGCGATACCGCCATAGGCAGCAAAGGCAGTGGCGGAGATCAAGCCCGCCAAGCCGTCCAGGCCATCGGTGAAATTCACAGCATTGGAAAAACCAACGATGATTATGGTGGCAATGGGGATATACCAGATATCCAACTTCAATGGTTTGGGATATCCAGGCCAGTACATTTCCGGCACTTTGACGATGTATTTAAGTGCAAAAGCAGTTATTAGTCCTAAAGCGATTTGGATGAGGAATTTGGTACTGGCGCGCATCCCAAGACCCTTGCGCGAGCCGCGAATGCCTTCCCAGTCGTCAACTGCGCCCAGAAGACCAAACGCGATCAGAACCAACAGGGGAATCAGGACAGACCTGCCCAAAATGTCAAAACCTAACAGGGTTGCTGCGTTAAGCAATACTGTCAGCAGAAGTACAGGCGCGATAATCATAAAACCGCCCATGGTGGGAGTACCCAACTTGTCAATATGGCTTCCAGGACCTTCCTCCCGGATAATCTTGCCGACCTTGAAAAAGCGCAGCAGCTTGATGAGTGGGCTGCCCCAGATCACAGTCATGATAAAGGCTAAAAAGCTCAGAGCCAACGATAAGGATGTTTCCCTCATGCGGCCTCCTCTAAAATAGGCGAGATGCGGTCCATCCTCAGGCCGTGAGAGCCCTTGATGAGCACAACATCCCCCGCTTTCAAGTTGTATTTAAGCACTTCAGCTGCCTGCAGGGCATCCGCCACCCAGGTGACTGCAGTGGGCGGCAGCCCGCGCAACTTCGCAGTTTCAGCGATGATCTGCCCACGCGGACCGACCGCGATGAGGTGATTTACAACCTCCGCGGCTTTGCGACCAACGATTTCATGCCCGGCCTGTTCGTATTGCCCAAGCTCAAGCATGTCGCCAAGCACCGCAATTTTTTGCCCTTTTAATTCATCCAGTAAATCCAGCGCGGCGATAGTGGACTCAGGTGTCGCATTATAGGTGTCATCCAGGATCAGTGCTCCACTTCGGGTTTGGACAGCGACCAACCGTAGCTGGGTATTGCTGGCAGTTAACGCTTCAGCGACCTCATGCATGGTCATGCCTTCGGCAAAACCAGCCGCGCTTGCCCTGAGAATAGTCTGGACAGAATGGCGTCCGAGCATTGGAACTTCCAGAACCATTGAACTGCCCTGATAATGCATGCGAAAACAGATACCCTTCAACCCCTGACCCTGAATTTCATCAGCCCATACATCCGCTCCGGAATCCAGACCGTAAAATAGCACGCGGGCTTGCGTTTTGGAAGCCATTGCCTTGACATACGGGTCATCAAAATTAAGAATGGCTATCCCGTCTGGCGCGGGCGCGAGCGCTTCAACAAGTTCTGCCTTGCCTTTGGCGATCAATTCCTGCGATCCCGCGCGTTCGGCGTGTACTGTACCGATATTGGTTACAATACCAACATTGGGCTTGGCGATTCCGCACAAGAAGCTGATTTCTCCAGGATAATAAAACCCCATTTCAAGGACCAATCGTTCATAGCCCTGTCCGAGATTCAAGATGGTCAATGGCAATCCGATCTCATTGTTATAGTTTCCGGGATTCTTAAAGGTATGAAATTTTCGACTCAGGACTTCATTAGCGAGTTCCTTGGTAGATGATTTACCAACGCTGCCCGTAATCGCAATTACCCGCAGCGATAGTTTCTCGCGCCAAAACCGGGCGATATCCTGAAGTGACTTAAGGCTGTCATCAACCCGGATGCAGAATGGCACTTGGGGGATCGTAATTTCCTGGCTGGTTCTCACATTCCTAAGATCCAATACCCTGAATTCGGTGCCCAAATCTTGCTGAACCAGGGCAAAGGTGGCGTCTTTCTCAAAGGCAGAATGGATAAAATTATGGC
>Ga0315274_10013716_pt1 | contig 11532 bp, 9 predicted proteins | sample YL17G02_20_MG_FD_203700 | JGI IMG/M metagenome (GOLD analysis project Ga0315274, IMG submission 203700) | Sediment microbial communities from Yellowstone Lake, YNP, Wyoming, USA - YL17G02_20 | ecosystem: Environmental > Aquatic > Freshwater > Lake > Sediment | place: USA: Wyoming | collected...
CGCGTCCGCTGGAACTGACCGCGCCACGGCGGCCACCTCGGGCCGCTACGAAGAGCTGCGTTCAGCTGTGTGTGTCATGACGTTTTCGACGAAGGCCGCCCACTCCTGACCCAGGCCGGCCACGAATTGCTTCCGGTAGCTCACTATCTCTTCCCAGGGGAAATCATCATAGGTGCCGTGGTCCCTGACGTATTCGATGTGGCGTTTCCCCGCGCGGTTGCACGGCGGGTCTTTGGCGTCGTGGACGCCGTCGAAGTCCACAGGGACGAAGCCGTTCTGCTCGCAGGTCGCCAGGTCATAGGCCGGGCTTGCGTGGACCCACTTGCCTTCAATGCGAAGCTCGGCATAGCCATGCTGGATGAGCAGGTTGCCTCCTCCTATCATCCTGCGGAACTTGTGCGACAGAAGATGGTCCCGGATGTCGGCAAAGCCAGGGCGGGCTGGTATCCCCGCGGCGCGTCGCAGTCGATGACCTCCGTGCATCTCAGATATTGTTCCATCGCACAGCGATGATATGCCTCGTGCTCGGCGGCTGTCAAGCATGCCGTATGACCCGGTAATAGCGATTGGGCCACCACATGGGCTTGACGAAAACTAATGTAGGGGCGTTCAATTGAACGCCCCTACCCTTGATTGCGGAGAGCAGCGCCGGGCGCCGCCGTCCTACTCTATCACGCCCTGCTCTTTGAGGCGGGTGATGTCACTCCAACTGTAGCCGCTCTCCAGCAGCACCTCCTCCGTGTGCTGCCCCATTTCGGGCGCTGTTGACCTGATGGAGGACGGCATCTTGCTGAGTTTGATGGGGTTGGCCACGAGCCTTATTGCGCCCAGCGTCGGATGCTCTGCGGTCGTGAAGTAGTCGTTGGCCCATGCCTGCTCATCTTTGGCGACGTCTGTAGGTTCTTGCACCGGCGAGTAGATCAGCCCATTCCCATCCAGTATCGGCTTCCACTCCTCGAGAGTGTGTCTGGCCATGGCCGCTTCGACGATGGCGAACAGCTCTTCATTGTGCCCCATCCGGGCCTCTAGTGTGTTGAATCTCTCGTCATTCTCGATGTGCTCCAGCCCGAGGGCCCGGCAGAACCCTGGCCAATAGGGGCCCTGCTGCAAGTGCGCGAAGTATACCCACTTGTCATCCTTGGTGCGGTAGACGTTGGTCATAGCGGGCGTCTCTGACCTCTTGCGGAGCCCGGGGTATTCGCCAGTGGACAGCGCACAGCTCACGTCTATGCTGAGCATCCAGACGCCCGTGCTGTAGAGGCTGACATCCACCTCCTGGCCCACGCCGGTTCTCTCCCGAGCGAAGAGGGCTGTGGCAACGCCGCAGGCAAGGGCGATGGAAGTGGCGTGGTCGCCCATGCCCCCTCTGGGGAAAGCGGGAGGCATGTCAGGTTCTCTGATCGTTGCCATGAATCCCGAGCGCGCCCAAAAGGCATTGACATCGTACCCGCGCTTCTCCCGGTCCGGTCCCTTCCGGCCGTAGCCCGTCAGGCTGGCGAAGATCAGTCTGGAATTCCGCTCGCTGAGCCTCGGATACTCCAGGTCATAGCGTTCCAGATCGCTGGGACGGAGGCTCGTAATGAAAACGTCGGTCGTCTTGAGCAACCGGTGAAGAACCGCTTGGCCCTCCTTCTTGCTCACGTCCAGAGTGATGCTCCTCTTATTGCGGTTGTCGAGCTCAAATAGCCAGTCCACGCTCATGCCGCCGACATTAGTCAGGCCCCGCATCGCGTCACCTCTTATTGGGTGCTCTATGTGGATGACGTCCGCTCCCCAATCGGCGAGCAAAGCGCCCGCGCCCGGGGCTGCCACCCACTGGGTGAGTTCCACTACCCTGATGCCTTCAAGAGCGTTCTTGGCCATGCTACTTGCCCCCTTACCGAGCGGTTTCTGAGGTTGGCTGTTGCCGGAGGGATTCTGGCGGATGCGCGGGTGCGCGGGTGCGCGGAAGGCTGCCCAGCTACAAACGGATCATCTTGGAGCCGCGCACGCCTCTGACCCTGTGCCACTCGGCAGTGCCCAGGAACTTTATCCTGCGTGCCGACTCTCCGAGGTAGGACGTTCGCAGCAGTTGTATGGACTTGTCTCCGAACTGCTGGCGTACCCTCTTCCCCAGGTCGAGGTCCTCGCGAAAACCCTGCGTCGGATCCAGTTCCTCGTCGTAGCCGCCTATCTCGACGAAGGCGTGCTTCCAGATCGCAATACCTCTGCCGGTTGTGTACCGCGCGGGCTTGAGCCAGCTTCGCAGCACAACGGAACTGGTGGACAGTATGACGCCCTCCGCCACAGGGTCGGCCCCGTGAGCCAGAATGTATCCTTTCTCCAGGGCGGCCACCACCTCCTCGACGTAGGTGGGGCTCAACTGGCAATCAGCGTCTATGAACACCAGTATTTCACCGGTGGCTTGCCTAGCCCCCTCGTTGCGCGCATGGGGGAGGTTCAACTTCGGGACGAAGGCGTACTTCGCCCCGTACTGCTGACATATCTCCTGGGCCTTTTCCTTGGAGGGCGAGGGGCTGCTGTCTGCTACTATGACCTCTATGGGCTTGTAGGTCTGATTGCGGATGGTCTCCAGGAGCTTGGGCAGGTATTCCTCTTCCTCGAGTGTGGGAATGACCACGGAGACCAGACGACCCGTAACCTGATAGGCGGGAGGCTTGAAAGCCTGGCCTATCTTGGCCACGACCACGCGAGAGTTGACATAAGCCGAGAGGATTACGCCCGCGACCCCGCTGCCCACAATGCCGCCGACAAGCTCTCCAGACATGGCGAGGCTATTATAGTGGTTGGCCAGGGCTCTGGCAAACATTCAAGTAGGGGCGTTCAATTGAACGCCCCTGGGCGCATGGCCGTGCGCCCCTACAGGGGGTCAGCGAAATACTGCATGGTGGCGTCGGGGACGACGGCCACCTTTGCCTTCTTGCCGTGGGCTTCGACGAGCCTCTCAAGCACCTCGGCCCAGCTCCTCGCCCAGGCAATCGAGTCAACCGATGCCAGCCAGTCGGCCCCTGCCACGTCGATGTGCTGGGTAAATACGATGAACCTGCCCACATTGTGGAGTGGGCCGGTGGGGGCGTTCCATAGCCTTCCGCCCGCCTTCTTGCCGAAGCTCCTCACAAGGTAGTGCTGCACCTGCCCGTCGGGCGCATTCGCGACCAGCACCAGGTCCGGTGGGCGGTCGCCGAGCAGTGGCGCGAGCAGCGGAATCGCGAGGACTGCCTCGTTGGCCTTGGCATAGGCGTTGAGGACCACGATGTCGGGGCAGGGCACCGGCTCTGTGGCATACGCGTTTCTCGCGAGCCGGACGCCTTCGGCATGCTCCGCGCTCGGCTCACCGACGAAGAGGCCTGCTGTCTGCCCCCGGCCGTTCAGGACAGTGTCTATCTTAATGTCCAGGCCAGCCATCTTCGCTGCCTCCACGATGTCAAGCCGGAGGTGGTTCTCTTCGAAGGACGCGATCCCTATTCCCGGGTCCTTGCCGTCGGTCAGCAGCTTGAGTATCAGGGCGCTGTGATGCGCGGCCATGGTGTCAATGTGGCACACACCGGGCAGTATGATCTTGCTTCCGCCGCCGAAGCCCGTGAGGGGATGGGGAAGTATGCAGCCCATGCCGATCTTGAAATCGCAGCTCATGACCTCATTGTTGACCGACACGGGGGTCCCGCGGCTCGTGTTTCCCAGAAAGGTGCAGTTCTCATAGGGGTTGTGGTTGTAGACCGGGAACCTGCTCGGGATGTCGTCGCCCAGCTTCTTGGCGAAGTCTATCCGCGTAAGCGCGCCGTGGGCGCCGACGGCCGCAATGAACCTTATCGCTTTGTCCTTCACCCCCGCTGCTTTGAGTTCGTCCAGAATATGTGGCACGATACGGGCCGGCTTGGTCGGCCTTGACATGTCGTCGAAGAGGATGGCCACCTCTTTCTTTCCTCTCGCGAGCTGCCGTATGGGTTTGCTGCCGATGGGATTCGAGAATGCTGCTCTCAAGTCACCGTCTGTCAGCTCGGGCCTGCGATGGCCCCTCATGCGGCAGACGGCTATGTCCCACGACGCAGGGAACCGGAGTTCGACCTGGTCGTCCTCGTACCAGCAGAGCTGGGGGAGCCGGACCCTCTTGTACTGCATTTCGCTTCCGCTTTCCTTCTTCGTGTATTGCGTCTGCTTGCTCAGGCAATCTCAGAGCAGGGGCGAACCCTTGTGTTCGCCCTCGCCGCCCCGAGAGGGCAGACACGCTGGTCTGCCCCTTCTACGGTTTGACCAGTATCTTGCCGCCTTCTCCGCTGGTAGCTTTGGCGAAGGCCTCGTTGATGTCATCAAGAGGCAGCACAGCGGTTATCAATGGAGCCGCGTCGATCTTCTTCTCTGCTATCAGGCTCAACGCAAGGCCGTACTCGCCGGGGGCGAAGATCATAGAGCCCTTGATAGTCAGCTCTCTCAGTGCGATGTTGCCGACTATGATCTCGGCCGGATTCATGCTGACTCCCACAATGACGATTGTGCCGCCCTTCCGCGTCATGGTCATCGCTTGCAGCGTCGGTGCAACTGCCCCGGCGCATTCGAATACGACATCTGGGCCTCTGCCACCGGTGAGCTCGAGGACCCTGGCAACGGGGTCAACCGCCTTTGCATCTATGACCTCGTCCACTGCACCCCTGGCCAGTTTGAGCCTGGACTTGCTTGTCTCCGAAGCGTAGACTGCCCTTGCCCCGGATATCCTGGCCAGCCTCGCCACAAGCTGGCCGATGGGGCCCAGCCCCAACACCGCAACGACATCTCCTGTGCGCATCCCCGACAGCCGGATGCCGTGCAGGGCGACCGCCGTTGGCTCCGTCAGGGCCGCCTCCTGGTAGGTCAGCCCGAGAGGGAGTCGGTGGAGCTGCTGGCACTTGGCCTTTGTGTAGGTGGCGAAGCCTCCGGCGGCTGCTCCCCACCTGTCATAGAAGGTCTCGCATAGACCCATCTCCCCACGTGTGCACCAGTAGCAGTCGTCGCAGGGACCGACCGATTCGGCCGTAACCCTGTCGCCGGGTTTCCAGCCTTTGACCTCGGAGCCTACGGCAACGATGTCTCCGGAATACTCGTGGCCGTATCGTCCTGGGAGCCCCAGAATGTACGTGTGCAGGTCGGAGCCGCATATGCCGCAGTACTGCACCCTGATCAGGACTTCGTCCGGGTTCAATGCGGGTTTTGGCGCCCTTCTTATCGCAAACTTCCTCTCGCCGACCACTATCGCTTCTCTCATTCCGTCTCCTCATTGAGCCGTTCGAGCAGTCCGCAAAGGCCCCTCCGGCCCCTTGCGCGGCCCGCCTGTACGCCCCGTGCCATGGGTGGGCCGGAGCATCCGCTCCGACCGAGCCTGGAGCAGATGCTCCAGGCTACCCGGAATTGGCCATGCTTACTTGCGGAACTTGGCGATATCCTTGTCCACGTCCGCGATTCCCAGCCTGACCAGCGTTTCCTTCGTGGGGATGCCGTTGCGGTCCCATCCCCTGAGGTCGTAGTACTGGTCAATAATCTTGTCCGGCGTCCTTATCACCTCGCCGTCGCGCACCCCGCCTTTCAGCGGCTCCGTGAGAAATCTCCTGGGGAGCTTGTCGTCCTTCCTGCTGAAGCCATCGCGGACGTTGAAACACCGCTCCAGATTGTATACCCTGTCTCCCACGGAGAACAGATAATCCACGCTGGCAAACTTGGGCACGCCGGTAGCTGCCGCCAGCATCCTCCCTATGAGGTCATGGTCGTACAACTGCAGATGGTGGCTGGGGAATATGCAGGCGATAGCTAACTCCAGAGCGGCAGTCGAATCGTGATTCCATTTGATGACGTCCCCCTGGCCTTCGTCCGCGCTGGGATCGAGCAGGCGAGGCTTGGGGTCCCCGATCTCCTGCTGTGGCCAACCGAAGTTGTGGTTTGCCCCCATGTTGCTCAAGGCCCAGTTCATGCCCATGGCCTTTCGAGCGCGCGGGTCATAGCCCGGCGTCTCCAGCCCCTTGACGTGCATGGCATACTGGTCAGCGCCCTTGCCGATGTGCTTCGCTGCCCTTTTGACACCCTCAGCAAGGATATCGCCCAGCCCTTCACGAGCGGCGATCATCCTGACGAGTTTGATCATGGGCTCAGGGTCTCCGTATTTGAGGACCAGCCCGCCCGTGTCTTTCCTGGTCAGGATGCCCTTCTCGAAAAGCTCGTAGGCAAAGCCGATGCTATTGCCGGTGCTTATCACGTCCAGGCCTTGCTCGGCGCAGATCTGGTTGCAGACCAGCGTCGCGTTGGTATCGGTGCACCCGGTAGGTCCGCTGAAGACCCAGGCGCCCTCGAACTGCGGCCCCTCGACGGTGAGGCCTTTGTAGGGACCGTCGGGTACTCTTCTGATCTTCCCGCATTTGAGTGAGCAGGCATAACAGCCAACGTGATCTATAGTGATCTTGGAGTATGGCCACATTCCAATGTTCTCGTTCCAGTTTGGCAGCTCGGCGTAGCGCCAGTTCTTCATAGGAATGGAGCCAAACATGGGGTAGAAGTAGTCCAGCCCCTGCACGGTGCCGTATTCCTTGAACACACCGTAGCCCAGCCCCGCCTTCATGGCTTTGACCTGCTCCTGCACCAGCTTCTTGAACTCAGCGGGGTCGGCCACGTCTTCCTTTCGCTCGGTGACTACCACCACGGCCTTGAGATTCTTGGATGCCATCACGGTGCCGGTACCGCCGCGCCCGGCGGCGCGTTCCCCGCTGATGATTGGGCCGTATCGCACCAGCTTCTCCGCGGCTGGCCCGACGACGACCATGCGCGCCTTTGCCCCGTGCTGTTTCTTGAGGTACTTCTGGGTTTCGCTGGTGGTCTTGCCCCAAACGGGGGCGGCATCGAGAATCTCGTACTTGCCGTCTTTGACAAGAAGGTAAACTGGCTTAGCCGCCTTGCCCTCGATAATCATGAGTTCGAACCCGGCCCACTTCAGCCAAGCTCCGAAATCCCCTCCTCCGACGCTCCGGGTATAGGTGTCCGTGATCGGGCTCTTGGTGACTGAGATCCACTTGGAGGACGCCTGGGCGCTGGTGCCGGCCAGCGGCCCCACCGTGAGAAACAGCTTGTTCTCCGGCCCCAGCGGGTCTGTGTTTGGCTTGACCTCGTCGTAGAGATATCTGGCGCAGAAGCCACGCGCCCCGACGTAGTCCGTGGCCACTTTCCTGGGGATATCTTCTTCCTTCGTTGTGCCTTTGGAGAGATTGACCCGTAGAAGCCTGCGCATGGTTTTCTCCTTTCAGGTTGTGCAATAGGCGGTGCCTGTCAGAAGTGCGCCGTCCCGAAGAAAGGCGTCACATTTGGGGGGCGGGCAAGGAAATCATACAGGCAGGCTCGCAAAAGTCAAGGCGAGGTCGGACTCCGAGGCGTAGGGGCAGACCGTTGTGTCTGCCCGGGGTGGGGGGTGGCGCCGTGGATATGGGTGTCTTTGCGAGCCCGCCGCAGGCGGGCGTGGCAATCGCCCGGTATGACCGGAGACCGGAGACCGAAGACGGAAGACGGAAGACGGAAGACGGGAGCCCGCAGGGTGGGTGAAGCGTAGCGGAACCCACCAGCCGGCTGGGCGGGGGTGCTTCGTGTGCGTGGGGATTGCCGCGCCTCGTCCTTCGGCTGCCGAAGGACGAGGGTCTCGCAATGACAGGTTAGTCTCGATGTCTTTGCGAGCCCGCCGCAGGCGGGCGTGGCAATCGCCCCGATTGCGGTAAGGGGCTTGGAAATCCCCCTGTATCCCCCTTCTCCGAAGGGGGAAGAACAAGGTCCTCGTGCGCCCTTCCGTCTTCCGTCACCGAGGCTCACTCCTCCACGATGGCGACGACTCGGGCCCAGCCGGCGCTGCCGCCGGTGAGCTTCACCGGGAAGCAGGCGACCTTGAAACCGAAGGGACGCGGAAGCTGGTCGAGGTTGGACAGCTTCTCGATATGGCAGTACTCCCTGTCTGTGCCGGCGTAGTGCGCGCCCCAGAGCACGCTCTTGTCCCGCGTGCGCGCGAACTCCTCCCTTATCGCCCAGAAAGGCGGGTCCCACCCCCAGGCGTCGATGCCCATGACTCTGATGCCCTGCTCTATGAGCCACAGAGTGGACTCCCTGTTCATGCCGCAGCCGGCCTCGAAGTACTCCTGTTTGCCCCACAGCTTGTCGGCTCCGGTCTGGATCAGCACAATGTCGCGGGGTCTGATGACATAGCCGATCTTCTTCAGGGCCTTGCGCAGGTCTGCGGCCGTGGCTCCGGAGCCACGCGGCTTGTGCCTCATGTCCAGCACCACGCCGTCGCCGTAGAACCATTCCAGCGGCATTTCATCGATGGTCCTGGCCCTGTTCCCTTCGCAGACGGGAGAGTAGTGCCACGGCGCATCAACGTGAGTTCCAGCGTGGGCAGTCAGACTGACCGTATCGTTGGCCCAGCCCAGACCCGCAGGCAGGTCCTGCTCGCTGCAGCCGAAGAACATCATCATAACCTCGACGCTCTGCCGGTGCGCTTCGTGGCTGACCTTGAGCGGTATGGGTTCGCTGGGGCTGTCTTCAGTGGGGACGCTGAGATCGATTACTCTCGTCATGTTGCCTCCTCGAAGCGACCTCCGCGGTCCGCTATCGGGCTTCGTTGTAGAGGATGGTGTAGAACCTGTCTCTCGCGCTCCGTTCGATCCAGGGGCGGTGACCGCATTTCTCCAGCAGGACGAGCCGGAAGTCCTTCAGGGTGCGGGCAAGGGGTTCCATGACCCCTTTCCACGGATGAGGGTCGTAGTCGCCGTGGACTGCTACGACGGGACACCGGATTCTCTTGCCGATGGCCAGCAGTTTCCCGCCGCTCCTCAGGTCGCGGGCCTCGTCCCACACAATACGGAACATGTCGTACTGACATTCCAGTGTCTCGTCCTCGTGGGGCAACGGGTCATACGAGTCAGCCCTCGATATCAACAGCCCAAGTCGGGCCATGAGCGCGTTCTTGTCTGCGACCGCGGGGCCGTCCAGGGCCTTCATCAGAGCCAGGGCTTCGTGCCTTTCTTCTTCGCCCATGCGTTTCAGCCGCGTCTCGGTGATGCCGGCGGCGTATTGCTCTTCATAGGGTGCGCTCCCGATGAGTATCAGCTTCCTTGCGAGTGAAGGATGCCGGCCGGCGAGGATGAAGCTGAGCATCGCGCCCCATGAGAAACCAATCAGTGTGACGGGGGGATCCCCCTCCTTCATCAGGGCCGCCTTCAGCTCCTCGACCTGCCCTTCGAGCGTGGTTGCTGTCTGGAGCGGCTCCAGAACGCCTCTGACGGCGGAGAGCTCCCGGGCAACCGGCGCCATCTCTCCGGGCGCGCCCGGTCCGCCGTGTACAACAGCCACATTGTAGGGCCAGCTTCCGTACTTTCTCAGGTTCTTCATCAAGGACCCCACGCTCAATTCAAGGCTGAGGCTATGGCTCGAAGTGACACAATGAGGGCGCGTTCAGTTGGATGGGACTCTGTCCACAATCGGGGCCGTTGGCATTCTTTACATAACAGCTTCATGTGGTGCTGTGGGCGAATCCCATCCGCTGCTCAACGGCCGAGTCTCTCCCCACCTCTGAGGCCCACGGAGACCGCGTACTCAGATGCTGCGACCTTCGCCCCGCCTTGAGGCTGCACTCGCTTGACGAGCAACCACCCGCCTCGGCCCGCAACTGCTATGCCCTGGTCCGAGGTCTCGATGACTTCGCCCGGCCCGGCGGTGATGCTCTCCAAAACCAAATCGCAGTCGAAGACCTTGACCTTCCCGCCACGAAGTACAGTCGTGGCGCCCGGCTGGGGATTCGTGCCGCGAATCAGGTCGTAGACCCTGGCTAAAGGCGCCGCCCAATCGATCACGGCGTGCTTCTCCTGGCAAGGGGGCTCATAGGTGGCCTGGGACTCGTCCTGCGGTATCCTGGGGGCCGCTCCCTCCCTGGTGAGTTCGATCGACTCCACTATGGCCTCCACACCCAGCGGGAAGAGCTTGTCGTAGTAGAGCGAGCCGACGGTGTCAGTGGGCGAGATGTCGGCCTCTTTTTGCAGCAGGATAGGGCCGGTGTCAATTCCCGCGTCGGGCCACAGGACGGTGATGCCGGTCCTGGTATCGCCCTGGATGATGGCCCAGTTGATGGCGCTCCTTCCTCGGTGCCTGGGCAGCAGCGAGGGGTGATACTGGATGGTCCCCAGCTTGGGGCAGTTCAGGATGGACTCCGGCACGATGTCGGTCACGAAGGCCATGACACCCAAATCGGGCGCCAATTCCACGAACCTTTCGTAGACACCGGGGTCGCGCATTCTCCGTGGCTGGAAGACGGGAATGCCCTGCTGTGAGGCTGATTCCTTGAGCGGGTCGGCCTTGGCTCCCGGCCTGTCGGGGGGCACATAGGCAGCCGCCACCTGTTCCCCCATTTTCAGCAGAGCCTCCAGCACCTTCTGCCCGAAAGCGGCCTGCCCGATCAGCACAATTCGCATTTCCCGTCACTCGCGTGCTTGATGCCCGATGCCGCCGGTCCGCGTCACGCCGGCGACCCTATGCTCGGCGTCACATGGGCATAGCCTGCGCTGCGGTCTATCATGACGTTGACGACGGCAGGAAGCCCGCAGGCGAAGGCCCTTTCGAGGGCAGGGCGTATCTCGTCAGGGCGCTCCACGAACTCACCGTGTGCGCCGAGGGCTTCGGCAACCTTGTCGTATCTTGCCCACCCCAGCCCCCTGGCCAGAGCGCGGTCTCCTTCGCCGATCGGCATCCAGGCGCGGTTGTTGCCAACAACCGAGACTACAGGTATGTTGTGTCGGACCATGGTGTCGAACTCCATGCCGTTGAGGCCGAAGGAGCCGTCCCCGTGCACTATGAGCACCTGCTTGTCGGGCCTGGCCAGCTTCGCCGCCATGGCGAAGCCGGTGCCTACGCCCAGGCATCCCAGCTTCCCGGGATCGAGCCAGTGCCCGGGGTAGTTGATCTTCAGAACCTGGGCAGCGGAGGAGACGATGTCGCCTCCATCGCCGATCACGATGGCGTCGCGTTCCAGGAAGTTGCCGACTTCTCTCAGCAGCCTGAGGGGATGGATGGGGACCGCATCGGAGTTCAGGAAGGGCTTGAGCGCGCTCACCCTCTCCGTCTCAAAGGCACGGACCTTCTTCAGCCAGGCAGCTCTCTTCCGCGCTTTCCTCTTGTTCAGCTCCGCCAGCAGTTGACACAGCACCTCTCTGGCGTCTCCCACGATGCCGACGTCGACGCAGCGGTTCCGTCCGATTTCGGTCTGGTCGATATCGATCTGGATCACCTTGCCTTCCTGACAGAACAGCGGTGGCATGCCGTAGTTCAGACGGAAATCAATCTCGGTTCCGATGAGCACAACAACGTCGGCCTGGCCGGTGGCGAAGCGGCGGGAGTAGACGAAGAACTGGGGGTGGTCTCCGGGGACGCAGCCGCGTCCCATCCCGTTCAGGAAGACGGGGGCACCGATGGCCTCGATGAACTGCTGCAGCTCCCGGCTCGCCTGAGACCAGTACACCGTGTTCCCCGCCATGACCACGGGCCTCTGTG
>Ga0315274_10013717_pt1 | contig 11532 bp, 5 predicted proteins | sample YL17G02_20_MG_FD_203700 | JGI IMG/M metagenome (GOLD analysis project Ga0315274, IMG submission 203700) | Sediment microbial communities from Yellowstone Lake, YNP, Wyoming, USA - YL17G02_20 | ecosystem: Environmental > Aquatic > Freshwater > Lake > Sediment | place: USA: Wyoming | collected...
TTGTAGGACCCGAAGTAGGTTCCCAGGCTCCGGGCGGCGGACCGGCCATCTTCATAATCTTTCAGGCACGCCTCCTCGTATTTCACCGTCCTCCAAAGGCGCTCGATGAAGATGTTGTCGAGGCATCGGCCCCGACCGGCCGCTCCTCCCAGTGGATCAGATCGCCGCTGGCATGGCGGCCAATGACGGGCATGGACATGTGGAACAGGCGCCGGACGCCGTCCTTGTAGAACGGGAAGGTATCGCCCGACGGTTTGCCGGGGGGCAGGAAGAAGGGGTTGGGGGCCGCGCCGAAATCCGGCTCGGCCGGCAAACGCGGCGCCGGTCAGAGACTCATCCGCCAGGCTTTCACATTTTCGACAAGGCATACGCCGTCCTCGACCAGAAAGCCGATGCGGCCGGTGGATTGCGGGGAGATGAAGAACGACTGCACAAGGACGTCGTCCAGATACATCTCGAACATATCCATGCGCACGAGCAGGCGGAACCTGTGCGGCCGGCTCTCCAAGGCGCCCGCCACCGTGGCGCAGCCGGGCCCCGTGGTGTCCTCGCGCACGAACGAGAGTCTCCCTTTCCTGAAGTCCGTCCGGTCGATCCGCGTGATCCCGTACGTTTCCAGCAAGATGGACTTGCCGCGCCCCGGCTCTTCGTCGAAGTAGAAGCCCGCGCTGACCGGAATCCGGTGTGTCGCTTCCCCCTCGCTGGGGTCCCGTAGAGTCAGCGTGCCCTCCAGGACGAGACCCACGCCGAGGTCAAAGGTTCCGTCCAGGAGCGCGATCGTCCCGCCGCCGCCATGGCGATTGAAGAGCGCCCTCGCGTCACGGAGTTCGATCCGCCGGGCGGCGGCCTGCACGACATGTCCGTCCTTCTGCTTCACGGGATGCACCCGTTCGCATCGGGAGAGGTCCACGGGGAGTTCCTTGCCCTTCAGCGCTTCGTTCCCCGGCCAGTAGCCCATGCGAAGATGCCCCCGCCTGTCCACAACCGCTTTGCGGATCGGCGCAAACCAGACGGCTTCGGTCCCCTGCCACATGGAGATCATGGCGTTGGTCAGAAGCAACTCGCCGTTGCCCCGGGCGAAGGACGCCAGATAGTTTACCCCGATCTCCCCGAGCTTGCCGCGATAGCCGAGTTGACGCAGGTCGTGCGAACTGCCGCAGAGCCGGTAGGCCTCAAGGTCAGGTTGGAACGGTCCCTCCGGATTGTCAGCGGTGAAGGTGAACACGGAATAGCCGAAATGACCCATGTAGTCGAAACGCCCGCCCTGGATCATGTAGTACCGGCCGCCGATGCGTTCGCAACCGCCTACTTCCATGAGCTGCTGCGGCGTCTCGCCCCAGTCGAACGCCGGCGGGGCCAGCCACCGCCAGTCCATGCCGTCGGACGACTCCAGCATGCCGAGAGCCTTGTGCGGTTGGGCGGCGTTCGTGGTGGCCACGCAGTATCCCCAGAAGCCCTCCTCCAGGCGTCCCTCCACCTTGGGGATCATGTACATGTGGTCGCAACGGCCCTCTTCACGGTACCAGCGCTGGTCCGGGCGCCGGTCGAACGCCTTGCCCTTGTACGTCCAGTGGACGAGGTCGTCGGATTCCCAGAATCGCAGGGTGTCGTTCCACGAGCCTGGTCTCCCGCTGTGGCTGCCGTGGTCCAGGATGAAACGGTCGCGGCATCTCCCGACGAACATCTTGTAAACTGCGAATGGCGCGTTCTCGATCATGGGACCGAGCGGTCTCCAGTGGACGCCGTCCGCCGAGGAGGCCATCCACATGCTTTGGCCGCCGAGCATGCTGAAGAGGTAGTACGCATCCTTGTGCCAGAAGACACAGGGGTCCCACATCTCTCCGGACGTCGGCTTGTGAATCATGGGGTCACTCCCTCGGGAATCTGGCTGCGTCCACCCCAGAACGCGAATGCGACATTCATTGGAGGAAGAATCCCGCCCACGGCCAGACTCCCTCGAGTCGCACTGCCCAAGGCATGCAAGCTACCTCATTCGGACGCGTTGCGGCCAGATCGGCTGCATCTGCCAGGCATGGAGGCTCTTCAGCACGGCGTCCTGACCCTGGGCGCGGACGGACACTCCCAGGCTGTCTGGACGGCCTGGATAGACCCGCATGGCGAGGTACTGCTTCCCATTGGCGAAGACCTCTACAACACTGCGATCGATGAAGACCCGCAGTCTCAGAGGCTCGCCTCCGCGCTCCATGACAGCCATCTCCGGCGGCCTGAGCCATACATCCGGCAGATCGCTCGAGCGTGACCCGTCCAGGCAAATGACGCCGCGCGCGTGGTACCAGATGCTCAGGTTCCGGTCGTAGTTGTAGAAGGTGATCGAGGTGTGCTCTTCCGCATTCGGCGAGCGCAGGACGTTGAGTTGCACCCAGCGCGAGAGTTGCGGGGCGATCTCCACCGCCAACTCCAGGGTATTGCCCTTGATCGTCTCCAGCACGATCTCCTTATTCGCCGGCATGACGGTCTCGCCGACCTGTTGGTGGGCGCCCCGCAGGGAGGCGTTCGCCTCGACGGGTTCGATCCGGAGCCGTTTGTCCGGGCCCAGGGTCAGCCGCTGCGCGAGGGACATGATCTGGTCCCAGTCGTCGCTGGGCTTGCCGTCGTTAATATTGAGGATGTTGATCACGCCGCCTTTGCCGTCCGCAACGGCGGATGGGGCATGCACCCCCCCCGGAGCGACGTTGCCATGATTGAAGCGGCCGTGATCATAGGGCGTGAATTGGAGATTCTTCCGGTCGTAATCACCGAGAAGATACTGACCGCCTTTGGTATGGCTGAACAGGAGCAGAATGTGCTTGTCGCCGATGGGCTGGAAGGTGGGACAGGATCCGTCGTCAATGGGGAAAGAGGGCCCCGCCAGAAAGCTGCCGTTGCAGGCTTTCCAGTCGACCAAGTTCTGTGACGTGAGAAGGGTCCGGGACCCGATCAGGCCGAGATAGGTGTCGCCTTCCCTCCAAATGCACGAATCACCAGTCGGCTCGCCAGGGCGTGTGACGGGATTTCCCTCGATTTTCTCCCAGTTCAAGAGCAGGGGGTCTTTCGCGACCGCCAGCATCTGGCCCGCGTCAATGCCCGGGTAAAACGCGACGACCTGGTTCTCCTCGACCACGGTGCCGCCGGAAAAGCACATTCTCTCAATGCCCGGATAGATCGCATAGGGCAGATCACGCCAGTGAACCAAATCATCGCTGACCGTATGTCCCCAATGCTGCCGGCGTTTCGCTATGTCCTTTGGTTCGGGGAACTCATCGGGCGGATACGCCTGGTAAAAGAGATGCCAGCGTCCCTGCCAGAAGCACAGCCCGTTCGGATCGTTTAGCTGGCTCTCCGGACTGACGAAATGATAGGCGGGCCGATACGGGTCGGCCGCCATCTTTTGCCGCGATTCTGCAAAACGAAGCATCAGTTCGTTTGTCTCTAGTTCCTTCTCCTGTTCCGCCAGGGTTCGAGAGAACATCTGTCTCGGCGCCGGGGATGGATACCTTTCCGGCCACGATTTCTTTTTGAGTTCGCTGTTCATCAATCCCTCTTTTCCCCAACCCGCCGCTTCCTTTTGCAGGCCCAAGGCTCCAGGCGCGGGCCCAGCGCCAAAGGCGTCTCCGGTGGCGGTCCCACCGCCGCAATCCGCCCCCTCGAAATCGCCAATCAGGATGTCCTCTGCCGCGAAGGCAGCCGAGGCGACAACGAGAATTGCCGCGCAGGCAAAGCCGGTGAACGACACCGTCTCCATAGCGTTCTCCCATCTCCGGTCGGCGAGGCTTGAAGCGACGGCGCTAAGGCGCCCTGAGTGTCCACAAGTCCAGCGACCGGAGTTGGACCGTCCCACCCTTCGCACAGGGTTGAAGATCGCCGGGGCGCCAGGCCTTGAGAGCGGTCAAGGCGTTGGTCATCCTCGCTCAGGCCTCTCTCCCAAACCATCTGGCTATTGTTGCTCCACTGCTGAAGTTTGGAACTTCTGACCGCCCATTTGCGGCTTGAAAGACGAGAGCGGACAGGCGAGACTCGGGAAAATGAGAACACGACTTCCCACTTCAAGAGGCCCCGCTGATGCCCGCTCCTGTTCCTCTTCTCGCTCTGGCCGGGGAGTTTGTCAATTGCTTTACGAGTCCCGGCATGAAACGTTTTCTGCATTTCGCCTTGGCGCACGCCGCGCTGTGGGGCGCGCCGCACTGCGTGACGGAGACAATGCGGCTGACGCGCGTGCACGAGCGCACGCACTGGACGACGCTCTACGCTTGGATGAGCCGCGGCCGAACCTTGGTGGCGCCCCGCGGGCCCGCCCAGCGTCACGCGCATGCGCCGGGCGCTGGGCCCCGCCTTGGCATGTCCGGGAATCCGCGCGATCTGCGCAATCCGCGGACGCCTTGCTTCTTCATTTGTGACAGGATGAACAAGATTCACAGGATGAACTGGATCCGGATCAGGCGCCATCGTTTCCGACAAGATGAACAGGATTCACAGGATGAACTGGATCCGCATCAGCCGCCATCGACAGATGTCATCTCAGCCGCCATCGACAGATGCCATCTTGTTCATCGTGTCTATCCTGTCTGAACGCTCTCTTTTTTATCCCCCAAAGTGCTGATTCAACCGCGCGCTGAACTCGGGCGCGGCGGCGAAGAGGTCGATCATCGCGTCGGTCGTTGTGCGGCTGGCGTCGAGTTCGCCGGTCCAGTACGACTTCTCGTGGTCGGCGGGAAATCTGCCGAGGAACGCGCGGTAGAGGCGCGCGACGATTGCGGAATGCGGATTGGGGATTGCGGAGTCGATGAGGTTCTGGAACTCGTCGGACGCAAGGATCTCGCGCGCCGTCTGCTTCGCTTGAGTGCGGCAGGCTTCGATGCTGTTTCTTATCCTTGTGGCCCCGTCAGTAAGCGCAGCGACGGCGCCCCCGCCGGGGTTGCCACGGGAGAACTCGACAGCCGAGGGCGACTGTCCCACACCCTTGCCTTCTGACGACTCGACAGCCGAGGGCGGCTGTCCCACACCCTTGCCTTCTGACGACTCGACAGCCGAGGGCGACTGTCCCACACCCTTCGCCGCATCGAACAGGCTCGCCGCGTATTCCAGCCCTTCCTTGTCGGCCAAGCGATCCAAGAGACCGATGTACATGGCCGTGACGAAGTTGCGGCTCGGGTCGCCTGGATTGTCGGGGTACATCTTCACGATCCGCGCGGCGAACTCCTCCGACTCGGCGAAGATCGTCATGACCTCGGCGCGGTTCCAGGAAACCGGGGACTGGCTCGGCCGCAGCGAGGAACGAACGAGCACGTGCCTGTCCCCGCTTTCCTCCGTTGTCGTCCCGTCCCCCGCCCCGACCCAGTTGTCGAGTTCGGCCTGCCGCGGGTCGCGATCGAGGAAAGCCCAATAGCAGTCGCTGACAAACTCGGCGTCCGTCCGCGTGCGCGTCGCGTACTCGTCCGACAGGAAGAACAGGCGCCCCATCTCCCGCGGCACAAACCGCACGTCCACGTCCATGGCGACCGCGTAATCGAAGTAGCCGGTCTCCCAGGCCGCCGCCTCTCCGTCAACTGGCTTTCTCCCCAGAACAAACCAATAGAAGGACCCGACGAGTGACGCAATCGTTTCAGGCTGCAGGTAGTACACGTATGCGCGGCCGGCCCAGCGGGTGCCCGACGGCGCGTCCTCGCTGAAGGCGCCGATGATGAGGTCGGCCGTCCCGTCCCCGTTCGCATCGGGCACAGCCGCCGGGAGGCCAAATCCATAGCTCATCTCTCCCGTCTCCATCTCTCGGGGCGAGAGAAACCACTGAAGGAGTTCGCCTGATGCGCCGTCGAACAGGTACGCCCTTCCGGGTTCCCCAACCGCGACTTCGCCCCGGCCATCCCCGCTGATGTCAGGGACTCCGGCAACGTACCCGAACTCACCCCAGTTCTTGGGATTGGGGGATGCAAGGGTGTGGAGCAGTTGGCCCGTCGCCCCGCTAAAGACATAAGCACGACCCAGGCTCACGAGACCTGGAGCGTCCCCCTCACCCGGCGCCCCGACGATCACGTCCCCCCGTCGGTCGCCGTCGAGGTCCTCAACGCCGGCAACGCTCTCACCGAAAGACCCGAGTTCTCCCTGGGCGGGGGAGAGCAACGCATACAGCAGCCCGCCTGTGGAACCGTCGAAAACATAGGCCCGTCCCTCATTGCGCCCCGTTGCGTCGTCCTCCAACTCGCCTCCAGCGCCGATAGTCAAATCTCCTAATCCATCCCCGTTGAGGTCGGAGACCCCAGACACAGAGAATCCGAAGTGCCCGTCCTTCTCTGGATTGGGCGAAGCGAGGATATGCAGGAGTTCTCCCGTCGCGCCGTCAAACACGCAGGCCAGTCCGCTTCCCCGCGGATCTGATGCCGAGAGTTCCCCGAGACTCCCCACGATGATGTCTACTCGGCCGTCCCCGTTCACATCGGGGACACCTGAAACTGCGTCCCCGAAGTACCTGGCCAGAGACGAGGGCGGCTTGGCCAACGTATGCAGGACCTCCCCCGTCGCCCCATCGAATACGTACGCACGGTTCTCGCCATACGCCCCAACGACGATATCGCCTCGGCCATCGCCATTCACGTCTGGTATGCCTTCCACCGACCCGAAGCCTCCATCGTCCACGGGCCGCGGAGACCGCAAGATCCTCAGCAAGTCACCGGACGAACCGTCGAAAACGTAGGCATGCCCCGACCCTTCCCCATAGGCGCCGACAACCACATCCCCCAAGCCATCGCCGCTCACGTCTGGAATTCCCGAAGTGTAGCCGAAGAACCCATTTAGCTGCGGATTGGGAGAAGCAAGTTCGAAAACAGGATACTGTGCGTATGTGTGTGGAGACGCGCCGCATAAGAGCGCGATCAGCACTGCCACGTCCTCGGCGGACGGGAGACCCCAGCGTCGTCGCGAAGCGCCCCATCCCGGATCTCCCGGGCGAGAGAAGACAACACATCGGCAAACCATGACATGGTCCTCCTTACTGTTTCCTCAGCACGAGCGCCCTGTCCGATTCGATGTCCAGCACAACGGTTTCTAGAGCGCCACTTGCCTCGCTGACATTTGTCGTGTCGCCCACCTGCTCGCCCGTCATGGTGCTGTACCATCGCGCCTTCCACGTGCTCCTGATGACGATGATACGCTGACCAAGTGGCGCGTGTCCAGGGCGTAGAGGCACATGGCCGGCGTCAACAGGTAGATGTTGACCCACCTGTTGGGTGTCGGGTTGGTGTCTGAGCATGGCGTCGAGGTCGGTGGGGGAAGCCAGGAGGATGATCGGGTCGAGACCCAAAGCGGGGAGAACAGCGGGGAAAAAGGGCCTTGACACGGCAGCGCAACGGGCGGGATATGTTCGCGGAGAGGCCCCGAGCCGCCACGAGGCGAAGACGCCAAGGAGGAGGGCCTTTCTGGATCTTTCTGCCTTCGTGTCAGCGTGGGAGGGAGTCCCCTTCTCGACGATTTTCCATGAGGCGGAATCGTGTCGAAGGTCTTTGGCGGGAACGAAGGGAACAAGGCATGCGCATTGCAGGCGCGGGTTGCGCGGTGGCGGATTTTCTTTATGCCGACGTGAACTTCGAGGGAGAAGCGTTCCTGCGGTTTCGCTCGCGACGGCGGGGCGACGGCGGGATCACGCCCGGAGGGTTGGTCTTCGTCGAGGAGTTCGAGGAGTTCGCGGGGATGCCCTTCAAGGAAGCGGTCCGTTGGATCGTCGGGTCGCGCGAGCCGGACTCCTTCAACCTCGGCGGTCCCGCGATCGTGGCTTTGACGCTCGTGGCGCAGCTCCTGGCGCCGCGCGGGGTCGAGGTCGAGTACTACGGCGTGAGGGGCCAGGATGACGCCGGGGCGCGTCTCCTCGACATCGCTCGACGGACGCCGCTGAGGACCGACGGCTATGAGGCCGTCGAGGGTCCGTCGTCCTTCACGATGGTCCTGTCCGATCCGAAATACGACGCGGGGCGCGGCGAACGGGCGTTTCTGAACGCGATGGGCGTCTCGGCGGGCTTCGGTCCGGAGGATCTGCCGGATCGCTTCTTCGACGCCGATGTCGTCTTGCTTGCCGCGACGGCGCTCGTTCCTCGGCTCCACGCGAGGTTGACGGACCTGCTGAAGAAAGCCAAGGAACGGGGATGCGTCACGGTCGTGACGACGGTCTACGACTTCCGCAGCGAGAAGGCGAATCCCGGCGCGAAATGGCCGCTCGGTGAGAGCGAGGAAACGTACGCCTGCACGGATCTTCTTATTGCGGACCGGGAGGAGGCATTGCGCATCAGCGGCGAGAGGTCGGATCGGGAGGCCTATGACTACTTCAAGGATAACGGTCTTTCTGCGTTCGCAATCACAAACGGTCCCGAGCCGGTCTGGCTCTACTCGCGCGAAGGGCTCTTCCGGGAATGTCCCTTGTCCCCTTTGCCCGTGTGCCGAGCGGTGGGGGAAGCGATGGCCGCCGGCGAAAAGCCGACGGGGGACACGACGGGCTGCGGCGACAACTTCGCCGCGGGAGTCATCGCGTCGCTGGCCGCGCAGATGATGCGGGGCGGTTCGGGGCGGGGAGTGCGCGACGGCCTCCATCTCGCGCAGGCGGTGGCGGCCGGCGTCTGTGCGGGCGGAAGCGCGTGCTTTCACCTGGGGGGCACGGTCATCGAGAAGACGCCGGGGGAAAGAGCGCGCGAGATCGGCGAGCTTTACGCCAGGTACCGTGAGCAAGTGAGGGATGCCTGCCGATTGAGCGCCGAGTTTCCGGCATAAAGAGGCAGGCCGGATGCGCCGAAGCCGCAGGACGTCGGGCGGGATCCGTCCATGGAGAAGCTGGTCCAATTCGGGGCGGGCAACATCGGTCGTTCGTTTCTGGGGCAGCTTTTCGCGAGAGGCGGCTACGAGGTTGTTTTCATCGACATCGATGTCGCCCTGGTTGCGGCGCTGAACTCCCGCCGGGCCTACCGCGTCATCATCAAGCAGGGCGACCGGCCGGACGAAACGATCTGGGTTCGCAACGTCCGAGCCGTTAACGCGCGCGACGCCGAGGCGGTCGCCGTGGAGGTGGCGGAGGCGTCGATCCTTGGGACGTCGGTCGGTTCGCGCGCCCTGGACGGGGTTCTTCCTCTCATTGCGAAGGGGCTCGCGCTGCGCCGCGAATGTTACGGCGACCGGCCCCTCGACATCATCATCGCCGAGAACCTACATTCGGCGTCCGAGTTCTTCCGAGACGGGCTGCGAGAGTCCCTGCCTGAAGGTTTTGCTTTGGGCGGGCTGGTCGGACTCATCGAGACAAGCATCGGGAAAATGGTTCCCATCATGCGCGAGGAGGATCGCCGCAGAGACCCGCTGTGGGTCTTTGCCGAACCCTACAATCGTCTCATCTTAGACAAGCGCGGCTTCCGCAATCTGATCCCCGCCGTTGAAGGTCTCGCGCCGGTCGAGAACATCAAGGCGTACGTGGACCGCAAGCTCTTCATTCACAATCTCGGTCATGCGGCGGCCGCTTACTTCGGTTTCCAATCCGCCCCGGACCGGACGTACGTGTGGGAGGTTCTGGAGGCGCCGGAGGTGTTCGAGAGAGCGCGGCGCGCCATGATGGAATCGGCGAAGGCCCTGTGCCGCGAGTACCCCGAGACCTTCTCGATGAGCCGGCTGGAAGGCCACGTGGACGATCTTCTCCGCCGCTTCCGCAACCGCGCCTTGGGCGACACGGTTTTCCGCGTCGGCCGCGATCTGTACCGCAAGCTCGGCAAGACCGACCGTTTGATCGGCGCCCTGCTCTTGGGGAAGAAGCACGACTGCGAGACGGAAGAAATCGCCCGCGCCGTGGCTGCGGCCGCCCGCTTCCGCGCAACGGACGAAAAGGGCGAGATGTTCCCCGACGACACGGCCTTCGCGGAACAGGAGTTCCCCAAAGGGCTCGAGCGAGTCCTGACCCATGTGTGCGGCCTTTCCAGAGACGACCCGCTCGAAGCCCGGGCAATGGCGGAGATCCTCCGCGTTGGAGGGTAAGGGATGTCCAGCCACGTGACGCGCCGCTCGATCTCGAACGGCAGATTAGACTATCCGCCTCATCCGTTCGGTCCGCGTCATCCGCGTTCTATCCCCCTCTCTTGGGTGCAACAGGGATCGGAGGGATTAGGCGGATCGGACGGATGCCGGGGAACGGTTGGACCCCGACAACAGATTGCGCCCGGCGGCGTCTTTTTGGGGCGTCTTTTTTCTTGATTTGCGCCCGGCACAGGGCATAGAGTGGGTGGGGTGGCACGCAGTGTGCGAATGCTGTGGGCTGCGGAGCCCGGACCGTTGTGGGGAACCGGTTCGTTAGACTATCCCGAGTGTACGCCACCGCCACAGGTTTCCCCGTCTGCCGGCCCTCCTGCGCCACGGGGCTTCCGCCCCGTCCCTACCCACGGTCGCACAACTGGCCATCGCGTTTCCGCCTCCCGCGGCGGGGTTCCGCATGAGGCGTCGAGCAACACTCCGGAGCGCGGCTTCCCTCCGGACCGTCCGCATCTCGGGAAGCGCGCGCTTGCCGGGATGGGTCGTGGGGAGGCCGGGTAAAGCCATGGCGCCAAGACGTTCGACAAAGGATGCGGCTCTGATCTGGGGGGTTCCCGCGGAGAAATGGCGGGAGATCTCGGCGTTCATCCTCGTGCTGCTCGCCCTCTTGCTGTTGCTTTCCCTGATCAGCAGCAGTCTGGACAAGCGCTGGATCGGGACGCTGGGCTCCTTCGTCGCTCGCCAAGCCGCCTTCGTCCTCGGACGCGCCGTGTCCTACGTTCTGCCGGCCCTGCTCCTCTTGGCGGCGTTCCACGCCTTCGGCGGACGGACGCCGTTTCACCCGGTCCGCAAGACGATCTCGGGCCTCTTGATCCTTTTCTCCCTCTGCGCCCTTGTGGCCCTTCCCCACGTTCTGCGAGGCGGACCGCAGAGTCCGCACGCCGCCTTCGAGGCGGGGGGCCTGCTCGGCAACTTCTTGACGAGTGATGGGCGATATGGCCTTCGCCTCGTTCATCTCTGCGGTCCCGCGGGGGCCTACCTTCTGTGCCTGGCCGCTCTGATCGTCGGCGCAATGCTCTCGACCGATTTCCTGTTCGTTCCCCTCGTTCGCAGCTTGGCCAGGACGGCGCGCTCGGTCGTTGCTCGGTGGCGGAGGCCGCCTCCCGTGGCCACCTTGCACTTCGGGCGGGACACGGGACAGCGCGTGTTCCCTGTCATAAAGACCGAGGGCCAGCGAGGAAGGCAGTCAACGCGGCTTCTGGAAGGTCCGACGCCCGTCGCGGAATCCGAGCAGAGCCTCTCTTCACGCCGGAACGAGATGAAGCGCGAGGTGATCGAAGGGCCGGCGGCGCCCTCCGCGGCGACCGCGGAGGGATCGCCGAGCGGCAAGGCAACGGCCCGGTCAAGAAACGGAACCACCCCGGCATCCATCATCCAGACGGAATTGGATTTCAACGCGGACGATTTCGAGCTTCCCAGCATCGACCTTTTCACCCCCCCCCCTCCCACGTCCGGAGAGATGGACCGAGAGGAAGTTCTGCGGGTCAGCGGCGA
>Ga0315274_10013718_pt1 | contig 11531 bp, 12 predicted proteins | sample YL17G02_20_MG_FD_203700 | JGI IMG/M metagenome (GOLD analysis project Ga0315274, IMG submission 203700) | Sediment microbial communities from Yellowstone Lake, YNP, Wyoming, USA - YL17G02_20 | ecosystem: Environmental > Aquatic > Freshwater > Lake > Sediment | place: USA: Wyoming | collected...
CTGCGGCTATTCCTCGGAAACAGAGTTCACTGGCAACGCTGCACGCAAATCCGGCAAGACACGGCCCGCCGATAACGAAACAAAAGGCCCGAGCGATGAATGCCGGAGCAACATACTCGGAGCCCGTGGGCTTAGGTCTGGTCGCAACTCCTGTGTTGAGCCCCGTCAAGGTGCGTTGGGCGTCGCGCATGAGACGGCCCAGGTGGGCGAAACAGGGCTCGAACCTGTGACCTTCTGAATGTAAGTCAGATGCTCTCCCGACTGAGCTATTCGCCCGCGCGGACATTATAGCGGTGCGCATGACCTTTGTCAATTCGAATGCCAGGCGGTAGAATCCGACTTGGTTCGTGGCGGTGCGGAGGTTGCGGTAACATGACGCGCCGGCAATGCGTTGCGCCCCGGCATGGCCCAGAACGACGGGCGGCCCATCAATACCCTTCCCTGGCCATATCCGAAGCAAGACTGGGTCGTGCACTTCCGGGACGTGGAGCCACACGGACACCTGCGTGCCTGCCAAGCAGCGGTGCTACCTCCCGACGGCTGCGCGCGTGCCTGGGCGAAGGCGGCGAGCGCTGAGCCGGGATGACTGCGCGGAGCGCGACGCTGGGGTGTGAGGATTGTTGCCGATTGATAGACGACTGAGGGTGGTAAGGGATGGGTACGCGAGGGTTGCTGCTGGTTTGCCTGTTGCTCGCAATCGCGGGCTGGATCGCCATGGGTTACTTCAGCTATCACAACCCGCCCGATGCGCTGAATCGCTGGATCGGGCTGGCGCTGCTGTGGCCGACGCTGGTGGCCAGCTTCGTCCCTTTGATCCATACCGTCCATAGCCGGCGCGGCTACGACGGTGAGATCGCCACGCGCGCAACACGACAGAGCGTCTTCGCGGCAACCTATGTCACACTGTGCCTGTGGCTGCGCATGATTCAGGCTCTCAACTGGGCCAACGGGTTGCTCATGCTGCTCCTGTTCGTGGCTACGGAGGCGCTGCTCACAGGTCGCCAGACCGAAGCGTGAGGGAGGGGCGAGATGGCGAAGCTCTTGGAGTGCGCCCTCAACTTTAGCGAGGGCCGACGCCAGGACGTCATTGATGGGCTCGTCGGGGCCGCGCAGGACGTGCGCGTGCTGGATGTGACTTCCGACAAGGACCACAACCGGACTGTCCTCACATTCGTGGGTTCGCCTGATGTGGTGGCCGAGGCGGCGCTGTCGGTGACTGCCAGGGCGGTGGCCTCGATCGACATGCGCCAGCATCGCGGAGCGCACCCCCGCATGGGCGCCGTGGACGTGATTCCCCTGGTCCCTATCGGTGAAGCGACCATGGCGGAGGCCGTTGCGACGGCTCGTCAGGTGGGGCAGCGTCTGGGCAGCGAGCTGGGCATCCCGGTCTACCTGTACGAGGACGCAGCATCACGCCCGGAGCGCAGGAACCTGGCCGACGTGCGCCGGGGCGAATACGAGGGCCTGGCGACCAAGATGGCTCAACCGGATTGGCGGCCTGACTATGGGCCGGGGCACCCGCACCCCACGGCCGGGGCGACCGCCGTCGGTGCTCGCATCTACCTGGTGGCCTACAACGTTAACCTGGGAACTCCCGATATCGAGGTCGCGCGCAGCATCGCGCGCTCCGTGCGTTCCAAGACCGGTGGCCTGCACAACGTGAAAGCGCTGGGCGTGATGTTGCACGAGCGGAACCTCGCTCAGGTCTCCATGAACATCGTGGATCCTTTCCAGACTCCTCTGTATCGCGTCCTTGAACTCGTGCGCGTCGAGGCTGCCCGTTATGGCGTGGCAGTGGTCGAGAGCGAAATTGTCGGCCTGGTGCCGCTGTCAGTCATGGTGGAGGCAGCGCGCTACTACCTGCAGCTGGCGGGTTTCAAGGATGACCACGTCCTCGAGATGAAACTGTGGGGGCAGGAGCGATGAAGCCTGTTTGGGCTTGCGCGGCGGGCCTGGTTCTGCTGATCGGATTGGCCGCAGGTTGCACCAAGCCTGCCGCCACCCCAACACCAACCCCCCTACCCAGTGCGACAGCCACCGCCACGCCCACAGCCACCCAGACCGCAATCCCGACCGAGGTTCCGACACGCACTCCCACCGCCACAGTGACCGCCGCGCCAACTCCGACCGCCTGCTCTGTGAAGGTCGCCGTCTCCAGCACGCCGGGACTGCGCATGGTGCAGATTACCAACGCGGAATTGGCCCAATCGTTTCCCAAGAAGCTGACTCAGTCGGGGCTGTCACTCAAGGGCGTGTCGATGAGCATCCATCCCTCTGGACTCGACGTTGCCGTTCAGGTCGCTCTTGAGGATGGCAAGGTGCTGACGGCTACAGGGACGATGCTGCCAAGGGCCGAGAACGATGTGGTCGTTCTCATGGCCGGGGAAATGCGCGTCGAGGGGGCGCTGGATGCACTCACGGCAGCCTTGGCCACGGCTGCGCTCAAGGTGCTGCTTCAGGATCCGGAGTGGTCGCGCATCACCCTTGCCAGTGGGCGCGTGCTCTGCGTCGAGCTGCGAGAAGGTTTGCTGGTGATTGCCGAGCTTGCGTACACACCGACGCCAACTAATACGCCGATTCCGCCCAAGGCGCTAGCTACCCTGTTTCCGGCGAACCCTGTGTACGGTCTTCAGAGTCTGGCGCAGGCAGGCGCCAAGATAGTGCCCCTTGCACGGTGGGGAGGCTTCATCAAGATTCTGGTCCGTCTGGACGGCCGGATGGAGTTCCCACCTGGCTCAAGTGGGTCGGTCCCCGATTTGCTGTCGCAGTTTCTCGATCCGGTTCTGACTCGCGGAATGGTCCTGCGACGTAGCGACCCTGACGCAGGAGTTGAGGAGTACTGCAACTTCGTGACGGACGTGAAGCTGGGCGACTTGGTGGCCGACCTCTGCTGGAGTGCTGGCAGGCAGGGCGCCCACAACCTGCGGGGAGAGATCTACGCCAGACTCCACCTGCCACAAGCTTCACAGGCGCCGCAGTTCGCTGAAATAGAGGCTGAGTACAACCGCCTACGGCCTTGAGGCCGGCTTGGACGGCCGCCCCGGTCGCTTGAGCAACCCCTTGCGCACCGCCTCGTGGTCGCTCCACGGACGCTCGGTGGTGCCGTAGCACATCGAGCGCTCATGCCCCTTGCCAGTGACGATGACCAGGTCGCCAGCCCGGGCCTTCTGGATGGCCGCAGCGATGGCTTCGCCGCGGTCTGGAATCCTCCAGAAGTGCACTCCCTCCCTGCGCCGTGCCTGCCGGCAGCCCGCGGCAATCTGCTCGATAATGTCGTTCACGTCCTCGGTGCGGGGGTCCTCGGCAGTGAGATAGGCATAGTCTGCAAGTCTGCCGGCGATCTTGCCCATCAGTGGCCGTTTGGCCCGGTCGCGCAGCCCGGCGCTGCCAAAGACCACGGCGACCTTGCCGCGGGTCAGGGCGCGGGCAGCCTTGAGCGCCTTCTCGAGCGCGTTGGGTGTGTGGGCGAAATCGACGATCACAGCGAACTCCTGCCCAAGCTCGATGCGCTCCATGCGCCCTTCCACGCCGCGCATGTCCGCTATCCCGCGCTGCATGGCGTCGACTGTCAGCCCCTGCGAGACGCCGACGGCGATGGCTGCCAGGATGTTGTATACGCTGAATGCGCCCACGAGCGGGCTCAGGACTTCAAAGTCACCGGCGGGCGTCAGAGCAGTGAACGCTGTACCCGTCGGCGAGAGACGTATGCCGCTTGCCTGCACATCACACGGGCATTCGATCCCATACGAGTAGGAGCGCTCGGCGGCGTAGGCCTCGAGGAAGTCGTAGGAGGAGTCGTCGGCGTTGAGCACGGATACCTTGGCGGCGCCGGGCTTGCGGTAGGACGTGCGCAGGCTCTCAAAGAGGCGGGCTTTGGCAGCGCGGTATTCCTGAAATGTGCCGTGATAGTCCAGGTGTTCGTGGGTGATGTTGGTCACGACGGCAACGTCGAATTCGCAGGCCAGCACGCGCTGTTGCGCCAGGCCATGCGACGTGGCTTCGACGATGGCGTACTGACTGCCGGCCTGCAGCATGCGCGCCAGGTATTCTTGAACCGTGGGTGCATCCGGCGTAGTGGTGTGGACTCCCGTGTCGATTTCCTCGCCACCGATGAGCGCGCTGACCGTGCTGATCAACCCCACGCCGTATCCGGCTGCCTCGAGCACCGAGGCGATGAGCCGCACCGTCGTAGTCTTGCCGTCCGTGCCGGTGACCCCGATCATGCGCATCTTGCGCGCTGGGAAACTGTTCCAGGCCGCGGCAAGGTACGCCAATGCGGCGCGCGAGTCGACTACAGGGATGTAGGGCACTGGCGGCCTGGACGGGAAGACCTCGGAAGGCTCACGCTCGCCGACGATCGCCGAGGCGCCTCGGCGAACGGCCTGAGGGATGAAGGAGTGGCCATCGACGTCGACGCCCGAAATGGCCACAAACAGCGCCCCCTTGGCGACCCGGCGCGAGTCGCAGGTGACACCGGTGACCTCGACGTCTGCTTTGGGGAGGCGCTGAAGACGAAGCGCCTCACGCGGCAGAGCGGCCAGTACAGACGAAAGCTTCATCTACATTCACCCTGCTGCGAGTGTGGCGCCTAGGCGAATGCGCGCGACAGGAGCCATGTCAGGCGGAACCAATCCGTGGCGAAGAGAATATTGCAGGCCAGGAACAAAAAGATGATCAACAGTACAACTCCGCAACCACAACCGGCGCAGGAAGGTCCGCGCCCGAAGCCAAAGCGGCGCTGCAGCCAGTCGAAGAGCGTGTTGAGCATGAACAGCTCGAAGAAACCTTCCAGACACCCCTGGCGTCGTCTCATCACAGATTCTCCTTCCCTTGCCGGCACTGCGCCCTGGGGAGCAGCGTCACGCGCGATACGATCAAGACAAGTATACCGAACCCCCGACTCCGGTCAAGTGTCCGGGATGAGGGTGTCGAAAAAGGTGCTCCATTTGCCATGCCTTCGGTCTTGGCCCCAGGCCAAGGCTGAACGCAGTGAAGCATCTCCTCCCTACTTGGAACGGGATTCTTCGCTGCGCTCAGAATGACGTTTGAAGCGTTTTTCCACACTCACCGAGATGGATGCCTAGGAGGGAGGCAGTTCCCCACCCCTCTCGGTGCAGCCTCGATAGGGGCTAAGGCGCCTAGGCATCGCGAAGCCTGGGCCTCGGCCCCTGCCCTTTCCATTTTCTCCGTGTCCTCCCCCGCGGGCAAACGGCAGGCCTCTGTGGTGAATCCTTCAGTTGAGCACGAAGCGCCGCAGCGCCAGCGCCAAGCCATCTGCCTCCACACCGGGCGCGATCCAATCCGCGGCGGCCCTGGCCTTCTCTGTGCCATTGGCCATGGCGATGCCGCAGGCGGCCCACTCCAGCATCTCCACGTCGTTGTCGCCGTCGCCCACCGCCAGGGTCTCATCCCGTCGGATTCCGAGGTGCGCAGCGACCCGGGACATGGCGTCCGCCTTGGAGATGCCGGGGAGCAGGATTTCGATCACCCTTGGACTGGAAGCCAGGACACGAGCCTGGTTGCCCAGGTGCGCCTGCAGGCGTGCAATCACCGGAGGCACGAGCTCGGCCGAAGCGAGCAGGACGATCATCTTGTGCGGCGGTCGCGTGAGGAGCGTCGCGGGGTCACCAGTCCGCGCCACAATCTCCCCGTCCCGGCGCAGCACCGCGCCTCCCTCGTCCGGCCGGTATTCGAGCATCGTCTCCAGGTCATCCAGGTAGGCCCAGGCCTCCTGCCTCTCCCTTCCGCACCAGCACAGCAGGTCGTGCGCCATGAGCAGCGGCATGGGACGGATGTAGAGCACCTTGCGCGTGGCCGGCTCGACGATCAGGCCGCCGTTGCAGCCGACCAGGGGCGCGTTCATCGGGACTGTACCCATGAAGGGCTTGAGCAGTTGATAGCCGCGCCCGCTGCACAGGGTGATGAACTTGCCGGCGTCCACAACGGCCTGCATGGCGTCCCGTACTGCCGGGCGCAAAACGCGCTCGTATGTGATCACCGTTCCATCGAGGTCACAGAAGATAAGACGATACATCCATTCTCTCTTTCCGCCGAGTGTCAAACCTCATTGTACTCTTGTCGAGGCGATGGCGCGAATTCCGGCCTGACCGCCCAGGCTCACCAGGCGCCGGAACCCTGCAATCCCCCTGGTTCCGCATCTTCCTTCGCGTTCTCTGCGTCTCTGCGGTATAATTGCCCTGTCTCTCAAGTCGTGCTCGGAGGCGGTGCATGCTGGCCAAGGTCACCAGTTTCGCCGTCATCGGCCTGGAGGGCGCTCCGGTCGAGGTGGAAGTCGACATCTCGCGCGGGCTCTCCAGCTTTGTCATCGTAGGCCTGCCCGACGCCGCGATTCAGGAATCGCGCGAACGCGTGCGCGCCGCCATCAAGAACTCGAACTGCACCTTCCCCAACTCCCGCATCACGGTGAACCTCGCCCCGGCCGACCTGCGCAAAGAAGGCCCGGCCTACGACCTGGCCATTGCTGTCGCCATCATTGCTGCCTCGGGACAGGTCTGGCCCAACTTTGACTCCGCGGTCTTTCTGGGTGAACTGTCTCTGGACGGCGGCGTGCGCCACACCGCAGGCATTCTGCCCATGATCAGCGCGGCGCAGGTGCAAGGGTACAAGCGGGCCTACGTGCCGCACGAGGACGCGCAGGAGGCGGCGCTCGTGCCCGGGATCGAGATCATGCCCGTGGCGAACCTGGTGGACGCTATCGCGCACCTCCAGGATCTGAAGCCCATCGCAGCGTATCGATCCCACTTTGACTACAACGTCCTGGACCAGCCGCGCTACGGCAACGACTTTCGCGAAGTCAAGGGGCAGGAACACGTCAAGCGCGCGCTGGAGGTCGCCGCGGCGGGCGGACACTGCGTGCTCATGTCCGGGCCCCCTGGGGCGGGCAAGACGCTGCTGGCACGTGCGATGCCATCAATCCTGCCCAAGCTGGCCATCGAGGAAGCCCTGGACATCACCAGGATCTACTCCGTCAGCGGCATGCTGCCTGCGGACCAGCCCCTCGTGACCGAGCGGCCCTTTCGCGCCCCGCACCACACGATCAGCCACGCCGGACTGGTGGGCGGGGGGCACTGGCCGCGGCCGGGGGAGATCTCGCTGGCGCACCGCGGCGTGCTGTTCCTGGATGAGCTGCCCGAATTCGGCCAGCATGTGCTGGAAGTGATGCGCCAGCCGCTGGAGGACAAGATTGTGACCATCAGCCGCGCTTCCGGCACGCTGACCTTCCCCGCCAACTTTATGCTGGTGGCGGCGATGAACCCGTGCCCGTGCGGCTACTTCGGAGATCCGGTCAAGGATTGCACGTGCTCACCGCTGATGATTACGCGCTACCGCAAGCGCATCTCGGGGCCGCTGATGGACCGCATTGACATCCACGTCGAGGTGCCGCGCGTGGAGTACGACAAGCTCACCGACGACCGCTTGGGCGAGCCCAGCGCGGACATCCGCGGGCGCATCGAGGGCGCGCGCCAGGTGCAGAAGGGGCGCTTCGAAGGCTTGCGGGGTGGTCCCAGCGGCATCGTGAATCTGCTGGTAAACGCCGACATGGGGCCGGCCGAGGTGCGCGTGTACTGCAAGCTGGATGAGGGCGGCAGGAGCCTGGTGCGCTCGGCCATGCAGCAACTGGGCATGAGCGCGCGGGCCTTCCACCGCATCCTCAAACTCTCGCGCACGATTGCGGACCTTGAGGGTGCGCCGGACATCAAAACGCACCATCTAGCGGAAGCTATTCAGTACAGACCCCGTAGGCAGAACTGATGTCTGTTGCACCCATGCACCAAGAAAGCTTGGGACCGTACCCCTGAAGCGCAGCGGAAGGGGTTGCGGAGGCCATAAAGTATCGTCCACGGAGACAGAGCTAGCTCCAAGCATTTGCCGAGCACCCGAAGGCTTGCTGAGCGAACCCCCGAGGCGCAGCGGACCGTTTGTCTTCCCGTCAGGGCCTTTGGCCCCGCGGGACGGACGGCGCGCCGCGTAGCGGCGACGAGAGTGGGGTGGCGGAACCCATGCAGTATCGGCCGCGCAGATGGCTCTGACAGTTGAGGGCATCGCGCGTGAACGCGCCTGTATTGGACCAGAAACCTGAGGAGAGTGACTGTGAAGCGAATTAGTATCATCATCTGCAACCGCTACCACAGCTGTGCCGGTGGCAAGTGCCTGCGGGCTCTACGCAATCGGGAAGGAGCCTTTGCCCGCTATCAGGAGGAGGAGATCGAATTGGTGGGCTTCACGACCTGTGGCGGCTGTCCAGGTGGCAACGTAGAGTACGCGCCGGCGGAGATGAAAAAGAACGGCGCGGAGGTCATCCATCTGGCTACGGGCATGGTGGTCGGCTACCCGCCCTGTCCTCGCATCGAAGCCTTCTGCAGCTTTGTCCCGGCCAAGTACGGCCTGGAGATGGTGATTGGCACGCACCCCATTCCACAGAACTACTACCTGACCCATGAGAGATTGGGCACCTGGAAATCGGATTCGTGGCAGGAGCGCATTCGACACGTTCTGACGGATGAGCGAACACGACTGGCCTACGATTGAGAGGGTAAAATGGGAGGGCTGGTCTCCCCCTTCCAGTCCGCGACCGCATCTGTTCTGAGACAGCAGCGGCCCCATTGCGGCCCACTAGCCCCTGGTAACCTTGCGGGCCTTCCTCGCGTCCCGGCACACGATCAGGCACACGGGACTGGTGATCGGAGGGCACTGGCCGTGACCGCGGGAGGTCTGGCTGGCGCGGCGCGAGCCGTCGCCGTTGGCGAAACAGGCGGCAAGCTGGCGGACGACCGCCTGGGCGAGCCAAGCGCGGACATCCGTGGGCGCATCGAGGGCGCGCGCGAGGTGCAGAAGGCGCGCTTCGAAGGGCTATTGGGTGGTCCCAGTGGCAACGTGAATCTGTTGGTAAACGCCGAAATGCCTGCACTTGCAGCGCAGGCACAGGTGTGGGGCCGGCCGAGGTGCGCGAGTACTGCAAGCTGGATGAGGGCGGCAGGAGCCTGGTGCGCTCGGCCATGCAGCAACTGGGCATGAGCGCGCGTGCCTTCCACTGCACTGCGAGCGTCTCGCCATAGCGTTGGCGAGGCTGCGAAGCGTCAAGCTCTCGCGCACGATTGCGGACCAGGAGGGCGCGCCGGACATCAAGACGCATCATCTAGCGGAGGCTATCCAGTGCAGACCGCGCAGACAGAGCTGACGCCATCGGTGACCTCGAACCAGCGCATGCACAGCAGCGTATCCCCGGAGCAGGGCGGCCACGGCGATTTCGTGCATGCCTCGGGCCCAGGTCTGACGACTGATGCATGTCAGCTCCAGTTGGCAGTCAGAATGCGCAGTGAGTCTTGCCTCCTTTCTGCATATGTTCCTATCGGCTTCGGCGTGCCTCACAATGGATAGGAGGAGAACACAGTGACACGGTCAGTACTGCTGCATGTGGTTCTGTGCGTGGCCTTGCTGTCCGGGCTGAGTCTCAGCTCCGACCTGCACTGCGCCGGCGAACCGCTGTCGCAGACCCCGGACACCGCGGCGCTGCGATACTTCCTGCCTTTGATCGCGCGTCCGAGCCGCGCTTATCTGCCCGCGGTCATACGCAACTACCCGCCACGACGGTTTCTGAGCAAGGACCTGCCATACTTCATAGGTGTCAACACGATCAACTTCGGCTTCTACAAGGAGTATGGCTATTCCATCGAGGAGGCCATCCGGACGGCCAAGGAATGCGGTATCACCGTGCTCCGGATGTACATCTGGCTGGGCGAGAAACCCTGGGGCGAGCGACCGATTGAGGAATACGACCGTGCCTTGGACATCGCCGCGCGGTTCGGCATGCGAGTCATCCTCGTTCTGACCGATTGCTGCCCCGGAACCTGGGGTCAAACCACAGAGGACTACTTCAGAACCGTGCCCCACTGCAACATCGCCGATCCAAATGGGCTCAGGAAGCTGAAAGAGCACATTAGTAGTATCCTCTCGCGGCGGAACAGCGTCAACGGCAGGATCTACCGCGAGGACGCGACCATCCTCGCCTGGGACATCGCGAATGAGCCTGCGCTTCCCTACTTTAGCGACGCCCAGATCACCGCCTGGTTGAGAGAAGTGGCAGGGCACGTCAAGGCGCTGGACCCAAACCATCTAGTTACGATCGGCCTTTCCGTCGGTGGCCCCGAATACGCTAAGGGCGGGCCGCACTATGAACGGTTCAACGTACCTGAACTGGACTTCTTCTCCTTTCACTTCTACCCCTCCGGAATCAACCCTGTGAGCTACACGCCAGAGGAGTTATCGTCCAACCTCAACTCACTGCGCTTGCTTGTCGAGGGATTCGCGGCCATGGGCAAGCCGGTCATCCTTGAGGAGTTCAGTTTCGGCACCATGAGGAGTTTGGAGAAGCTGCTGGGTTCGAGGCCAGATAGGTACCAGCTGGAGGCGTGGTTGTACGGCTACAAGGCGCAAATGGACACCGCCTTCCAGGCTGGCGCATGTGGCGTGATGTTCTGGGGATGGGGAGTTCCTGAAACAAAGAACGTGCCCCTGTGGTGGCGCAACGAAGACCACGACATCACGGAGACCGAGTTCTGCGCCCTGCTGAGGAGCTATCGGCCGCCTGTGCCAACGCTTGTTGCGAACCTGGCTCGCGAAAGGTAGCACGGGGTCCAGGAGAACATGGGGATGCTACAACCGACAGGTCAAGTCCGGGAAGCGCATCTCCAGGCCGCTGATGGACCGCGGCGCGTAGCCTCTCGCTCCGAGATCGATATCCACGTCGACGTGCCGCGCGTAGAGTACGACCCCGCCGGAGCGCCACCGCGAAACAGATCGCGGGGTGCTCCGCAAGGGCGAACCGTCGCCGTTGGCGAGACAGGCGGCAAGCTGGCGGACGACCGCCTGGGCGAGCCCAGCGCGGACATCCGCAGGCGCATCGAGGGCGCGCGCGAGGTGCAGAAGGCGCGCTTCGAAGGCTTGTGGGGCGGTCCCAGCGGCAACGTGAACCTGCTGGTAAACGCCGACATGCCTGCACTTCCAGCGCAGGCGCACGTGTGGGACCGGCCGAGGTGCGCGAGTACTGCAAGCTCGATGAGGACGGCAGGAGCCTGCCCATAGGTCCCGCCATTCGTTGGGCGGGTGTGCGCTCGGCAATGCAGCAGTTGGGCATGAGCGCGCCTGCCTTCCACCGCGCTGCGAAGCGTCTCGCCATCGCCTTGGCGAGGCTGCGAAGCGTCAAGCTCTCGCGCACGATCGCCGACCCTTCGACAGGCTCAGGGCAGGCCTGGAGGGCGCGCCGGACATCAAGACGCACCATCTGGCAGAGGCGATACGGTACCGACCACGAAGGCAGAGCTGATTGTCACGGTCTGTGATGCTGCAAGGGGGGCTACCCAGTTGGACGGGACACAGGCGGATGTACTGCAATCTCATGCGGATTGCAGCAGGGAGGAGAAGGATGTCGCAACCAGTCAAGCTTGTCGCGCTACTGAAGGCCAAACCCGGCATGAGTCGAGCTGAGTTTGAGAGATACTGGGTGGAGCACC
>Ga0315274_10013719_pt1 | contig 11530 bp, 6 predicted proteins | sample YL17G02_20_MG_FD_203700 | JGI IMG/M metagenome (GOLD analysis project Ga0315274, IMG submission 203700) | Sediment microbial communities from Yellowstone Lake, YNP, Wyoming, USA - YL17G02_20 | ecosystem: Environmental > Aquatic > Freshwater > Lake > Sediment | place: USA: Wyoming | collected...
CCGGGATGAAGCGGAGAACGAAGGTGTCAGAGATCTGAGCAACGAACTGAGAGGAGAGGTTCGGTTGCCGCTGCGACCCCTGATTCGCGAAGAGAGCACCCTGAGCATGGTCAGGACCGCCGTAGAGATACAGCGGGAACACACTCGGGCGGCCCCTGTTGCTGAGGAAAGCACGGTTGTCGACAATGAGGTTGGACACGCCGAAGTGCGTATACTCCGGCATTCCAAGTACCACCTGCCGCATGGCCAAGAGCGCCACGTTTTCGCTGAGCATGTGGCGCATCAAGTGACGGCGCGGCCGGTCAAGCATCGCGTCGTGATAGAAGATGTGGCGCACGTCGAAGGGCCGGTACAGGCACCGTTGGAACGCCCCTCGCCAATCCTCATCCTTGCCAAGCTGCATCCTCGCCACGGGGAGCTGCCAGCTCGCAGTGTCAGCGAGCTGAAACGCCGCTCGGATCTCCGCATCACTCACACCCGCGCCCCGCAGCATCGCTATGCGGGTTGTCAATGGCCCTTCTTCGAAGTCAATCACGAAATCATCGCGGTGGGTTGTGAACCCGGTGGCACTGACTGGAAAGACACAGTCAATGCTCCAACCTTGCTCGTACTCCACCTGCAGGTCCAAAGTCCTCGGCACGAAGAAGAAGTGCGGGGGTCCCGGCTGCAATAGCTCCCAACCCGCCTTGGAGACGTCGGCCACCTGCAAGGCGGAGTACTTGCCCTCGCGCAGCCCCCAAAGGTCCGCGTAGCGCACCTTAGCCATCTTGGGCAACCTCACGCGTGGCGCCGTACGTGCTCGAAGCGCACGACATCGCCCGTGTCAGCCTGCTCCACGGCGCGGGAGAAAGCCGCCTCAAAACCAGGGATACTCAGGAGCTCTGCGGTGGCCTGGCTCTCCTCGCGCTCCTCAAGGTAGGCCAGGAAGCCGTTGGCCACCCGGAACCGCTGAAGCGAGAGTCTGCGCAGTCGATGTTGCGCTTCCTCCAACAACGATCTCACGTCAGATGATTCGGTCTGTGCCATGCTGTTCACCTCTACTTCACTTTCACCATCAGCGAGATAGCCACCCCCTGGCGTATGTCGAACACGTTCTCGTCTGGCCCACCGTCAGGGGCCTTTTCCCCCATCAGAGCGTTTCCGTGCAGGTTCAGGACGTGGATCTCGTCGAAGCTCTTCAGCAACTCCTCCCTCATCCCGCGGTGGATCAACCCGGATAGGTACGAGTGGTTGGTGATCATGCCCACAATCCCGTACCCCGTGCGCTCGATGCGGTCGTGGGCGAAGCGGATAAACTTGATGTAGTCGTCGGAGAGGGGCTGGATGTTCCTCTCACCCCTTACCGCCTCCTTGTACCGCTGCATCAGCCGCTCGATGTGCGCTCCCTTGTTGGCCGAACTCACCGAATACGGTGGATTGCCCAGCACCACCATGATGGGCTTCTCCTTCTTGATCTCCGCCGCAGCGTCGGCCTCCTCACTGATGAAACGGGCAAAGCCCAGGGTCTCCGCCTTGGTGATGGCCTCCTCCAGCGAGTTGGTGAGGTAGATGCCCAGCCGCTCCTCGCCCTGGAAATCGTACCCCAGCTCCTGGAGCTGAAGGGCCAGCTTCATGTGGGCTATGGCATAGGGAGCCATGAGCAGCTCGAAGCCGAAGATGCGGGGCAGCAGCTTCTCCCTCACGTAGCTATTCCAGGCGCCCTCGCCGCGCTCCTTCACCACCGTAGCGTGGATCTCCTGGATCACAAAGTAGAGGAAGGTCCCCGTACCGCACGCGGGATCCAAAATCATCACCTTCTCGTCGGCCAACCCCATGGGCCGGTCGAAGCGGGTCTTGAGCAGGTAGTCTATGGACCGCACGATGTAGGAGACCACCGGCTCGGGCGTGTAGTACACTCCCCGCCGCTGCCGCATCTGGGGGTTGTAGTGGGCCAGGAAGGTCTCGTAGAAGTGGACGATGGGGTCTTCCTGCCTGGTGGCCTTGCCGAAATCTCTCAATACCTCCGACATGTCGGCCCGTGACAGCAGGTGAGCCAGGTCGTCGACCGCCCACGCGATCTCCTTGGCCAGGTCCACCCCCGCGATCTCGTTGAACAGCTTGCGCAGGAAGGGGTTGGTGGGGGGCAGGCTCCAACCCGCCTCCTGGCGGGTGAACCGCCCTCCGCCGGGAGCACGCACCCGCGCCGCAAAAAGACCGTAGGTGATGGTCTGGGCGTACATGTCGGCGAACTGCTCGGCGCCGAGGTCGGGGATCAGGGTCTCCCGGAAGGCCGCCAGCTGGCTGTGGAAGCGGCCCTCCTTGTCCTCCCGCTCGTAGGCCACCTCGATGAGGTCCCGGATCATCCGCGCCAGGCTGGCCATACGCTGGGCCAGCTCCTTGGCGCTGCCCAGCATGGGCGCCTCCTGGGTGAAGAACCTCTCCAGCAGTTGCGCGACGGCCTCCATCCCGGCCCCGGTGCTCTTCACCTTCCCGTCGCGGCCCACCGAGGCCAGGCGTGCGGTCTCTCTGCGCTCGCCCTCCACGTACCAGCGGAACTCCAGGTAGTCGGTGAGGATCAGGTTGTGGAGGGACTCCCGGTACCTTTTCAGTTGAGGGGAACGCTGGGCATCGTCGAGGCTGGTGTCGATGTCCTTCGCTTCCACGTACCCCACAGGGGTCGCGCCCCGCAGGACGATGAAGTCCGGCGCGCCGCACTCCACCCAGGCGGAGTCATTGATGGCCCGGACACCCTCTCCGGCGGCCTGCAGCAGGTGGTCCAGAGCGCCGCGGTAGGCGTGTTCCTTGGCCAAGCCTGTGGCCAGCTTCTGGCGGACTTCGTCGAGGTAGGTTCGGAAGGGGTCGGGATTGGCCATGCGCTACCCCCGCTGACCGGAATACGAGACAACGAAAGGACCTCATTGATAATAGCAGATTCGTTAGGCGATGCCAAGGGGATTGCTGGCGAGGCTGGAGAATCCCGTAGGGGCGGGTCTGAGACCCGCCCCTACGCCGCCATCGGCCTGCTCCACCCGCCCAGTGACCCTGGCGAAGGTTCGGAACCTTCGCCAGGGTGTAACAGCCTGAAGTTCCCCTCCCTTGAGGGGAGGGTGAAACGCACTCACCCCCACCTCAATCCTCCCCCCTCCAGGGGGAGGATTCTTCGCCGTTGACCGTATGCTTCGCGCACTCTATCTCCGGGCCAGACGCGTCAACCGTCGGCACATCGCGAAACAGAAAGGGCCGTCCCCATGAGGGACGCCCCGCTCTTCAGCCAAACCTTGGCAACGGGACTACTCTCTCGTCGTCCTCCTCCGCAGGGCCTGCCCTGAGCCAGGTCGAAGGGCCTGCCCTGAGCGAAGCCGAAGGGTCACGTATCCCACCCAGGCCAGCTAGCCCCCTGCCCGGTTCAGGCAGAGCGGGATGTAGGAGCTGAATTGGCCCCCGATGGTCAGGTTGTCTATGATAAAATCACTATCTATATCCGTCTTTGAGCCACCCCCCGACAGCCCAAAGTGAATGCTCACAATCAGTTCGGGCGCGATGGCGCCGAAGAAACTGGCTCCCGTTGGTAGCAGTATCTCGTCCGGGGGCCCATCCCCGTAGGTGATGAATGCCTAGTACGGGGGCGGTTCGTCCGGCAGACTGTTCGTTACAATGTCCACCCCAACGCCGTAGACGCCGGTCCCACTCTGGGTGACGGACGTGGTCTGGAAGCTCAGCTCGAACGAACCGTTGCAGCCGGCACAATAGGTGCCGTTGTTCAGTATGTTCGTATCCCCAAAACCTGTGGTATGGTAGTCGGTCTCGCCCTTATAAGCGCTGAAGATGGTATCAGAGTACACACCGTAGGCCGCAGGGTAGGGCGGGGTGCCATAGGCGTCGGTGACCGTAGTGCCCAGGGCCGCTTCGAATGTTGTCCGGTCTGTGTAGTAGGTGGCAGTCGCGGCCCGGGCGGGGATGCCCGGCGCGCCCAATACGGCCAGCAGAAGCAGCCCAACGGCACTCGCGGCCAACAAACGTCCTCGTTTCGTCATCTTGCCTCCTCGATGGCGGTGCTACAGCGTCCCGTTCCGAGGTACGATACCACAAGCTGGCAACTCAGTCAAACGGGCGTCTCTAAGAACGACGTTCGATATGCCTGGGCGGCGGTCGAACAGGCCAGCGATCCGCACGCTTCGATACGGACTTCGCCCTATCCTTCCACAGCTCAGGCCTGGTCCGACTCACCGATAACCTGGTTCACGACGTGCACCCCTCCTGGTCCCCAGATGGGCGCTACCTCTCCTTCACCAACGACCCGCCCCAAAACGCGGACATCTACATCATCAGTGCAGACGGCCTAGTTCTGCTCCCCCTCACCGACCATCCAGCCACCGATTTCGGCGCCTCCTGGACCCGATAAAGCACAAGCCCGCGACGGCTCGGGCATCTCTTCACGACATCCGATACAACCTGCTGACGTAAAGGGGCGCCACGTCACAGACCGGAGAACTCGGGTTGCCCTCTCCTTCTAGCTCTGGTACAATCGGCTCGCTTCCACTCCCAGCCGCAACAACCTTGTGAAAACGCGGCCGTCTTCTTTCAAGCGAGTTGCCGCCGACAATTGCGAGGTGTGCATAATGGCTGAGCTGAAGGATCTAACCTGTCCCAATTGTGGTGCCAGACTGGAGGCAGACCCGACCACCGCGCAAGCTCGGTGTGCCCATTGTGGCACAGACGTTTTTGTCCAGCGAAGGGCTGCGGCTGTCACCCAAGACCAGCAAAGAAGCGCGTGTCCACAATGCGGCCAGCTTGACGCAACACGGAAGGTAAGCTCAGTGTATCGCCGTGGCATAGAGAGAGGGAACTATTCCGGTGGCGTCTGGACAACAGAAGGATTCGGCAGTGCGTCTCTCTCTGGGCACTCGCAGACTGAACTCAGCAGGCTTCTCGGGCCGCCCAAAAAAGCATACCTGGCGCAATTGGGCTGCCTTGCAGCCGCCGGGCTCATGATGCTATCGGTCGTCGGGACTATCGCTCCCTGCTTATCTGGTGGTCTGACGTCGACTGGAACCGGCGAACAGATTGGGGCCACCTCTGTGCTGCTGACGCTGATTGGTGTGGGATGCATCGCTGCGCTGATGGCGCCCCGATTGGCCAGACTCTCAAAGGACAAGGCTAAGTGGGCGGAGGCCAAGCGACGCTGGGAGCGGTTGTACTACTGCGAAAGGGATGACGGCGTTTTCATACCTGGCGAGACGCCTTTCATCCCCATAGAGAAGCTGCAGGAGTTCCTCTACGCCGAGCCCATCAGACCGGAGGCCAGAGTCTGTCCCTACTCTGGCCGGGACGCGTCCGCTGGCCCAGTTGACCAAGCAGCCTCGTCGGACGCCGCCGTCCACCTCTACTCGTGCCCGAACTGCGGGGCAGCCTACGACGTCCTTAAGACCCAGGCATGTCCCCAATGCCACACCAGACGCGCACACGTAGGCCAGATCGTCCCGCTCTCACAACGCCCTCCTATCAGTTATGCTGACGCCGCCACTCCCGACGAACTACTTCGCCGCGCGATCGCAGCAGCAGAGGCGGGGCGAAAGTCCGAGGCTCGCGATCTGCTCACAGAGCTCGTTCGCCAAGACAAAGACAACGAGAAGGCCTGGCTTTGGCTTAGCGACATAGCCGACACGCCTGAGGAGCGCGCAGAGTGTCTGCGTCGGGTGCTCTCCATCAACCCCAGCAACGCGCATGCGGAAAGAGGCCTTGGGGCATTGGCGCAGCCGCAGCCGCCCCCCTCCAAGATCTCAAGAAGTCGATGGATAGTCCTGGGAGCGTCGGGCGCAGCAACAATAGTCGTGCTCACTGGCCTGGCCTACCTGTCCATCAAGACCCTCCACATCCCACCATCTGCCGGATCATCTTCAACCGAGCTGCCGGACTCGGTGCCAGTCGTGGAGCCAGCCATATCAACAGCGATCGCTCATCTTGACGAGCCTGAGCGGACCTACCTGCTTTGCCTCGAAGACGTCCAACCCGAGATCACCCTGCTGTATGAAGAGATCAACTCTGCGTATGACCTGGCACGCGGCACGCCAGACAGCACCACCATTTGCGGCCAGCACGCCGAATGGGCGACCAGGACCTCACAGCTCGAGGCTGAACACGCATCCTGCCCCATCCCTCCGGGCCAGATTGGCCAGACGATTCGCGATATGACCGACAGTCAATTGGCACAGATGGGCCAGGCGATCCAGTGTTGGCGAGTGCATTGCGATAGCGCCAACGCCCGCTGGCGGGACGAGTGGCTCCAACAGGGGCAGACGCACCTTGACCAAGCCGGAGCCGATTGGGCCACTGTGCTAGGTTTACTTCGGCAGCTCGGGACTGCCGCTCAATAGGCTCTCCTCGCACTCCAGGGCCATGCCACCGTTGCCCTGCCCCCCGGCAAAAAGCGAGGCGGGCCGTCCACTCCTGCCCGCCCCTGTTCGCCACGCCCAGGTGATATCCCTATCTCACCGGAGTCCCACCCTGCCCCCAGTATCGACCATAGGCGACTGCCACGCTGAGACATTGCCCCAGACCGTCCTCAACCACCACTGCCAGCTACCGGGACGAGATAGCGCTCCATTCACCAAGCATCTACCCCAGAGGATGAGCTTGCTGATACCGCTCTCTCGTCAGCGCAGCACTAGCCGCATAGGAAAGCAGCCGCTGGAGCTCGGTCCTATTCCCGTCCCAGTAACCAACGAACTCCTCGCTCAACCGCACGAACAGCGTCGTGCCCCCCTCGTCCTCTCTTACCTCTTCGACTACGCCAATCTGGACGAGTGATCCTAGAGCCTTCTCGAAGCGATCCCCCGGCACCGCGTACAGAAGCTGTGGCACCGCAAAGGGATCCGAACCAACCCTCATCGGGTTCTTTTTCTTCAACTCCACAATGGTTCTCGGTACAACATCCTGCTCCACGACGGCGAGCAACGCCGCGTACTCGTCAAAGGTACGACCCTGCAACCAACTGCGGACTCGAGACTCCCGGCCCCCCTCCCCTGGGGCCTCCTCCACCGTCTCCTCTGGCGCCCCCTCCTCGGTCACGTCACCTCCAACGGCCTGCTCCAGCACGACAGGTCTCCCCATCGCCTCCCACTGACTCCCTGCCAGCCACCGCTCCCACGCGGACCGGATCAGCTCGTTTTGCACCTGCTGCGTCGACACCGCCAGCGTCTCTATCTTGGCCAGCATTTCAACCATCTTCCGCTCCAGCTGCTCTGTCTCCAGGTAGAACTTCACCGAGAGGTAGATGCCAAACGCCGCCAGCCCCACACCGGTCAGCAGAGAGATCACGCTCGCCCAATCCATCGCAAGGTCCTCCTCCGGGCTCCCGACACCACTCCTGACACGATTGTATCACCGTCCATTGCGACTTGCCACGAAGCGCCTACCTTCCCCCCAGCACCACCCTCTGCTCGAACACGAGCGGCGCTTTCGTCGTGTCGTACGTCTCCACAATCCCCCGCACCCGGTACACCTCCCCCGACACCCCAGCCCTGGCATCCGTCACCGTCACCACGTCCAACAACTGCAACCCCACGTTGGGCAGCGTCACCAGCTCGCCCCGCCTCTTCGTCGCGTCGTGCTTGCGGAGTTGGGCCACGGCCCTCTCGTCGCACTCCTCGTTGGTGTCATAGGCGTAGTCGAAGATCTTCTGGAGTCGGTGTCCCACCAGGCTGATCTCATCGTAGTCCACCTCGTCGCCAAAGACGGGGATGGCGTACTCGTCCATGGTGGAAAAGACCTCGATGTGATTGTAGCCTGGGGTCCTGACTCCGTACCTGCCAGCGATGATCACGTGATTGCCTGAGCCTCCATAGGTGTAGTCGCTGGCCTCGTCGTCGGCGAGCTCCTTCACGTACGGCGTGTGTCCCTCCCAGTACACGAAGTCCGGCACTTTGGAGAGCACCTTCAGGGCTGCGCCTCGAAGGTCCTCGCCGGGGTGGGTGACGATAGCCGGCTTGAGCGAGCCGATGACGGTCGACGCCTCTCCCTGGCTGCTCAGCTCGAAGCCGGCAAGGGCGAACAGGCGCTCCGCGATGGTCCAGACGGTCGCCTCTCCATCGAGCCACTGATACTGCCTCTGAGCCTCCATGGACGCCAGCAGTCCCCAGCCTCCGATGACGTACAGCACCAGGTAGGACCTGCCCTGGAAGTCGACGACATACTCCCAGTCCTCGATCCAGAAGGTGGGCCAGTCGGCGTATTCGTCACCGCTGCTGGTGTGGTAGCCCCTGCGGAGCTCGAGCATGGCGCCTCTCTTCACAGCTACGTAGTCGCCTGTGCCGAGGGAGTTCAAGTCACCGTCGTGGTTGTCCAGCCAGATCTCGCCTTCGAGCTCCGCAGCGATGTTCTGACCGTAGTCCTCGGAGACACCTCCACCCTTCCAGCCAGACCAGCGGTCAAGGACCCTGTACTTCACCAGCCTGGACCCCAGGTCCACGGTGCCATCGCCTGCTGCCTTGGCTCGGTACGCTCGGTTGGAGTGGGAGAGATAGACACAGCCGTCGCCTCCCACGCGATAGTCGATCACGCTGCCGTAGGTGCCGGCATCGGCGAGGAAGGGCCAGGGGTCGGTCCACGTGGTCTCGAGGAACGTCGCTCCGTACATGCCTTGCATGCGCAGGAGCCTGGAGTACTCCTCTCCCTCGAGGTAGCCGGTGAAGACAGCTCGGAACATGTCCACGTAGGTGAGCGAAGGCCAGGCGGTAGCGTAGGCCGTCCCTGAGTCAGTGCGCTCTAGTAGTACGGGGTCGGCCCAGGTGTCGGCGGAGACGTCCACTCCGTTGCCGTAGACGATGGCGTAGAGGGTCCAGAGGTAGGTGCCTGTCTCGAAGCCGAAGGGCTCCGCGTCCACGTAGGCGCCATAGAGCATGTTGAAGTCGCCTGTCTTGTGACAGGTCAGCCCGCGCAACTGCTGGACGGCGGTCTTGCCCCAGGAGGTAGCGGAGCCCCAGGCACCGGAGACCTGTTTGCGCTTGTAGAGGTGGCAGGAAAGGGCGACGGCGGTGTCCCTGGTGGAGTAGAACACGATGGCGTCTGTGCCTGAGCGGTGTGCTACGGCTACGCTCTCGAGCTGGTAGGTGCCGGTGCAGGTGTGGACGCCGGTGGCCGATCCCCAAGATGCTCCGGAGTCGGTGCTCTCCCTGCAATAGAGCAGTTGGTTCGAGGAAGAGATGTAGAACCACCAGACCTTTGCGCCTGACGTACAGAGGGCCATCTGATTCATGGTGGAGCAGTTGCCCATGCCTCCGGTCCACGTGGTCCACTGAGCGGTGGTGGTGGGGCTGGTGATACGCTGGTACTGAGCGACGCCGGCATGGCTCCTCACGCGCACGATGGAGTTGTCCGAGCAGATCACCATGGCGTGCGGCTCGTCGGCCGAGGCGTCGCTGTAGAGCTGGCTCCACGTCAAACGCTGGTGTGGTCCGAGCTTGTCACTGACCAGGACCTGGAAGATCGGTGTTCCCCTGGCCTTCTTCTGTGCGGCCACCAGCGCAGCGGTAAGGTTTTGCATCGTCAGCCTCTCTTTCCGCACGTTCGGGCGCCATGCGATCACTCGATCCGTACCCCAGCAGACATGTCACCGAACCACACCGTTTCGACCCGGCACAGGCGCCCATCAAGAGGCGACAGTTGCCCGCTGGCTCGACCCTTCGATACGTCCTTCGACAGGCTCAGGACTACCCTTCGACACCCTCAGGGCGTGGCTCAGGATGCGGCCAGCGGGCGTCACGGGATCGCGTGGAACACACCCACCGTGCCAGAGCCCCCTCCCCCTGCGACGGGGGAGGGCTGGGGTGAGGGTGTACAGCGCTGGAAGCGCTGTATCAGTCTCCCACTCACTAGAGCCCGGCCTCCAACCACAACTCCAGCCCAACCTCGGCCCCCACGCGCACTCTCAAGGCCTCAGCCTCCCAGATGTCCATCCACCGGCTAACGAGTCGGCTCGCTGCGAAAGGGGAGCATCGGCCACTGCCCCCTGTAGATCAGAGCGTCCAGGAGGTTGGCTCCTGGACATAGGGTGCTCACGAGGCGTCCGTGCGGCACGACGTACAGCCCTCGGTAGGCTCCCCAATCTCCGCCAGCGAACTCGGGCAACACTGACCAGATGAGACGTCTCAGCGTGTCCAGCTGTGCGTCGGTCGGCTGCTGCTTGTCGTAGAGGCCGAGGACACAGACGCCCACGCCCTCGGCGTTGGTGGACTCCTTGCCGCTGTGGGGGAGTCGCCAGCAGAGACGGGCGGTGAAGAAGAGCCGGCCCTCGAAGTCAACGCAGAAGTGGTACGGTATGGTGGCGGCCCCTAGCTTCTCCACGTGGTACCTGGCGATGGAGATGGGCGTCTGCGTGGCGAGCTCGGAGCCGCTATGGTGCACCACCACCAGGCGGATGAGGGTGAGGGGCCGCCAGAGCTTGTCGAGCTCCGGCATGTTGGAGAAGCTCTCGATCTCGTTGCGGAGGTCCACCACGTCGGGGATCCCGCGCCTGGCGAAGGCGGTCAAGAGCTTGTACGGCTCCCCTGGCTCGGGCTGTGGCTCCAGTTCGGGCAGTGGCTCCGGCTCTGGCTCAGGTTGTGGCTCGGGCTCCGGGCCTGGTGTATCGGTGACTCTCTCGAAGTACACGAGCACCGGATGATGGCCCTTGAAGCGTGGGTCCAGGTCTGACCCGTAGAGCCCGAGCCCGCTGACTCTCTCGCTGTTGCCCACGACCTCCACGGCGTAGGCGCCCCAGGGAGCGAACATGGGCATGGATGCCGCCCACTGCCTGGCTCCCTCCGGTTCGTAGGGGTCGGCCTTGGGCGCGCGAAAGACCTCGCCGTCACCCCAAGAGAAGCGAGCCTGCACGGTGGCCCCCACCGGGAGGACGGCGTAGAGGACCATCTTGTCAGCGTCGGGCTGGACCTCGACCCTGGTGGCCTTCCAGTGTGGCTCTGAGGACCTGGGAGCGGCGGTGATCGTGACGGCGCTCTTCATGGCATCGGTGAGTCCGTCCCAGTCCACGGTGGCTGGCGTGACGGCGGGTTCGGGCTGCGGCTCGGGCTCCGGATCCACCTTGGCATCCTGAGTAGGCTCCGCAGGAGCCGTATCGAAGGACCCGTCGGCTTTGCAGGCCGCCTCCACGGCGTAGACGACCGGCCTGTGCGACTCAGGGTTGGCGCCGTTAGAGTGGCAGAAGGCAAACCAGCCGGCGCCTGGGTCGCCTCCGATCCAGAGAGCGATGCCCTTCACCTGCGGGTACTTGTCGCCCAACAAACGGAGGTAGGCCACCGTCTCTTGACCACGCACCGTGTTCTGATCTGGCGCCTGTCCGGAGTTGACCCCATAGGCGCCCTCCACGATGTAGACCGGTTTGCCCTTCAAGTAGCGCTCGTACTCCAAGAACCTGAGGCCGTGAGCGCGGTCCGCGTACTGCCCTGGCGCCATGCCGTAGGTGTGCACGAAGTGCACGTCCAGTGCGCTCAGCGCGGCGGCGCAAGGGCTGCTCTCAAACTTCCCGTCCCGGCCGTGGTAGTAGTACACCGCCTGC
>Ga0315274_10013720_pt1 | contig 11530 bp, 9 predicted proteins | sample YL17G02_20_MG_FD_203700 | JGI IMG/M metagenome (GOLD analysis project Ga0315274, IMG submission 203700) | Sediment microbial communities from Yellowstone Lake, YNP, Wyoming, USA - YL17G02_20 | ecosystem: Environmental > Aquatic > Freshwater > Lake > Sediment | place: USA: Wyoming | collected...
CCGGGGATATCCAGGGAGCACCGGCCTTTTTCCGGCAGGCATGACGCGAGTGCCGCGGCGTCACCGCCGCGCTGGCGGAGTTTGGCGCGGATGCCGGAAACGGCTTTGCGAATTTCCTGTTCGTCCCACGCGGCTCGCAGAGAGTCAGCGTGCCGCCAGTCGCTAAAGTCGTCTTTGGGTGCGCGGCTCACAAAGTCCGTGCGAAAAGCGTTCAGGTCGTCAACTCCCAAGTCGTAAGAGCCGTAGGCGGGTTCGCCGTGCTTGGCCCGTCGCGCCAGGAAGATCAGGAGCAGATGCTCCAACGGGGCCAACTTGACGACTTGGCCGTTGACTTCGAGCTCGAGACGCGCGGTGTCGATGGAGACGCGGAGGCCCTCCGCCGCGCGCTGGCGCACGTTTTCCCGGCAGGTCTCCACGAGCCGGCTGAAGGTCCCCGCCTTGCGACCCAGCTCCCTCTGGAAAAGGTTGCGCAGCGCGACGAAGGGAACATCCGCGAGTTCGACGACGGCAGCGGCGGGGTCGAACGAGGGGCCCGATTGCTGATTTCCGATTTCTGGTCTCACGATAGGGCCGCCAGGCTGGCTGGGAAAATAGAATTCACGCAAGGTTTCGTAAGGTTCGCTCACCAGCACGTGGGTCAGACGGTCAGTCTCGCGTCCCGCCAGCGTCAGGCAGGCGTAGAGCAGCGCGCCCATGGTCTTGCGCCCGCCGGCGATAGACGCAATGAGCTGTGTGTCGGGGTTTTCCACGATCGTCCGCACCTGCTCCAACAGGAAGTCGGCGGCGGCTTCGTTGTCGGCGGGGGTGCGAATGTCCTGCAATTCGCGCGAACGCTGGGCTTCGGCCTCGACTCCGGTGATCACGCGGATGTCATCGGACGTCGTTCCGAAGCGCAACCGGGCGGCCACCTCGAGACCCCTGGCGGCAAGCTGCTCGCGCAAAGAGTGCCAGACGGTCTGACCGCCGAAGCGTGGCAGCGGTTGGAAGAGTTGGCGCTCGATCTCCTGGCGTCCCAAGGCCGTGGTTACCGCAATCACCCGTGACGGCAGCACTGGATCGGCCTCACGCGCCAGCGCCCAGACGGTCTCGGTGAGCACAGCGGGGGACATGCCGGTGACAGACAAAAGGATGATCTCGGAGGCCGGATGTCGGGTTGCCGACTTGGGAGTTCTGACGGCGGTCGATGCGACGCCTCCCGTCGAGCTTTGGGAGCGGCGAGACCTGGACACCGATGTGCGGGATGCAGCAGACTCTTTCATAGGCGGTGGCTTACTCGTTTGTGTCACCTGGGGTCGTGGTTGAAGACTTCCACTGGGCCGGTCACCGGGGAATCGTAGAACAGCTTCCGGGCGCGACCGTGGAGGGCGTGGGCGATGCGCAGGTAAAGCCAGACCGGGGCCTGGCCGGTAAGCGTGACGTCTGAGCCAGGCGCCACCAGCTCATTGAGCCGCGCCTCATAAGCGGGCAGGGCGGCGAGCTTGGCCGTCTCGGTGGCGGAGTAGAGGGTGGCGAGGTCGAGGGTCATGGAGGGTTGCGGCATGCGGATCAGTGAATTGCCGAGCTTGTGTGCACCCCGGTGAAAAAGGCAGCGATGTCCGCTTCTCCAACCAGGCCCTTTACATTGAGCGATTTGGCCCAGCGCCGGCATTCGGCCTCGTTGTCAGGCGGGTAGAATATGCACAGGACCGCCTGGGTGTGGCTGCCGCCGAAAAGCTCGGAGCGCCGCCGCAACGCCTCGAAGTGCTCAAGCCCCGGAGCGATGGACTTGCAGGAAGCCAGCAGCAGCCCGGCCTTCAAGCGGTCCAGGCAGAGAATGTCCGTTTCGCCGAAATCACCCTCAGTGCCGGCAGGCTCGACACTCCAGCGGGGGTCGTGGAAGCGCGGGTTGTTCTGGAGAAGGTCAAGCACGTGCAATTCCAGCCACAGGCCATCCAGGAGCTTGTGTAGCTTCTCGTTGTGCTTCTTGGATTGCCGCGGAGGCAAGTACGCCGCTGGCACGGGGCCAGGTTTCACTGCCCGACCGGTCGCCTGCCTCAACTCCGGCAACCCGTTCTCTGTGCGCGCCAGCAACCCGGCTCGGGCCGCGGCAGCAAAGTAATCCGTTTTGAGCGCGGTGTCTGCCACCAGCGGCCCGACCTTGGGCAGATACTTCCCTTCGGGGCGGAAGTGCTTTCGCAAGGCATGGATGAGCTGTTTGAACTCCTTTGGGTTTGCGGTGGATCGAATCGCGGCCGCACGGCTGCCGAAGGTCTTCAAGGCAGCGGAAGGAACCTTGGAGTGCCAACGATCCGCGCCGCGTCCATGCGCTGCCATCACGGTCTCGACGTTCAGGCTGGCGGCGATCTCGTCGAAGCTGGGTAGGTTCGGGAGCGGACAGCGTTCGTTCAGCGAGACAAACCGCCTTTCCTGGGTGTCGCAATAAAGCACCGGCTCGCGTTGGTATTCGGCCGCCAGGTAAGCACCGATGCACATCGGCTTGGTGCCGCCGGTGAGATTGACAACGGCTCCCGGCCACAGTGAGAGAGCCTCGCCCACCTTCCGGCGGGTGCGGTCGGTGGAAGGGGATGCTTCATCAATCACCACTTCAAAGAACTCCGGCGCCCAACCGCGATACGACGGAGTGTTGCTGACAGCCGCGACGGCGCGCTTCAAGTTCTCGGCCGCTTGGTGGAACCGATCATCTCGGCTTCGGACTTGGACGACGGTTTCAGGCTTCAGCGCCAGCAGCGGGAGGAGGTTCTGCATCGTCTGCTCGCTGACAAGATGGAGGAGGGCAAGCGACATGGTCTGGGGAATTTAGACAGCCGATTGACGGTTCAATTCATCTATCCCGGCCCGGCTCCCGCAGTAACAACCGAAGGCTGGGCCAGGGCCGAGACGGAATTCAGCAGGCACGTTGGAAATTGTAGGCGCATTCGGGGCGGCCTGATGACGATCCTCCCGCGTGACCACACCGGCAAACGGCGCGAAGTCCCTCAGCCGCTGGGCAGGTTCGCTGTCGTCACGAAGCACGCGCAACAGGTCCAGGAATCCCTCCGGCGACTGCTGGGCGCGCAGGAGGATCTGGCGCCACTGTTCGAGCCGGTGGGGGGCGGTGCGGCCATTGGCCAGCCAACGGTCGATGTTTTCGAGCGGGATGCGCAGGAGTGCCGCCCCGGCCGCCGGATCGGCCTGCTCAAGCTTGTCCACCACCAGGTCGTGCAAGGTTTTCATGCCAGGGTCATGTTAACATTGCCCAGGACAAAGGCCACCCTGACCAGCGGCGGCCAGATTTGTCTAGAGGCGAGAGATGAGAGTCATGGGAAGTCACTCAGTTTCGGGTCCTTCTTCATCGCTTCGTAAAGGCCCAGTGAAACTGAGCGAGGTTGTCCGTCCAGATAGACAGGCCTACTCGTATCCCAGCAGCGGCTTTCCACGAAGATGACCAGAGCACGCCAGGCATTGACGTCGCGGTGCGGACGGAGGAGAACGGGAGAGGCAAAGCGGCCCTTCGGCTCCTCGCGGTTCCCAGGTCCGTGTTCCCACTTCACGGTTTGCCCTCGCGAACTGAAGAACTGGAGAATTGGAAGGCCCAAAGCTGGCCGATGGGTTGGGTGATTCCCGCAGCGCTGAGAGAGCACCTCCACTCCGGCAGCATGGTCTGCTTTGGCGTACGCGAAACCCGGATTGTGGGGCGGCTGTGGCGGCTGAGCAGCGGGATGGTCTGCGGTGCGTCCGTGTGCACGCCAGCCTTTGATCCAACGTGCTAGCTTCGTAATGGCGTCGTTGGGATTCTCGGCTGGAAGGCTCCGAATGAGTACGCCGTCAGATTTGCCAAATCGTTTGAGGGCGTCCAGCAGATCTGGTGGTGTGCCGCGAAACGCCAAAGCGCCCATTGCTCGCCTTGAACGGAAGCCCAATGATCCCAGATGGCCAAGGACTGTCGCCAAAGCTTTGATGTCATCCCACAAGATCGGATTCCCGCGCCAGACAAGCTCAAGATCGAAGTTTGGCAAGGTGCCATCAAACACACCACGCCCCTTGTTCTCATTCCGCCTCGGATTGCTCCGCAAAGGGAACAAGAGGTAGCCGCGATCACTGTTCATGGGTGCTCCCAACTGGTCGGCGTCTTTGACTGTCTTGGAAGTCACAGACTGCCGAACGCGAACGATCAGGGGACTGGCAACACCAGCGTCCCCTGCGGTCGAACCGAAGATGCGTTCTTCCTGCGCCCTAACCTGGAGCGGTGAGAGACTGGCGAATCCGCCCAGCACGCGGAACCACCAGCGCAGTTGGCCGCGAATTGCCGGGGCCCGGATTTCGGCCTGTTTCTCCGGTTCCGCTCCGCCAGCCAAGCAGGGAGTGATGAGTTCCAAGGTATAGATTTCGCGCTTCATGGCATTTTCTCCCCGCGTTGTTTGGCCATCACGAACATGGCCGAAGTGAAGGTGCCCCATCGGCTCCGCTCTTTCGCCTTGCCCTCCAAGGCCAGCTTTCTGATCTCCAGCCAAAGGGCTATCTTCGCCCCGCGCAACAGGCGATAAACCGCTCCCTGCTGCTCCGGCGTCAGTTTGGCAAACCGGTCCAAGTGATTCTTGAGGCGGTTGTCGTCCCAGTCTTTGATTTCGAAGTCGGCCTTCTGCTCGGGGCTCATGCTTGCGGTCAGCCGGCGCGCTTCTTCCCGCTTGAGCCGATCCTGCTCTTCACGCTCCCGACGCTCAGCGTCGGCCCGGCGGCGAACGGCTTCTTCTTCCTTCTTCCGGTCTTCGCCGCGGGCTTCGTCGATTATCGCTTGGTCCAGTTCCTTCGAGCTCTCAAACCAGCCATAGCCCGCGGACGTCTTGCCCCCGATACCCAGCACCGTCAGCCCTTCACGCAGCCACTCGCGGGCCTCGGCCAAATCCCCAGCAGTAGCGAGCGGTGTGCGGGTGAGAGCAAAACCGAACAAGGGGTCTTTGGCGGGGCTGACGACGGGAAAGACGCTGGGCGTTGGCTCTTCGGTGTCGGTGGCCTCCGTCAGTTGACCTTCGTAATAAGCAGTGTGGTGCGGCGTGACGACGTCAAGGTCGATTCCTGGATCAACCTGCCATGGGAAGGTGGGAAGGAACTGAATCGCGCCTGCAAAGTTCGGCAGATCAAGCCACGGCTCACCGGGATGCAATCGTCGGTCCACGCCGAGCCGGGCCAAGAGTCGAGCCGTGACCTTTTCTCGGTCGGTTTTCCACTGCTCGCCTTCGCCACAGGCAAACTCAAAATCCGAATACAACTCACCCTGCTTTCCGTCTTTGCCTCGTTTGCGTCCGTCCTTCCAGTCGGTGTCGCCCCAGCCGAAGAGCCACGCGATTTGTTCAAGCAGTGTGCCCTTTTCTGCCTCAGCCGTGTCCTTGAGTTTGGAAATGGCGAGCTTTCGGGCACAGCCTTTCACGGCACTGCCGGGAATGAAGGGCACGCCCGAGGTTCGGTCAAGGCAAAGGCCGCCGTTCTCCATGACGCCGCCGGCCGCATTCACGATGAGCCGAGCCTTGAGGCGGGCGAACACAAGGCCAGCTTCACCATCTGGCAATGCGCGGCAGAACGAACGCCAACCGGGGAGTTTGTCCGTAATGGCTTTTGCGTCGCGAATCTGTTCACAGGAGCGGCGGCGCCAGTCCTTCTTGGTCTCCCTCACTTCTTTCTCCTCCTTGTGGGGATCGGGATCTTTGAAGTCCAAGAAATGCTCGGCGGCCAGCGTGCGCGCGTGCTGCCGCTGCTGGCACAGAGCCTTCCAAACCGAGAGCGTATCAGGGGTGGCGAAGATCATTTGGCGAAGCGTTTGAGGTATGCCAGGAAGGCCAACGCCTCAGCGGTGGCCCGACGGAGCTTGTGCGAGTCGGCTTTGACCAGCGCATCCCGTAGCCCAGCGGCACCAGGCGTGGACTGAGCCACCACGTCCAAGTTGTGCAGATGGAAGCCCACAGCGTTAGCGACTCGGAGGTGTTGTTTCTCTTTGTCGAGGCTGAAGGCGAGCGTCGCCAACAGCCCGTTGTTGATGATGAGTGACGGGTAGCCGCTGAGGCAGTCGCCTTCGTTGCTTTGCTTCTTGGCGTCGGCCGCCCGTTCCAACGCGTGCTTGGCGCGGACTTGTTCAAGGTTTTGGTTCATTGCGTTTCCTCCTTCAGACCAGTTCAGTGGTGCAGTAGCCGAGGCCCGTGGTGGCGTCGCCGCCTACTTGGATGATGCCGGGTAACTTTAGTTCCGCGAAACAGCCAGTGCGGAGTTCGTGCAGGGTGGAATAGAACAACGCCTCCGCCGGGACGTTTTCCTGGTTGAACAACGCTTGGTCGGCGGCGGTGCCCGTCTCGTCGTCAATGCGGACATGCTGGCTGACTTCGCATGCGTTGCGGGCGAAGTGTGCCATCATGTCGTCGCTGATCAGGCAGAGGTGAGTCACTCCCAGTGCCGACCAGATGGTGTCTTTTCCGGAAAGGAGCTGCGTCAGCTTCTCGGGCTGAACGTACGCCCCTTTCCACTCAAACTGGTAGTCCTCAAGCACAACCTTCTTGTCCTGCGCCAGTGTGGCTTCGTCCCCGTAGAGTTCCATTGCTACGGGCCAGGTGATACCGTTCACCGCAACTCCGCTGTCGCGGCTCCATCGTTCCAGTGCCAGGCGTGATGTGACCCAGGCGAAGCACCCCTTGGCGGAGCGCACAGGGAAGGCCAACAATTTGGCCTCACCGAAAGAGATGCTGCCCGACTTGGCGTTCTCGTCATCGGGTGTTTCGTGCCCGAAAATGCGGCGGCCTGTTTCGCTGCGGGCTTTGCGGTCTTCGGTCAGATAGTCATCGGCCAGCACGCCTTTCAGCGCACTGCCCGGAATCACTGGAAATCCGGTGTGGCGTTCGCGGATGATGGGTTGGTCAATCGCGCCCACGCTGGCGCCGGCACCCACGTGGAGCGGGGTGCGGGTGAACAGATACAGGGTTCTCGATTCGTTCATGGTTCGTTTGTAGTTTGATTGTTTCGCAAAGTCACTTGGCCGGACGTCCGGCGACGTTCTTGTAGAAATCCCAGGTTCCGCAGACACCCAGGCCAAAGCCTTTCTCGCCCATCAGCGTGCTGCGGCGGTTCTTAATGGTTTGGCCAAAGTCGCGACCGGCGGGATTGCCGTGCCAGGACAGAGCGTCAGCCAGTTCAGGTGCATCGGGGCCTTCAAAGTAGTAAACGGCTCCAGCAGGAACCGCGAGCAGCGTGGGCTTGGCACCCTTTACCTTGCGGGCTGAGTCCGTTTCGTTCGCTTCGCTGGCCAGGTGGAGTCGTTCGCTCCAGCCCGTCAGGACGATGGGTTTCGGGATTCGGGCGGCGACAAGATGAGAATTGAGTTGTGGCATGGCGCGCACTCGCTTGCGCCAGGCTTCGCGCGGTTCTCCAGCGCCACGTTCCGCATCCTCTTTCTTCAACAAGACACGACCGCTTTCCGGGCAAACCCAAGTCGGCAGCCATCCGCCCGGATGCGAGCGGATGTCACGAGTGGGATCGGCTTCAATGCGCGGGAATACGGATGGAGAAAGCAGAACCCACTTCACTCCCGAGCCTCTGATGGCGGCGGAAACGGGCAGCAGTTGGTCGAGGCGCGATGCGGACAGCTCCTCCACGTGACAGGCACGCTGTTGACCGCCGCAGATGACGAGGTGACTCGCGGGGAAGAGCCGGGCCAGGCCTTCGACCAGTTTGTCAGGCCGGCCATTCTTGAGCGGCATCTCGGCGTGGATGCCCATGTGAACGCCGTCGCGCAGTCGCAGGTACTCTGCGGAGTAGATTCTGCCCGCAGCCTCGCCCTGGCTGGTGGTTTGTGTGGCGGGGTCAATAGCGATGCCCGTGCTCCATTCGCCGGCGAAGAGTTCGTCGTCGCTCAGGCATTGAGGGACGCTGCTGGGCGTGCTGTCCAGGTAGCGTTCGACGGCTGCCTTGTTCCACCATGGCTCCGCACCTTCCTTGTCGGGTTCCACCACTGAGCCAAGGGCAAATCGCAGCGGAGCAGGCAGGTTAGTTGAGCCGCCCGGTTCGTTCAACGGCAGGAGCGTTGGATGGTTGTGCCCGCGTTGGGTGACATCCTGCGGGCACGGGAAATGCCACTGGCTTTCCCGAACAGGAAAAGGACCAACAGTCGCGAGCGAGCCGAAGCGCTGGGTGCGCTGGCGCGTGTAGTCCCGATTGCTGCTCCGACCAAACCGGTGTTCGTGCTCCCAAGTGGGCTTGCCGTCTGCCTCGCGCTCGACTTCCGGGAAGGCCCGGTAAAGGGCGGCATGGAGAGCGTCGAAGATGATGGACGGTTCAGGCCAGCGGGCACCGTGGCCACCTGAACCGGCGCCGGCTGTCATGGGGCGACCATCGCGGAAGAAAAGCACGTCTTGGGGGGTGATGCGGTAGATGGGCATAGGCTATTCTCCTTGTCGGGCGATGAAGGCTTCAATGGCGAACAGGTGGTAGAACTCGCGAAGTCTGCGGTCAGAATTGCGGAGTTCTTCGAGGTAATCAGCGCATCTTTCACGAAGTTGGGACCGAAGCTTTTCGAGGCCCTCTTGGGTCGATGCAGACGTTCCCTTGCGGGTCTGCTGGCCAATCACCCACGACATTTCCGCCTGAGCCATCGCGCCGATGTCCGAGGTGACCGTCTCCTCGCCGCCGAACTTGGCGAGCATCTCCGTGACGCGGTAAGGAAACTTGCCGCTGATGGGCATCTCGGCCTCGGGTTGGTCGAGCGGCGTGCGGTAGTGCTGCTGCAATAGCGCCAGGAGGCCGAAAGCCTTCGAGCCGAACTTCGCGCCCCACTGGATCGTTTCGCCACTGCGCTTGTAGAGCGTGACGGCGAGGGCGTTCCTGTCCCAGCCGTCGTGTTCCGGTTTGCGCTTGGCTCGTTTCTCCGCCTGCTGCGCTTCCTGGACCATGTCCTGCAACGGTTCCTTGATGTGGCCGATGACGAGACCAACGGAGACAGTGGCTTCAGGGCCGGGCACGAGCAAAGGCCAGGAAGGCTCAGCGGGGCGGCGACAGCCGAGGTTCCAGTCGCCGCGATTGTGGTCGTTCTTGTCGGCAAGGTGGATGAAACCCTCAGGCGCTGGCCTGAAGAGGGCAGGATACGCGTCCGCAAGAGCCGGCGAACCCTGAAACGCCATGCGCAATCCCTGGGCGCAAGTGATAGCTTCGTCGGCAGGCAGCATCGCGAGGACGTCATCGCCGCCGCAGTAGATAAGCTGGCCGTGGTGTGCTTCGATGATCCGGCGGGCACAGTAAAGACCGAAGTTGGCCAGCGCCTCGCTGAATTGAAGATGGTAGCTGGGCGAGAGAGGGCGCGAGGAATCCAGCCAGCCTTCGACGGTCTTACCGTCGCTGGATCTCCACTCCCTCAGTGTTTGGCTGAAATACGTCGCGGCCTTGCCTGTGATGACTTTCCGAATCTTGGGGGTTCTCTCGCCACTGAGCCATTTGCCTATCTCGTCGCCATCGAGGGCGAGGACGGCGTAGTACTTGGACGGCTCCCCCAAACGGTGCTTGGTCTTGAAGTCCACCAGCGCTCGTGATGCTGTGGAGACAGACGGGATCGACTTGGTGTCTTGCGGGAGCCCGTCCCAGAAGCTCTGCTGGAACATCTCGGCATCAACGCAGTCAAGCCACCGGGATTCCTCCATGCGCGTGCCGGGTGCAATCGGTTCGGGGATGGAAACCTCTGACAAGGCCTCGCGAGCGCTTGCCAGCGTCTGCGTGAGGCTCGTGAAATCCAACCAAGTGGACTCATCGCGCAGCCGTTCCAGCAGCCGAGCGACCCAGGCGGCGGCCGCCACCGCCGGCACCGAATCAAAGCTCTCACGGGCGCGCGTGAGCTTGGTCAGTTGCGGGCTAAACGCGGAGAGCTTCTCCAGATATGCCTTGTGCCAGACACGCTTGACGATGTTGACGGCGCCCAGTTCGTCGTCGTGGCGGAAGAGGTGGCACAAGGGATCGTGCTTCCGGGCGGCCTCCAACCAAGCGCTGGTGGCGATGACTTCCTCTTTGCCGGAGAAATGGTCTTTGTGCGCCGGGCCGTTGGCCGCCCAGGCTGCGAAGTCGCGCGTCTGGCGGCGGGCGTCGAGCCGGTGCTGGAGGAGTTGGTAGTGCGCGCTCCACGCCCACCCCTTGCTCTTGATCTCGCTCAAGTCGTCTGCGTAACAGCGGGTGTCTTTGTGGCCGCCGGGGAGCGCCAAGGCGGCTTCACGCGCCAGATGGAGTGGGGAGTTCACCCCGATCGGGATGGTCTTGAACAGGGTGAGGACCGGCTTGACCTCCTGCCAGGGCCAGAGCTGCCAGGTGACCTGCCAGAACCGGCGGAGTTGAGCATCCCAGAGGGTCTTTGCTTGTTCCGGCAATTGCACCTTGGACACGAACTCCCAGCACGCCTTGGCGATGAGCGCCCATTCCGAGTCGGCCTTTGCGGCGTCAAACACGTCTTCGAGACACGCGGGGGCAAAGTCCGCCGGCACAACCGCTAGGAAACGATTCGGTAGCGTGGGCGTGAGCGCCAGTTGCTGACCGTACCATTTGTCATTGCCCGCGACCTCCCAGAAACACTGCGAGCGAGTACCGTCGGGTGCGGTGTGAAACGCCTGCTTGAGCCGTGTCTGTTCCAGCCAGTCATAGAGAGGCTGGCCGCGCAGGCTGGGATAGATGATTGCATCCGGGCCGAATCGGTCCGCCACCAGTTTCATCGCGTGCGCCATCATCCAGGAGAGCAGGTAGCTACCGCTCCAGAGGTCACGGGTGCTGCGGGCCTGGGCGATGAATTCCTGAACCGGGCCGATCTGGAAAAGGAGGAACGCAGGGGCGAAGTGGCCTTGCGCGTCGCGGGCCGCCTCCAGCGCACTGACAACTGCGTCATGGTGCCAGATGGTGCCGTCAGGAATCCGGGTGTCGGCGGGAAGGCAGCCAAGGCCTAGCGTGAACTTCTTCGCTTGCGGCTCCTCCACCGTGTAGTGCCGCCACAGCCGCCAAATAAGCCAGAAGCGGAGTTGCGGATCGGTGATGCCCGCAAAGTCGGGGAAGCCGTCTCGACAGAAGCCCAACGCCTCGTCCTCTGAGGGGAAGACCGCGTCCACCTTCGATCCCGAGAGTGGATGAATGAACTGCACTCCCTCGCCCAGCCCCGGCACACCGGTGTCCACCCACCGCTCGCCCTCCTTGCGCTTGGTGGCGGGGAAGATGAAACGATCGGCCGCGGCAGCGGTGTAGTCGGCCAGTTTGTCCTGCCATTCGGAGAGGTTGACCCCGATCCGCTCGGCATAGTGTTGGGCGCGCCGGCCATGCTCACGGCTGTAGTCGTAGGCTTTCTCCGGCGGATCGTGAAGGAAGGCAAGCAGTTTGCGTTTCCACATGTTCTCAGTCATATCCGTATTTCCATTCTTCTGCGTCCGATACGTCGTCAGCGGCGGTGGTTTGTTGGGTAATGGGATGACGCTCGGATGCAAGACAGACACGGGTCAGGTTTGGCCGGCTCTGTCCTTGTCTTGCCCCATTCCCGACGAAGTCCCCCGTCGCCACCACC
>Ga0315274_10013721_pt1 | contig 11530 bp, 10 predicted proteins | sample YL17G02_20_MG_FD_203700 | JGI IMG/M metagenome (GOLD analysis project Ga0315274, IMG submission 203700) | Sediment microbial communities from Yellowstone Lake, YNP, Wyoming, USA - YL17G02_20 | ecosystem: Environmental > Aquatic > Freshwater > Lake > Sediment | place: USA: Wyoming | collected...
TCACTCTATTATAGGCCAGGAAAGAGGGGAGGAGGTAAAATCTGTCAGACGAGAAGATGTTAAAAAACAAGAGGTTGTCACGAAAGTCGGAAGGCTTAAAACTTGCCCTCCTCCCCTCTAAAGAGGGGCGAAAACGGAGCTTTTTACAGGATATCAGTAAAATCTCCGACGGAGAAATGGCAGGAGGGCAGAAAGAAAAGAGCTTTTAATATTCTCCGACGAGAAAATAGTTTCGTGACGGCCACAATTTGAAAAGGAAGGGGTGACAGGACCCCCGCTGCTTCGTTTTGCTTCGCAAAACGGCGGGGGGACGCCAGAGGGGAAACCATATGGTTTCCCTATGGGGAGTGAGCGTCGCAAGAATCCGAAAACAAGCAATAGATACAGCAATGACTTTTATTTGTTTACTTGCAACTATTGAATATACTATAGCGAACGACCCCATCGTCTAGCCTGGTCTAGGACAAGAGCTTTTTCCCGATGCCTTCGCTTACGCTCACGCATCGGGATCCCGACGGCGGAACGAAAATGAGGCGTCGAGACAAGCTCTCGACATAAATGTTTTATGTGTACGTATTAGAAAATAAGAACGGTTGGCATTATATTGGTAGTTGCGAAGATATTAGAGCTAGGTTGAGAAGACATAACCAGAATAGTGTGCGATCTACAAAGCATAATGGCCCATTTAAAATAGTATACCAAGAAGAGTTTGACACCAGAACAGAAGCGCGGGTTAGAGAGAATCAAATTAAGCAACATAAGGATAGAGGATACATTAAAAAGTTAGTTAGTCAATATTCGACCCCATCGTCTAGCCTGGTCTAGGACAAGAGCTTTTCAAGCTCTCGACAGGGGTTCAAATCCCCTTGGGGTCGCTTTTAATCTATTGAGGACAAGAGCTTTTTCCCGATGCCTTCGCTTACGCTCACGCATCGGGATCCCGACGGCGGAACGAAAATGAGGCGTCGAGACAAGCTCTCGACAGGGGTTCTCCCGACATAGCGATTAAGATGGCCGGGTCGGGATCCCGATGGGGACAGTTAAGAGGCACATCGGGAAAATCCCGTCAGGGTCATTTTACTTCGCCCTGCATAAACTTTTAGATGGTAGGGTTTCTTAAAGTGCGCAGCAGGCCCTTGGGGGCACTTTATTTAATTAGAAGCGATAAGCTATATTTAGAGGAGGCGTAGATAATTATGACTGAGCATAAACAATTAGGTAAGATCAAGGTAATAGTCTGCGAGGACAAGCAAGAAGTAGCAAGAGTAGCGGCTGATATTTTTAGCCAGAACATTAGAAAAAAACCGGGCACAGTGTTGGGTTTAGCGACAGGAGGGACCCCTGTAGATATGTATCAGCTGTTAATCCGCATGCACAAAGAAAAAGGCTTAGACTTTAGCCGCGTAGCGTCTTTTAATCTCGATGAGTATTTAGGGTTATCCGGAGACCATCCGCAGAGCTACTGCTATTTCATGAATGAGAATCTGTTTAACCACATCAACATTAATAAATTAAATACCCGTGTTCCCGACGGGAAAGCCAAAGACCTTCAAGTTAGTTGCCAGCAATACGAAAACGATATTAAGACAGTTGGAGGCATAGATCTGCAGTTACTCGGTATCGGCTCTAATGGCCATATCGCCTTTAACGAACCAGGTTCGCCCGGCAATTCTCGGACCAGGGTGGTAGATTTAACCGAGAGAACAATTAAAGATAATGCCCGTTTTTTCCAAGATGAATCTGAGGTGCCTACACAAGCAGTCACCATGGGCATAGGCACGATTTTAGAGGCCAAGAAGATTGTCTTGTTAGCTACAGGTAAAAATAAGGCAGAGGCAATGGCTAAGGCGATTAAGGGCAGCGTGGACGTAAAAGTACCCGCCTCTTTTTTGCAGAACCATCTTGATTGTACATTTATTATTGACAAAGATTCTGCTGCAGGATTATAAAAGATTTAGACCAGCCGCATAATTTAACCAAGTCAGTAGTTGTTGAATAATGCTTTACATTGTAGCTACCCCCATCGGCAACTTAAAAGATATCACCCTACGCGCGATTGAGGTGTTAAAAAGCGTAAATTTAATTGCCTGCGAGGACACCCGACATAGCAAAATTCTGCTTGATCACTATGGCGTAAAAACGCCTACCACCAGTTATTTCCAATATAATCGCTTTACCAAAGGAGAATATATTTTAAGACTTTTGCAAGAAGGCAAAGATATTGCCTTGGTTTCGGATGCAGGGATGCCTGGTATACTTGACCCCGGGTATAACCTGATTAATTTAGCCATAAAAAATAATATTACAATAACGGTAATCCCCGGGCCAACCGCTTTTGTAAATGCCTTGGTGCTTTCGGGGAAACCCGCACATAAATTTATTTTTGAAGGATTCTTGCCCAACCGGCCGATCGCGCGCCGGAATCGGCTTAAAGAACTCGCCAAATTAAAATATACCATTATCTTTTACGAGTCCTGTCACCGGATTTTAGCTACCCTAGAGGATATACAGGCCATATTGGGCGATAAAGGGATTGTAGTGGTTAGAGAGCTTACCAAGAAATTTGAAGAGATAAAACACGGAAGCGCAAAAGATATTTTGACCGCCCTCCGTAAACAAAAGCCCCGTGGCGAGTTTACGATAGTAGCATAAAATATTCTTGACAAAGGTTCTTTGGGATGTTATATTTGTTTTTAGTCGTAAAGGACCTTTAAGCTGGCTCAAGAGAGGCCGGCAAGGCGAAAAGAGATGGGATACATAATCTTAGAAAATAATAACCCTTGGCAAATTAGGCCGAGGGTATTTTTTTAATGAGCGCATAACTTACGGAGCACAGGGCGCGACGTAAGTTATTTGCGCGAATTAACCCCCACTGTTTCGTTTTGGTTCGCTTTGCTTCACCAAAAGCGAAACAAAACGGTGGGGGTAAGTTCAGACAGATAAGTTATGTCGCTTAGTTTTATAATATAGTGAGCTCCATAACTTATGTCTTCACTTATGAGAGAAAAGGCAAAGCTTTTAGACAAAGATGCTATAGCAAGAAGCCTAATGCGCATTGCCCATGAAATTATAGAGAAAAATAAAGGAACTGAAGATTTGTGTTTGGTGGGCATCAGAAACCGCGGGGTATATTTAGCCCAGCGCTTAGCCGAATGTATTAAGAGAATTGAAAATAAAGATATATCTGTAGGAATTTTGGATATTACCTTATACCGCGATGATTTAACCTTAATTGCCAGTCAACCCGTGGTGCGCAAGACGGAGATAGACTTTGATATTACGGATAAAATTCTGGTTTTAGTGGACGATGTTTTATACACCGGAAGAACTGTGCGGGCTGCCTTGGATGCCTTAATTGATTTTGGTCGACCAAAATCAATTCAGTTGGCAGTTTTGGTTGACCGCGGGCATCGGGAATTACCGGTGCGTGCGGATTATGTAGGCAAAAATATTCCCACCAGCCAAAAAGAGACAGTGGAAGTGCGTTTGGCCGAGGTGGATGGCGTGGACGAAGTGGTAATTGTGGAGAAATAGTTTATAGTTCAGGGTTCATAGTTCAAGGTCTTGTTTTTGCCATGAACCATGAACCATGAACCACGAACTAAAAATTATGGCTTGGGCTAGGAAAGATTTATTAGGGTTGGAGGATTTAAGCAAAGAGGAAATTGAACTTATTTTAACAACTGCGGAGTCATTTAAAGAAGTTTCCACGCGGGAGATAAAGAAGGTTCCGGCACTACGCGGTAAAACCGTGGTGAATTTATTTTATGAGCCCTCCACACGCACCCGCGTCTCTTTTGAGGTAGCGGCCAAAAGATTATCTGCGGATGTGATTAATATTGCCGCTCAGGAGTCCAGCGCGCGCAAGGGTGAGACCTTAATTGATACCGGGAGGAATATCGAAGCCTTAAAGGCGGATATCATCGTGGTCAGGCATAGCGCTTCGGGAGCAGCAGCAATGTTGGCGCGTAATGTCAGCATCAGCGTTGTCAATGCCGGCGACGGTTGGCATGAGCATCCCACCCAGGCACTTTTAGATATTTTCACCTTAAAAGAAAAATTAGGCAGAATTGCCGGCTTAAAAGTAAGCATTGTAGGAGATATTGCACATTCGCGCGTGGCACGTTCGAATATCTGGGGGCTGACCAAATTAGGCGCAGAAGTTACGGTTTGTGCCCCTCGGATGCTCATCCCACCGGCGATAGAGCAGATGGGCGCACGCATAACTTATGATATAGATGAGGCTCTGCGTGAGGCAGATGCGGTAAATGTGTTACGTATGCAGTTTGAGCGCGACGAAGAAGCCGCCTTCCCGGAAAAATTAGAATATTTTAAAAACTTTGGGATTACCCAAGAGAGATTAAAAAAAGCGAAAAAGAATATTGTTGTGATGCATCCCGGGCCCATTAACCGTGGCATTGAGATGTCCAGTGAAGTCGCCGATGGTTTAAATTCCGTAATCTTAGAGCAGGTGACTAATGGTATTGCCGTCAGAATGGCAGTGCTTTTTCTAGTTGCCCAGGCACGCGATGAAAAACAAAATAATATTGATTAAGAACGGTCGCGTAATTGACCCGGCCAATAACATAGACGAGGCTTTGGATGTCTTAGTAGAAGATGGCAGAGTCTCTAAAGTGGCTAAAAATATCTCAAGCGAGAATAAAGAAATTATTGATGCCCAGGATAAAATAGTGATGCCAGGGCTTGTAGACATGCATGTACATTTAAGAGAGCCGGGTAGAGAAGATAAAGAAACCATTGCTTCCGGCACAAAGGCAGCGTTAAAAGGCGGAGTGACCAGTGTTCTGGCTATGCCAAATACCCTGCCGGCAATTGATTGCGCAGAGAATGTTTCATTGCTCAAGAGTATTATTAAAAATTCAGCAGATGCCACTGTATTTATCGCTGGTAGTATTACCAGAGAACGCTTAGGCCGAGAGTTGACCGACATTACTAAACTTAAAAAAGAAGGTGTAATCGCGATTTCTGATGATGGCGCGTCCGTAGATAGCGATGATGTAATGTTAGAGGCGCTTAAGATTGCCAAAGAGCAGAATATCTTGGTAATCTGTCACAGCGAAGACAAAGCACTGTCTGCAAATGGCGTGGTTAATTTGGGCCTTACTTCCACGCGTTTGGGTTTAAGGGGAATTTCTCAAGAATCAGAGTATAAAAGAGTAGCCAGAGATATCGAATTGGCAAAAAAAGCAGATGCGCCTCTTCATATCGCCCATGTAAGTTGTAAAGAGTCAGTAGAACTAATTGCTCAAGCCAAAAAAATGGGTATAAAGGTAACCGGTGAGACTGCACCGCATTATTTTGCTTTAAGCCAAGAGGCAGTGTTAGGCTACGATACAAATATGAAAGTAAATCCACCCTTAAGAAGTAAAGACGATGTAACCGCAATAAGGCAAGGTTTAAAAAATGGCGTAATTGATGCCATTGCCTCTGACCACGCCCCGCATACTGGAAATGAAAAGGATATTGAGTTTGAATGGGCGGAATTCGGGGCAATTGGTTTAGAAACCGAATTAGCGGTAGCGATTACCGAGTTAGTAGAGAGCGGTTTATTAGATTGGTCAGCATTGACAAAGAAAATGGCGCTTAATCCGGCCAAGATTTTAGGCATAAATAAAGGGACATTAAGCATTGGTGCTGATGCTGACCTGATTGTGGTCGCTGCGGAGAAAGAATGGTTGGTTGAAAAAAACAGCTTTATTTCTAAGTCCAAAAATTCAGCGTTTCTGGGAAGAAGGCTTCGCGGGGTAGTTGAATATACAATTTGTGGCGGTAAGATTGTCTATAGAACATGAACCCCACCCTTCCTCAGGGGTTGGGGTAAATATAAGAAGGAAGAGCGGGGTGAAGTTCATTCTTACCAGGGAATTGGGAAGATTGGCCAAGTGGTTGAGGATTTTAGGGTTTGATAGCGAATATTTTAGTCAAGACAACCTGAGTTCTTTGATGATTCAGGCCTTAAGGGATGAGCGGATTGTTCTTACCCGCAATCAAAGGTTAGCTCGACCCACAGGAGTAAAGATTGTGCTCATTAAGGCAGAGAAAATCAAAGAGCAAGTTGCCGAAATTTTAAAAGCATTAAATATCCAGCCCGATTCAGAGACGATGTTTAGCCGCTGTATTATCTGTAACGAGGAATTAGTGGATATTGAAAAAGAAAAAATAAAAGATAAAGTTCCGGAATATGTATTTAAGACCCAGGAAAGTTTTATCACCTGCCCTACTTGTAAAAGAATTTATTGGCAGGGGACGCACTGGGGCAATGTTATTGAGACGTTAAAAAAAATAATTTAAGTTCATAGTTCACGGTTCATTGTTCACAAACCATGAACCTTGAACCATGAACCCTGAACCAAGCTATGGAATTTATTGCCGATTTTCATATTCATTCTAAGTACTCGCGCGCCACCTCGCGCGATATGGATATACAACATATTGCCGAGTGGGCGAAATTAAAAGGTATAACCCTCATGGGCAGCGGTGATTTTACCCACCATTTGTGGCTGGAGGAGTTAAAGTATAATTTAGAGGATTTAGGCAACGGCTTATTTAAATACAACGATATTTATTTTATCCTGACTAGCGAAATTAGCAGCATTTATTCTAAAAAAGGCAAGACCTATCGTATCCATAATATGGTCTTTAGCCCGTCCCTTAAGACCACAGATAAGATAAACGAGACGCTCGCGCGCTACGGAAATTTAGCCAGTGATGGCCGGCCGATATTAGGTATGGATGCGCAAGAATTAGCACGGATCATCTTTGATATTGATGAAAACTGTATGGTCGTGCCCGGACATATCTGGACGCCTTGGTTTTCTTTGTTCGGCTCTATGTCCGGCTTTGATAAAATTGAGCATTGTTTTGAAGATCAGACACCCAAGATATTTGCCTTGGAGACCGGCTTATCGTCAGACCCTGGGATGAATTGGCGCCTCTCGGCGTTAGATAGATTTACTTTAATCAGCAATTCGGATAGCCATAGTCCTTCTAAAATCGGGCGCGAGGCAAATGTATTTAACTGTGAGCTAGATTATAAAACTATACGCGAAGTATTAAAAACAAAAGACAAGAAAAGATTTTTATACACAATAGAATTCTTTCCTGAAGAAGGCAAATATCATTTTGACGGCCATAGGCTTTGTGGGATAAGGTGGTCCCCTAAAGAAACAAAAGAACATAATGGCAAGTGCCCTAAATGTGGTAAGCCGGTTACTGTTGGTGTAGTTAACCGTGTGGAAAAGCTTGCGGATAGGCCAGAAGGTTTTAAGCCGGAGAACTTCATACCATTTAAGAGCTTTATTCCGCTAGGTGAAATAATTGCTGATGCCAAAGGTGTAGGTAAAACATCTGTCGGGGTGGAGAGGGATTATCATAGTTGCCTGGCAAAGTTCGGGACAGAATTTGATATATTGATGCGTGCCTCAAAAGAGGATTTGCTAAAAGGCCTGCCGCCAAAAATTGCCGAAGGAGTTTTACGCGTGCGCGAAGGCAAGGTAAATATCAAGGCCGGTTTTGACGGAGAATACGGGATTATTTCAATCTTTGATGAAGAAGAAAAACAAAAAAAGGGCGAACAACAACTAAGCCTCTTTTAACCCCACCACACCGCGTAGGTGGGAAAGGTTAAGTTATGAAAAGTGTAATTATTTACTATTCATATTCTGGAAATACCAGAAAAGTCACAGAAGGTCTTGCTGGAGCTCTCAAAGAAAAAGGCCCCGTTGATCTTATACAATTAAAAGCCCTGGATGAGTCTAATAGTTTTTTCGGCCAATGCCGCCGGGCATTTTGGCGCGTAAGAGCAAAAATAGAGTCGGTAAATTTTGACCTGGCTGGATATGACTTAATCTGCTTTGGCGCGCCGGTCTGGGCATTCGCGCCAGCGCCGGCAATGAATACCTATTTAGATAAATGCGTAGGCATAGAAGGGAAAGAAATAATTTTATTTACCACTTACGGCTCAGGAACCGGTAATGGACGCTGCCTAAATTATATGCAGGATATTTTAAGCAAAAAAGGCGCCAATAGTTTTAAGCGATTTTCTATTCAGCAATTTAAGGCTCAGGATAAAGAATTCGTTCTGTCAAAAATTAGAGAAGTAACACCCCTGCCCCCTGCAGATTTACTGCGTAAATCTATGCGTAGGGGGCACGGGGAATACAGGTAAAATGACGCCCCTGTAGCGCAATGGATAGCGCACTAGCCTCCGGAGCTAGTGGTACAGGTTCGACTCCCGTCAGGGGCACTTTGAACAATTAAAGTAGGGACGGTTTAAACCGTCCCTACGGTTGTGGATAACTTAGGAGCTTTGTGTTTTGGTGACCCAGATTTATATGAGGCTAATATGCGTAAAAGAGTAGTAAGTGTTATTGGTGGGCATAGTTGTACGGATGAAGTGGAGCAAATATCCCAAGAATTGGGCAAAAAATTGGCAAAAGTGGCGGATGTATTGGTTTCTGGGGGTTTAAGTGGAACAATGAAGGCGGTTTGTTCCGGTTTTAAGGCTAGCGGTGGCGTAACTATAGGTATTATACCTAGTTACGACAAAAAAGACGCTAATGAATTTGTGGATATCGTGATTCCTACGGGCTTGGGTTTGGCTAGGAACGTCTTGGTGGTGCAGGCAGGCGACATCGTGGTGGCCTTGCCTGGAGAATACGGCACTCTCTCCGAGATTGCTTATTGTCTGCAGTTTGGTAAGCCGGTAATCAGCCTGGGATCTTGGGATATGCCCGGAGTAATTAAGGTAAAAACAGTGGATGAGGCAGTTGAGAAGGTAAAAGAAATTTTAAAATATAATTAACAAAGTAGGGGAGGTTTAAACCTCCCCTACGGTTGTGGATAACTAACAACCGGAAGATGAGAGGATTGTTATGAAGGCGGTTTTAATGTTAGAGGATGGTAAGAGCTTTATGGGTGAGGCCTTGGGAAGTCAAGGCGAGAGAATTGGTGAGGTGATCTTTAATACTGCTGTCGTCGGTTATCAAGAGATGCTCACTGACCCGGCGAATGCCGGTAAGATTTTAGTACTCACTTATCCGTTAATTGGTAATTATGGTTGTGCGCCCAAATTTAATGAAACTAACCAAGTTTGGCTGGCAGGCCTGGCGATTAAGGAGAAGTCGCGTATCTTTTCAAACTGGCAAACCAAAGAAAGCTTCGATGATTTTATTAAGAAGCATAATTTGCTGACTATTGCCGAAGTGGATACGCGCACATTAGCGGTACATTTAAGACAGAAGGGCCAGCTGTTCGGGATTATCTCTACGCATTGTTTTGAGGCCAAAGAGCTTTTGGCCAAGCTCAACGATTTCCGTAAAACCAAAAAAGAAAGTTTATTGCCGCAGATTTCCGTGAGTAAACCCCAACAATTAGGCCAGGCCAAGGCCAAAGCTAAAGCTAAAAAAATCGCCATTTTAGATTTAGGGATAACCCAGGGTATATTAAGACAACTAGAAACCTTAGGCTTATCCGTCACGCTATTGCCCTATAATACTCTTGCCCGAGAGATTTTACGCCTTAAGCCCGACGGCCTAATTATCTCTGGTGGCCCTGAAGAAGATGTAGGGTTAAAAGAAGTGGTGCTTAATGTAAAGGCCTTGGTCGGAAGATTGCCCATATTAGGTATATCTACCGGCCATCAGGTCTTAGCCAGTGCCTTGGGTGCAAAAATAACCAAGATGAAATTAGGCCATCGCGGCGTAAATTATCCCATCCATAACCCGGCTTCTTATAAAGGCGAAATTACCGTGCAGAATCACTCTTGGGTGGTGGATATAGATTCGCTGAATAAAATAAAACAGATTAAGGTTACCGGTTACAACTTAAATGACCGCACCGTGGAGGAGATGGAGAGTAAGAAACTTAAATTGCTGAGTACGCAATATATACCGGTAAGCCCGGGGCTTGAGGAAGTAAACGACGCATTTAAAAGATTTATGAAAATGCTAGGAAGGAGTAAATAATGCCTCGACGTAAAGACCTTAAAAAGGTTCTCATGATTGGCTCAGGCCCGATTATTATTGGCCAGGCTTGTGAGTTTGATTATTCTGGCTCTCAGGCCTGTAAGGCCTTAAGGGAAGAGGGTTATTTTACTATCTTGGTGAATTCTAACCCGGCGACGATTATGACTGACCCTGGGATGGCGGATGTTACTTATATAGAGCCGCTCACCGTGGAGATAGTCTCTAAGATTATTGCTAAAGAACGGCCGGATGCGATTCTGCCGACGCTTGGTGGGCAAACCGGATTGAACCTGGCCTTCTTTTTGATGAAAGAAGGTATCTTAAAAAAATACGGAGTAGAATCTATCGGCGCATCAGTGGAGGCCATCTCTTGTGCCGAAGACCGCGAGCTCTTTAAAAAAGCCATGCAGGAAATTGGTGTGGATGTGCCCAAAAGCGGAATTGCTACTAGCGTAGAAGAAGGAATGAAGATCGGGCTGAATATTGGTTTTCCTTTGATTTTAAGGCCGGCTTATTGTTTGGGTGGAAGCGGTGGCGCCACTGCTTATAATAAAGAAGAGTTAGAAAAATTTCTCTACAAAGGTTTAGAGACGAGCCCGGTGCATCAGGTTTTGGTAGAGCAGTCAGTTTTAGGCTGGAAAGAGATTGAGTTTGAGGTTATGCGTGATTGCGCGGATAATGTGATTATGATTACCTCTATGGAAAACGTTGACCCTATGGGTATACATACCGGCGATAGCATTGTAGTCGCGCCTTCCCAGAGTTTGACTGCGCCGGAATATGTAAATTTTGTCAATCTATCCAAGAGGATAATTCGCAGGGTGGGTATATCTGGCGGAGGTGCGAATATCCAATTTGGGCAAAATCCTGATAATGGCCATATTGTGATTATCGAGGTTAATCCCAGGCTCTCGCGGTCATCGGCTTTGGCTTCTAAGGCCACCGGTTTTCCCATTGCCCGGGTGGCCACGAAATTGGCAGTTGGCCTTACCCTTCCTGAGGTAATGAATCAGATTACCGGAAGAACCACCTCCTTTTTTGAGCCCACGGTGGATTATTGTGTTTTTAAAATCTGTCGATTTACCTTTGAGAAGTTCCCGCGGGCAGAGCGGATTATCAATACCTCAATGAAGGCCGTAGGCGAGGCAATGTCTATAGGCAGGAATTTTAAAGAGGCGTTACAGAAAGGCATCCGTTCTATTGAAATTGGCCGCTTTGGCTTTGGCGCAGACGGTAAAGATAAAATTACCAATGAGATGCTTAAAAATCCCGATAATGGTTTATTAAAGACAATTAAAGATAAAATCCGCATTCCCAATGATGAACGGTTATTTTATATCCGATACGGCCTTAAGGCAGGTTTATCGGTTGATGAAATTTATCATCTCTCGCACATTGACCGCTGGTTTATTGATAATATGCAACAACTGGTCGAGCTGGAAGATAAAATTAAGAAATTTAGGAATAATAAACCCGAAGAAGAAATTGAGATTCCCGTAGAATTGTTGCAAGAGGCTAAAAAAGATGGTTTTTCCGACCGGCAA
>Ga0315274_10013722_pt1 | contig 11529 bp, 9 predicted proteins | sample YL17G02_20_MG_FD_203700 | JGI IMG/M metagenome (GOLD analysis project Ga0315274, IMG submission 203700) | Sediment microbial communities from Yellowstone Lake, YNP, Wyoming, USA - YL17G02_20 | ecosystem: Environmental > Aquatic > Freshwater > Lake > Sediment | place: USA: Wyoming | collected...
GGAGGACAGCCGTCGTGAGTTCGCGGCCACCCGTGCCGGAGATGGTGGGGGAGATTACTCCGGCGATGAGGGAGACTGGGAAGGCGAGCAGGGAGGCGACGAGCGGGATGGGGTGCAAGCCCAGCATCACCAGGTGAAACTGGAGGCCGCCGAGGAGCAAAGAAATCGCGCCCAGCAGGAGGCACCAGAAGATGGCCCATCCCCGCAGGGAGGTGGCGGCGCGGAAGGCCGGTATGGTGAGGCGCTTGAGGGGCAGCGTGCCGAGGAGCCTCTCTCCGCCCGGCCCAAGAAACGGCAACAAGACGACGAAAATGCAGGTTACGACGGCGGCAACCGTCACTAGACCTCCCTGGGTTCCCCCGAAAACCGCCCAGTAGGCAAGGCCAGCACCCAAGACCGTCACCGCCAGGTCGTAGATGCGGTCGAGAGTGACCAAACCCAGCCCCTGGGACCTCCTGCCTTCGCCCACGTAGAGGGCGCGGCCCAGTTCCCCTATCCGGCCCGGCACGATAAGTCCCAGCCACATACCAGCGAGGAACGAAGTGGTTACGTGTCTGGGTGAAAGACGGAGGCCGCCATAGTGGGCCACCAGCCCCCACTTCCATATCCTCACGCCGATGAGGGGTATGGTAACCAACAGGGCGGCGACTAACGGCGCAACTTCAACGCTGCGGAGGTTATTCAGCAGGCTCCGGATGCTCACCACCCGGATGACGATGGCCAACGCGAGGACCGTCAGGACGGCTCGAACGGCCAGTCGAAAGGCCGAGTTAGCCCAGAGCCGAGCCAAGCGATGTTTCATGGCGAGTCCTGTTGCCTTCACCCCTCAGGCCATAGTCTGCTGGAGCCAGAGGACGAGGGCGAGGGTGAGGCCATTGTAAAGGCCGTGGGCCACCATGCCGGGAACGATCGAGCCGGTTTTTTCGTAGAGATAGGCCAGGGCCATCCCGAGGAAAGTAATGGGGAGCAACGTAGCAAGGGACGGGTGGATGGAGGCAAAGAAGACGGCGCTTATGATGATGGCGGGGCCTGGCGACCAAAGGGTGCGCAGGGAACGGTAAAGCAAGCCGCGAAAGAGGAACTCTTCAATCACGGGACCGAGCAGCGCGACCAGGGCGAAGAGCAAGATCCAGTCGGCAGCCGCTGAAGTGGAAAAAGCAATGGAAAAGACCGGGTTCGTTTGGAACGGGTCGAACTTAGAAACCGGAAGCGTGAGGAGGGTTCCGATGGCAACCAGGGCGGGAAAAGAGAGGAATGCCAAGAACCCCCAGAGGAACTCCTTGCCTTTGTGGGGGAGGCGGAGCCCCAACCGTGCCCTATCCGGCAGTCTGCCTTTGAAAGCGATGAATAGGGGCAACAAGACTCCCAGCAAAGTTCCGAACAGCAAGGCCAGAAAGAGCGCGAGCACATCCGAAATCTCGCCCCCGAACCGACTGGCAACGAGGGCTATGAGTAGTATCGGGATGGTTGCCGCTGCCTGACCGACCGCCCAGAGAAGCACCAACCCCGCGGCCTGCACAGGGGCCAGGGGCGCGGGCGGCATCTCTGCTTGTGGGGTCGGCTCCGGTCGCTTTCGTCGAAGAAACAGGACGGCCGCAAAGGCTATGACCAGGAAAACGGCAAGGTAAGGGTCGAAGTGGGAGAGCGATTGCTCGGCCGCCTGGGAGATGCGGCTGAACTTCTGGGGCGGGGCAGGGGTGGACTTGAGGGCTTCTCGACCAACGACTCCGAGCACAGATGCGGTTCCCCCTAGCGCAAGGAGGGCGAGCGCGCGGGGGTAGAGCCGCTTCACCAGGAGATTCTGGAGAGCAAGGGAATGCTCTCCTCTTGTTCCGGCTGCTCCTGAGGCTCTGGGGAGAGGGGCAAAGTCGGGCGCGAGGAGGGGCTGCCCTGGGCCATTTCCCAGATGGAGGTCAGCAGGCCCTTGAGTTCGGAGAGGAAGCGATGCTTGGCACGGTTTAATTCGTCTATTTGTTCCTCAAGGGAGGCGACTTCCTCCTTGGCCGACCGGAGGAGGCCCTCCTTGTCCTGGCTGGCCTGGTTGAGGATGAGTTCGGCCTGCTTTTGGGCGTTGAGGTTGATGTCCCGGGAGGTCTTTTGGGCCAGGATAAGCGCCTCGTTGAGGGTGCTTTCCATGGCCTTGTATCTCGACAGTTCGGCTTCGGCGGCTTGTAGCCTCTGGCTGAGAGAGGCGTTCTCCGCCATTACCTCCTCCATGCTGGTGGCCACCTCTTCCAGGAAACTGGAGACGGCCGAGCGGTCAAAGCCGCGCAGCCGGCGAGAGAAAGTCTTGTTCAACAAGTCAATCGGAAGGTGCTTGGGCTGCATACGGAATCACCTCCAGCCAGCCAACTAGTTCTCGCCCAAAGCGCGAGATATCTCCCCTGCCCTAGTGGTGGCGGCGATGATGGCTTCGATGATGCCAGCGCGAAAGGCGCGAGACTCGAGGGCCTGGAGGCCATGAGTTGTGGTTCCCCCGGGGGAGGTGACCTGGTCGCGGAGCAGCCCGGGATGGGAGCCGGTCTCCAGAACGGCGTGGGCAGCGCCCTCGACGGTCTGCGCCGCCATCCTCAAAGCCACCTCTTTGCTCAGGCCGCAGCGGACGCCGGCGTCGCGCAGGGCCTCGATGAAGTAGAAAACGAAGGCGGGGCCGCTGCCGGCAAGGGCGGTAACGGCATCCATATCCTTTTCCGCAACCTCAACCACCACCCCGAGGGGGTCAAAGAGTGATTTGGCGGTGGCGAGGTGGCTTTTTCTGGCCGATTTTCCTGGCGCCAGGGCGCAGGTGCCCTTCCGGTAGGAGACGAGAATGTTGGTCATTACCCTGATGATGGGGATGGCATCTCCGGACCAGCGTTGGAGTTGGGCGAGGGTGATGCCTGCGGCGAGGGAGATAACGAGTTGCCGTCTGTCGAGTTTAGTGCTCAGTTGCTTGAGGAGAGAGGGAACCACATCCGGCTTGACCACCAATACTATGGCGCGAAAGTGCTCGAGGCCCTCGTCAGGAGCGGAGGCAGTCTGGATGCCCAATTCGGACTTGAGGGACTGCATTTTCGCTTCGACCGCATCATATCCCCAAACCTGGGCAGGACGCAGGGTGCCACTGGAGATAATTCCCCGGGCCAAGGCGCTTCCCATCGCTCCCAGGCCGAGGATGAGGAGATCACCTTCTACCATCCCGAGGTATTCTCGGCTACATCAAACAGTTCGAACTTGGACTCTGTCTCTTTCTCCGCCTCAGGGCCTTCGATTGGGATGCCGGGAGGGCTGAACATATAAACGCCGGGGGCGATCTTTCGCACGTGCCCATCAAGGGCAAAGATGACTCCCAGAAGGAAGTCAATCATGCGAGTTTTGTCTGCGTGGTCGGCGGCCTCGAGGGTGATGATGACCGGGGCGCCGCTCTTGAGCAAGTCAGAGGCGAGTTCGACCTCGTCAAAACTGTGGGGACGATAATGTTTGATAACCGGGTCACGCCGAAAGTCCAGCCTGACTATGGAGGCACGCCGGTCACTTGGGGAACGATGAGGAACCGGGTCAGAGTCGGGCCAGTCATCCAATGTTATCCACCGCTTTACTCTCTGTAGAAGTCCATCACTCATACGGCGACCCCCTTTTCTAGTCTTTTTCATCCGTTTCGACGTTTCCGGCGGTGTTGCCAGGTCTAGGTGTCTTGGCTGGGTAGGTCACCTGGAGGCTGACGTTGCACGCTGCTTTCCTTCCCGGGACGGCGGTTTTATCCCCCCGACCGAGCGTTGTTTCCAATTGTTTGTCGTTACTGATAAGCAAATCCCTGACCCAAAAACCAGGGCGAGGCATTCACGCCACCGCCCCGGCAAGCCTGGTCTTCCTGACGAGAGGCAGGTGGCCGACCCAGCCAACCTCTCAACACTTCGATTTTCGTTTGGGTTCGAAATAGGGGGGGAATATTTCCGAAAGGCGGCTGTGGGCGGTGAGCAGTGGGTGGTGGGCAGTGAGGAGTGGGGAATGGAAATAGGGGACAGTAACCTACGTAAAGGAGGCAGAGGGGAAGTGAGGTCAGCAGGTTGCTGTTCCCTATTGCCCTGTCTCCGATGATCCTTCCTCGGTCTGCTCACCTAAGAAATATCATCTTTATTGCGATGGCGAGGAGGGCCACGCCGAAGACCTTTTCCAGAACCACGTTGGACAGCCCGGTGGCGATTCTGGCTCCAAGCAGGCCGCCGAGGAAGAAGCCCGCGCAGACAAATGCCGCTATCTTTAAGTCCACATAGCCTTGCCTGTAGTATGTCCAGGCGGCAAGTAGCCCGATAGGCGGCACGAGGAGGGCCAGCGTCGTGCCCTGCGCCTCATGCTGGGCAAGCCCGAACAGAAGAACCAGTGCAGGAACGATAATGACCCCTCCGCCGATCCCAATCAGGCCGCTGAAGATGCCGGCGATCAGGCCCAAGAGCAAGTAAAGCATCACGTTTGTCATTCCATGTCCTCCGGTGGCGTGAGTAGGGGCACGGCATGCCGTGCCCCTACAAGTTCATCGCACCATTATCGAACTCGGTTCACTGAGCCTGCAACTGACTTGGAGTCCTCCGCCAACCGCCGGATGGTGGCCATGTTGCGGAGGTCACGTTCCAGTTGGAATTGGGGGGTCTCCATGATGAAGGGCAAATCGCGCAGGGCGGGATGGGAGAGGATGAGGCGGAATCCCCCCTTCGCCAAGGCTACGGGGGGCAAGCCCGATTCGCCGATGAAGCCCTCGCCGATGTCCCAGTGGCGGTCGTGATGCGAGCCGAGAGGCGTGGCGGAGTCGTTGGCATGGATCAACTTGAGCCGGTCAAATCCAAAGGCCTGCTCCACCTCGGCAAGAGTGGCCTCTAGCCCTTCGTGAGAGGCGACGTCGTAGCCGGCCTCGAAGGCATGGGCGGTATCGAGGGCGAGGCCGATCCTTTCCGGGCGTCTCGAGGCGGCGGAAATGGCGGCAAGTCCCGCGAAGGTTGAACCGAGGAGGCGACCCGCGCCGGCAGTGTTCTCCAGGAGGAGCAGGGCGGGGCTATCGGCCTCCTCAAAGGCGCGGCGGATGGCCTTGCCTGCCCTTTCGATGGCTTGGGCGGGAGGAGTTTCCCCTCGGCTACCCGGGTGGGTGACCACGAATTGAGCGCCGAGCAAGTCGGCCCGGCGAAGATCCTCGGCCAGGCTTCGCCAGGAGCGGTCCCAGAGGGCTGGGTCGCCTGAGGCGAGGTTGACCAGGTATTGAGTGTGGATGACGACGGGGGCGATGCTCGCCGCGGCGATTCCGCTTTTGAAGGCGGTGACTTCCGGTTCTGAAAGGGGATCGAGCCGCCAGAAGCGAGGGGAACGAGCGAAAATCTGGATGGTTTCGCAGCCGCGTTCGACTGCCCTGGGGGGGACTTTGTCGAGGCCGCCGGAGGTGGGGATGTGGAAGCCGAATTTCATCAGAAGGGCGGGCGGACACGGAGGTCCGCCCCTACAACCCCCTCGGCAGCGGCGGACAGAGAACACCGGTCATCCGCAGATTGACGCAGATGAAGGGCGGGCGGACACGGGGGTCCGCCCCTACAACCACCTTGCGTCTGGACGCCATCATGTGGGGGAGAGCCTGCGAGCCTCAGGAGGACTGGATCAGGGGGAGGAGGATGGCCTTGACCAAAGATGCTATCTCCTGGGTTCGCTGCGGCGTCTTTGCCTCGAAGCGCATGGTCAACTCCGGGGCGGTGTTTGAGGCCCTTACGAGTCCCCAGCCATCCTGGAAGAGCACCTTGACGCCGTCAATATCGCTTGTCTCATACTTGGCGGAGAGCCGCTGCTTGAGTTCTTCGACGACCTGGAACTTGCGGTCGTCGGGGCAGGGAATCCTCTCCTCAGGGGTGGGATAATACCTGGGCATCTCCTGGATCAACTGGGAGAGAGGCAGCCGCTGCTGGGAGACGTATTGCACCAACTTGGCGCAGCCGAAGGTGCCATCGTCGAAGTGGATGCGCTCGTCGTCAAAATACATATGGCCGCTGACCTCTCCACCGAAGGCGGCTTTCTCGTCGCGCATCTTCCCGAGGACGTTAGGATAGCCGCACCTGGAGACTAGAATCCTGCCCCCCAGCATCTGGACCTCGTCGGCGACGGCGCGGCTGGCTCGCACGTCAACGATGACAGTGGCCCCTGGCCTCCTGGCGAGGGCCTCGCGGGCGAAGATGACCATGGTGCTGTCCACGGGAACGGCCTGTCCTCGCTCGTCCACCAGGCCAATCCTGTCGCCGTCGCCATCCACGGCGAGACCCAAATCAGCCTTGACCTCGACCACCTTCGCCTTGAGGGCGGCGAGGTTGGCTTCCTTCATCGGGTCGGGGACGTGGTTGGGGAAGTTACCGTCCGGCGTGGAGAAGAGTTCCTCAACCTCGCAGCCGAGGCGGCGGAGCAGAGGCGGGGTGACGGGGCCATTGGTTCCGTTGCCGCAGTCTATCACCACCTTGAGGGGACGGGCAGGATTGATGCGGCTCGCAATCCAGTCGAGGTAGGAGGGCATTATGTCCACCTTTTCCAGGGTGCCCTTGCCGCCGGAGAAGCCGCCTTCTTCAATGGCGACGCGCAGTTGTTGTATTTCTCCGGCGGTCAGTGGAATCTGACCGCGGCGGAGTTTGAAGCCGTTGAACTGAGGAGGATTGTGGCTGGCGGTAACCACGGCGGCGCCGTCCGCCTGCAACTGTTCGACGGAGTAGTAAATGCAGGGGGTCGGGACCATGCCGAGGTCAAACACGTCGCAGCCGGTGCAGCGGAGCCCCTCGGCGAAACTGGCGGCGAATTCGGGGGAACTGATGCGGGCATCCATGCCCAGGCTGATCCGGTGGCCGCCGTGGTCGCGGATGTAGGTTCCGAAGGCCTCCCCAATGAGACGGACGATTGGGTCGGTCAAATCCTCGCCCGCGATCCCACGGATGTCGTATTCGCGAAAGATGTGCGGTTTAGGCATAAAGACGCCGCGGTCGGTCATGTTCCTCACCCCTGTTGGGGATTCTAGCAGTCGGCTGCGGGCGGGTCAAAGAGTCATTCGGGGACAGACAAAACCAATCATCCACAGATTGACGCAGATTAGCGCAGACAAAGGGCGGAAGCAGCCTGCCCAATGTTCCAGGGAAAATAGGGGACAGCAACCTACTCTTGCCCAGAAGCTGGATGAGCGATCTTAGCTCACTGGGCACGATAGGTTGGTTGCTGTCCGCTATTTTCTCCAATGGCACCCCCATCCTATCCTTCCCCCATCAAGGGGGAAGGGACTGTGTAGCGCAGACCGTTCGGCTGCCCTCGATCCGCCGCGGCGGACTCAGGCCCTGAGCCTGTGGTTCGACAGGCTCACCACCGTGAGGAAGGTCGAAGGGCCGAACGGAGCTCACGGCGAAGCCTTTAGGTCTGCCAATTCATCATACCCAGGGCAGGGCTACCGTTCGATCCGCCGCGGCGGACTCGGGCCCTGAGCCTGTGGTTCGACAGGCTCACCACCCTGAGGAAGGTCGAAGGGCCGAAGGGAACTCACGACGAAGCCTTTGGGTCTGCCGGTGTTCTGGATCATGGCAGGGCTTCAGCCCTGCGCTACACGGGAACGAAAGCGGTTACCCCATGGGGCGGAAAGTGATACAATCTCTGGCAGTCCGTTGAGCAAAGAGAATCCGAAGACGTGGGCCAGGTGGGGGAGGCCGCTCGATCCGGGGCTGGAAAGGGCCCTGGGAGCCTACATCACTTCCGTGGCTTGCATGGTGGTAAGCGGCACCCTGATGACGGGGCAATTCCTCATGGGTTATGCCCTTCTGGTGGGAGCGAAGAACTTCGAGATCGGCCTGCTGGCGTCGGTGGCGATGTGGGCGGGGTTGGGATCGCTTCTTGCGCCGCCGATAATCGAAAGATGGCGCTCGAACAAGGGCCCGACGCTGTTATTCCTGGGGACGGGGCGGAGCGGGTGGCTTTTGGCGGTGATTCCGGCTCTGCTTGGATATGGGAGGGAGCCGTGGATGCTCTGGCTTCTGATAGCGGCCTCGGGTTTCTTCAGCCTCTCCGGCTCGATGGTCTATCCAGGGGCGCTGTCGTGGCTGAAAGGACTCGTGCCATCGGATATCCGCGGGCGGTATTTCGCACGGCAAAACGTGATAGCCAACCTGGTGGCGATAGCCGCCCTTCAGGCCGGCGGGAGATTCCTGGACTCTTGGAAGGGCGCTTTCGGCAAGGGCAGCCCCCATGGTTTTGTCATCTGCTACGCCGCGGGGATTCTGATCGCTTCCCTTGGCCTCAACATCCGGAGGAAGGTGCCGGAGGCGAGGTTCTCGAAGGAGGAGGCCCGCCCATCCGTGCGCAAGTTGATGCTCTTGCCACTGGGAGACCCCGCCTTCAGGAGGTATGTCCTCTTTTACGGTTGGTATTACTTTTCCTTCAGCATCGTGGCCCCCTTCACGATGGTTTACATGTTGAAGCATCTCAACATCTCGTACTCGACCATCGCGCTGCTGACCAACGTGAGCACCATCTCCGCCCTCCTCTCCGCCCGCATCTGGGGGAGGCTGATAGACAAGTTCACGCCGAAGCCGGTATTGACCCTGTGTTACCCGTTCTTGTGCCTCCTTCCCCCCATGTGGATATTGGCCACGCCAAACAATTACGGCATCCTCTATCTGCTGAACCTCATCGGGGGAGTGGCAGGGACCGGCTTTGCGCTTGGGCTGACGAACACGATCATGCGGCTCGCTCCCAAGGAGCATGGCTCCGCCTACTACGCCGCGGAGAACTCCATCATCAGCGTTTGCGGGGCGATCGGGCCGCTGCTGGGCGGCTGGCTGGCGCAGAGCATGGAAGGAGTCGAGGGGCAAATCTGGGGGATGAAGTTGTATAACCTGCATTACGTTTTCCTGGCGGGGACGGCGGTTCGGCTGGGCGGGATTTTTCTTCTCAAGCGCATCCGCCAGCCACGGGAAAAGGAAGTTCGGCACATGCTGAGGGTGATCCGGCGCGTCCCCGCCCTTCGACCCGCCACCGCCACCTGGGACGCCGCCCACGCAATCATCACGGTGCTGAGGCCGGTGCTGAATCGAGGGAGGTTCTGGCGCCCTCGGGCCATCGTTGAAGAGCCGGGGGGGGAAGAGGAAACCACGCCGGAGGAAGAGAAGAAAGCGCGGGCGGGCACAAGTCCCGCCCCTACACGACCGGACCAAGGACCGGGGGCATCTGCTGGACATTGAGGGCCGTCCCTGGGCACGGACTTGGGGCTCACCACCTCGTCAGCGGGCGGGGACGCTTGCAGGGACACGACTGGTCGGGTTTGGCGTAGGGGCGGGACTTGTGCCCGCCCAAAGACATGACAATGGTCAAGAGCAGAAAGAAGATTCGGCTCCCTCGAAGTGAATATGGAGATCCGCAGGGGGTGTATTTCATAACGATCTGCGCTCAGCGATCCGGGGTGCCGTTTGGAACTGACCTATCGCGGGAGATAGTTGATTGTCTCCTGGAGTTGAAGCTGCAGAAGGGCTTTTCACTGTATTGTTACTGTCTAATGCGTGACCACCTGCATCTGGCCATCTCACCCCCTCCAGACGGACCGGACGTGATGGAGATCGTGCAGCACTTGAAGGATGCGACGACCCGTAAGACGTGGTGCGGAGCGAGGCGAGCCAGGCTGTGGCAGCGGAGTTTCTACGACCATATCGCCCGTCGCAAGGAGGACGTCGCCGCCATATGCGAATACATCATCAATAATCCGGTGAGGGCAGGGTTGGTACAAAGTCATGAGCAGTACCCGTTCTGCGGGTTGGTGGATCCTGTCTAGCCAATGGGCGGGCACAAGTCCCGCCCCTACATGACTGCCGCAGCCCCCGTGACATCTGCCGGGTGTGAAGGGCAATCCCGAAGGAGCACGGCCCGGGTCTAGGTGGTTGGCGGAAATCAGAAGTGGGTCTTGAGGGGTTTCCCGTGTAGGGGCGGGACTTGGCCTACTTCGCCGTAGCGGCTCCGGCTCCGAAGGCTGAATGCCCGCCCTTCTGGTGTGACGGCCGCATCCGCGGCGGCGGGGAGGTCAGGGGTAAGGGAGGGGTTTGGCTTTTCCTGGAACTTTTCTGGGGCTGGGGCAGTCATTAGGCGTAGCGGAGCAGAAGGCAGGCTGGAAGTCCGTCAGAACCCGACCGGACCCGGGCGGGCCTGCACCACAACTTTGAGCCAGTGCTCTGGGAGCGTCCGGAAGGACTTGCACCGAAAACGGATTCGGCCAATGCCGGACCGAAAAACAGGAGGGAAGAAATGAAAAGGTTGCTGTTCGTAGTTGCGTTCGCCGTGCTGGTCTTGCTGCCGTTGGCCCGATTGGCGATGGCGGAGGAAACCGTCGTAGGGGGGACGGAGGGGGTGGATCTGACGGTCTACAATCAAAACTTCGCCCTCGTGCGGGACCAACGCACCGTTCCGGTTCAGGAAGGGATCAACTACGTGCGGGTGGAGGACATCGCCGCCTATGTTGACCCCGCTACGGTCCGCTTCGAGTCACTGACGGCTCCCGAGGCGCTGGTAGTTCGGGAGCAGAACTATCAATATGACCTCATCAATGCCACCAACATCCTCAACAAATGCGTGGGGAAGCGGATAACCGTCCGGCAGATGTTGGAAGACGGCAAGGTGAGGGAGATAAGCGGAAAACTTCTCAACCCCGTAACGGCCGTGGTGCCGGCGCCACTGGATTCCTACAACCCTCTGCCGCCCTGGGCACGCATCTACGGGGGATATTACTCCGGCCTTTTTGCCTCGACCTCGCAACCGGTGCAGGTGAACGGGCTGGTCATCCAAACGGATGAAGGGCTGGTTTTCAACGCCAGCGGGGAGGTCATGGTGGCGGAGTTGCCGGAGGGGCTGATTTCCAGGCCGTCGCTGCTCTGGAAACTGGAGGCAGCCGGGGCTGGGACCCATCGGGCGCAACTCTCTTACCTGACCCAGGGGATAACCTGGCGGGCCGATTACGTTGCCCAGGTTAACGCGGAGGAAAACGGCGTGGACTTGACCGGCTGGGTGACGCTCGACAACCGGAGCGGGGCGGGCTACAAGGATGCTGGGCTGCAACTGATGGCTGGGGAGGTGCGGCGGGTGACGCCGCAGGCACAAGGGGCAGGCTATGGGGGATACGCGCTCAAAGCGACCATCGGAGGCCCTGCTCCCACCTTCGAGGAGCAGCCCTTCTTCGAGTATCACCTTTACACGATGACGGAGAAGACCACCATCGCAGACAACGAGACGAAACAGCTTTCGCTTCTCACGGCGGGCGAAGTCCCCGTCAAGAAGGTCTTCGTTTACGATGGTGGCTGGGCAAACTGGCAATACTGGCTGCAGGATCCGTGGTCCTACCGGAGCGGTCGGAGCAGTCGCCCCGGCGAGGGGTGGATGACCCAAACGAAAGCCAAAGTAGCCGTGATGCTCGAACTGAAGAACAGCAAGGAGAACAACCTGGGGATGCCTCTGCCGAAGGGAATCGTCCGAGTCTACAAGTCGGACCCGGCTGGGAGGCTACAGTTCATCGGCGAGGAT
>Ga0315274_10013723_pt1 | contig 11527 bp, 6 predicted proteins | sample YL17G02_20_MG_FD_203700 | JGI IMG/M metagenome (GOLD analysis project Ga0315274, IMG submission 203700) | Sediment microbial communities from Yellowstone Lake, YNP, Wyoming, USA - YL17G02_20 | ecosystem: Environmental > Aquatic > Freshwater > Lake > Sediment | place: USA: Wyoming | collected...
GCGGTCGTTTAACCCCAATTGAGCGAAAAATATGTCGTTTTCTAAAGTTAATGAATTCGGTCCTTAAAGCCCACTTGTCCCATTTGCTTCGTCATTTATTCAGAATCAGATGATTTCTTATCTCACCTCCCTCCCCCTTACGATGGGGGAAGGCTTCGACGTGAGCTCAGCCGAACGTTTGGGATGGGGGTGGACATCGTGGATATCCCCCCCACCTTAATCCTCCCCCTCCGAGGGGGGAGGAAGTTATTTTTTTTGACTCAATTGGGGTTTAACGTTATAGGTAATCGGTCTTCTTAGAAATTGGATTCTTTTCATGGGCTTGGAGCCCCGAAGCTGAGCAATGAAAGGTTTCCGCCCTAAAGCTTCGTCACCCGACCGCCTATCCCGTGTTGCAACCGAAGTAGTTTCTTGTTGATTGTGACACAGTCTCCCGAGGGGGAGGGAGAGGGTGGGTCGGTAATAATCTTCGAGTGAAGACTCGGATGCAACTTTTCAATCTGATGATTTTGGGTGCCTACCTTTTAGGTCTTAACCTTATCGAAATTATCTGTTTGACACATCCCACATCTTTTGATATAGATATTATTCAGAGTGCCCACCCGAAAAAGACAGGAAATATGAATTTTATTCTGACGAACGAGTGATGGAAAAGGGATTTCTTGCAAGCATTCCCGGAGGTGCTGTGATGACAAAAATACTCATTAATGCTTTCCTTATTCTACTTTTGGTCATGTCTTTCCCGTTCATTGCCTTTTCAGAGGAGATTTATGAGTATGAAAGGGCGTGGCCTGTATTAGAACAGCCATGGTATTTTACTCGTCCTAATGGCATAGCCGTAGATAGCAACGGCAATGTCTATGTCGCTGACACAGAAAATCAGCGCATCCAGAAGTTTACGCCCAATGGCCAATTTGTGACTAAATGGGGGAGTTCGGGCAGCGAAAACGGGCAGTTTGGTTTCCCTTCTGGCATAGCCCTTGACAGCAGCGGCAATGTCTATGTCGCTGACACAAACAATCACCGCATCCAGAAGTTTACATCCAATGGTCAGTTCATCACCAAATGGGGAAGTTATGGCAGTGGAGACGGGCAGTTTGGTTCCCCTTCTGGTATAGCCGTAGACAGCAGCGGCAATGTCTATGTCGCTGACACAAACAATCACCGCATCCAGAAGTTTACATCCGATGGCCAGTTCACTGCCAGATGGGGAAGTTCTGGCAGCGGAAATGGGCAGTTTAATCGCCCTTCTGGCATCGCCCTTGACAGCAGCGGCAATGTCTATGTCGCTGATACATGGAATCAGCGCATCCAGAAGTTTACATCCAATGGCCAATTCACTGCCAAATGGGGAAGTGAGGGTAGCGCAGATGGGCAGTTCAAATACCCTGCTGGCATCGCCCTTGACAACAACGGCAATGTCTATGTCGCTGATACATTAAATTACCGCATCCAGAAGTTTACACCTAATGGCCAATTCGCTGCCAAATGGGGAAGTGAGGGTAACGGAGATGGGCAGTTTGGTTCGCCACAAGGCATAGCCGTAGACAACAGCGGCAATGTCTATGTCGCTGATACAGAAAATCAGCGCATCCAGAAGTTTACAAACGATGGAGAGTTTGTCACCAAATGGGGAAGTGAGGGCAGCGCAGATGGGCAGTTTTTTTCGCCACAAAGCATCGCCCTTGACAGCAGCGGCAATGTCTATGTCGCTGACACAAACAATCACCGCATCCAGAAGTTTAAATCAAATGGCCAGTTCATTGCCAAATGGGGAAGTGTGGGCAGTGAAGATGGGCAGTTTAATTCGCCACAAGGCATAGCCGTAGACAGCAGCGGCAATGTCTATGTTGCTGACACAGAAAATCAGCGCATCCAGAAGTTTACATCCAATGGAGTGTTTGTCACCAAGTGGGGAAGTCAGGGCAGCGCAGATGGGGAATTTGATTCACCTTATGGTGTAGCCGTAGACAACAATAATTATGTTTATGTCACTGACATAAACAATTACCGCATCCAGAAGTTTACAACCAATGGAGTGTTTGTCATCCAATGGGGAAGTGAGGGCAGCGGAGACGGTCAGTTCTATTCCCCTGGTGGCATAGCCGTAGACAGCAGCGGAAATGTCTATGTCGCTGATACAGAAAATCAGCGCATCCAGAAATTTACAACCGATGGAGAGTTCATCACCAAATGGGGAAGTGAGGGCAACGGAGATAAGCAGTTTTATTTCCCACAAGGTATAGCCGTTGATAGCAGCGGAAATGTCTATGTCGGAGATACAGAGAATCACCGCGTCCAGAAGTTTACATCCAATGGAGTGTTTGTCACCAAGTGGGGAAGTAGCGGCAATAACGTAGGTGAATTTTCTTATGAAGAGGGAATTGCAATAGGTTCAGACGGTAAGGTGTATGTGTCTGATACCGGTAATAACCGCATCCAGGTATTCGGCAAGGTTACCACCAAACCCTTGAACAACAAAGCCATCATCGTTGCAGGCGGTGGTCCGTATAAGGGGAATAACCTCTGGGACGCAACCCAGATGAATGCAAACTTCGCTTATCGAACATTGATTTCTCAGGGATACACGAACGACACCATTTATTATCTCTCTTCAGACAGAAATCTTGACCTCAGCGGTGACGGCATACCTGATGTGGATGCAGATGCAACGAACAGCAGCCTTCATGATGCAATCACCCAGTGGGCAAAGGATGCGGATAGCCTTGTGGTCTATCTGATAGACCACGGAGGACCCGGGACATTCAGGATGAGCGAGGCAGAAGTCCTCAAAGCCGAAGACCTTGCTTCTTGGCTAAATGAATTGCAGGAGACGATGCAGGGGCTCATGACCGTCATTTATGATGCCTGTGAATCAGGAAGCTTTGTATCAAAGCTTGTGCCGCCATCAGGGAGACAGAGGATAACCATCACCAGCACCTCACCGGGAGAATCCGCCTATTTTCTGAACACCGGGACACTATCCTTTTCATATCTGTTCTGGAGCCAGGTCTTTGGTGGTGGAACGATCTATTGGGCCTATGTGATGGCAAAGGACGGTGTAGGGGTAGTGAGGGGCATAGAGAAGGACCAGAACCCCCAGATAGACGGCAATGGCAATGGCATAGGCAATGAGAAGGAAGACGGGGATCTGGCAAGGGACAAAAAGATTGGTAAAGGGTTCATCATAGCTGGAGATATCCCTACCATAGGTACCATAAGCCAGGATCAGATACTGAGTGGCCAGACCTCAGCGACCATAACCGTAGAGAATATCGTGACGACGGGAAGAATAACAAGGGTATGGGCAATAGTACATAGTCCGGACTTTACGATCACACCGGATAACCCAATAACAAATCTTCCGACCTTTGATCTCACATGGAATGAACAAAATAGGAGGTATGAGGGGACGTATAATGGTTTTACGGTCATGGGGACCTACACGGTCACGGTGTACGCCACGAATGAAGAGATGATCATATCCCTTCCAAAGACAACAAAGATAGAGCAGCTTCTGCATACTCTGTATACTCTCACCGTAGTTAAGTCTGGAACAGGGAGTGGTACGGTCATAAGCAGTCCAGCAGGTATCAATTGTGGGGATGATTGCAGTGAGAGTTATTCGAAGGTTCAGAAAGTGAAACTGACAGCCAAGGCCGATGTGAACTCGACGTTTACCGGATGGTCGGGTGGGGGTTGTTCGGGGACAAAGACATGCACGGTCACGGTGGATGCTCCAGTAACTGTGACAGCGGATTTTGCATTGAAAATGCCTGACATTTCAGTTGCTCAAACTCCCATTGAATTTGGGAGTATCAAGGTAGGGAAGAAGGCAACGAAGACATTAAAGATTGGGAACAATGGTACAGGAGATCTGGTGATAACGCTTTCCGGGTTACAGGAGACAGATTTTAGCATTCAGGGGAGTAGCAGTGTTACCCTCAAGGCCAAAAAGAGTTATAGTTTGAAGATCCTATTTACGCCTAAATCTGCAGGCCTAAGGACATCCACCTTGAGAATAACCTCCAACGATCCCGACAGACCAACGATGGATATCCCATTGACCGGAACAGGACTGTAGTGTCAATCGAGGCATCACCAGGAGGGGGAAATTTTTCTGTTATCTTCAATTATTTTATGGTATACTTATATTAAATTCTAATGACAAGCTACCAGATAAGACAACAGGAGAGTTTATTATGGATGAAACGAATGAGATAACGCAACCATCTGTGCAGAAATACCTCCTATTGGTGAAGATGATTTTTTATATGGAAAACCGTCTCATTCGTTCTGAAATGGCATATTTAATGATCAATCTTTTTATTTTCTTTACCTCGACTATCTGTCTCAATCTGGTGAAATTTTTCGGCTCATCCTATTTTTACTTAAGCGTCCATTATCTCCTGTTTTGGCTTGCGATCGGAATGTTCCTGTGCGTTTTCTGGATTACCTCCTCCATGAGGTTGCAACTTAAGTTGAAGCTTCATTATTTTCAAGCCAGATATCTTGAGCGAAAGATGGATTCAGTAGGTGAGAGTTTTTTTTCTGATGAGGGTATCTTTTTCAATCCTGGAATACGGAAAATAGAAAGCCCTGATCAGAAGGAGGTTCTGCAATATCCAGCGAAGGGTCTCACCTGGATGGAAGGGTTCCTCGGCGCTGCTAAACCACGTTATCCAACCTGGATTCTGCCGAGTATTTTTTTCATACTCTATGTTTTGACTTTCATCGATACCCTGATTGACATTTTTATAGCTCTACCGCATCCTTAATCCACACTCAATGGATCCCCACGGGCAAGCCCGTGCTTGCACGCCGAAGTGCCTGCCTTCGCCGAAACGCTTCGTGCAGGCAGGGGTTTCAGCACTCTTGCGAGCCGGAGCGCTACAGCGCGCAGGCACGCAAGCCTGGTCTCCTGCGTAGGCGGACGAATTACTCTTCCCGATACCCTTGGAATTGACCGCCGTCAGTGTATGAACTCCTCGGGTTAGGTTCCAGTAAATCATAAAGAACAGACCTGTACAGGCATATAAAATCCCATCGAGAAACCCTGTATCTTCTGGAGTTTTATTCTTCATCAGAACTTGAAATGCCATCGATGGTTTTGGAAATCACCCGTTCTCTTATGAACGCTGGTATGACAATCTACATGGCAGGTGTAGTCGTTGTTTAGTAATTCGTGAAAGCGACACTTTTGAGTCTTGATTTAGGAATGTGGATTCCCAACCGTAATTCTGTATCAATTTAGCCTTTTGAAAAGAGTTTCTTTTTTCATCTCGATAGACGGGGTTTTCTAACCCCGTCTTGGCGGGACAAGGATGTCCCGCCTATCGGATCCGGGGCTAATTTAGGGTTTTTCAAAGAACTAAAGTGTTACGTAATTCTTATGTCGGGTGCTTTCTCTGCCCAATGAGGGTTGATTTTAGATATTTTTCGAAAGCTGACCTGGCAGACATCGTCAGGTTAATCCCTGATCTGGCATTATTATCCCCCTCATTTTTTCTCTTGAATCGAGATCAGTTCTACCTCAAAAATCAGGGTTGCATTGGGTCCGATTAGACTTCCAGCACCACGCTCACCATAAGCTAAGTTCGGAGGAATAAAGATCTCCCACTTAGCCCCCTCCTGCATAAGCTTCAACGCTTCTCTCCACCCCGGAAGGACCCCCTTAATGGCAAAAGTCCCCGGTTGCCCCCGACGGTAGGAACTGTCAAACTCGGTCCTATCGGTCAGGGTCCCCTGATAATGGACTGTCACCATATCATCATCCGTGGGTATCTTTCCCGTTCCGGCTTTTAACACTCTGTACTGCAAACCGCTTGGAAGCGTAATCACCCCTTCCTTTTTCTTGTTCACGGCAAGAAATAACTCCCCTTCCTTCTTGTTTTTTTCACCGATGACCTTCATTTGCTCTGTGTACCTATCCATCAGTTCTTTCTGAAGGACCGTCATCGTCTCCCGTATTTCCTGCTCCGTCATGAGGAACTTGCTCGCTGAAAGCACATCGCTGATTCCCCTGACAACGAGATCAAGGTTCACAGCAACCGGCAAGTTCTTCAGTGAATTGCCAATATCGACCCCGACGCTATAGCTCATCTTGTCTTTCTGGTCCTTCAGGACCACGTTTTCCTCTGCAAACGTCAGACTTGCCATAAGTAGAACTCCCAGCACCGCAACCCATTTGAACTTCATATTGACTCCTTTCTTCTGCAGGATAATTTTCCCCCTCACGAGAAACTTAGCTTATTGGTCGAAGCCATATCTCGGATTTCACACTAACTACTCTTATAAATTATGGTTTGAGAATCGGTTAGAGTCAAGACTGTATTTTGTGATCCAGGATACTGCATTTTTCTGGGATCACAAAATACCGGGCAGGGGCAGAAATGGCCCTGCCTTTTTACTTATAGCTGGAGGCAAAGAATCTCACCCTTTACTACTATGCACGTTTCTACTCATCATTGCTGACATCTAAGATTATCTTAGAGTGAAGACTCAATTGAGATTTACGGATTTTCCTCCAAAATAGAAGCATATTGAAATCATCTTTGACCCTTACCAAATGGGCCCATACAATGGCCAATTATTTTCTTTATCCGCTTCCAGAACTGCATCGTAGGCATCGATCCATGCAAAGATGTATTTGCCATGAGCCGTATATCCTGCGGGCAAATTATAACTCAGGTTTATGATCTTGCTCCCTCTCGCCTTCAGTTTTGACACCTTGATTAATTTTAGCCGAGTAAAGTCTTCTTCACCATCCCAGAGGTAGCATCCTACATAAAAGGCGGAGGCATCCCTATTCCCAATATTTTCAATTCTCAGGGAACTAGTAATTTTGCACTTTCCCCTTTTGCAACTCTGGACTACGGACGTCCACTCCCCGGTGAGATCCGCACCTTCCGTTTCTCTACCGACAATAATGGTCTTTACATATTCATTATCCCCCTCATTGCTTTCATTAACCACGCCGGTGGTGTCGGCTACGATCTTGATGGTGTGGGTTCCGGCACTGAGGAAGCCAATGGGATAATCGACATCATACACATAGAAACCGGTATCCAGGGGTGGGTCCACATAATACTCCTGGATGAGTTCGTCATCCACATAGAGGGCAAGATAGAAAAGGGTCGACACCGGAGCTTCACCATTGTTGAGGACGGCCCATGAGACATAGAGGTAGTCTGTCGGAGAAAGACGGTCGCTGTCTACGGTCTCCCCTCCGATATTGGAGACGATAATCTTGTCCGACCAGCCCCAGGGTTGATAGGGGGTCAAGTTCGGCTTTTTGGCAGAAGAGCTGGATATGTTCACAGGGATCGCCGCTGACCAGACCGACTCCACTGATGGATGCATCATGCATCGGGCCTGGGTCTTCACCATATAGGTGCCGGCAGACACCCAGCTCTTTGAGATACTGGTGACGCCTGCGGGGAGCCAATCAGAGAGGCTGCTGTCCCCCCAGTCGAAACGATACTGAACCTGATGGCCCAGACTGGAGTATGAGCCTCCGGTAGAGTAGTTGTAACTCGTTCCCGGAGAACCACTGTTCGTCCCACTGGGAGATGTGGGCGGGGAGACGTTTTCCCCCCCGGCCGAAGAGATCCTCACCGAGGTCCCTGATGACCAACTCGATTCAATTCCATGGGCCGCACAACGGCCCTGGGCCTTCACCATATAGACTCCCGCTGAAGGCCATGCCTTGGACACACTGGTTGATGATGACCAGGGAGATAAGGTCTCGTCCCCCCAGTCAAACCGGTATTCAAGGGAGTGGCCCTGGCTGGAGGAAGAGCCACTGGTTGAATAACTGTAACTTGTCGCAGTAAAACCACTGGTTGGTCCACTGGGGATTGAGGGGGTAGAGACAGTCTCACTGACCGGAGAAATAGTGACATTGAGGCCCGATGACCAACCGGATTCAATTCCATGGGCCGCGCACCGGGCTTGAGATTTTACCACATAGGTGCCGGCAGAGGACCATGCCTTGGATGCATTGTTTAAAGAAGACCAGCTCGAATAGGTCCCATCCCCCCAATCAAACCGGTATTCGAGGGAGTGCCCCTGGCTGGAGGCGGCGCCGCTGGCTGAGTAGGTATAACTATTTCCCAGGAATCCACTGGTCGGGCCACTGAGAGCCGTGGGTGGAAAAACAGTCTCCCTCGCCGCGGAGATCGTGACCGTAAGGCCCGGGGACCACCCCGATTCGGTCTTATCGACCGCACACCGTGCCTGGGCCCTTACCGTATAGGTGTTGGCAGAGGACCATGCCTTGAGTCCGCTACATAAAGAAGACCAGCTCGAATAGGTCCCATCCCCCCAATCAAACCGGTATTCGAGGGAGTGCCCCTGGCTGGAGGCGGCGCCGCTGGCTGAATAGGTGTAACCCGTCCCCGGAGAGCCGGTGGTCGGGCCGCTGGGGGTCGTGGGCGGGGAGACGGTCTCAACAGGCCCGCCGGTGATAAGAATGGCTTTTGTATATTCGTTGTCCGTCTCATTACTCTCGCTAATCACACCTGTAGAATCAGCAATGATTTTGATAGAGTGGGCTCCGGCACTCAGCGAGCCGATAGAATAGCCTTCTTGTAGGTAAACATAGTAGTTTACATCCAATGACTCGGTGTACCAGGAATTTCTTTCGACACCATCCACATAGAGTGTCGTATAGAAGGCGGTTGAAACCGGGACTTCCCCGTTGTTAATAACTGCAAAGTTTACATAGAGCGTATCCGTCGGGGAGAGGGGACTGCTGTCTGTTGTCGCTTCCGGTGTATTTGAGACCACAATCTTATCCGACCAGTCCTGGGGCTGATAGGGAGTCAAATTGGGTTTATCCGAAGAAGGAGGAGGTGTTGAGGAATGTATCGCATTTCCATACGCAATGATTCCCCTGCCAAACTCCGTGGCGCTGTTACTACTGCCAAAGAGCTCGTCATAGGAGATCCAGAAAAAGCCACTTTCCCCCCAGCCGGTGCCCCAGCTGTTTTTGACGTGCAGTGCCCCTTTGTTGTCATCCCAGCCTACGATGACAACGAAATGGCCGCCCCCCGCCTGGCCCCAGCTATATTTGTAAACTCCTCCCCTGTAGGCTTGAAAATCCTGGTAGACCTTTAAATAGGCGACAAGGGGTCCACTTGACTGGAGTGCATTTTTGATGGCATTCAGATCAGCAGCGGTTTGCCAGTTGTTCACATGGCTCCAGCTGTCGATTTTGTAGGGATCGTTCTGCCAGTTCTGGCAGGCATCGCCACAGCTCCCGTTGGTTGCCGTGTAGGAATAACAATTATTTGGACCGGTGCCCGTATTCTTGAGAAATTCGGCTGCATCTTCGATATACCCGCCGTTACAGCTATCCTGCGCCCCTGTACAGGACAAGACAATCTGCTCCGATAGATCAAGATCGGTACCCGGTTGGTTGAAGGTGATCAATACCTTTGACTCCAAGGCCGAGGTTGAGGATTCCGCCCAGCAGCTTCCACAATTCGCCTGGTCTCTAATCCCCGTTACATAGTTTTTACCGTTGTAATTCGTCCAATCGAATGAAGCGCTCAATTGACCAGACATATAAAAAGCCCCGTTTACAGGCATGTCCGGATAAGGGGGACCCGGTTCCAGTCCGCCCAGCCTTTGCCTCAATTCTTCTAAGGAAAGATGGGATATCGAGGTCTCCCCGGCTACCCAATTTAACCCCTTGGTCTGGATCGCTGTCTTGACCTCGTCAATTATATTAGATGAAGATGTGAGACTTGGTGAAAAGAGGAAGAGACTTGCTATTAGGAAACTTAACACACACCCCTGCAACTTTACCCATCTTTCATTCCAGAACATCCCTTTTGTCCTCCTTTCTTAGATTTGTTAAGGAACGATGTGAACCTTTATCTCAAAATGCTTGATTGCGCTATTTTCCCCTTCCCATATCCTGTAATAGCTCATCTTGATAGAACTGTCCCCAGGCGTCTTTGCCCTGAGGACCCAGACCATGATCACCGGGTTACCACCGATATTCTCTCTTTCTCGGTTGATCGATCTTGTCCTTTCCCCTACCCGGTCGAAAAAGGTAGTGTCCAGTCCACCAAAATACCAGCTGAACCCAGTTCCACCAATACTTTCAAGTTCAATCTGAATCTCATCTCCGACTTTCACTTCTATCTCTTTACCGCTGGAATTCTTATCAACGACTATTTTTTGGGTCATGAGACTATCAGCCGCCCCGCCTTGAAAAGGACATGCGATACAGAAGGATGCCATCAAAACCATGAAGAGCAAAAATGGTATCATACGAACAGGTTGTTTGAATATTTGATTGAACCCAAACCTTTTTACTGAGGAGTCCATAATAGGATAGACATCCTCGAATTGAAGGCTTGCCCGTTTGAAAACCTTGGGCTGGACTCCGGCTTTCGCCGGAGAGACGAATTTGGCCCATCGTCTCTTTTCGTCATTCCGGCCCCGATTTCCACCGGGGTAAACTCCAGCCGGAATCCAATGGTATAGAAGAAGAGTTTGATGTCTATACAATTACGGCCTTATTACCCCAATTGAGCGAAAAATATGTCGTTTTCTAAAGTTAATGAATTCGGTCCTTAAAGCCCAATTGTCCTATTTGCTTCGTCATTTATTCAGAATCAGAGGATTTCTTATCTCACCTCCTTCCCCCTTGCGATGGGGGAAGGCTTCGACGTGAGCTCAGCCGAACGTTTGGGATGGGGGTGGACATCGTGGACATCCCCCCCACCTTAATCCTCCCCCTCCGAGGGGGGAGGAAGTTATTTTTTTTGACTCAATTGGGGTATTAGTAATTGCCCATGGCCATTTGGCCATTCACGAACCATGAAAATTGATAATCCCCCCCCCTTTAGAAAATGGGGGGACGGGGGGATTTGAAACTTATTTTCTAACTAATAAACTACACCTTTTTAACTTGGAAAGTCAAATAGATAGATTCTTCCAGTTGACACAGAAACATCTTTTATTCTATGCTTAACGCATCAAAGGCAAGCTCCTATCAGTAATTTAATCTGTGTCTGATCTTGATTTAACAGGGGATTATCTATGCAGAGAAGTGTGAACACAAGTCTAAGAAAATGCTGGAAAAGAAAGTAACTGACGTGGAAGAATTGCCGGCGGCCTATTGCGCAACCATAACCAAAACCACATACCAAATCCTTTATGAATGCAAGGACTGCGGAGAAAAGTGAACTGAAACCAAAGAGGACACAAAATTTGATTAGAACTCTTCTGATGAAAGCAATGCAATGTCCTGTTTTTAGCGGATTTTCAATGGATCGTCTGCTGGCTTATTACTTGGAGCACATTATAGTTTACATCAACCTCAGCAAGTCATTGCGAGGAGTCCTACTCGTGGGACAACGGAGCAATCCCCCCCCTCCCAACCCTCCCCCCTCGAGGGCATAAGCGCTAACTTAAACCGATTCTGATGCCCCGTGAGAGGGCATCGGTGACAATAGCCCGGCGATTCATCGCCGGGTGCAAATAAGATAAAACAAAAGTCCCATCGGGA
>Ga0315274_10013724_pt1 | contig 11527 bp, 8 predicted proteins | sample YL17G02_20_MG_FD_203700 | JGI IMG/M metagenome (GOLD analysis project Ga0315274, IMG submission 203700) | Sediment microbial communities from Yellowstone Lake, YNP, Wyoming, USA - YL17G02_20 | ecosystem: Environmental > Aquatic > Freshwater > Lake > Sediment | place: USA: Wyoming | collected...
CTGTTTGGCTACGCCCTGCTGCGTTTTGGGACGGAAGAGCAGAAACAGAAGTACCTGAGGCCTGTCGCCTCCGGGAAGGCGATCGGCGCCTACTCTCTGACGGAGCCGATGTCCGGCTCGGATGCGGGTGCGATGCGCTCGCGCGCCGTGCGGCAGGGCGATGCATACATCCTCAACGGACGGAAATCCTGGGTGACGAGCGCTCCGGTGGCCGACTTCATCATCGTCTTCACCATGACCGATCCGGAGAAGAAACACCGCGGGATCACGGCCTTCATCGTCGAAACGACCCAGCCGGGGTTCAGCCTCGGCAAGCCGGAGCCGAAACTGGGGATCCGCGCTTCCGCGACGAGCGAGATTCTCTTCGACAACTGCTCCTGCCCCGCGGCCAATCGCCTCGGGGAGGAGGGCGACGGCTTCAAGATCGCCATGACCGTCCTCGACGCAGGGCGCATCGGGATCGCCTCGCAAGCCCTGGGGATCGCCGAAGCCGCCTACGAGGCAAGCCTGCTCTACGCTCGGGAGCGGGAGGCCTTCGGCCAGAAGATCGGCCAGTTCCAGGGGATCTCGTTCAAGCTGGCCGACATGAAGACGCACATCGAGGCGAGCCGCCTGCTGGTGGTTCAGGCCGCCCTGGCCAAGGAACGCTCCAAGAAAACGGGCGAGCGTTTCACGCTGGAAGCCTCGATGGCCAAACTCTTCGCCTCCGAAACGGCGATGTTCTGCGCCCACGCGGCAGTGCAGATCCATGCCGGTATGGGATACTCCAAGGAGCTTCCCATCGAGCGCTATTTCCGGGACGCCAAGATCACGGAGATCTATGAGGGGACGAGCGAGATTCAGCGGCTTGTGATCTCCCGACAGGAGCTAGGCCTCAAGTGAGCAAGACGAGTAGGCCGATGCTCCGGACGACCGCGCGGCCTGGGGAAACGGGATGCGACTGCCGTGGAAGCTCATACGGGGCCTATGGATGCCGGGACTTGGAGCGAACACCTGAACGCTCAAAGCCCGTGTATTCGGATGTGAGATGCCCCAGATCGCATTGATCTACCTCTCCTTCGGGATCCTCCTGGGCATCGTCGTGAGCCTGGGCATTTTTCGGCTGGGGCGCTATTTGCGCCTCAGCCAGAAGGACCTGGGAAGCCTTCTTCGCGATGCCGGAAGGCGCCTGCGCGCGTGGTTTGCATCGCCGGGAGAACCTGCCCCCCCTGCCCATGCCGCTCGTTGGCCCGAATGGGTGACGGTGGTCTCCGTCTTGGTCCTGGTGGTTGTTTTCATCGTCTTCACCCCCATCGTCCACGACGCACAATCCGGGGGCACGCCCCAAGCATTCCTGCCGTCGCTTCAGCCGTTGCGGGATAGCTTCATTGCCCAGACATCGAAGTGGATGATTGCGATCGCGCTGGGCGCCGCAGCCCTCTTCGTCTGGATCAGGACGACAAGCTCCGCTTCCAGCCGTGCGACCACGCCTCGGCTCGGGTTCCTCCTGGCCGCCTTTACCTTCGCGCTCGAAGGGCAGTTGGCGTGTCTCAAGGGAATCACCCAGGCCGGAGCTCTCCTCTACGCTGCCGGGGCACTTCTCCTAGTGATGTGGTGGAGGCGTTATGGGGGCGAAGCCTCAGGCCACCTCGAATTCGCGCCGATCTCACGCCGACTGGAGGTGTGGGCCTTAGCCGCAATCCTGATCTTGACCGCTGCGACAAGGTTCTATCGCCTGGGCGATATCCCCTACGGCATCGAGGGAGACGAGCTGAAGTGGACCGCCGAAGCCGTTTCGCTGATGGTGGACGGTCAGGATCTCCTGGATTCCAACTACCACTTCACCTCCGTTCCCGTCAGCTTCTACATGCAGGCACCCTTCCACCGGTTGCTTCCTCCCGGGATTCTCGCGGTCCGCACAGAAGTCGCCGTGTTCAGCGTCCTGGCGACGTTGGTTTTCTATTTCCTACTCAAGGAACTGGCGAATACCCCGGTGGCGTTGGTGGGGACGTTTCTGTTGGCGATCTCGCCAGTCGACATCAGCGCCTCGCGATTGGGCAACGTCGAGAGCCACGTGAAACTTTGGTCGATTCTCCCCTTCTTCCTTCTGGTCACCGCCATCCGGTGGAAGCGCCCTGCGCTGTTCTTTCTATGCGGCCTGTCCATTGCGCTGGCTCTCCTGACCTATGACACCTTGGCTCCCGTCCTTCCCATCGCCGGCCTGTACCTCCTCCTACAGATTTTCCGGGCCAAGTCGGAAGGCAAGCAGTGGATCCTTCGATTCGTAGCATTTCTGGTGCCGGTCGCCTGGGGGCTGACGACAACGATGGTTTATTGGAACGGCCGGGGCGGATACTACGACTTCGGTCATCGTGGTTGGGGAGACACTCCTCTGAGGGCATTGGCCAGTGGGGCAGAAGGGGTTCTGACGAATCTCTTCCGAGAGACTTCCTTCGATTTTCTCTTCAACCGCCCGGGACCGATAGTGGAGAGCCCGGTCACTCCGTTTCTAGTACTCGGTGCCATCCTGGCAGTCTTGAACCCCAAGCGCCGTGGGTACTTGCTTCTGCTCCTCTGGTTCGGGGGAACGTTTTTCTTTGTCCCGGTCTTCTTGGCCTCCCCCATGGTGCGGGTCGTGTACCCGGGCTTCCCCTCCATCTACGCATTGGCAGCCGTATCGATGGTTCTGCTGGGGAAGGAACTGCGCTCCGTTTTAGGCTCGGCTGCCAGTAGGACCTTGGCCAGTGCGGGGATTCTGGCCGCAGGGCTGTTGCTGCTGAACAACCTGTTCGTCTACTTCAACCTCGTGGAGGACCCCGAAGATCGCGTGCGCCGCCGAGAAGTAAGCGATCTGGTGGTCAAGCTCGTCGATGCCGGCCGGATCGTGTATGGTCCGTATATCCCTTCGGTTCACGACGTCTTGGAGGACGAACAGAACACCATCCGACTGGGGCTTCGATCCCGCATGCTTCCATCGGAGATCTCGCTCCATTACAGGCCAGTGGCATTGGATCAGCTCCTTCTCCAGGTTGGGCAGGAGAAGCCACCGACGTCAGGATTGTCTGTGCTCTTTGACCGGGTGGTAGAGGAGCGACAGGAAGAACGGCAGGCCGCAATGGAAGCCTTCTTGCGATGTTATGACCCCCCTCGAGTGGAGTCGAGCCGGACTTTCGATGTGTACCATTTCGACGCCCACACCCTATCCTCTCCCCAGTGCGCTACTGCGGAGGTCACACTCTCGGCTGCGGGCCAGGAGTTGCCGGCCGATGAACCGGTCGAACTGAGTTGGACTTCTGACTACGGTCCCCCTCAGATCCGGGCCCTCTGCGAGAGTCCGATCGAGGGCGCCTATGTCATCGAAGGGGAAGACTTCCAAATAGAGAATGGGTGGACCGCCCTGGCGGAGTTTGCCTCCGACTTCCATGGAAAGGGCTTCCTCGTGGACGGTCTAAATGGCGGTGTGTCCAGACGATCCATCGAAGTGGCCTCCTCCGGCGAGTACAGCCTCTGGGTTCGGAGCTATCGGCGACAGGACGACGCTTGGCCTGGCTACCTCGGCGCAGGGGGAGACCGATATGCCTTCTCCGCCGATCGCACCGCTCCACGAGACGTGTGGATTTGGGAGAAGATCGGTTCGGTGCGGCTCCAAGCCGGGGCCCAAGAGTTGAAGTTGGAGCGACCCTTCGAGGAGGACGCCATGTATTTCAAGGCCCTCTTCGTCGACCAGATCATCCTGACATCCTCCCCGGCCTTCAATCCTGAGACTTCTCCTGTCTTCCAGTCCGCGTTCGACGAGACGGCGCCCACTAGACGTGCGATCAGCGGGAGCTTCGCGGCGGTTCTTGCGCCGGGATCCTACATCTGCCGTGCCCAGGCTTCGGACGGGAACTACCTGATCGATTCGGATGGGCAAATTGGCGTTTGGTCCGATCCCGTACGCGTTGAGGTGGCAAGGTAGTCCGCCGATTCGTTCTCGGCCCCGGGCAAGAACGGTCCTCTCGGGCGAATCTGACACTCCCGCTGGTTTGAAGGAACCTCCTCTCGAAAGAACAGCCTAGTATCGTGTTGCCGTCAAGGGCAAAGACACCCTCTGCCAAAGAAGGTCATGGGCCGGCTGGTACCAGAGGACGAGGGGGTGAGAGACCTGGCAATCTCCCGATTCAGCCTCAGGGGACCGGCGCTTCGCCCTCAGCCGCATCCTGGGGCATTTCTCGTCAAGCCGCGGCGGCCTCCCCGTTTTCGTCCGCAATGAGGTTGATCCGGGTAGTCTGACGCCTTCGAGAGTGGGATCCCTTTCGCACTATAGGAGATTCCTCGCCTAGTCAACCCTTCGGCGTGCAACCACAACAGCGCTTGGGCTCTGCTCCTCCCGCTCCTATCCCACCAGGGTAAGCCCCCGCCCCCTGCCCACTTCGAAGGGAGAACCCAACAGCATGGCACGCTCTCTCGCCTTGACCCCAAGACGAATGTTGTTCCATCGGGAGGAACCGCCCGGATTCTGGAAGCCAATTGCCGAGCCTCGGCCGGAGTATCCCTGTTGCCTCTTAGTCCCTCTGAGAGCACAGCAGGAGAAGCCCCCTTTCCTGCCGGAAAATCCCCCGATCGTTGACAGCCACCGCATCGAATGCATCTTGCCGCGATCAGTATCGAGCCGCGGCCCGCAACCCCCGATTTCGCAAGGAGAGCTCTTCCCAAGCCTCGCCATGGATGGGTAGGAGGCATCCGATTGTCATGGCCTTCTGGACTTGTAGGCGCGTTCACAGGTGCCCCGAGACCCGCTTCAAGGTCTTGCCTGGTTGCACACGGACAAGGGGAGAGAGCATCTGGTTCCCCCGACAGGGACGGATCCAACGCAGTGAAACGACAATGTGTGCGTGGCATTCATCCGTCAGCAGTCGGAGTCCGCTGCAATCCAAGCTCGATCTTGTACGTCGGCGACAGGCCATGGGAGCTCAGAGCGCGGCGTCTCAAGAGAGTGGCAGGGATGCAGTTCGTCCCCGCGGCCGGGCCTTCCCACCGGTGGGGACCCGCACCGTACCACGTGAAGCGACTCAAGCTGTAGCCTTACAGATAGTGATGGTTCGATCCACTCCCAGCGTATAATTGCCCCATCGAGGGTAAGGACCATGAAGGCTGCGTTCTTTCGTTCGCACGGTGGGCTCGAAGTGGTCGAGTATGGCGACATGCCTGTGCCCGAGCCCGGCGAGGGACAGGTTCAGGTGCGGCTGCGAGCGGCGGCGCTCAATCGCCTCGATCTGTGGGTGAGGAACGGATGGCCGGGGCTGAAATTGGAGTTGCCGCATGTTTCCGGGGCGGACGGCGCCGGAGAGATCTCGGCGCGGGGGAGAGGCGTTTCGGGTTTCTCGCTGGGCGATCGGGTCGTCATCAACGCCAATCTGGGATGTGGCGCCTGCGAATTCTGTATCTCCGGTCAGGACAACCTTTGCCGGACATGGAGCCTGCTGGGTGAAACAGAGCGCGGGACGTTCGCCGAGTACGTGGTGGTGCCGGCGGCGAACCTCCTTCCCCTTCCTGCCGGGTTCGACTTCGCGCCGGCGGCCGCTGCCGGTCTCGTGTTCCACACGGCGTGGCATTCGTTGATCTCACGCGGCCGCCTCCAGCCCGGCGAGACGGTGCTCGTCGTTGGAGCCTCGGGAGGCGTGAATACGGCCTGCATCCAGGTCGCCAAACTCGCCGGCGCCACGGTGTTCGTCGTGGGATCGAATGAGGAGAAGCTGCGTCTTGCCGAAAGCCTGGGCGCCGAGGTCCTCATTGACCGCTCCAAGAACGATAACTGGTCGAAGGCGGCGTATGAAGCCAATGCCAAGCGCGGCATGGACGTCGTGGTCGACAACGTGGGGGCCGGCACCATGATGCTCAGCCTGCGGGCGCTGCGGAAGGGCGGGCGACTGCTGACCGTCGGCAACACTGGCGGGGCCGTCTTCGAAATGGACAATCGGCTGCTGTTTGGAAAGCATTTGTCGATCATCGGCTCCAGCATGGGGACCAAGAGCGATTTCGCGACGGTGATGGGCCTGGTGTTCCGCGGCCGGCTGCGGGCCGTGCAGGACCGCCAGTTCCCCCTCTCGGAGGTTCGATCCGCCCTCGAGCGCTTGGAAAGCGGCCTGCAGCTTGGGAAGATCACCCTGGAAATGTGATCCAGAGCCAGATGATCCGGGCTCCCGTTTGATTCCGCGATAAATAAGGGAGACGTCCCGGCGGCAGTAGATCTCACCGAGGATTCGTCGAGTTATGGAAGCCAGCCAGCACATACCTCACCGACCACGCCTCGTAACTTGGCTTGGCCTCGGGGTGTTAACCCTCGCGGTGATCTACCTGTGGCGGCTAATCCTTGGTCTCAACCTGCCGCCTCTTCCGTTCACTGTGCCGACCTGGTACATCCCTCTCACCGGCGGCCTGTGGGGCATCGTAGCCCTTGTGGATGCCGCCGCTCTTTTCCGCGGGGCGCCTTGGGCGCCTGGCATGACTCGTATTGGGACGGCCACTTACCTTGTGTGGTATTGGCTGGATAGAGTCCTGCTCGTCCAGAGCGAGTATCATCGGTCCACCTGGCCGCTGGCTCTGGCGATCAGCCTATCGGCGCTGGTCGCCGTGACCTGGACGCTGAACCACCCGACCGTCCGAAACCACTTCGAGGAGAGGGCGACATGAGCCACACCTCCAGGATCGAGCAGCTCCGAAAGCTCCGCGAGCAGGCCCAGCTCGGTGGCGGCGCCGAGCGCATCGACGCCCAGCACCAGAAGGGCCGCCTCACCGCCCGGGACCGACTGGAGCTTCTTCTGGACAAGGGATCTTTCCGCGAGACGGACATGTTTGTGACCCACCGCACCCACGACTTCGATCTCGATCAGCGCCAGGTTCTTTCGGACAGCGTGATCACCGGATGGGGCACGATCGACGGGCGCCTGGTGTACGTTTTCTCCCAGGACTTCACCGTCTTCGGCGGCAGCCTGGGCGAGGTGCACGCCGAGAAGATCTGCAAGATCATGGACATGGCCGTGAAGAACGGCGCGCCGGTCATCGGGCTGAACGATTCCGGAGGCGCCCGCATCCAAGAAGGAGTCGTCTCCTTGGGAGGCTACGCCGACATCTTCCTGCGCAACACCCTGGCCTCGGGCGTTGTCCCCCAGATCAGCGCCATCATGGGTCCCTGTGCCGGGGGCGCGGTGTACTCGCCGGCGCTCACGGATTTCATCTTCATGGTGCGCCACTCGTCGTATATGTTCGTCACCGGCCCGGATGTGGTGAAGTCGGTGACCCATGAGGAGATCAGCTTCGAAGAGCTGGGAGGCGCCGAGGTCCATGCCAGCCGATCCGGCGTCTGCCACTACGTGGCGGACAGCGAGGCGGACTGTCTGTTCCTGATACGACTGCTCCTCTCCTACCTTCCCCAGAACAACATGGAAGATCCGCCGTTCGTTTCCACCGCCGATGACCGGCTGAGGACCGAGGCGGCGCTGGATACCCTTGTTCCCGAAGACCCGAGCAAGCCCTACGATATCCGCGACGCCATCCACCTGATCGTCGATGACGGAGCCTTCTTCGAGATTCACGAACACTTCGCCCAGAATATCGTGGTCGGCTTCGCCCGCATGGGCGGTCACAGCGTCGGCATCGTGGCCAACCAGCCGGCCGTCCTCGCCGGCGTGCTCGATATTGACGCCTCCGACAAGGCGGGCCGCTTCGTGCGACTGTGCGACGCCTTCAATATCCCTCTCATCACCTTCGTCGATGTGCCGGGATTCCTGCCGGGCAAAGGTCAGGAGCACGGAGGGGTCATCCGGCACGGCGCCAAGCTCCTCTACGCCTACTGCGAGGCCACCGTCCCCAAGATCACCGTCATCACCCGCAAGGCGTACGGCGGAGCCTACGACGTCATGTCGTCAAAGCATATTCGCGGGGACCTCAACCTGGCCTGGCCGACTGCGGAGCTGGCCGTCATGGGACCGGAAGGCGCTGTGAAGATCATCTTCCGCAAGGAGCTTGCCGAAGCGCCCGATCCGGAGAAGCGCAAGGCCGAGCTGGTTGCCGAGTACCGCGAGCGGTTTGCCAATCCCTACGTGGCCGCCTCCCGGGGCTATCTGGACGACGTCATCGAGCCGCATGACACAAGGCCCAGGATCATCAATGCCCTAGAAATGCTCTCCAACAAGCGTGACGCCAACCCGGGAAAGAAGCACGGGAATATTCCTCTCTGAGGCTCGTCAGGATCACGAGATCGGTCAGGACATGGAGACCTCGAAGCTCAGGCCCGCGCAGAGCGGTTTCTCCACTTATTCAGGCCATCGGGTGTACTGGGAGATCTTTGGCCCGGCCGACGGCCCGACCGCCGTCCTGCTTCACCACGGCCTGGGCTCAACCCGTTCCTGGCGGCGTCAGATACCCGCCTTCGTCGAGCGCGGGTGGCGGGTGCTCGCCTACGATCGATGGGGTTACGGCCGGTCCGATCTGCGTCCAGTGTTCGATCATGGCTTCCTGCACCCGGAAGCGAAGGAGTGCTATCATCTTCTTCACGACCAGGGTGCCGAGCGGGCCTGCCTGGTGGGTCACAGCGATGGAGGATCGATCGGAATCCTGGTTGCGGCAGCTCATCCGGAGATGGTCGAGCGCCTGGTCTTGGTGGCGGCGCATATCTACGTTGAAGCGAAGATGGTGCCTGGCCTGGAGGTGATCGAGCGTACGGCGGTGTCGCCCGCTTTCCTGCGCTCCCTCCAGAACGAACACGGCGACCGCACCAGGGAACTGGTTCATGCATGGCTGCAGGGGTGGAAGAGGCCGGAGAACCTTGACTTCGACCTTCGCGAATACCTGCCGCGTGTCCAGTGCCCCACCCTCGTCATCCAGGGCGAGCAGGACGAGCACGCGACGCCGCAGCATGCGCGTGACATCGCCTCCCTTGTGCCGAAGGGGAAGCTGTGGCTGATCCCCGGCGTGCACCACATGCCGACCCTTGAGGTCCCGGAGCGGTTCAACGAGGTCGTCCTCGATTTTCTGGAGCCGGCCAGGGAACAGCTAATGGAGGGCGGGCGGCCCCCGCAACCGGCCTGAAAGTACCGTCGGTGCAGGACAAGCGACGCGGCACCGAGGGCGCCGCCTGCGCCAGGACGGACATGAGAAAGCAGGATCAGGAATAGGATATGTTCAACAAGGTACTGGTGGCCAATCGCGGGGAGATCGCTGTCCGGATCATACGGGCCTGCCGGGAACTGGGGCTCCGGACTGTCGCCGTCTATTCCGAGGCCGACCGGGCAGCCTTGCATGTCCGCGGGGCGGATGAGGCATACCTTATCGGAGCCGCGCCCTCGCGGGAATCCTATCTCCGGGGTGACCGCATCATCGAGATCGCTCTCCGGTCCGGTGCCGGGGCCATCCACCCGGGCTATGGTTTCCTGGCCGAGCGGGAAGACTTCGCCCGCGCTGTCGAGGACGCCGGGCTGGTCTTCGTAGGGCCGCGGCCGAGCGCCATCGCGGCGATGGGCGACAAGATGGTCGCCCGCCGGACGGTCACTGCGGCCGGAATCCCGGTCGTCCCGGGAACCGAGGGGGAGGGGAACCTGCGGGACGACGACTTGGTCGCCATCGCTCCGAAGATCGGATTCCCCCTGCTCATCAAGGCCACCGCGGGAGGCGGCGGCAAGGGGATGAGGGAGGTTACCGAACCCTCGGCAATGCCCGAGCTCCTGCAATCGGCGCGTCGAGAGGCAGAGGCTGCCTTTGGCGACGGAAACGTCTACCTAGAGAAACTCATCCGGGATGCCCGCCATATCGAATTCCAGATCCTGGCCGATCAGCACGGCACCGTCATCCACCTGGGCGAGCGAGAGTGTTCCCTGCAGCGTCGTCACCAGAAGCTCCTGGAAGAGTCCCCCTCCCCCTTTGTGGACGACGACCTGCGACAGCGCATGGGCGACGTGGCCTGCGCCGCCGCGCGCGCGGTGGACTACCTCAACGCCGGCACGATCGAGTTCCTCGTGGACAAGGATCACCAGTTCTTCTTCCTGGAGATGAACACGCGCCTGCAGGTTGAGCACCCTGTGACGGAGATGGTGACCGGCCTCGACGTGGTCAAAGAGCAGTTCCGCATCGCCCGAGGCCGAAAGATGCGCTACTCGCAGCAGGACATCAAGCCCAACGGGTGGGCGATTGAGTGCCGCATCAACGCCGAGGACCCTTACCACAACTTCCTCCCCTCCACGGGCATCCTGACCAGTATCAGCTCGCCCACGGGCCCCGGGGTGCGCGTTGACACGGGCGTCTACGAAGGCATGGAAGTAACCCCCTATTACGACTCCCTGATCTCCAAGCTGATCTGCTGGGGGGAAACACGCGGCGAGGCGATTCTTCGCATGCGCCGGGCTTTGGAGGAATACCGGATCTTGGGAGTAAAGACCAACATCCCCTTCCATCAGCGAATCATGGACTCGCCTCGTTTCATCGGCGGGCAATTCGACACCCGCTTCATCGAGGAACGCTTCTCGATGGAGGCCGCCTCCCAGGAGAGGCGACAGAACCTGGAGTTCATCGCGGCCGTGATGGCAACGGTCGTGGCGCACCACGAGAGCCAGCAGGCGGCTCAGATCGTCCGCCGAGGCGGAAGGGATACCAGCAACTGGAAATGGCTCGGCCGCTGGGAACGGCTACAGCGCTGAGCGCAGGGCCCACGGACAGGTCGCAGCATTCTGGTGGCCGCAGCCCCGTCGGTCATCGGTAGGGGAAAGGTGGCAGAGTGAAGTACATCACCGCCGTGATGGACAAGACGTACGAAATTGAGATCCGGTCCGAGAACGAAATTGTCGTCGACGACAAGGCGCTCCACATTGACGTGCGTTCCATCGCTGGCAAGCCCGTGTACTCCCTGCTCCTTGATGGGAAATCGTATGAGGCCTACATCTCTCCAGGCGAGGACGGCCTGGAGGTGCTTCTTCTGGGGCACCTCTACCAGGTCAGGGTGGAGGACGAGCGCCAACGCCGCCTGCGTCGATCCTCCGGGCCGATTCTGCCGGCTCGAGGCGACTATCAACTCAAGGCTCCGATGCCGGGTCTGGTAGTGGCGGTGCCGGTGGCCGAAGGGGCGGAAGTGACCAAAGGTCAGAACCTGGTGATCCTGGAGTCGATGAAAATGCAGAATGAGCTCCGGGCGCCCCGCGATGGTATTGTCAATCGGGTGCGCGTCGGCCCGGGAGACCATGTCGAACAGAATCAAGTGTTGCTGATCCTGAGATGAGCCAGGAGCCCCGCGCCGATGTTGGAGATCGAGGCCAAGTTCTACGTCAAGGATTTTCAGGAACTCCGAGCTCGTCTGGGGTCTCTGGGCGCCCTGCTTCTCGAACCGCGCCATCACGAGCGCAATCTTCGATTCGACACTCCCGAAGGAACCCTGACCTCCACAAGGCGCGTGCTCCGGATCCGGGAAAGCGGTCGCACCCTGCTCACCTTCAAGCAGCCCCTCCAGGGGGAGGTGGTGCGCGAGGAGATCGAGTTCGAGGTAAGCAAGGGTTCCGCCGCGCGAGACCTGCTCGAGAGACTC